>Ga0302326_10000259_pt1 | contig 153192 bp, 114 predicted proteins | sample Palsa_T0_3_FD_202264 | JGI IMG/M metagenome (GOLD analysis project Ga0302326, IMG submission 202264) | Peat permafrost microbial communities from Stordalen Mire near Abisko, Sweden - Palsa_T0_3 | ecosystem: Environmental > Terrestrial > Soil > Palsa > Peat permafrost | place: Sweden: Abisko... | reverse complement strand
CCTTAACTTCTTTATAATCTATCACTTTCAAAAGAGTTTACTGGGGCGACCCCTACCCTTTCGCGGCAGGCTCCTTTGTTTTGCTCTCGGTTTCCGTCACAATAAATGGCTTGCGGTTTAGCTTTGTTGGGGTCCTACTGCAGGCCAATCGAATCGATCTCCAGGAGTCTCGCTTGCGCATCTCCGTAATTGGCTGTGGTTATGTGGGTTTGGTCACTGGCGCGTGTCTCGCCGAAGCCGGCCACGAGGTCGTCTGCACGGACATCAACGCCGAACGCATCGCTATGCTTAATGCCGGCGAAGTGCCTATCTACGAGCAGCATCTCGGCGAGATTCTCGCGTCCGCTCGTAAGTCCGGAAAAATCTCCTATACGGCAAACATCGGCGACGCCATCCGCGCCGGCGACGCCATCTTCATCTGCGTTGGCACGCCCCCAAAAGAGTCCGGAGAAGCCGATCTGTCCGCCATCGATCACGTCGCCCGGCAGATCGCTGCGGAAGCGCAGTCGCCCAAGCTGGTGGTCGAAAAGAGCACCGTTCCCGCCCGCACCGGTCTCGAACTTAGCCGCGCCTTAGCGGCGTATTCTCGCGGCGGTGCCATTAAATTCCGGGTCGCCTCCAACCCCGAATTTCTTCGCGAAGGTACCGCTGTGTACGATTTCTTTCACCCGGACCGTATCGTCGTCGGCGTGGAAGATCCGTCAGCCGCCGAAGAACTGCGTGAGATTTATCGGCCCATCCTCGATCGCAAGTTTCATTGCCCGGTTCACAACGGCCCATGCCCCGACGGCCATAAGGCTGCATTTCTCGTCACCACCATCAACAGCGCCGAACTCATCAAGCACGCTTCCAACTCTTTTCTCGCTCTAAAAATCAGCTACGCCAATGTTATCGCCGATCTCTGCGAAAGAATCGGCGCCGACGTCGAGGAGGTCACTCATGCCATGGGCCTCGATCCCCGGATTGGCACGCAATTTCTCAAAGCTGGCTTGGGTTTCGGTGGCTTCTGCTTTCCCAAAGACGTGCAGGCCTTCATTCATCTTTCGGCTTCCGTCGGCGTCGACTTCGAGATCCTGAAAGCCACCGAACGGGTCAATAAACAACGCATCGAGCGCTTTCTCGAAAAGATTCACAAAGCTCTGTGGGTGGTAAAAGGGAAACGCATCGCCATCCTCGGCCTGGCCTTCAAAGCCAACACCGATGACATTCGTTTCGCTCCCGCCCTCGACGTCGTAAAAAAACTTCTCGACGAAGGCGCGCATCTTCACGCCAGCGACCCGGAGGCCGCCGCCGGCACTCGCAAACTCTTCCCGCAGATCCAGTATCACGATGATCCGTACGAGACGCTGCGCAATGCCGACGCCGCGCTGGTCTGCACCGAATGGGAAATCTTCAAGAAAATAGACTGGGAACGCGCGGGGAAATTAATGGCCCGCAAACTGGTAATCGACGGCCGAAACCTCTACTCGCCCCAAAAAATGTGCGACCTCGGTTTTGAATATTATTCCTTCGGCCGCCCGTAGCGTCCGCGTCGGCGTCACGTGAGCTGAGGAGCGCCCTTCAGTAACTTACTTCGTGTGCTGATATTCCTGCGCAAAATAGGCGAGCGTTTTCTTCAACCCTTCTTCCAGCTCCACCTTGGGTTCCCAATTCAAAATCCGTTTCGCCTTGCTGATATCGGGCCGGCGCCGCTTTGGATCATCCTGCGGCAGCGCCGCAAAAACAATCTCCGGTGTGGGCGTATAATGCGCGCGCACCCGCTCCGCAAACTCCAGAATGGTCATCTCCAGCGGGTTGCCGATGTTCACCGGAAAGTGTTCGTCGGCATGCATCAGGCGATAAATCCCGTCAATCAAATCGTCGACATAACAAAAACTGCGCGTCTGTTTTCCATCGCCGAAGATCGTCAGCGGTTTTCCACTGAGCGCCTGAAACACAAAATTCGGCAGCGCCCGTCCATCGTTTAAGCGCATGCGCGGCCCATAGGTATTGAAAATGCGCACGATGTGCGTATCCACGCCATGATGCGTGTGATACGCCATGGTCAGCGCTTCCGCAAAGCGCTTCGATTCGTCGTATACGGAACGCGGTCCGACGGGATTCACATTTCCCCAGTAGCCTTCATGCTGCGGCGACACCTCTGGGTCGCCATAGCATTCGCTGGTGGACGCCAGAAAGAATTTCGCGCCTTTGGTTAGCGCCAAGTCCAGCGCATGCAACGTCCCCAGCGAACCAACTTTCATCGTTGCAATCGGGTGCTTCAAATAATCCGGAGGGCTGGCCGGTGACGCAAAATGCAGCACATACGCCACATCTCCCGCAACGCGCAGCGGGTCGCTCACATCCGCTTTTTCAAACTTGAATTTCGTATTACCGCCCAAATGCGCGACGTTCTTCTCCGCCCCGGTGATCAAATTATCCAGCGCCAGAACTTCCCAGCCTTCTTCAAGCAGCCGGTCGCACAGGTGCGATCCGAGAAAACCCGCTCCACCCGTAACTACTGCGCGCATGCGCCCTCCTGGCGTAAATCCGAATTAAAAAGTATAACGTGCGCCCTTCCGATTGACCATGTGCATGCTGCGCGCTACGCTGCTTCCGTTCGCGAAAAACCCGCAAGATGCCCAGTGTGCCAACTCTTGTCCGCACCCGGCGACGCGCCCTGCCGATCGCGCTCGCATTCATCGCGTTATTCGCCTTCCTCGGCATTCTGCTGTTCCGAAATATTGGACGTTGGCTGGTGGTTGAAGACCCACTCTCTCAAGCGCAGGCGATCATGGTGTTAAGTGGCGGCATGCCGGTTCGCGCGCTCGCCGCCGCCGATATCTATCGCGCCGGCTGGGCGCCGCAGGTCTGGCTTATGCACAGCGACGCACCCCAAGCGCTCGTGGCGCTCAAAATCCCGTTCAAGGGAGAAGACTCTTACGACACGGAAATCCTGAGGCGCGAAGGCGTTCCTGAACAGGCCATTCGCGTGCTGCCCGCCAGCATTGTAAACACCGCCGACGAATTGACGGAAATTGCTGCGTCCCTTCCAGCAGATAACCCGGGAGTAGTGATCGTCGTCACCAGCAAAGCCCACACTCGCCGCGTTCGGGAGCTGTGGAAGCGCTTCGGCCGCGGCCGCTTGATCGTTCGAGCCGCGCCCGCGGATCCTTTCGAGCCAGCACACTGGTGGCGCACCAGCGGCGATGCGCTCGAGGTAGTCCGGGAGATTCTGGGATTGCTAAATGCCTGGGCGGGATTGCCATTACCCCACTCGTAGCACTTGTGATTGCTGCGCGGTGTCGCTATTGATCGTCGCGGTGCCGCACAATAACGGTCTAGAAGAAAATGAATCTCTTTTTCTTTGGTGTCGCGCTCGTGTCCGCAATTTCGGGCAGGTAGGGCAGCTCCGCCCCGTCGAACGCCGCCATCGGGTTTGCTACGAACAACCCCTCGGCTGTTTCTTTGCCAAATTTTGCTTCCACTGCATCGTATGCCGGCCGCAGTCGTAGCGGACGGCTGGTGGTGTTGTGCGCATCGCTGGCGACAAAATGAATCAGCCCCTCGCCCATCCAGCGCCAGCCGCCCTGTTGGGCGCCCGGACCGAACGTCCCGGTCAGCGAATTTGCCGTCACCTGCACGTAGCAACCGTGTTCCACCCATTGTTTCAGCCGCTCCGGACGCGTCCGCAAAATGCCGTTGCGTTCCGGGTGCGTAATCACCGGCTGTAACCCAGCAAGCTGCAGTTCGTGCAGGGTATGGTCCATCGCCGGCGGAATGGAGAATTCATTGAACTCCACCAGCAGATAATTTTTCTGATTGATGCAGAATCGCGGAGCATCCTCTCGCAGCGCGATCATATTCTCCGGACTCATGTGAAAATCGCAGCCCGTGGCCAACACCAGACGGTCGCCGAGGCGCGCCTGCAACTCGTCGCGAGCTTCCCGCACGCGCGCGTAATTAAAGGCATGGGAACTGCTGGAGTGCGGCGTGGCCACCACATGCGTAATACCGTCGGCGATCGCCGCTTCCGCCATCTCCAACGATTCCTCGAGCCCACTGGAGCCATCGTCAAGCCCCGGCAAAATGTGGCAATGCAAATCGACCATAGAGAGTGTCCGCGATGCTTGTTACAAAATTGTGTTTCCCACATCTTGAACTGTCTCTCTGCACCCGGCAACCACTCGTAAACAACCTGTAACACTTGTGTTACGCCACGTTTTTCTCGGAACCTTATGCTGCTATATTCATCCATCGGCGCCGTGCCAGCCTCTTGGTCTGTTGCCTTGCCCGAAAAATGATACCGGCCCGACCGCCTGGCCCGGTCACAGTTGCGCTGATTGCTTACGTCAGCAGCTCACGAGGAGTGCGTTTTACTTCATGCCCATCGATCGCAAGCCGGAATTTTTTAAGGGTGCGCAACTAAAGGTAGGAATCATCGGATGCGGTTACGTTGGTTTGCCGCTGGCGCTGCGCTTTGCGGAAGCGGGACACAAAGTCACGGGTTTCGACACCGATCCCACCAAGGTCAGCTTGTTGAACGCCGGGAAATCTTACATCGAACACATCCAGCAAACGAAAATTCAGCAGTTCGTGAACAGCAGGCATTTCGGCGCCACCACGGATTTCACCAAGCTGAAAGAAGTGGACGCCATCATCATTTGCGTGCCTACGCCGCTCGACGAACGCCGCGAGCCGGATCTCAGTTATGTGGAGCAGACCGCCATCGCCATCCAGCCCAATCTGCAGCGTGGACAACTCGTGGTTCTCGAATCCACCACCTATCCCGGCACCACGGAAGAGCTTGTTCTCCCCATCCTCGAAGAGAGCGGCCTGCGTTGCCCCATAGCGTCCGGGCCGGAAAATGAAAATATCGCCTGCGATTTTTTCCTGGCTTTCTCTCCGGAGCGCGAGGATCCCGGCAACAAACAGTACGGCCTGGCGCAGATTCCCAAGGTCGTCGGAGGGCTCAATCCGCCCAGCGGCCGCGCCGCGCAAGCCATTTACGCTCAGGTGGTTTCCAAAGTCGTGCCAGTGAGCTCGACGCGCGCCGCGGAAATGGCCAAGCTGCTCGAAAATATTTTCCGCTGCGTGAACATCGCGCTGGTCAACGAACTAAAAATGCTAAGCCTGCGCATGAACATCGATATTTGGGAGGTAATCGACGCCGCTGCTACCAAGCCCTTCGGCTTCATGCCGTTTTATCCGGGGCCGGGACTCGGCGGCCACTGCATCCCCATCGATCCTTATTATCTTTCTTGGAAAGCGCGCGAATTCGATTTTTCCACCCGCTTTATCGAGCTCGCCGGCGAAGTAAATACCGCCATGCCATATCACGTTGTCGATGCCATCGCCGCCGCACTCAACAATCACAAGAAAAGCTTGAAAGGGTCCAAACTGTTGATCCTCGGCATGGCCTACAAAAAGGACGTGGACGATCTGCGCGAATCGCCCACGTTGAAGATTATGCAGCTCCTGCAGCAGCGTGGCACGGAGTTTGATTACAACGATCCGTATTTCCCACAACTGCATAAAATGCGCCATTACAATTTCGCGGAAATGAAATCCGTCCCGCTGAACGCGCAAACGCTGGCCAGTTACGACGCAGTGGTGATTTCCACCGACCATTCGAGCTACGACTATGGCGCCATCGTGGATGCCGCCAAGCTGGTCATCGACACCCGCAACGCCACGCGCCGCGTAATGCGCCACCGCAACAAAATCGTTCTGTGCTAGTGTTCTGTTCCGGTGCGCTGCCGCCCCTGCATTTGTACGGGCGTTCCGCAAAGCGCGACGGCGCCTGATCCCGGCACTATTTATACTGGAACTTGAATCTCCATGACGCAACACGCCGAAGAAATTCGCCGCCAATTGACAGAAAGCGCCCGCGTAAAACAAAACTTCTCGGACGATTTGGTCCGGCGCATTGCAGAACTTTCTGAGAAATGTGCCGCGTCCCTTCGCAATGGCGGCAAGATCGTTTTTTTTGGCAATGGCGGTAGTGCTGCCGACGCCCTGCATCTGGCCGCTGAATTGGTGGTCCGCCTCCGGACAGATCGTCCGGGTCTCGCGGCACTCGCGTTAACAACCAATCCTTCTGTGCTCACTGCCGCGGGCAACGACTACGGTTTCGAGCGCATCTTTTCGCGGCAAATCGAATCGCTGGTAGATTCACAAGACGTGCTCGTAGCGCTCTCCACGAGCGGCGCTAGCCCAAACATCCTTCGGGGCGCGGAAGCCGGAAAACTTCGCGGAGCTTTTGTGGCCGGACTCACGGGAGAAGCCGGCGGTCCATTGGGGGAAAAAGTCGACTTGCTGCTAAATGTGCCCTCGCAAGACGCGCAGCGCATTCAAGAAGCGCACATCACCATCGGGCACATCGCCTGCTCGCTGATCGAGCAGCTGGCCATCAAGCGCTCCTAGGTTTGCCACCGGCCGTTCATCGACCGCCGGCTTTTACCAACTCCACCCGCGCCGTAGCCACCGGAATCACCGCTTCGATTAGGACCGGAGTACGCGCGGCGTTATTCGCGAGGTATAGCGCAAACTGCGCGTCTTTCATCTCCACTCCGTTGTCGAAAACATGAATGGAGATTTTGGAAGCGCGAAAATTTCCCGCCGGCACGCTGACCTCTTGCGAGCCGCTCTCCTCTCGCGCCCGCACGTCGTACAATTTGTGTCCGTCATAAACCGGACTGCGCACCTCGGGCGTCTTGCTCCAATCCACTCCGCGCAAATACTGCATCATTCCCAGCGGATCGCGCGTTCCGGCTAGTACGCGCGCCTCCGTAACGTTTTGCGGCGCCACATCTCTTCCCGTAGCCGTCATGCGCTGCACGGAATCGATTTTTTGTCCGCGCTCATTGAGGTGCATCTCATACTGCAAACTGGTCATGGAAGCGGCGTCGCTATAAGAATCGAACTGGTCATCCAGCGCAAACACCATGCGCAAAGGATTCTCAGTATGCGCGAAGGCCTGCAAATGCCACGCGCTCTTGCCCAGAAAATCGCGTCGCTCGTCCACTTGCAGCCGCAGATCCGCAACGTTATTCAATTTGGCCACATTTGCGCTGTATTCCAGCACTTCACCCGCGCGCACAAGCGTTTCCGGATCGTTCCGGGCGCCCACTCCAGCGGATGGTGCGCTTCGGTGAACTCCGCCGCCTCCAGAAACGCCGCTCGCCGGCCGATCGAACCTGTTTGGCTCCGAAAGCGGCCCGGACGCCAGCGTGCGCCGTTCCGTCTCATGATTCGCGCGGAACCAGTAGTAGGCTCCGCCAGCGCAGACCAGCAGCGCCAAAATGAACATCACGCGAATGACTCGGAGACCCATGCTCGTTCCGTGCCGCGCTGCTTTCCCGCCAAACTGAATCCGTTTGGCACTTCTTCAGCGTACCAAAAGGCGGGCAGCGTCGCCTGCTCTTTGCGCTTAATTTCCAAGGAATCTGCGCCGGTTGGTCCAACCAGCACGCCCGTTGAGTGCATCCGTCGTTCCGTGGAGGTGTTCGGTGAAGGTTTTCTGTGGAACTGTTCCGTGAAAATTGTCACTGTCTCGGACCAAATGCGCAACCATCGGGTGCGTGCTCGACACCGTCATTTCCATGCTGTGCACCCCATGCTAGGCTATTCGTTTCGTTGATCGGCCCGACATTGTGAATTTTCTCTCTCATCCAAAGCGCCGCCGCGCGCTCCGCTCGCAGCTATCGCTGTCCGCAATTTTTTTCGGTGCCTCGCTGGTGCTCGCAGCCCCCGCCACGCCGCAGCAAATTCACTTGCCTTCCGCCCCCGGGCAGATTGCGGACCTCTCGTCCAGCGGCCCGCAACGCCGTCAAGGTGATCTATACATCGCGGACGGCAACGTGATCGTCCTCTACGGCGACGCCCGCCTTACGGCCGACCATGTCGAATACAACGATGCCACGTCCGACGTGGCTGCCAGCGGCCATGTGCACTACGATTTTGAAAATCAGCACATCGATGCCGACGACGCCCACTATAATCTCAACTCCGGCCACGGACTATTTCACCACGCCCGCGGCACCGTTAAAATCGTCCGGCAACCCAATCCCACCATCCTGCTCTCCGAAAACCCTCTCTATTTCCAAGCGGAGGAAGTTGAGCGCCTCAGCGAGGAGATCTACATCATCCGCAAGGGCTGGATCACCATCTGCGATCCCGAGCACCCCAGTTGGCAATTCTTCGCCGCACACGCGCACGTAAGGTTGAACGACAAAATCGCCATGGTCAGCGCTAATTTTCGCCTGTTCCGCGTGCCGCTGGTGTGGCTGCCCTTCGCTACAGCTCCCGCAAGCTCCAAGGTTCGGCAAACCGGATTTTTGGTCCCCGACGTCGGGCAAAGCTCCCTGAAGGGCTTTGTTTTTGGCGACGCTTTTTACTGGGCTCCCACGGCGTGGATGGACGCTACGCTTGGCGGACAATATTTCAGCAGGCGCGGCGCCGCGGAACGCGGCCAGCTTCGCATTCTCCCAACGGAAAACACTTCCATCACGTACTCGTACTTCGGTGTGGATGACCGCGGGCTGATCAACTCTCTCGGCGTGCGTCAGCCCGAAGGCGGCGAAGACCAGCGCTTGGAAATTAAGTCGTTGCTTCCGGACGGATGGCGTTTTGTTACCGACTACAACCAGCTCTCCTCGTTAACGTTCCGCCTGGCTTTCTCCGACACCTTTGGCGAAGCCATCAACTCCGAAGTGCGTAGCGCCATCTTCCTGAGCAAGAATTACAAAGGCTTCAGCTTCAACATCGCCGGGATCAACGACAAGAGCTTTCTCACGCTTCCCACGCTGATCCCGCCGCTCATTCCCGCGACCAGCGTCACACTGCGCAATTTACCCGAATTTCGCGCCAGCTCCGTCGACCAAGCGCCATGGAAAAATCTGCCGTTCTATTTCTCATTCGATAGTTTCGCGGGCGCGTCTCGCCGCTCCGATCAAATCATCGATACGCCGAAATTCGTTTCGCGCGCTGAGTTGGCGCCGCGCGTCACCGTTCCGCTGCACTTTGGCCCCTGGTTCGACATCGCTGCATCCGCCACCTTCCGCACCACGCGCTACGGCGCCAGCCTCGACAATTCCGGGCCTGCACCGGTTGTGGTCCAGCAGAGTATTGTGCGCGATACCGGCGAATTCGCCATCGATCTTCGGCCACCCACCCTGGAGCGCTACTTTGACCGTCCGAAAAAGAACCGCCGCTACAAACACACCGTAGAACCCGCCGTTACGTACCGCTACGTCACCGGCGTAAACAATTTCGCGGATTTCATCCGCTTCGATTCCGACGCCACGATCACCGACACCAACGAAATCGAATACGGTTTCACCCAGCGGCTTTTTATGAAACAAGGCGAGAATCAGCCCTTAGAACTAATCAGTTGGCGCATCGTGCAAAAACACTACTTCGATCCGACGTTTGGCGGCGCGATTGTCCCCGGGGAACGCAACGTTTTCGAGGCGCTGAACTCCATCACCCCTTTCGCCTTCGCCCTGGGCCCGGTGCACTGGTCTCCCATCGTCAGTGACTTCAAAATCACTCCCGGCGGCCCATACGATTTCGAGCAAATCCTCGAGTACGATCCGACTTTGCAGAAAGTCAGCACCATTGGCACGCTCATCAAAGTAAAGCCGTTTAGCAATTTTTTTGCGACCATCGCGCACTTTCGCCTGGACGCCGACAACATCCTGCAGCCGCTTTCCAATCAGATTCGTTTGCTGGCCGGCTACGGCGCGGAAAACCGAAAAGGATTTAATTTCACCACGGGCATCAGCTACGACGTGGAACACGGCCAACTGCAAAGCCAAATCGTGCAAGCCACCTATAACGGGGGCTGCTGCGGCCTGAGCGTTGAATATCGCCGCCTGGCGCTGGGAGAAATACGAACAGAGAACCAGTTTCGCGTGGCTTTCATCATCGCCAACATCGGCAACTTCGGTAATCTGCGCCGCCAAGAAAAAGTTTTTTAGTGCTGCAGTTGGCGATTTTTATCCGGTGTTCGGCGGTTGGTCGGCAGCAACATGGAACTCTGCGTCGAGAAGGGTGGTCGCTACGGCACCGGGTACCTGCAAAAAACATCGTCCGGCACAGACGGGGGCCGTTACAATTTGGCGATTTTGCCGTCCAGGTGGGCCAGCGCGGCTTCCAGTGATTTCCGGTGCTGCGGGTGTGTCGCGGCTTGTAATTCGTTCAGGATGCGGACGCGGGACAGTTGCAGGTCCTTTTTCTCCTGCTCATGCCGGACTTGGGCGTCGCTCTTATTGCCGGCGTTGGGGTTGGACTTTGGGGTGTCCGCCGCTGCTACCTGTGATTCGACATCCTTGCTTTCCCATCCTCGCGCCATGTCCTTAGTTTGACACAATATGTGAGATAGAAGGGGAATTTGACGGCGAGATTCTCAGGCCGCGTCTCCTGCTGTGCCTAGCCTCGTTTATGCGCTGGCGGCGCGGCGGCGCTGGGGAATGGCCGGGAGGGCTGGGCGCATGACGCTTCGCAGAGCGCTTTCGGCGACGTGCGCGAGATGTTCGGCGAAAATGCCGCGATACGAGAATTCCGCTGCATGGTCGGCCCAGCGGAGACGCAAATACCATAACCCGGCGCTAAATTCCGCATGAGCGTCGGTCAATTCGCGAACGGGGATGACCAGCAACGGCTGAAAATGTTTGTCGAGCGCCCAAACGTTTTCTACTCCGGTATAAAGCTGCACCGCCGCGGTAGGTGCATTCCCTGGTTGGTATTCGCCTCCGTTTACCACCACCAGCGCACCAAGCTCCCGAGCTTTTTCGTCCGCGGTCGTATCCGGCCGCGCCGAGGGCAACAGGATCGCACTGATGAACATGGTCAGGCCCAATACCGACAGGAGGTAACCGTCCCAAAACGCCAGTGGCAGAAGCACCCAGGCCGCTCCGACGATCGCCAGGATGATGCGAAACGCAAACCACGAGCGCTCGTTGCGCCGAAGGTGCACTATCTTGGGGATTAGGAGCGCCACCGCGAATATGCCCACAATCGCGGCATTCCGTACGCGCGCGAGCGTCACGTTCCTGGCGGGAGTTTTCACTTTCGACGGATGCGCCGCCCTGTGCACTTCTGGCGCCGGATTGGAGTTACCGCTCATGCTCGCCTATCTACCGCTTGCGCTGGCTCATTATTACCTATTCTCCCGCTTTCGAGAAACCTCCGAATGGCCCTTCGCGCGGCCCGCTCGACCGCCCAGTACGATCAGTGCCAGCCGCTTCCTTAATGTGCGCTTGGCGTGGATAATTGCAGGTTCCGTTTTCCAGGAAAGGCTTCCAAATGATGATGCACCTTGTAGCTCCCGGCGGCTTGATCTTTCTGGCGATTTTGTTCTTCGGCGGTCCGCTCTCCGCGCAATTGCCCCCGGTGAAGTCCGATCCGTTGCATCCCACACAAATGATGCAAGGCTCCGGCGCGTGTTCGGCCACGGAGATTTCCTCTTGCGCTGAGGCCGCCAAGAAAATCTTGCCCGTGGTGATGGGTGCGTCGCCAATAGAGGAAAATTTGCGGCGGCTGACCGATGAAATTGGCGGTCGGGTAACCGGTTCGCCGCAGATGGCCAAAGCCGTGGAGTGGGGGACGGGAGCGTTTCGCGCGGCGGGCGTTGCGGTGCACACCGAGAAATATATGTTGCCGGTGAGTTGGGCTGCGGGAGACACAAAGCTCGAGTTGCTCGGACTTGAGTCCTCGGGTGTCGAGAAATTTCCGTTGCGCCTGGCGGCGGAAGGATGGTCCCCTGCGACGCCGGCGGGCGGTATCGAAGCAAATATTGTGGACGTCGGTTACGGCACGGAGGCGGATTTCGCCAACGCCAAAAGCCCGCTCAAAGGCGCACTACTTTTGGTGAACGGCGACGTCAGCGTGACCTGGGCGGATCTTTTTGCCGAGTACTTGCGCGCGCCAGACATCATCGGGCGCGCCATGAAAGCCGGCGCCGCGGCCATTTTGTGGACCAGCCAGCGCGAAAGATTGCTGCTTTACCGTCATACGAACACGGGCGATGGCGCGTTGGAAGAACTCCCCCAGGCCGTGGTGGCGCGCGAAGATGCGTTGCGGTTGTCGCGGCTAATCGCTGCTCATGCGGGGCAGATTCGCGCACGCTTTACGATGAACAATCGAATTGGCGGCGCCGTGCCGCAGGAAAATGTGGTCGGCGAGATTCGCGGCTACGAAAAACCTGAGGAATTCGTGCTGCTGGGAGCGCATCTGGATTCCTGGGAACTGGGCACCGGCGCGCTGGACAATGGTTGCAATGCCGCGATGGTGATTGAAGCCGCGCGCGCCATCAAGGCCACCGGCCTCGTTCCGCGGCGCACCATCCGCTTCGTGCTCTTTAGCGGCGAAGAGCAAGGCATGCTCGGCTCCTGGGCCTACGTCAAATCGCATGAATCGGAGCTGGACGGGATTCGCGCGGTGGTGATTTTTGATTCGGGCGTCGGACGCGTGTCGGGCTATTCGCTCGCAGGACGCCGCGATATGGAAGAAGCGGTGCGCGAGTCGCTGAAGCCTTTGGAATCTTGGGACGTGAATGAGCTCACCGAAGACGGAGATATCGGCACCGATAATTTCGATTTTCTGTTGCAGGGCGTGCCGACGCTCGTTGCCAATCAAGCGGTAGCTAACTACCTGCAAAATTATCACGCCGCCTCCGATACGCTGGACAAGGTCGATATGCGCGAGCTGCGGTTGAACACCGTGATCGCCGCGCTAACCGTTTGGGGTCTGGCGGATCGTAGCGCGCCATTCGGCAAGCGGCAGAACCGCGCGGAAATCGAAAGTCTATTGAAGGATACCGGCCTTGCGCAACAAATGAAGGCGCTCGGCTATTGGGAGGGCTGGCAAAACGGCACGCGCGGAAGAACGCCTTAGGGCGCTTTGGTGCCGCGATTCTAGGCGCTTCCCAACGCCCCAACGAAGCGCATGGGGCCGCGAATAACCGCTATAATAGCAATGTGAACGATCCTTCCCTCCGCCCATCGGAACGTGCGTCGTTACGCATTCTGGCCCTCGATTACGGGCGCTCGCGCATCGGAATAGCGTTGGCCGACTCCGCCGTGGGTCTGGCGCAGCCGCTATGCACGCTGGATCGTATCAATCGTAACGAAGATATGCGGCGGCTGCGGGAGTTGGTGCGCGAACACGGCGTTAAGCAAATTGTGGTCGGGCTCCCGCTGCGGCTCGATGGCGGGCGGGGAGAAATGGCGCAAGAAGCGGAAGCCTTCGCGCAACGCGTGCGAAAACAAATCGGCCTGCCGGTGGAGATGATCGACGAGCGGCTAACCAGTTGGGAAGCCGAGAGGCTGCTTGAGGAATCCCAAGGACGGGTGATTAAGGATCGCGTCGCGCACGCCGGAACGGCAAAGAAAAACCTCGGGCGCGTCAGCGTGGATGCCGTGGCCGCGGCGGTAATTTTGAAGGAATATTTGGAGCGCCGCCCGGAACGCGTAGCGGAAGCTTAACGTCACGACGTTTTTCGCGTGGCTGGACACTGAGTGGAGAGAGTTTGCGATTACTGTTTGCATTGTTTCTGGTGATCCTGCTGGCGACGGCACTGGGCGCGGCGTGCTTGTGGTACGGAATTACGCAACCGTACCAGCGGTTTCCGGCGGACGGAGTGTTCGTAGACGTGCCGCGAGGGGCTTCCAGCCGTGCTGTCGGGCATTTGCTCCAGAGCAACGGAGTCATTCGCAGCGGTGCGTTGTTTGAAATCTATGCGCGGAGAAAAAGTCAGCGCACGGTACAAGCCGGGGAGTATTTTTTTGATCACGCGACGAGCACCCGCGATGTTTTCTGGAAGCTGGCGAAAGGCGAGGTCTATGAGCAGCCCTTCACCGTTCACGAAGGCGACACGATGTTCGACATCGCCAAAGGCCTGGCAAAAGCCAAATTGCTGCCGGAGGAGCAATTTTTAGCGGCAGCCAGCGACCCCGCGCTGGTCCGCGACCTTGCGCCCGGCGCGCCGACGCTTGAGGGCTTTTTGTTTCCCGCGACCTACCAATTGTCGCGACATCCGGTGGCCACCGAACTCACCGCCGAAATGGTTCGGAAATTCCGCGAAGAATGGAAGACGATTGCCACCGGAGATAATAGCTCCAGCACCGCGGCCAATGAAGCCACGGCCGCGAGCTTGACGAATTCCGCCAATAATACCAGCGCTGGCGCTGATCCGCGTCCGATTCTTGCGGTGGTCACCTTGGCATCGCTCGTGGAACGCGAAACCCCGCTTCGGGACGAGCGGCCGCTCGTCGCCGGCGCCTTCACAAATCGCCTGGAAAAAGGCATGGCCCTGCAATGCGATCCTACCGTGGTCTACGGCATGGAGCGCGCGCACAAATACCGCGGGACGCTTTCGGGGAAGGATTTGCAGTTCGATTCGCCGTACAACACGTACGAACATGCGGGTTTGCCGCCAGGCCCGATTGCCAATCCCGGCGAAGCTTCCTTGCGCGCTGCGTTACGTCCGGCGAAAACGAAGTACATCTTTTTTGTGGCCAATACGCACGGCGGGCATTTTTTTGCCCAGACGCTGGCGGAACACAACCGAAATGTGTTGAAGTACCGTCGGCTGCTGGGAGGCGAGACGGCTGAACCGCCGCTCGCGCCCAGCGCGGCGCTGGCCGCACATCACAAGGGCGCGACTCCATGACTGATACGTTGCACTCCCCGAATGCGAATTCTAAAAGTGACCACTCGAAAAAAGAATTGATCCTGGGCGCTGCCCGCGAGATTAAGACTCCCAATTGGACGCCCGCGGAAATCGACCAGTTGCGGCGCAGGCTGATCGCCACGCACGGCGAAAAAGGAAAAACCAGCTCCGAATACATCACCGCCGTTCTGAAGGAAGCCGGATTCAAATTGCTGCTGACCCTGCAAGAAGACGCCGAAGATCAGTATGAGGAGGAGTTTGAAGATATTTTGCATTTTACCACGCTGCGAGACGCGGAAGTCAGTCTCATGCGTCTCGATGAACTGATGCGCCGCTTCCAGTCTCACGGCGAGCCGGCCGCGGTCGAACGCGTATTGAACGTGGCCAGGCTTGGCAAACGCCGTGCCGAAATGATCGCGCGCAATCAAAAAGTTCAAGCGCAAAAGCGCGCGGAAAAAGAAGAGATGGCCGCTTGGTTCCGCATCTGGCTGGAGACTCCCGATGCGTTTTTTGACTGGCTCGACGTCCGTAAACAATCGCCGGACTTCCAAAGCAAGTTCCCGCACGCGGAGTCCGAAGAATGAGCACGAATGGCGCGGCGCTTGGTGGCGGTGCGCTGGAGTTGCCGCCCTTCTCGCTCGAAATTCAGTCGCTGGATCTGGGCCCGGGCATCAAGTCCGTGGGCTTGGAACTGATCGGCACGGAAAATCGCGAACCGGTAACCGGCCGGCCCGCCGCGGAGATTTGGTCGGCAGTGGCCCTGGCGTTGGCGGCCGGCGAAACCTACGCGGTGGATTTTTTTAGTCACATCGTGCGCGTGGCCGATTTCTGCACCGCCCACCACATCGGCTTTCGGCCCGCCGCCGGTCGTTGCCTCGTTCTTCAGGAGCCGAACGCTCAGCAGATGCGGGAGCTTTTTGAGCGATTCGAGCCAGAATCCTTTGGGTTCCGCGTAGGCGCGATCGTCAAGCAACCGGACGCGGCCCTGGAGGCCAACCTCTCAAAACGCGGTTTGGACGCTTATCGCCAGGCTTATGACCGCTACACCTTTTGCGGGATTTTGGAAGCCAAGGACGGTTGGTTCACCTTGTTGAGCGACACGCTGTGGAGCAGCGAGGTCATGCGTCGTGTGCGGCCGGCGCTGCTGCCTTTTGGTGTGTATCTGGCGCGTCCGCAGTGAAGCGTCCCAACGACCATCGGTGCGCCGTGGAGACTAGATTGCTCCGTCTCTTGACTCAGGGGCGGCAACCCTTGCTATTCAGGCTAATGCGCTGCATGCTCCTGGCGACAGTGGCGGCGATTTATTGCGGCTGCGGGGCGCATGTGGTTACCAAGACCACCGTCACGCAAGGTGCGGCCAAGCCCGTCGCGCTCGACGCCACCCGCGAAGAACTGATCGACCGCTACAATTTGGTGGCTCGCGGTGTTCAAACGTTGAACGCCACGGTGGAGCTGAAACCCACCGCGGGCTCGAAGTATAGTGGCGTGATTCAGGAGTATCACGAGGTGAAAGCATTTTTGCTGCTGGCGCGGCCTGCCAGCATTCGCGTGATCGGACAGGTGCCGGTGATCGGAAAAACTGCATTCGATATGGCCAGTGACGGAGAAACGTTTCGCGTTTCGATTCCGTCAAAAAACAAATTTCTCGTCGGCCCGGTCGCGGTGACGCGCGCCAGCGATAAGCCGATCGAGAATCTTAGGCCGCAACATCTGCTCGATGCCTTTTTGTGGCCGGAAATTCGCAAGGAAGAAGAAGTGCTCTTCGAGGAATTCAACGACGAGGCCGGGCGATATTACATTCTGACCGTGCTGCGCGGCGGCTACCGTACGGAAATCCTGCGCAAAATCTGGTTCGATCGCGCCGATTTGCAAGTCTCGCGGCTGGAAAATTTCGGGCCGAACGGCATGCTGCAGACCGACATTCATCTTTCTGACTGGCGGCCGCTCGATGCGCCTGCCGCAACCGGTGCGGGTGGCGAATCTGCTGCGCCCGCGGCCGGCGCAGTCACAAGTTTCGCCCGCACCATCGTAATGGATCGCCCACACGATGATTACCGCCTCGATTTACAAGTCAACAAAATCTCGGTGAACGAGCCAATTCCGCCGGCACGCTTCCAGCTCGATCAGCCGCCGGGTTCCGAGCTGGTGCATGTCGCAACCGGCGAACAGAATCAGCCGCAAAATCCAGCGCCGGCCAAGGATCGGCAACCATGATGTGGGAACTGATCCTCCGCAATCTCGTGCATCGCCCCATGCGTACCTTCATCAGCGTTATGGCTGTGGGCGTGGAAGTGGCGTTGGTGGTCTTGATTGTCGGTCTCACCTCCGGTCTGCTCACGGAAACCGCCAAGCGCATCGAAGGTATCGGCGCCGACATCGTCTTGCAGCCGCCTGCAGCCTCCATTTTCCTGAACTTCAGCGGCTCGCCCATGCCCACCAAAATCGGTGCCCGGCTGGCGGAATTGAAATACGTGCAAGCCGTTGCTCCGGCGCTTCTACAATTTAGTTCCGCTGGCGGCGTGGACACCATTTGGGGCATCGATCCGGAATCCTTTCGCGCCGTGTCCGGTGGATTCATTTTTTTGGATGGCCAGGACATGCAAGGCCCGGACGACCTGCTGGTGGACGATTGGGCCGCTAAGTCAAAGCACATCAAGGTGGGCGATACTTATAATTTGTTGAATCACGATTGGCACGTGACCGGCATCATCGAACATGGCAAAGGGGCGCGGTTGTTCGTCCCGTTGGCCACCTTGCAGGATTTGGTTGCCGCTCACGACAAAGCCTCGATCTTTCTTTTGAAGTGCACGCGCCCGGAGCACACCGAGGACGTCACCGAAGAAATGCGCCACCTCTTTCCCGGCTACACCGTCCGGCCGCTTAAAGATTTTCTGTCGCTGATGACCTCGACGAACATCCCCGGCCTGCGCACCTTCATCGACGCGATGATCGCCTTGGCCATAGCCATCGGCCTGCTCGTCATTTTTTTAACCATGTACACCACGGTGATCGAGCGCACTCGCGATATCGGAGTGTTGAAATCCCTCGGCGCTGACAAGAAATTCATCGTACGCTCCTTGCTGCTGGAATCCGCCGTGCTCTCTGTCTTCGGTATCGCGGCTGGTGTCGGCATCAGTTATGCGGTTCGCGCCGCTTTTCTCGCCGGCTTTCCGACGCTCTCAATTTTGATTACCCCCGGCTGGATTATCCGTGCTGCCGCAATCGCCTTGATCGGAGCCATCTTTGGCGCCAGCTATCCCGCGTGGATGGCCAGCCGCAAAGACGCTGTGGAAGCTCTGTCTTACGACTGATCCGCTGCAGGATTTGGTCTCGCGGGAGCCTTAAGCCATCGATTCGGCTATCGCGCTCGAACGCTAGAAAAGGGGCTGCGCACCTAGGCAGCGAACAGAATGGCAGATACACTACGAGAGACGACCATCCGACTTACATTTGCCGATAAAGGGCCGGAAAAAAAAGGCGTGGAACCCATACTCAAAACCCAGGGGCTATGGAAGTTGTATCGTGCGGGCAAAGTCGAGGTCCCGGCGTTGCGCGGCGTCGATTTTGAAGTCCAGCCTGGCGAATCGGTGGCCGTCATGGGGCCTTCCGGCTGCGGCAAATCTTCTCTTCTCTATGTGATCGGCGGTCTCGCCAAAGCCTCCCGCGGAAACGTCTTCGTCGATGGTAACGATCTTTCGGCCATGAATGATGCCGAACGCACCAAGCTCCGGCGTCACAAAATCGGGTTCGTTTTTCAGCGGTTCAATCTGCTGCCCACGCTCACCGCCAAGGGCAACATCGCCATCGCTCAATACATTCATGGCGACGGCTTCGATCCTCACCGCTTCGATGTCACCACCAAAATGCTCGGCCTGGTTGGTCGCCTGCATCATCGTCCTGCGGAACTTTCCGGCGGCGAACAGCAGCGCGTGGCCATCGCCCGGGCCATCATCAATGAACCCAAAATTTTACTGGCCGATGAACCCACCGGCAATCTCGATTCCAAGAATTCCGACATCGTGTTGCAGATGCTCCGCCAGCTCAACAAAGACTTGGGCCAGACCATCGTGATGATCACCCACAATCCTGAAGCCGTCGTCTATTTCGACCGCGTCGTGCACATGCGCGACGGCGTCATCGTTGATGGCATTCCAGCGGACTGATATGCCTGGCATCGGACAAATTCTCTCCAGAACTTTTTTCTGGACCTACGAACGCGGCACCTGGCAATACGATCTTGCCGTCATCCTGATCCTTATCTTTGTTCTGCTCACTCCGCGCAGGTGGTTCAACGAGCAACCCCAAGTCGGGGTATCCGCTTATTCCGGCGAAGTGCAACGCCTCCCTGGTCCCGTCGGGCTCGATACCTATCGCGTGGATGCGCGCCTCCTGGCTCCGCCGGTGCAGACCCCGGCGCTGGAGAACGACCTGCACAACGCCCTGAAAACAACCCTGCCGGAACTGCACAACGGCCGTTTCAACATCTCCAAAATCGAGCCCGTGCGCGACGCCAGTGGCACCGTCATCGCCTACGACGTCGAAATTCACCGCTAATCTCTCCTCTCCGCCTCGCTCCGATTTTTCCGTGGAACCCTTTTGCTCCGCCCCGCATCTCTTTCCCTATGTTACGATTACCGGGGTTACCATTGCGGTGCTTACCGTTGCCGTGCGTTTCAGGGTGGCTCGTCATAATCCCCGTTCCACGAAGGAAGCGCTTGAAACATTTATATTCCGGTCTGGCAGTACTCGCGTTGCTCTTCCCCCTGGCCATTCCTCGCTTGGCCGCCGCGCAAACCGCGCCGCACTGGACCACCGACAGCGTTCTCGCTCTTATGGACCGTTCCGCACAGGATTTTCATTCCCTGACCGCCAACATCGAGCACGTCAAATTCACCGCCGTCGTAAACGACACCTCTACCGAAACCGGTCTTTTGTATTTCCATAAAGACGACAAAATGCGCATTGATTTCTTGGCGCCCGATAAACGCACCATCCTGCGCAATGGCGATTCGCTCTTTGTCTACACTCCGAAGATTAATCGCGTTGAGGAATTCAATCTCGGCAAGAACCGCTCGCTGATCGACCAATACGTCCGCCTCGGCTTTGGTACCCGCAGCGCGGACATCCAAAAAAGCTTCGATGTAACCTTCACTGCCGAGGGCGAGATTGACGGGAAAAAAGTCGTGATCCTTCAGTTGGTTCCCAAATCCGACGAAATTCGCAAACAGGTCGTCAAAATCCAGATGTGGGTCGACGAAGCTTCCTGGCTGCCCCTCGAACAAAAATTCTTTGAGGCCACCGAAGGCGACTACATCCTCTTTCATTACCAGGATTTGAAAAAAAATCTCAAGCTCCCCGAAAGCAGATTCAAACAAGATTGGCCCAAGGGTGTCACACGCACGAAACCCCAGCCTTGATCTTCGCCGCTAAAATTGATCTGCGAAAAAAACTCCTAAGGGCACGGCACGCTGCCCCCATCTTGCCCGGGCGTACGAGCTCGCGCTAATCTCTGCCGGTCCGCTCTCGTCCCAATAGCTCTTCTTTCCGCTGCAATCCCCAGCGATATCCGGCCAATTTTCCATCCTCGCGAATCACGCGATGACATGGCACCACAATCGATACCGGATTCATCGCGCAAGCGCGTGCCACCGCCCGCACCGCCTTCGGTTTACCCATCGCGCGCGCCACCTGCGAATATGTCCGCGTTGTCCCCCGCGGGATTCGCTGTAACTCTTGCCATACCCGCCGCTGAAATGCCGTGGCCTGCAAATCCAGTGGCACCTCCAAATCAGCCGCTCGCCCCTCAATCCGCCCAACAATTTCCGTCACCCATTTTCCGTACGACTCCGCGGCCGGCGCAATCTCCGCTCGCGGATACTCTTCCCGTAACTCGCCCAGTAGCTTCGTCTCACTGTCCCCAAGATAGACCGCGGAAACTCCCCGCTCCGTCGCCCCCACCAACACTTTTCCCGACGGCGATTTCGCAATGACGTATCCGATCTTCATGCCCATCCCTCCCTTTTGGTAAGTAGCAGGTGTCATCCCCAATTGCGCGTTACTGCGTTCGTAAACCCGGCTCGACGACCCGTATCCCGTCTCATAGAGCGCATCCGTAATCGGCCTCCCGGCGCGCAGCATGGTCTTGAACTTCTCGACTCGCAGCGCCTCGAAAAGCGCGCGCGGCGTAAGTCCGGTCACCTGCGCAAACGCCCGTCGCAAGGTCGCTGGCGAAGTCCGCAGCTCCCGCGCCACGACAGCTAGCGGCGCGGTCTCCTCGGTCGCTGCCAAAAGCCTCGCTGCTTTTCGCACGAGCGCCACCGAACTTGCCGTCTCATTCGGCCGGCACCTCAAACAAGCACGAAATCCCTGGGCCTCTGCCTCCTCCTGGGTGCGAAAGAACACCACGTTGCGGCGCAACGGCCGGCGCGCTGGACAAGACGGCCGGCAATAAATCCGCGTCGAACGCACCGCCAGTACAAACGTTCCATCCGCTCGCCGGTCCCGCTCGGACGTAGCCTGCCAAAATCGTTCCGCAGCCTCCGAGGAAATCGGTCTGGCACCGCCTAAGGCTTTGCTGTCGATGTTGTTCACGCAAACAAAATAGCGCAGCCCTTGCGCCGAATCTATCCGCAAAAACGCAGCAAACTTCCTGTCAGGCGATTTTGTGCCCGGGATCGCAGGTCTCTCGGCTGGCGTGCTCCCAGCGGCATCGGTAGCATGGCGTGCGGTTTCTTGCGTCACCACAAGTCACCGCAAATTCACAGCGCCGCTAGGCCGGTCCTGGTACCATTACCAAGTGTTTCAAGTTAGGGCACTTCTCGTGATTTCCACAGATGACGTGCAGCTCTTCTGATGCCATCGTAGCAACCCAACTGCACCACGGGAGCAGTGTTCGGCAACTTGTTTTCGGGGCCATCCGGTTTCGTACCATTTAATCGCGGTAACTTGCATCGCAGGCAAAATAAGTCGTGCTGTCTCTGAGGGGAGACGTGAGCGCCACAAACCGCGCCATCTCAATTGATGCCGTTAGCAGTGTCCGCCCAGCGCCCGTTGGCCCGGCATTGGGCCGAACCCCGGCTCTTCGGGTGGCGCCGCTCCTGCACCCCACCATGCCGCGCCGGTTTGTACGCGTCCCTACGTACGCCGTAGGCGTCGTCCCGGAACATCGCGAGTACCCCCGCGCTACCCTAAAGCTACCGTTGCGTCTCCGCGCTGTCGACGGTTTCCCCGAAGAATTTCCGATCACTTTGGTCACCAGGGACATTAGCTCGACTGGCGTTTTTTTCCTGGCCCCCAAGCTCCTTCCCATCGGCTCTTCCATAGAACTAGAAATCGTGCTCGTCAGTCGCCCAATGGGGTGCGGAAACGTCGTGATCGCCACCAGCGCAAAAGTTCGCCGCGCCGATCCCGCCGCTATGCCCAAGTGGTTCGGTATAGCTGCCTCGTTCGACGATCTGCAATTCGGTCGCGACGATGGGCTGCCCGGCCGTTTTGATCCCCCATCGCAAGGTTCCGTCTAATTTTTCCAGTGTTTAGGCATGTTAGGCGAGAATCCCACTTCCACTTCCCCAATTCTGTTCGGCTATAGGACTTCCCATTGCGCCGCAGGCCACAGCCCTAAAGCGTCAACTCCCGTGTTTTTCTGATGTGTTGGTGCGTCGGGGCTAAATCGTGAGGGGGCCCTGGAATCTAAGCGTTGCCCTTGAGGGCGTAACCCACGTCAAATGGCAGCTTGCCATCGACCCGCAGGACTTTCACCGAACTGTTGATTGAGTACACGTCGACGAGCCCAATGGCTCCCGGCGTAGAGGCCACCGCCTGCATCACACCGTCGTCCGTGCCCACAATCTTTACCACCTGACGGGTTTCGTTCAATTTCGCGAGCAACGCCTTGAAGTCTCCCGGGGTCAACCCAAAGAGCTTCTGGATGGCGATGCGCGTATCCGGGGCGTCGGGGTCTTTAATCACCAGCAGGAAGTCCCTGCCATCGGGCCAGGCCTTCTGTGTGCCTTTGCAGAGTTTGACTAGGTCGGCCAGGGGCACGTCGTTCATTTTGCTGCCGGCGGCGGTCACGATGGCGGTATTTTTGATCGCGGGTGCGGCAGGCAGCGCCAGCAATAGCGACGAGCACGCCGCGGCAACGATCCAAACGCGACGAGTCCACGGATGTAGGTCGAACATACCCATGCTCACTTTCAGGCAGGTTATCAGAAAGTATCATCGGACTACCGTGCTGAGGCAACAAGAACTTTGCCGCGTTGTGCTCAACGGGTAGAGAGCGCTTGCGAAGCACACGCATCTGGCCAAGGCTGCGGCTAATTATTCTTTTGCACAACTGCCCATCGGTACAGTATCAACGAATCTCGCAGCAGCGTAGCGTAAGAGTCCTGGGCCTCAGAGGTACACCGGGAAAGCCGCCGAAAGGCGGCCTGGAGCGTGGCGTCATGCAACGAATTGCAAAAACGGTAGTGCTTAGCCTTGTTTTGCTGGGTTACGCCAGCGCGGTCAGCGCACAAAGCCCGCCGGCTCGCCTCCAAGAAGCTCATACCGTCACGAAGGAAGCTTCCAAACGTTCGACGGCCGCGCCCCCTGCGCAGCTTCTGTTCGGCGCTCTGCCGGTTTCCACCCGTTCCATCGAAGCGCGCACCCTGGTCGAAAAGGCTCTTCAAGACTATGAAAATGTAATGCTCGATCAGTCCATCGCGGAAGCCCAGAAAGCTGCGGAAAAAGATCCACAGTTCGCCCTGGCCTATGGCCTGTGGTCCTTCGCGGCGCGTCGCGATGAGCCGGCCACCGGTGCTTTGGCGAAAGCCTCCGCTCTCTCTGGCAACGCGCCTCCCGAAGAGCAACTGCTCGTTCGTTGGATGGTCGCCACGCAATCTTCCGACCTTCTTCCTGCCATCTCTCTCATGAACGATCTGCTCAAGCGCTTCCCCGACAACGAACACGTGCTCTACCTTTCCGGGGAATGGCTGTATTTTCAACAGGACTATGATCGTTCCCGTAAACTTTTCGAAAAGGCCCTTCAGGTCGATCCGAAGTTCGCGCCCTCCCTGAATATGCTAGGCTACGCGTATATTGAAACCGGCGATCCGGATCCCGCCAAAGCCAGAGCCGCTCTCCTGCGTTACGCTGAACTATTACCGGATCAGCCGAATCCTCATGATTCACTCGGCGAAATCTTGCGTTACACCGGCGACGATGCGGGCTCGCTGGCGGAATATCGCAAAGCTCTGACGATCTCTCCGACTTTCTATAGTTCGCAGCTCGGCGTCGGCGAAACCCTGACGCTCATGGGCAAGTACGACGAAGCGCGTGCCGCACTGGATAAAGGTGTGGCCATGGCCCCCACGGTGCGGGACCGATTGCACATGGAGTTTCAAAAGGTGCTCATTCACTTCTGGGAAGGCAAACCCGATCTCGGCCGCACGGAACTCGTCGCGCTCGAACAGAAGGCTCGCGATGAAAATGACACCTATGCCCAATTCGATATCGGGCTCGGCCGGGCCTACCTTTCGGCCAATTCTGACGAAGAATTGACCCAGCTATCACGGCTCGAGAGCGCCTTTTCCAATCCCTTCAGCAACATGTTGGAGGCTGATCGGCACGCCGATCTGGCTGCCATTCTGCGCGAAGAAGTGCGCATCCTGTGTCAATTGGGCAAAGTGGAGAGCGCCACCGACGAGATTCGCGAACTGGAAGAACTGGCGCGGGACACGCGCGATACCATTATCGAGGACTGCTATGAATCGGCGCGTGGCTTCGTCTTCTTCGCCAACGCCGAATACTCCAGTGCTGTCGACGAGTTGTCCAGCGATCCGCAAAATCCCTTGGTCGCCTGGCAAATCGTTCTCACCAATGAAAAACTGGGAAACAAGGCCGCCGCGGAAGTGACCCGCAACCGCTGGAAGTACCTGCGTGCCGACACCCCGCAATGGTTCCTAGCCGTGCACGCCGCGGGCAATGAGTGAATGAACGCCGCAGCGAAAATTTACCGCGGCGCCCATGTCGAAGTGTTCTGGATTGCCTGCCCTACGCCTTTTTAAGCAGCCGCGCGATCTGGCTGCGAACTTGTCTTGCGGCGCGAAACCAAACGAGCGAGCGACTGCCCCACAAAAGCTGGCTTACCTTATCCCAGGTCCTCAAGTAATCGAGCGCTTTAGCGCCGTGGAGCGCGCGTCAATTTTCTTCATTGGCTCACTTCGGTGCCCCCTCCGCTTTGTGTATAATGCCGCGACATTGCAGGAGCCATGATGATCTTTGCAATTCGCGCCAGTGAATTACGGCGCACCGCTCGACTCCCGGCGATCCTCTGCGCGCTGGCATGTTCTTTTTGGTTCGCCGGCTGCGCGAAGGCCCCCGCCGCCAAAGATTCGGCCAGTCCAACGTCGCTTCCATCCGCGGTACGCCCTGCGTCCCCCGCCACCATCGTTTTCATGACCGATTTCGGCACGGCAAATGATGCCGTGGCGCTCTGCAAGGCCGTGATGCTGGGGATCGCGCCCGATGCTCGGATTATGGATATCACCCATCAAGTGACGCCGTTCTCCATCGAAGAGGCTTCGCGGGATCTGCTATCGGTGTCCGAATATTATCCGGCGGGCACCGTTTTCGTTGCCGTCATCGATCCCGGTGTAGGAACTTCGCGCAAGGCCGTGATCGTGAAATCGAAGAAGGGGCAATATTTCGTATTGCCTGATAATGGCTTGATCACCCCGGTGCTCGATCGCGACGGCCTCGATCATGCCTACGAAATTACCAATAGCAGTTGGATGATTCAGGGGCCAGTCTCTTCCACGTTTCACGGCCGCGATATTTTCTCTCCCGCGGGAGCGCATTTGGCGATGGGCTGGGATTATACGCTGGCAGGGCCGGAGGTGGCGCAGCTGGTGCGCTTGACGACGAAGACGGCGACGGTGACGGATAAGGGCGTGCAGGGCGATGTGATCGGGCTTGATGATCCATTCGGTTCGCTGGTCACCGATGTGCCGGGCGAAGCGATGAAAACCCTCGGATACAATTTTGGAGACAAGGTTTCCTTTCAGCTCGATAAGAAATGGCTGATCTTGCCGTTTGTAAAAACCTTTATGAATGTCCCTGTAGGCGATCCGCTGTTGTATGTGGATTCCCGCGGAAGGCTAGGAGTGGCCGTGAATCAGGGCAATTATTCGAAAAAATTTAATTTCACGCCGCCGGGAGAGATTTTTGTTCCGCGCAAGGGCGCACCGATGAAAGGCAGATGAGCGCGCTGCATCCGAAGTGCCCCGATGAATACCATCCTCCGCGATTCGGTTACACTGGAGGGACAACTGCTTCGCACCGGGACAGGGGCAAGTTCGACTTATGGCCAAGGGCAGTTTTGGGGAGCGACTGAAGCGCGAGCGCGAGATGCGCGAAGTTTCTCTGGATGAGCTCACCAAGTCCACACGAATTTCGCAGCGATTTCTCGAAGCTCTGGAAAACGAAGACTGGAGCAAACTTCCCGGTGGAGTTTTCGGTCGCGGCTTTGTCCGCACCATTGCCGGTTATCTCGGGCTGGATGAAGAGTCGCTGCTCGGCGAATATGACTTGGCCCGCGGGGACGTTTCCCGCAGCGCCCCCCACAAGCCCGAGGATCGCATTCCCGCCACGCCAGTCTGGGTTCCCATTCTTTCTGTCCTGGCCATATGCGCCATACTCGCCGGCCTTTTTTTTGGCGGCAAGTATGCTTGGCGTCGTTACGCGCAGCATCGACATGGCGGTCCCTCCTCCGCTTTGGTAATGCCTCCGCAGGATCCGTCCGCGGAATCTCTCGCATCGCCATCTCCCACCGCCTCCGGGCGCCCACCCTCCGCCGCTTCTCTAACCGCTCCCCCCGCAACCGAACCGCTCGATCTCTCGGTTTCCACTTCCGCAGCCACCCGCGTGCGTATTTTGGCCGACGACAAGCTTGTCCTCGACGAGGAACTGCCTGCCGGCGTAAATCGCGACTTCACCGCTAACGACCATTTTGAAATCACTGCTGCGGACTCTTCTGCGGTGTTGCTGGAATTGAACCATCGCGTAATGCGCCCGCTCGGTTCGCCTGGGGACTCCGGTACAATGATGTTTAGCAGAGACGATTTGAGGCCGGTAACCAGTGGAAACTCTCAGCCCTGAAGTTATTGAAGACTTGCGTCACGACCGCGCCGCCCGCGAGCGTAAGCTCGCCGTATGTTCCAGCGGAGCCCATCTCGGACCTGCGGACCGCGCTGAAATCCTGGCGGTCCTCGCTGGCGATCCGGACGAGATGGTCGCCACGCGCGCGCAAGATGCCCTGCTCTCCCAGCCCATCGAGAGTTTCTTGCTAGCCATCCAGCGCCCCAACGCCATTCCCGCCGTTTTCGCCTACGCCGCGCGCAACCTTGCGGACAAACCGGGAATTGCCGATGCCCTCGTGCAAAACGGAAACTGCCCCGCGGCCTGCCTCGTTCCCATTGTCCCGCATCTCTCCGTCACCAAAGCCCATGAGCTGGCCGACGATCTGGCGCGCCTCAGCGAATCTCCCGCTTTGGCTGCGGCGCTCGAGCACTCCAGCTCGGTCACCGCCGAGCAAAAAAGTTTGCTGCGCGACTTGCACGGTCCGGGCGTTCCGCTTAACGAAGCCGCCCTCGCGGAGGCCGCCGAGCTCGCCGAGCCCGATGCCCAGCGCCGCCAAACATTGTTGCAAGCGCTCGCCAAAATGAACGTCGCGGAGCGCGTGAAATTCGCGGTCAGAAGTGGCGCCGACGCCCGCCGCACGCTCATCCGCGATTCCAATAAAGTCGTGCAGCGCGCCGTCCTGCAATCCCCCAAGCTCACCGATCAGGAAGTGGAATCCTTCGCCGCCATGTCCACGCTGACCGACGAAATCCTCCGCCTCATCGCCAACAACCGCAAATTCAGGAAAAATTATTCCGTGGTCCGCAATCTGCTCAACAATCCGAAAACCCCGCTCGATATTTCCCTGCATCTCCTTCCGGCCATCAACGCCATAGACCTGAAAAAGCTCGCCTCCAACAAAAATGTCCCGGAAACCCTGCGCACCACGGCCGGCAAGTTGCAGCGCACCCGCGCCGAATTCAAGAAATAAATCTCACCAGTCGATTTCTCGCGTTGACCGTGAAAATACGGGAAACGCTGTACGCATTTTCTCATCCGCACGCCGCGTAGCCCCGTATGAATACCCGTGTAGTGGTATTGCTACTAACTCTAATCGGGGGCACGACATGTCAAAAGCTTATGAACCGAGCATGGCCATCCTGGATCCGGCGGAAGCCGAGCGACAGATGGAGCTGGTCAAGAATAAACGCGCGCAAGCGCGTCGCAATTTTCTTAAGAACGTTAGCCTCGCCGGGGCTGGCGTTGCTGCCGGAGTCGTCCTGCAAGGCTGCGGCGGTAGCTACAACAGCACCGGCACCACCAGCGCGGCCGGCCCCGCGCAAACGGATGTGCTCAATTTCGCGCTAAATCTCGAATATCTGGAAGCGGAGTTTTACAGCTACGCGACCACTGGCGCGCCGCTCAGTTCCAGCGTCGTGGGTGCTGCCAGCGTAGCCACCGGCGGCGCCGCGGTGACCTTCGTGACTCCTGGACTGCAGCAGATCGCCGCCGAAATTGCCATGGACGAGCAAAATCACGTCAAGTTCCTGCGCAACGCCCTGGGCGGCATGGCCGTTGCGGAGCCACAGATCAACCTCTCGGCTATGGCCGGTGGTTCGGAGGCTACCTTTCTTGCCATCGCTCGCGCTTTCGAAGACACCGGCGTCAGTGCCTATGCCGGTGCTTCCACATTACTGAGTGGCGACAATCTGCAATACGCTGCGCAAATTCTCGCCACCGAGGCCTATCATGCCGGGAACATACGTTTGCGCATCATTCTAAATAATCAAACCGTATCCCCGACCGATCCTCTGGACGTTCCTCCAGCGGCGCCATCGAGTTATTTCCCGGTGGATTCCAATTCCCTGGCGCTGGCGCGCACTCCTGGGCAGGTTCTTGCCATCGTCTACGGCGGCGGCGTGGCCAGCGCAGGTGCGGGCTTGACCATGGGCGGGTTTTACCCCGCCGGAGTTAATGGATACTTTGCCGGCATGGCCGCTTCCAGCCCCGCAACAACCTCGGTCTAAGCGGCAACACATCCGTCATCGAGCCAAGCCGCTTTGCCTTGCCTGCAAGGCGGCTTGGAAGTTTCTTTGTGCTGCGGTTTCATGACGGCTCGCGCAGGATTCGCAGCCATGCCGTCGGCAGAAACACGTTTCTCCAGCGTACTTGAAGGGAATCGCCATGCCTGGAAATAGCCATTTCAGAAAGTTCACGAAAGCCATCTCGTTTTCCGCCGCAATTCTTTTCTTGCTCCCAGTTCCCCGCGCGCAAGCCGATTCTTTGTCTCCATCGGTGCTCGCCTTGTTCCCAAAGAATGCCTCGGAAATCGCCTACTCCGACTTTGCGCACGCGCGTCAATTGCCTTGGTTCGCGCAATTCAAACACCAGACTCTGCCCGCCGGATTTGGCGAGCTCGACAGTTTTCTCTCTTCTGTGGGAATCGATCCCAACAAGCAAATCGATCAAATCGCCTGGGCCCTGGTAGCCTCCGACGATCCCGCGGATGCGGCCATCGACGCTGCGGAAAACGCAGCGCAAAATTCACCGTCGCAAAACGTCGCGGACACCACTGCGGCGACGCAAAACTCCGCGGCCGGCGCGCCATCACATCCGGCGAACTCTGCACCAACCGCTATTCATCACAAACTTCCCGCGTATGATGATTTGTTGGCCATCGTGCTCGGACAGTTCGATACCCAGTCGAGCGAAGCCATCCTCGAAAAAAATAAAGCTCCTAGTATCGAATGGCTCGGACACACTCTCTACCAGTGTGGTTCCAGTTGCCACGATTTCTATTTTATGTTTCTTGACTCCAGCACTCTGGCTTTCGGAAAAGCATCGCTCCTCGAGCACATGCTCGGAGTGCGCAGCGGGGGCGAGGAGAGCGTGTTCAGTAACAAAGTACTGTCCCCTTTGATTCGCAAGATCAACGATGGTGGAATTTTCTGGGGCGTCCTGAACGATGCGGGCACCAGCCAGGCGCTTCTGCAACTCATTCCGGAAGCCGCCAAATTTCCGGACGCTGCTAAACTCATTTCCAAAATGCAGAATATGGCCATCAGCATTGAGGGCGACGATGAACTCCATGCCGAACTGGATGTTTCCGCCGCCCCCGAGGACGCCGTGCCCTTGACGCAATTAATGCAGGCCGGGCTCCTGTTCCGGCAGTTTCAAGCCAGCCAGGACGATCCGCAATTCGCCAGGATTTTGCGGAACGTGACCATCGTTCCGGGTGGTCCTGGCATCCAGATTACTTTTGATATCACCAGCGACCAAATGGTGAGTCTGATCCAGCACAACACATTTTCGCCCAAGATTTAGCGGCGCACACGTCAACTTCGCGGCAGCCTGTTGCAGCGATCTTTCTCTAAAGCGGCGTTTCAGCGGCTGCCGAGTGGCAGCGACTTCAAATACGCGATGATCGCTTTCACATCTTCGTGGTGCATGTGATAAATGTGCATCGGCGGACGCAAAACTTCGCCTTCCGGGCCCGTGCCTTTTTCCAGGATCGTGGCGAACTGCTCATCCGTAAAACTCGGCATGCCCGCCAGCGGCGGTACGGTATCCGCCCACGGTTGGATCGGTGCTACGGGCCGGATCCACACGCTGGCGCCTTGCAGCCACGCATCCGTTTTGAGCTCCCCGTTGGCGTTGCGTGGCGTGTGGCATTCCCCGCACATGGCCACGTTTTCCACCAGGTATTTTCCGCGTTCGATGTCGCCGCCATCCGCGGCAGCGGCGCCCGGCGCTTTCGTGGCCCGCTGCGCAATGGCCAGGGATGACCACGCCAGCGCGCACATCGCCGTTACCGTGAACAATTTCTTCCAATTCGCAAACGCCATAATTTCCTCCGAGCGATATTTCCACGCTTCACTGCGCTGCCGTGCCTCGGCGCAGCGCGGCATGCGCTGTCCGTCGCCATCGCCACACCAACCCGGCGAGCTGCGGCCGGCCCATAATACTCTCATGAAGGGAAATAAAAAGCGGGCCGAGATTGCAAACGGCCCGCGAAGGTTTGCATACCGCGTAGTTTCTTCGGCGATGATCTCTCGCTAAGACTCACACAATTCCCGCCGCCCTATCTTCCGGCCGAATGCGCTGCTCCGGTCTGACGGCTGCTCGTCTGCGAAACGGTTGTCAACATTTCGCGCGCTTGGTTCAAATGTTCCTGGATCATCGGCACAGTCTGTGCCGCAAAGGCCTTGATATTTTCGTCGTTGCCGTTGTTGGCTTCGTTCTGAAAATCCTGCAAATCCTTTTCGTGGTCGTCGACCATAACCTTCGCGTACGCGCGATCGAAGGCGCTGCGGTTCAGTCGGGCCAGTCGGTCGTAGGTTTGCTGGTCCTTGGAACTCAGGCTCCCAGGCAGCGTGATATCTTCTTTTTGCGCCGCGGCTTTTAGTTGATCCCCGGCCGCGCCATGCTGCACCACCATGCGTTCACCGAACGCTTTGACCACCTCGTTCGAGCCGCGCGAGCCGGCGAGTTTCCCCAGCTGAATTTCCGCCATGCCTCCTAGCGCTGCTGCGCGGGCAAAGTGCGCGTCCGTCATCTCCGCGCGAGATTGCGTGGTCGTGCTGCTCTGATGCGCCAAGACCGCCCAGCTTCCGAAGCCGCTGAGGGCCAATGTTAAACATCCAACGTAGAGAATTTTGCTCGGTGTGGATTCCAGTTCCATGGTGGGTTCCTTCCGGACCACTTCATGTCCGCACTTGTACCTTAGGAGAATGGCGGGTCGAGCCCCATCCGGTGGGTTATGTATCTGGGAGTAGGAAACTGCGTAGGGCGGAAACTTTGCTAGGTGGAAAATGGTGTGCGCCGCGCTGTCGGCGATGATAAGACCACCATCGATGAGCGATTGCGAATCAATAAGTGCGTGCGCACGGCCATCAGCTTTGCTGGTTCGCGCGTCCAAGTTCGATCACGAAGCGGTATTTCACGTCGTTGCCCAGCAGTCGTTTATACGCCTCGTTAATTTGGTTCGGTTGCACAATTTCCACGTCGGATACGATGTTATGCTGCGAACAAAAGTCCAGCATTTCCTGGACCTCACCCACTCCACCGACCGCCGAACCGGCTAGGCTGCGCCGCTTCATGATCAAATTCATGGCCGAGACGGCGGCCGGACGGTCCGGGACCCCCAGCAAGACGTGCACGCCGTCGCGTTTCAGCAGATTGATATATGCATTAAGGTCGTGATCTGCCGAAACCGTATCCAAAATAATGTCGAAGCTCGCCGTCTGCGCCTGCATGGCGGCCGCGTCATTCGAAAGCACCACCTCATTCGCACCCAGCTTCAGCGCATCTTCCTTCTTTTTCGCGGAGGTGGTGAACTGCACCACGTGTGCGCCCAGCGCGTGCGCAAATTTCAGCCCCATGTGTCCCAGTCCGCCAAGCCCCACAACGCCCACCTTGCTGTGCTTCCCGGCTTTCCAGTGCCGCAGCGGCGCGTATGTCGTGATCCCCGCGCAAAGCAGCGGCGCCGTGGCCGCCAGATTCAAGTTCGCCGGAATCTTCAGCGCGTACGCTTCATCCACCACAATATTGTTCGAGTAACCGCCAAACGTCGGATCGCCTTTTTTGTCGCGCGCGTTGTACGTCTGTATGTTGCCCACCTCGCAGTATTGCTCCAGGCCCGCTCTGCAGCTCTCGCATTTTCGGCAGGAATCGACCAGCACGCCGACTCCTGCCAAATCTCCCGTCTTGAACTTTTTGACTCCCGCTCCGGCGTGCGTCACCCGCCCCACAATCTCGTGCCCCGGCACCATCGGAAAAATTCCCGGAAACCAATCCTCGTTCACCTGATGCACATCCGAGTGGCAAATCCCGCAGTATTCGATGGCGATTACAATGTCGTTCGGCAGCGGGTCGCGCCGCTCAAACCGGAACGGTTCGATGCGTGCCTTCGCTTGCTTCGCGGCATACCCTTGCGACGAAATCATGGTCTCTCCTCGAATGTAGATCGAATGTTGGTCGAACGTTGATCGAATGATGCGAATCGTTTTTGTTTGAAAACTTTGCCGCTAATGCCCGCCGCCGAACTTATGCCCGCAACACTCCATCGCGCGCCGCCCAGGCTACTGCTCGTCGTATTCCCGTGGCACATCGTCTTCGGGAACTTCGTGCGTCACAATCTCGCCCTCATCCGCGTCCCGCACGTCTTGCACGCCTTTAACGATTTCTGCTTCAAAGGCATTTCCTTCCTCAAGCAGTTCGTCAACGCTCTCCGAATCCGCTCCCGCCACGTTGGATAAGCCTTGCAAATCGCCGGACTGCCCGCCCGATCGCGCCCCAAGCCCCGGAACCTCGTACTCGATTGAGCCGGTGATTTCGCTTTTCCCGCGCGGCCCCGCAAGCCGCCGTTTCGTGCTGTTTTTAGCCGTTGCGCCCGCGGCCTTCGTCACCGCTTTCGCCGCCAGCCGCCTCTTTGGCGCCACGGTCTTCTTCGCCGCCGGTTTGTGCGTCGCCTTTTTCGCTTTACTCTTTGCCTTCGCCGGCTTCTTCAGCGTCTTCACCCGCTTCTTCGGCGCTTTTTTCTTGCTCTTCTTTTTGGTGGTCATGCGCTAAGTCTAGCACTTTCCCGCAACCCTGTTTACCCGCGCCCGTCTTTGCCCTATCCTCTCTCTGCGGCATTTCACGGCCTCGCTAAGCAACTCGGCCGGGCCGGAGTCCTACCGTTATGAACAAAGAAGCAGTGCTATCGCGCATCAACGAGATCGGCATCGTCCCCGGCATCCGCACCGTCTCCGCCGAAGACGCTCACTTCGCCGCCGACGCCGTCTCCAGCGGCGGCATCCCCATTGTTGAAATCACCATGACCATACCGGGCGCCATCGACATGATCGCCTATCTCGCCAAACACATCCCCGAAGTCCTGATTGGCGCAGGCACCGTCCTCGACACCGAGACTGCCCGCAGATGCCTCGACGCCGGAGCCGGTTTTCTTACCGGCCCATGTCTGGATGTATCTGTGATTGAACTGGCCAGGAAACACAACGTAGCCATGCTGGCTGGCGCGCTCACACCCTCCGAGATTCACTCTGCCTGGCAGGCGGGCGCCGATATGATCAAAGTTTTTCCGTGCGCCCAGGTTGGCGGCGATACTTACATCCGCGCGCTAAAGGGCCCCTTCCCGAAAATTCCGCTCATTGCCTCCGGCGGCGTCAACCAGCAAACTGCCGGGCACTTCATTTTGGCTGGAGCTGCGGCACTGGGCATCGGCACAGAACTAGTTCCCCGCCAAGCCATCGAAAAGCGCCGCGCCGAACAAATCCGTGAACTCGCTCGTCGATTCCTCCGTCTGGTGCATGCCGCGCGCGAACGCTTGGCGCCTTTTCATCTGCCCGCAGGCATTATCGTCTCGCGCTAACATCGCGCTTCCCGCGTCCTACAAATTCCCCTTGCTTAATTCACTTCCGCCGGGGCCTCTTGCCGCCGGTCCACCACCTTGAACCCCTCCGGCAACTCAAACAAACTCGCGTCCGGCTCCGACAGAATCAGGTTCGTGGCCGTAAACGTCTGCGTGCCAAACCGCGGATCGCTGCGCTTCGACAGCAGATTAATTCCCAGCGTCGGCGCGTACCAAAACTCCCGTTCCACCGTCACCTTGCGATCGTTGCCAAACACGCCCGGATTATAAATCGTGGCGTCCCGGGTGCCTGACGTCTCCACCCCGGACACCAGTTGCTTCCCCAAATCCTCGTGAATCACCACGCCGGCATCGTTGGCCAGCGGCCCTGGGGGCGGCCCGGAGGTCTTGTACACCGCCGAGGTGGTGGGCACAAACGTGGTCAACTCGCAAACCTTAGGCTGCTCCAGCATGAAGCAGTTGTAGTGCGTGTGCGCGTTGGGGTCGGAAATCTGGATGGTGGTCATCTGCGACTCCACCTTCCCGTTTTTCGGCACCAGGAACCACCGCTCCTGATAGATCCGCCCCTTGGTGTCCCGCGCAATCTTGCGCTGATTCACAGAGGTCACCGTCCCGCCGTCGTAAAGCGTCCGCACCCACTCCGTTTGCAGCGTCAGTGTGAACGGCGCTTCCGCCTTCGGCGGAATCACAATGCTCTCCAGCACCTCCCGCGTGCCGCCATCCTCGACATAAAATTGCTGCTGCCCGGGCACCTTGGCCCCCGTCGCTGGCCCGCCAGCGGCCCCCTGGGCCGCGCCACCCTGCCCCGCAGAGGCGGCCCCGGCCGTCTGCCCGCGCCCCGTCCCCGCCGCCAGCAAACAGAGCATAAAGGTCAAAGCGAACGCCGGAGCAAACGCCGAACTGACCGACGAACTGAACGACGAAGTAAACCCGAAGCTACGTGCGCGCACAAACACCTCCCGGTACGGCCCCGATTCTGCCACAGCTTTCCGCGTGGTTGTACTGCCGGATCTTCCGAGTATGAAGGCGGGACCTGCGCCCCACGTTTGCGAAACAAATAGATGGCAAAGGGTTTAGAGGGTACATGTTTTGAAACAATAGGATTCTAAAGGGTTTAGAGGGTACATTGGGGGAACAGCAAGATTCTGTGGGGGTTATGGGTGATTGGGGTATGTGGCGGAATTTTACGCGGAGTTTTGGGTACCCCACCCCCGGGTGTTTTTGGCAAAGAGTGCGCAACGCGAAGAAAATGCTGGGGATATCTGGATTTACGAATTGAGAAGAGTGCGTAAGCGACTGAAAATAAAGGGATGCATTTTGCGCTAATGTGCGCGCATCAAGTTGGACCGAGTGATGACGAAAGCGGGAGGGTGATGCTGCTCGCGAGATGGATCGATTTGACACGCGAGATTATAGCGCGGGTGGGGTTACTGTGTCAATAGGTCAACTAAGAGTACTGGAACCATAGGAGTTCCCTGTGGCATGGTAGGCGTCGCGTTTAGGGACGCGCGAGCAGAAGGTGTTTTGCTTCTTCAAGAGCGGCGAGGGCGGACTCCCGCGAGACGGTGGGAAAACCCTCGAGAAAGTCCCCGCGCAACTTTCAGAAAAGGGGACGCGCTTACCGAGGCAAAAGAAAGACCCACCCTCAAAAAACCGAGGGTGAGGGACCCAAAATCGTCTTCGCGAGTTGCGTGTGGTGTGCGGACAATGCACAGACTGAAAGTCTGTGCTACTGAAGAGCTATGTGGGGCACCCGGCAATTTAATGTTCAGAAAAGGGGACGCGCCCACGCAGGCAAAAGAAAGACCCACCCTCAAAAAACCGAGGGTGAGGGACCCAAAATCGCCTTCGCGAGTTGCGTGTGGTGTGCGAACAATGCACAGACTGAAAGTCTGTGCTACTGAAGAGCTATGAGGGGCACTCGGTAGGCGGAGGAGAAGATGCCGAGCTGAAGCCCGGCCGCTGGCCGCTACAGCGACTCGGGCCTTGGGCGCGGTGTGATGTGCGGAACAATGCACAGACTGAAAGTCTGTGCTACTGAAGAGCTATGTGGGGCACCCGGCAGGCGGAGGAGAAGATGCCGAGCTGAAGCCCGGCCGCTACGGCGACTCGGGCGGTGGGCACGGTGTGATGTGCGGAACAATGCACAGACTGAAAGTCTGTGCTACTGAAGAGCTATGCGAGGCACCCGGCATCCAAAATCGTTTTCGCGAGTTACGCGCCGGGCACGTGGCTGCGCCTACTTTGATTTGCTGCTCGCAATCAAGGCGTTCAATGTCCTTTCGATGGCTTCTAACCTTCCTTTTAGTACGGCCTCTGCTTTTAGTGCCTCCTCAACGTCCGCCTTCATCCTCAGCTCTTGTTTCTTTTCCTCGTACAGATCTACCGTACCGATAATGATGTGCGGATCATCAACTGCGGTCGTATTCGCCTGTTTATCAAAGATAGCGACAGAATACTTGTATTGGGGCGCCGGGGGCTTTTGAACTATCGTTGCGTTATTTCCGATAGTACTGAGCACGCCGTCTTCCTGCTGGTCTGACCCATGAAATGCGTACACCACGCTACCGTTCGAATCGTCCGAAAAGGGAGTACCTTGTGTGAAAAGTACAGCCAAGTGATGATGAGGGCCGCTGGTCACAGCTCTCCACACAACTTTATGGCCAGGAGGGACTGTCAGTGGATCAGCGGAGCTGCCGTCGTCTTTCGTATACTTAATTGTATTTCCGGCTAGAACGGTCATTGTCACCTGATGGGTCGTGGGTGCAGCCGCTGCAGCAGCCTCTAAACTCGGGTTGGCACCGGCGGTAAGATAACCGGCGGTAGCCGCGCTGCCGGCGATGAAGTCTCTTCTGCTCACATTTGATACGTCGGAGCTTCTCGACATGACCACCTCCTGACAATTCAGCCAGCTTCTGGGGCACTGGAAGTTCGATTACTTAAACGAAACGGCTTGCTGCACCAGTTGAGGGAATTCCGGCTCGGTTCGCAGACCGGCTAACTCCGGATTCGCGGTAAGCTGCCCCCGCGGGTACCCTGCGTGAACCGCTTTGGCCAGCCACTTCAGAGCTTCCTGCTTGTCGCCACCGTCCAGATGAACCAGGCACGCTGCTAAAAGGACGTCGACGTCGCTTGGACTGGCACGTAACGCTTCATCGAGATATTTTCGGGCGCGCCCAGCATCACCGGTGCGCGAATAATAACCTGCCAAGGAAGTCAGTGCCACCGTGTCAGTCGGATTCACTTCCAGTTCTTTCTGGGCGAGCGATATTGCCTGCTTGTAAGCCACGCTCGCATTGGCCGCCTCGCCTGGGATCATGCGATACCCGTCGCCCAAATTGCCCCAATAGTCGTACTTCTTCGGCCGAAGAGCAATTGCTTTCTTTGTAAACTGCACATCCTCATCGAAGCGCCCCAGATTGAAACTGACCGTTCCTGCGTTGGCATAGAGATCCGGGTTATCGGGCGCGATTTGAAGGCCGCGCTGAAAGTAGGTACTCGCCATTTCAAACTGTCCCATATATAGATAAGCCGCGCCCACATTTTGGTAGCCCCACACGTTGTCCGGCGCGAGCTCCGTGACCCTTTTCCAAGCTTCTGCCGCCTCGCGATAGCGCGACTGGGAATAGAGGAACGCTCCGAGTTCGTTGTAGCAGCTCCAGCAAGCGGGCCGGATCTCGATGGCACGACGGAAGGACTGCTCCGCTTCTGCCGGATGGTTCAGCGAATTGTAAGCTCTTCCGAGACCTATATAGGCCTGCACATTTTCCGGATCCCGTTCCAGAACGCGTTGAAAATCGGAGACGGCTGCCGGGTGCGCCCCGGTTCGATCATTCAGGTTCCCAATGGCCAACTCCACCTCCGGCAATTGGCTGTCGAGATTTTCGGCGGCCTTGACCGCGGCTTTAGATTTCTCCACCCATTGCGGCTCGCGGGTGGCTCTATATTTGTACCAATAAGCTTCCGCGAGCGCGGCTTGGGCCTGGGCATACTTCGGATCTTCCTGAATCGCCCGCTGCAACACGGTGATCGCGGACTCCACGTTTTCTGGCCGCTCGTAGCGCTGCAGGTAACCGATGCCCTGAAGGTAAAAATCATAAGCGGTGAGCACGGTCGTGCCGTGGGCCAACTGCTGCGCGGCGCTACCTCCCGGGGGCTCGACCTGCAGCATCCGAAAGGCTTTCAGCACCACCTGGTCCTGCAAAGTGAACAAATTGTCGGCAGGCTCGGTAATCGTCTCGGCCCGCAACTGCTTCCCCGTCTTCGTATCCACCAGGGAGAGGTTGATGCGAGCATTTTCGCCAACGCGCTGCCAGCTCGCCGCAAGCACCAGATTCGCACCCAGCTGCGTCCGAGCCTCGTCGATGCTTGAAACATGTTTCTCCCGGATATCGCGCGCTGAAGGCACCTGCAGAGAGGTTTCGCGTGCGAGGCTGGCCGTCACCGTCTCCGTAAATCCATCGCAGTAGACTTGTTCGTCGGAACCGCCGCCGACCGCCGTAAACGGAAGCACTACCAGGTTTTTTTGGCTGACAACCTTGCGTCCGAATCCCCAAGGCCAACCTCCGCGTTCATAGCGGTAGATGCCTACCCCCACAAGCGATACGCAGGCCAGAAGACCCGCGGCCAATCCGATCATGCGCCATCGCCAGCCCGCAGCGGCCATAGCACCCGCGCGCCCCGTGCCCCTGCCAGAGATCTCATTTGGCAGCTCCGCCGCTCGGGAACTTCCACTTCCCGAATTCAAATCCCGCTCCAGGCGCTTCAGGTCCGCACACATCTCGGAAGCGTGCTGGTAGCGCAGCTTGCGGTCTTTTTCGAGCGACTTGCCGATGATTTCTTCCAGACGCGCCGGAACCTGCGGACATAAATGCAGCGGAGGGACGGGAGCCCTGTTTAAAATCGCGTCGAAAACAACCCCGGACGTGTTTCCCGGGAACGCCAGGTGTCCCGTAGCCATCTCGTACAAAACGGACCCAAACGAGAACAGGTCGGTTCGGGAATCGAGCTCCTTGCCCCGCACTTGCTCGGGCGACATGTACGCAGCGGTGCCGATTACCGCTCCGGGACTGGTCAGCAGCTCCTCCTCGAGGGTCGTGGAATTTGGTTCGGGCGTGACGTCGGCCGTCCCAGAGACTTTCGCCAGCCCGAAATCGAGAATCTTGGCATGTCCGCTTTTGGTGACAAAGATATTCGCGGGTTTAATGTCGCGGTGCACGATTCCGGCCGCGTGGGCAGCCTGCAACGCATCTGCAATCTCGGCGGCCACGGGCAGCAAAACGTCCAGTTCCATCGCATGCCGCGCAATGCGATGCTTGAGGGTCATGCCGTCCAGGAACTCCATGGCAATAAAAGCCAGGCCATCCTGCTTGCCAATGTCGTAGATCGTGCAGATGTTCGAGTGGTTCAGCGCTGACGCGGCTTCCGCCTCCCGCCGAAAGCGGGCCAGCGCATGCGCATCCTTGGCCAGCGCTTCGGGAAGAAACTTCAGCGCCACAAGCCGATGCAGCCGCGTGTCTTCCGCTTTGTACACCACGCCCATACCACCGCCGCCGATTTTCTCTAGCACCCGATAATGGGAGATGGTTTGGCCGGTCATGGGGTCTTCACGGAGGCACAAATCAGGCTGGCCGGATGTTAGGGCACTCGTCCCGCCATGGCAACCTGTAGTTGTGGTTTGAGAATTACCTTACCCGAACAACCGGCGGGTTGGGGTGTGGTGTGCGGAACAATGCACAGACTGAAAGTCTGTGCTACTGAAGAGCTATGTGGGGCACTCGGCAGGCGGAGGAGAAGATGCCGAGCTGAAGCCCGGCCGCTACAGCGACTCGGGCGGTGAGCGCGGTGTGGTGTGCGGAACAATGCACAGACTGAAAGTCTGTGCTACTGAAGAGTTATGTGGGGCACCCGAGGAGGAGAAGATGCCGAGCTGAAGCCCGGCGGCTACAACGACTCGGGCGGGGGAGCGCGGTGTGGCGTGCGGAACAATGCACAGACTGAAAGTCTGTGCTACTGAAGAGCTATGAGGGGCGACGATGCCGCTAGGAGAGCGGCTCGGGGAATGGGCTGATTTTGCCGTCGAAGAGGTGGACGGTGCGATCGGCGTGGTCGGCGTAGCGGGGGTCGTGGGTGACCATGCAGATGGTGGCGCCGTTGCGATGCAGGTCGCGGAGCAAGTCCATGACCGCGTCGCCGTTCTTGGAATCGAGGTTGCCGGTGGGCTCGTCCGCCAGCAGGATGAGCGGATCGCCGACCAGCGCGCGGGCGACGGCGACGCGCTGCTGCTGACCGCCGGAAAGCTGCGCGGGGTAATGCTTCGAGCGGTGCCCCATGCCCACGCGTTCGAGCGCGCCCTGGGTTTTTTCGCGACGTTCGCCCGAGGCCATGCCGCGATAGGTCAGGGGCAGCTCGACATTTTCGTAAACGGTGAGGTCGCCGATCAAATTGAAGGCCTGAAAAATAAATCCGATCTCGCGGTTGCGAATGCGCGTGCGTTCGCCAACCTTCAAATCCGCGACGGATTTGCCGTTCAGCAAATAATTTCCGGCAGAGGGAGAATCGAGCAGCCCAAGAATGGCCAGCAGCGTGGACTTGCCGCAACCGGACGGTCCGGCAATGGCGATATATTCGCCCTTGCCAATTTCCAGATCGATCTCGGACAAGGCGTGGGTTTCGACTTCGTCGGTGTGAAAAACACGCTGCACGCCTTCCATTTTAATCAGCGTTCCATTCGCAGAAGTCATGTGATGGTCTCCTTCGCAATATTTTGCGGGCGGGGCTTAAAAGCCCCGCGTGGTGGTGCCGCACTTACGGCCCGACTAAAGTCGGGCCCTCCCGCAAAGTCGGGCCCTCCCGCCAAAGTCGGGTCCTCCCGCTAAAATCGGGCCCTCCCGCCAGCTCATCGCAGGCGTATGCGCTCGTCGGCGTCCCAGGTGGACATGTCGGACAAAATCACTTTGTCGCCGACATTCAAACCGTTCAGGATTTCGACGGTATTGACGGAACTCTTGCCCAAGGTCACGTTGACGCGCACGGCTTCCGAACCATCGTTCACGAGCTTGAACAAAGCGATGGTCGAGCCGGATTGTCCGTGCACGGGCCGGCCCACGTATAGCACATCCTTCAAATTTTCGAGTTCGATGGTGCCATCCACGCTGAGGTCCGGCCGCGCGCCATCCGGCAATGAATCGTGGATGGCGACATCGACGGTTACCGTGCCGTTCTGCACGGAAGGATCGATGCGCGAAACTTTGCCCAGCACCACGCCGTTGCGCGTATCCACAGTGGCCTTTTGGCCGATAACAACGTCCTTGGCCTGGGTCTCCGCGATTTTTATTTCCGCTTTCAAGCGCTTGGGATCGGCGACGCGAGCCACATTCATTCCCGGAGTGACTTGCTGTCCCACTTCGACGGGAACAAGTTGCAGCACGCCATGGATGCCGGCGCGAACGTGCAAGCCGTCGGCTTCGCTTTTCTTGAGATTGTACAGCGCGCGCTGCTGCTCCACGTGCGACTGCTGCGCCAGCAAACGCGCTTTGCTGGAATCGGCGGCATTCCGCGTGCGATCGTCTTCAAGCTCGACGCGGATGCCCAGCTGCTCTTCTTTCACTTTCGAGAGGCGGGCGGTAACTTCGGTGCCCAATCCTTGGGCGCGCAGTTTGTCGTCGACCTCGAACTGAATTTTGGCTTGCTCATAATCGCTGCGCACGCTGGCGGCCAGCGATTTCTGGGTCAGCAACTCGCTGTTTACCTGTACTTTCAGGTTTTCGTAATCCGCTTGCGCGGCCTTCAATTGATATTCCGCATCCAAGACATCGCGTTGCAATTCAGGATTGGTGAGTTCCAGGATGACGGTGTTGGGCTCCACGAGCGCGCCGGGGTGAATCACAATGCGATCGACGCGGGATAAGGTCTGCGCGGGAATCCAGCGGATGTCCTCGGGAACCAGCGTTCCCGGGCCGCGCACTTCGCGCAGCATGCTACCGCGCTTCACCTCGTCGGTCCAAATCGTGGCGCGGTCCACAATCGGGGCGGCGGGCCGGAGGCGCCATGAGCCGTAGGTAACTCCGGCGAGCAAAATCACAGCGATGGCGGCGTAAATCAGGCGCCGTATTTTTTTGGCACGCGCGTTTCCTGGCCGTTGGATATCCATTTCCCCTTTTTCCTATTCGTAGCGCAATGCAATCATGGGCGCGATGCGCGCGGCACGGCGCGCCGGAAGGTATCCGGCCACGAGCGCGACTATAGCCAGAGTCGCCAGCGCGATCAAGACGCCGGCGATGCCAAATATTTTGACGCCGTACAGAAGCGAATCGACTATCTTGCCGAGGCCGTAAGCGAGCGGCAAGCCAATCAAGATGCCGATGCCCACGAGTTGCGCAACCTCGCGGAGAATCATTTTCCCGACGGTCTGCGGCGCGGCGCCGAGAGCCAGGCGAACGCCAATTTCGCGGGTGCGTTGCGTGACGCCGTAGGCCAGCAGGCCGTAGATGCCGATAGCGGCGAGCAAGGCGGCGAGGGCGCCGAACATCGTGGCCAGCGTGGCTACCATGCGCTCGTTCGAAAGCCCACGATTGATCTGCTCGACGAAGGTGCGCTCATCGTAGATGGGCAAGGCGGCGTCAAGATCGGCGACCGTCTTGCGCACGGCATTCGCAAGCGAAGCGGGATCTTGCGAAGTGCGCACGTAATAGGTGAGGTGCCCGATGGATTTTTCCTGGCTGTAGGGCGCGTAAGCAAATTCCTTGGGCACTTCTCGAAGGCTGGAATGGTGACTGTCGCGCACGACGCCCACGATTTCCATGTCGAGAGGGCTGCCCGCGGCACCGCCGAATTTCATGTGGCGTCCGACGGCGCCGCCGTTGGGGAAAAAAGTTTTGGCCATGCTTTCGTTGATGATGACGACCTTGGGAGTCGCGGGGCCATCTTGCGCGGTGAATTCGCGGCCTTGCAGCAGGGGGATGCCGAGATTGGAGAAGTGGCCCGCGCCAACGCCGTTGCGGAGGACGTGATGCGTGCCCATGGTTTCCGGGGGCTCACCTTCCACGCGGACATTGGAACCCCAATCGTCGTCTGCAATCAGAGGCTCTTCGACGCCGCTGATGGAATGCACGCCGGGCAACGCAGCGATGCGATCTTCGAGGCGGCGGAAGAAATCGAGGGAGCGCTCTTTGCTGTAACCATTGAGATCCGGGGAAACGGAGAATTGCAGAACGCTCGCGGGCTGAAACCCGAGGTCGACGCGCCGAAGATTGTATAAGCTGCGCACAAATCCGCCGGCGACGATGACGAGGACCAGCGTGAGAGCCACCTGGGAAATTACGAGACCCTTGCGCATGGCGGCGTGCGACAAACCACTGGCGAGGCCGCCGCTCTGTTCCTTCAGCGTGGAAACAAGCTCGACGCGAGTGGCGCGCCATGCGGGAGCAACCCCGAAGACTACTCCGGAGAGCATAGCCACGCCAGCGGCAAAAAGCAGCACGGTACCGCCCAACGAACTGGAGAGCCCGCTCGCGACGCCATTGGCGGAAGCAAAACGGACCAGTGCGTCGCTAATCCAACCGGCGATGAGGAGACCGACCAAGGCACCGAGACCCGAGAGCAAGCAAGACTCAATCACCAGCTGGCGCACGAGGCGTCCCCGGCTGGCTCCCAAGGTTAGACGAAGGGCGACCTCCTTTTGTCTTGCGGCGCCGCGGGCGGTCTGGAGCGCGGCGACGTTGGCGCAGGCAATCAGGAGGACGAGAGCGACCATGGCCATCAGAGTCAAGAGTTGCTGCTTGGTATCGTTTTCGAGCAAAGGGCGGCCGCGCGCACCGGTCTTGAGCACGATCTGTTTGGCGAGGAATTGCGACTTTTCCTGTTCGGTCATGCCGGTGTTCAATGGCAGCTCTTCCGCAAGCAGGGCGTGATAGGTGGGCGCAATCGCGGCGGCCGCGGTGGCCAGCGGGATGCCCGGCTGCAGACGCCCGATGAGCTTGATCCAGTAATCCTGGTGATCGCGCATGCCATCCGAAGCAGGGGTGATGGTGTGCTTCATGGTAATGGGGATGTAGACCTCGGGAACGAGGCCGAGCTGAATGCCATCGAAGCCGGATTGCACGACGCCCACGACGGTCATGGGCAGATTATTCACCAGCAGACTCTGATTCAGGATGCCCGAGTCTCCGCCAAAATGTTTTCGCCAGTAGCCGTAGCCGAGCATCACCACGGGATTGCCGCCTATAGTGGCGGTGTCGGAGGGTTCCAGGGTCCTGCCGATCGCGGGGCGCACGCCGAGAACGGAAAAATAATTTCCGGAGACGAGTTCCGCGCGCGCGAGTTCAGTTTGGCCTTGCGACGCGACGCTGACGCTGAAATTGGCCTTGGCAGCGAGGCCCGCAAAGACGCCGCCCGGGGCCGAAGAAGCCGATGCGCCGCCAGAGGGCGTCAGTTGATCGCGAAGAGCGGTGTACATCGGATAAGAAAATGATTCCGAGCCATCGACTTCGTCCGAGCTCACGTGGCCTTGCACGGGGCCGGGCGAATAGAGCAACACCAACTGCTCAGGATGAGACACCGGCAAACGCTGCAGCAACACCTGCTGCATGACGGAAAAAATTCCAGTGTTGGCGCCGATGCCCAACGCGAGGGTGGCCACGGCAATCAGGGTAAAAGCGGGATTTTTGGCCAGCATGCGGAGACCAAAGCGCGTATCTTGCAGCAACGTTTCCATGAACGGATAACCTCGATGGTCGCGATAAACTTCCTTGGATTGCTCGACTCCGCCGAAACGCAGCAGGGCGCTACGGCGTGCTTCCTCTTTAGACATTCCACCGCGCAAATTGTCTTCAATGGCCAGTTGCAAATGAGCGGCCATCTCCGCGTGCAGCTCGCGATCCATGGCGGCGCCACGGAATAAGGAGAAAAACCGCTCGCGCGACTGGCGCAGCGCGTCGATCACAGCTAGATCTCCGCTTCCGGCATGGCAAGGACGCGACTCATGACGCTGGAGAGCCGCTGCCAGTAAGCCGCATCCTGCACCAATTGCCGGCGCCCGCGCTTGGTGAGCGAATAAAACTTGGCTTTACGATTGTTGTCAGAGGTGCCCCACTCGGCATCGATCCAGCCGCGCTGCTGCAGGCGCACGAGGGAGGCGTAAATGGTGCCCTGGTTCAGGAGGACTTCGTTGCCGCTGACCTGCTCGATGCGCCGGGCGATGCCGTAGCCGTGCAGCGGGCCGAGGGAGGCCAGGGTTTGCAGGACCATGAGATCCAGAGTGCCTTGCAGTAAATCGAGTTTGGCATCGCCCATGGGCTCTCCTGTGCTATTACCACATGAGATTAGCACGGCATCTGTGGCAATGCCACAGGGAAGATGCTGCGCAAATGCCGCAAACAAAAAGGCAGAGGCAGAGGCAAAGGCAGAGGCAGAGGCAAAGGCAGAGGCAAGTCAAAGGCAAAGGCACGGGTCTGAAGACCCGCCACTACGATTCACGGATGGGTCATGGCGTGCCCGTCGCGGCGGCGGTTGTTTCGCTGATTACCCAGCCATCGCCCATCTGAATGATGCGATTGCCGTAGGTGGCATTTTTCTCCGAGTGCGTGACCTGAATGATGGTGGTGCCGGCTTCATTGAGTTTCTTGAAGAGTTGCATAATCTCTTCGCCTTGCGCGGAGTGCAGATTGCCGGTGGGCTCATCCGCAAGAATGAGCTTGGGATTCTGGATCACGGCGCGGGCCACCCCTACAAGCTGCTGCTGCCCGCCGGACAATTGATTCGGGAACAAATCTTTCTTGGCGACAATGTTGAAACGGTCCAGCGCATCGCAGACCAGGCTGGCGCGCTCTTTTTTCGGAATATTTTTGTACGACAAGGGAATTTCAAGATTTTCGTAGACGGTGAGGTCGTCGATCAGGTGATAACTCTGAAAGACGAACCCGATGTTGTACTTGTGCAATTCGTTGCGCTGCCTGGCGCTGAGCTGGTGCACCGGTTGATCGATGAAAAAATATTGACCGGACCACGCCGCATCGAGCATCCCAATGATGCCGAGAAGCGTGGACTTGCCCGCGCCCGACGGACCCATGATGGTGACGAACTCGCCGGCCTGAATCTCCAGCGTGATACGGCGCAGCACGAAGAATTTTTGTGCACCGGCCTGGAACGATTTCTCCAGGTTCCGTAATTGGATCAGTGGTGTCACATGGCTCCTTTGCATCCACAGCAAATGTTATTCGTAGCGCAGGGCGATCATGGGATCGACTCGCGTGGCTCGCCGCGCCGGCAAATAACCTGCCAGGGCCGCGATGGCGAGCAACGCCGAAACTCCGCCGAGCAGCGTCAGCGGGTCGCTTGCGGGGAGTCCGTAGAGCAGGTGCGAAACCAAGTGGTTGCCTGTGAGCGCCACCGGCACCCCAATGGCAATCCCCAAGCCGACCAGCCAGAGACTCTCTTGCAGGATCATCCACAACACCTTGGGACGCGTGGCGCCAAGCGCCATGCGCAGGCCGATTTCGTTGGTGCGCCGCGTGACCAGGTACGACATCAGGCCATAGATTCCAATGCACGACAGAAATACCGCCAGCAGGCCAAAAAATGCGGAGAGCTGCGCAACAAGCCGTTGATTGGTGATGGAGCGCGCCACTTGTTGGTCAAGCGTCATCACGTCAGACACCGGTAGCTGCGGCTCCACATCGTGAATGGCCTCGCGAATGGCGGAGACAGCCGCGGCAGCGTCTCCCGAGTAGCGCACCTCGAAATCGTTGAGGTAACGCACATTCTGCGCATACGGAAGATAATCACCCGGCTGCGGCGTTTCGTCGAGGCTGTTATATTTCACATCTTTCACGACACCGATGACCTCGATATCCGCAGCATTCCGCTCGCCGCGACCGTAACGCCGACCAATGGGCGAGCCCACAGGAAACAAGGTGCGCGCCATGGTTTCGCCAATCACGCCAACTTTCGGCGACGTCGCGGTGTCCTGGGGCCCAAAGGTGCGGCCGGCCAGCACAGGAATCCCCATAGCCGCAAAATATCCAGTGCCAACGGCGTTGTGGTGTACCTCCGTGTCGCGATGGCCGGAGAGATAACCGTCAACCCAAATGGGATTATTCCATGTGCCTTCGTTGAAAGTGAAAATGGAAAAGCTGGCGGCGCGGACGCCGGGAAGCGCGCCGACGCGTTCTTCAATCTGCCGGTACAAATTGGAGAGGCGAGCGTCTTGTTTGTAGCCAACGGAACCCGGATCGACGCGCAGGCGAATGACGCTTTCCTTGTTGAATCCGGTGTCAACATTCGTGAGATTCAGCAGGCTGCGGACAAAAAGCCCCGCACCGACGAGCAGGACCAGCGAAAGCGCCACTTGCGAGATCACCAGAGCCTTTGCCAACGGGCCCTTGGCCGGACCGCCGGATTGGCTGCGGCCACTTTTCAGCGGCTCAGTAAGATCCGGATGCGTAGCGCGAAACGCAGGAACGGTTCCGAATAAAAGAGCCGTCGCCAGCGTGACGGCAAGCGTGAATAGCAGCAGGCGGATGTCCACCGGAACATGCAATTGCAAAGGCTCTCGGCCGTCCGAGACCATGTTCAACAGCAGATGTGTTGCCCATGAAGCGAACGCCACGCCGAGCGCGCCTCCGATGACCGCCAGTACCAAGCTTTCCGTGAGTAATTGCCGAATCAGGCGTCCGCGCCTCGCTCCCAGCGCCTGGCGAACGGCCAGCTCGCGCGCTCGCGCGGTGGAGCGGGCGAGTAAAAGATTGGCGATATTGGCGCAAGCGATCAAGAGCACTAAACCAACCATGGCCATCAAAATCTTCAGCGGCTCGGAGAACTGCCGGCGGAGGCGTGAGAATCCCGTGGTCATCGAATTCAACTCGACGCGGGTTTTGTCCAGCTTCAGCAGATTTTCGGGGGTCCGCGGCGCATCCGAGAAACCGCGCAGGATTTGCTGGAAGAGCAGGTTGACGTTGGCACTGGCCTCCGAGATGGATATGCCGGGCTTAAGCCGCGCCATGAGGTGCAGCGACTCGAACATATTGTCGTGATAGCCGTGGAACCCAGGAGGAATTTCCCTTTGCATCGAGAGGGGAATCCAAATGTCCGGAGCTTCGCCCACCTTGGTTCCAAAAAACTCCGGCGGAGCGACACCGACGATGGAGAAAACGGCTGATCCGATCGTCAGATTTCGGGAGAGTGCGGAAGGATCGCGGGCCAGGACGCGCGTCCACCAGGCGTAGCTGACGACGGCGACGGGATGATCGCCTTCTGTTTGGTCATCTTGCTCGGAAAGCGTGCGTCCCATCACGGCTTGCACGCCTAATAAGGGGAAATAGGTGCCGGATACTAGTTGAACGTTCATGGGCTCGGCCTCATGGCGCCCCGTCACGAATCCATGGATTCGATCGTTCATGCTGAACGCCGCGGCCACACCCGAAAAGACCTGGTTGTCCTTTTGCATCTCGCGATAAAACGGATAGGAGTACAGCCACGGATTGGGAAAGCCATCGCTGATTCCCTGGTCGAGGCCGTCGCCGAAAAGAACCAGTTGCGCCGGATCCCTGACGGGAAGCGATTTGAGCAGCACCGCGTTCATCAAACTAAAAATCGCCGTGTTTGCGCCGATGCCCAGAGCCAGCGAGAGCAAGGCGACCAGCGTAATGCCCGGGCTGCGCAGCAAAGAGCGCACGGCGTAGCTCGCGTCTTGCAGAAAGGCTTCGAGCACCGGCAGACCGCGCCGGTCGCGCACGGTTTCCTTGGTTTGTTCCAAGCCTCCTAACTTAAGGAGCGCAACGCGGCGCGCCTCTTCCGGTTGCATGCCCGCGCGCACATTGTCCGCAAGATGCATCTCCAGATGGGCTGTCAATTCGTCGGTCAATTCGCGATCCAGTTGTTCGCCGCGAAACAATTCGCGCAAACGCATGCACCAGGCGCGGAGCGAAATCACGAGAGGGATTCCTTTGCGGAAAGGAACCGCTCGAGAATCGCGGTCGTCTGCTGCCATTCGCGCGATTCTTTTTGCAGCTGCTTGTGCCCCGCGCGCGTCAGCTTATAAAACTTTGCTTTGCGGTTGTTGTGGGATATGCCCCACTCCGAAGCAACGTATCCTTCCTGCTCCAGTTTGAGCAGCGCGGGATAGAGGGTTCCATAATTCACGGCCAGTAAATCCTGGCTGGTCTGTTCGATGCGCCGCGCGATGCCGTATCCGTGCAGCGGCCCCAACATCTCCAGGGTTTTGAGCACCATCAGCGCCAGCGTGCCCTGCCAAACGTCCTTCTTGTCGCCCATATCTCTCCTATAGCAATCCCATAGGAATGCTAGACCGTTTCCATATGGGAAAGCAATAGGAGAATTTTCCCGCTCCTCGCCCAATTCTTTAGCGAGAGCAGGATAAAAGGCGGCGATCGGAGACTGACCGACTGCGCGTTCGAGATGCTTGCCTGGCGAGCGTATTTCCCGCTGCTGCTACACTACTCGCCGATGAGTTCCCGCTATTGCAACGTGGCTCTGGCCGTGCCGCTGCGGACGTTGTTTACCTACGCCATTCCCGCCGCGTTGGGAGCCACCGCGCAGCCTGGAACCCGCGTGCTGGTGCCTTTCCGCAAGAAGTCCATGGTAGGAGTAATCGTTGAACTCCTGGATGCGCGACCGCCGGACGTCCAGCCAGGCGTGAAGATTCGGGACGTTACAAAGGTTCTCGATGAAGTGCCAGCGCTGACGCCGAAATTGCTGAAGTTGGCGCAATGGATCGCAGGATATTACCTCGCGCCCGCCGGCGAAGTGCTCCGCGGAATGTTGCCGCCCATCACGGACGTGAAAATGGTGCGCGAAGTGGTGCTGACGCCCGCGGGACGAGATGCCGTTGCGCAGTGGAAGAAGGATGAAAACGCGCCGCAACAGATTTCCGGGTACACGGAAGAAGAAACGAAATTCCTACTCCGGTTGGCGGAAAAAAAGGGTGTGCTGAGGTTCGCCGAAGCGCTGAAATCCGGCGCCGATGCGGCACGATTGCAGAAATTGCAACGCCGCGGCGTGCTCGAAGTACGCGAGCGCGTCTCCGGCAGTGCGCGGAGGACGCAGCGCGTGATTGCGTGGAGGGAACATGCGCCCGGCCCTGTAACGCCGCTGCAAGGCGAGGCCAATACCGAAGTCGAAGCGGTTCCGGGAGCTCCGGCAGCAAGGGAGGCGGCATTCAGCGAAATCGCCTCGGACGAGCTGGCTGACGGCGCGGCAACACGATGGCAGCGCATACGAAATCTGCTGCAGACGCAGCGCGGGCCTTTGCCGCTCGCGCAACTGATGAGGCTTGCGCGCGTCTCGCGCGGCGTGATCGAGCGCATGCTACGCGACGGGCTGCTGGAAAGCTGGGAAGAGCCGATCGATCCGGCAGAGGATGAATTTGACGCGGGCTACACGCCACCGGCGCACGACCTCAATGTGCAGCAGGAATCGGTTTTGCGAGCCATCCGCGAGCGCTTCGCGCTGGGCGAATTTGGCGTACAGCTTCTGTTCGGCGTAACCGGGAGCGGAAAAACGGAAGTGTACTTGCGGGCGGTGCAGGACGCTTTGGCGCGCGGCAAGACGGCGATCATTTTGGTGCCGGAAATTGCGCTGACGTTGTGGATGGGCAGGCAGTGCCGCGCCTGGTTTGGAGCCCGATTCGCGGGCGTCGCGGTGCTGCATTCCGCGCTGAGCGATGTGGCGCGCGCGCGCGAATGGTGGCGCGTGCGCAACGGAGAAGCACGCGTGGTGGTGGGCACACGCTCGGCGATTTTTGCGCCACTGAGCAACGTGGGACTGATCATCGTCGATGAGGAACAGGAAAACAGTTACAAGCAGGAGGAGACGCCGCGGTATCACGCGCGGGATGTGGCGATCGTGCGCGCGAAGATGGAAAATTGCCTGGCGCTGCTGGGCTCGGCAACACCATCGCTCGAATCCTTTTATAACGCGGAAAATGGAAAATATGAATTGCTGACGCTGGCTTCGCGCGTTGCGGATCGCGCGATGGCGAGTGTGGAAATCGTCGATCTGCGAGAGGAGTTTCAACGCACCAAACAGACCAGCCCCATCAGCGCGGCGCTGCATGTGGGAATCGAAGAGTGCCTGGCCGCCGGGACGCAGGCGCTTATTTTGATCAATCGGCGCGGCTATTCCTGGTCCGTGCTGTGCCGGAGTTGCGGCGCGGCGGTGCAATGCGAGAACTGCAGCATCTCCATGACGTATCACAAGCAGCGGAACCGGCTGGAGTGCCATTACTGCGGATCGCTGCAAGCGGTGCCGCTCGCGTGTCCGAAGTGCCGCTCCAAGTACGTGTATTTTTTCGGGGAAGGTTCGGAGCATCTGGAAGAACGCTTGCGCAAGGAATTTCCTGGAGCGCGCATCGCGCGGCTGGACCGCGATACGGCGCGGACCAAGCGACAGTTTCAGGAAACGCTGGGGGCGTTCGCGGACGGCGCGCTGGATATTCTGGTGGGTACGCAGATGCTGGCGAAGGGCCACGATTTTCATCGCGTGACGCTGGTCGGGGTGGTTAGCGCCGATTCTTCGCTGACTATGCCGGACTTTCGCGCGGCGGAGCGCACCTTTCAATTGTTGACACAAGTGGCGGGCCGCGCCGGCCGCGGAGATTTACGGGGGCGCGTGCTGATTCAAACATATTATCCGGAGCACTATGCCATTCAGGACGCGGTCAGGCAGGATTACCGAAGTTTTTTCGACCGGGAAACGCAGTTCCGCAAAATGATGGCGTATCCGCCCTTCGTGGCGCTCGCGAATATCATCGTCCGCGATACGCTCCTGGAGCGAGCCGTAGGGTGGTCGCGGCAACTTTCAGAATATTTCGCGCCGCACAACGGCAAAGGGCTGCACATACTTGGACCAGCCGCCGCCCCCTTGGCGCGCCTAAAAAAGGAACACCGGTTTCAATTTTTGCTCAAGTGCCCGAGGCGTTCGTTAATGACCAAGGTGCTCGGCGGCGCGATAGCGTATTGCGACGGAAAGAATATTCCGCAAACGGCGGTGTTGGTGGATGTCGATCCGTTGAGCCTGATGTGAGGCATCCTTGGCGATGCAACAGCTGTTGAGGTAGCCAGGCGTCCAGAACGAATCAGGATTTGCTTTTTCTCACTGCCAATCCCAGCTCTCCCATTACTTTTTGCAGATCCTTCCAAACCTCGCCCTTGGCCGCGGGATTCCGCAGCAGATATGCGGGATGATACGTGGCGAGCAACTTTTTGCCGCGAAAATCCAGCCATTGCCCGCGGAATTTAGAAATGCCGGTGGTCGTTTCGAGCAGCGTCTGCGCGGCGGTGGCGCCCAAGCAAACAATGACTTTCGGATTTACGACTTCCAGTTGGCGCACGAGGAAGGGCGAACAGGTGGTCACCTCATCCGGCTCCGGCTGGCGATTTTCCGGCGGACGGCACTTCACAACATTGCAGATGTACACGTCTTTGCGCTGCAATCCCATGGCCTCGATCATCTGGGTCAGCAGCTTTCCGGCGCGGCCGACGAAGGGTATTCCCGTGGCGTCTTCGTCGGCTCCGGGACCTTCACCAACAAAAACAAGATCGGCATGGGGATTGCCGTCGGCGAAGACGATGTTCTTGCGCCCTTTGTGCAGACGGCAACGAGTGCAGTCACCCAGGTGTTCCCGGATTTTCAAGAGCGAGTCGTCTGCGACGCGTTCGAGCAGTTCAAAGAAAGATGACGTCTTGATCGGCGGCAGGAAAGATTTGTTGTTGGTGGCCGGCGATTGGGCAAGCTGGGACGCAACATCGCTTCGAGGCTCCCTCGAAGCTCGGGATAAATCAGCATAAGGCCGCGTCCCGGCTGAGACGCTGCTGGAAGCGTTCACGTTGGGTCGTTCCGTTTTCGGAGAAGGTCTGGGCAATGTAGTTCCTTCGTTTGCAATTGGGGCGGCAACTGAAACAGTTTCCAGCAACGTTTTCAGCGCCGGGGCTGCGCCGCTGCTTCGTGCGCGATAGAACGGGCCGATGCCCAGATCTTCGTAAAAGGCCAGCCGCTGGGCGATCTTAGCTTTTAGATTTTCCGGAAGGCGGTCGCTCATGGAATGGCTAACTGGCGGAACGTTCCGCGACCAATTTGCCCGCGAGGTCTGAACGTCTTTGCGTGCGTAAAACTTCGCGGAGCCGAAGAATTTCATCAAGGATGCGCTGAGCCACTTCCGCCTTGTGCAATTTCGGCAAAGCTATCTCGTGTCCATCGCGGGCGAAAATCGTGACGATGTTCGTGTCGATGTCGAAGCCCGCGCCTTCCGCAGTCACATCATTGGCAACGATCAGGTCGGCGTTTTTTGACAAAAGCTTTTTACGAGCATTTTCCGCCACTCGTTCGGTTTCCGCCGCGAATCCAACAATCACCCGTTCGCCCTTATTTTTCGCCAGAGCCGCCAGAATATCCACGGTGGGCTCAAGTTGTAGATTTACAGGTTCCTTGCCGCGCTTGAGTTTTTGTTCGGCACGCGATGCCGGGCGGTAATCGGCAACAGCAGCGGCCATGATGCCGATGGAACTGACCATAAATTGTTCAGCCGCTATGCGGTGCATTTCGCCGGCGGTTCGCACATCAATACGCTCCACGCCCTGGGGAGTCTCCAACGCCGTGGGGCCGCTCACCAAGGTCACCTTGGCCCCGCGGCGCGCCGCAGCTTCCGCTACAGCGTAGCCCATTTTGCCGGACGAGCGATTGGTCAAGTAGCGCACGGGATCCAGATCCTCGCAGGTCGGTCCGGCGGTAACGAGAATGCATTCTCCTTGTAAATCGAGCTGAGCGTGAAGTACATCTCGCACTGCGGCGAGAATTTCTTCCTCTCCGGCCAAGCGGCCCGGACCGGTCATTCCGCAGGCAAGATAACCTTCATCCGGGGTCACGATGTTCACGCCGCGATTACGCAGCAGCCGGATATTTTCCTGCGTCGCCGCGTGATTCCACATATTCACGTTCATCGCCGGAGCAATCACCACGGGCGCGGTGCTGGCCAAATACAGGGTCGTCAGAAAATCATCGGCGATGCCACGCGCGAATTTCGCGATGACGTCCGCGGTGGCCGGCACCACCAGCAACAAATCGGTGCGTTGCGCGACCGCGATGTGTTCGATGGCGCTATCGAGATTGGCGTCCTGGCCTTCGGCGCCGGCAAATAAATCGGTAATGACCTTTTGCCCGCTAAGCGCAGCGAAGGTCAGTGGCGTGATAAATTGCCGCGCCCCGCGGGTCATCACCACTTGCACCATAAAATTATCCTGCTGCAGGCGGCGCACCAGTTCCGCGGCTTTGTATGCCGCAACTCCACCGGTCACACCGAGTGTGATGCGCATGATTTCCTCGGACAATATCCAGACTCACCGGCGGCCGGACTCTAGAACGGCCGCAGTTTCCACGGAGGGCATTTCGCGCACCGTTACTTACGCCGCTTGTTGCCGTCTTTGTCCGTGTCGATCGAGTGCGGCTCGACGAAATCGTATTCCAGCATGCTGTGTTCCAGCTCTTCGCACGCGATGCGCGTGGCTTTCAGTGTTTTCGGGTTTTCGACCAACGGCGGCGCGCCCGCCATGATTTGCCGCGCGCGCCGCGACGCCAGCACGACGTAGGCAAACTGGCTTTGTGGAGCTTTCGTCAGCACATTCATTTCAGTCTGTACCCCCAAACGATGCCAATAATTTCTCTATCCGGGCCTGGCGCCGAGCGGTGGTGCAGCGCAGCGCAACAACAATGGCCTGCGCCTCGCGACCCGCCAGCGCCACATCTTCATTCACCACGCAATAATCGTACGCCTGATAGGCCGCAATCTCGCTACGCGCCTTGGCCAGCCGCCGGTCGATCTCTTCCCGGGCGTCCTGGCCGCGGCTTCTCAAGCGGTGTTCCAGTTCGGCCCGCGAAGGCGGCAAAATAAAAATGGCCACGGATGCCGGCAACTGTTTTTTTACCTGCAGCGCGCCTTGCACATCGATTTCCAGCACCAGGTCGAGTCCGGTACGGCGCGATTCCTCGAGCCATTTTTTCGGCGTGCCGTAAGAATATTTCCCGAAGACCCTGGCATACTCCAGAAATTCGCCCCGGCGGACCATCGCGTCGAACTGCGCTTCCGTAACGAAATCATAACACTTCCCGCTGGCCTCGGTCGTGCGGCGCGCCCGGGTAGTACATGAGGTGGAGGCCATGGTGCCGGGTAATTCCAGGATGCGCTGCACCAGCGTCGATTTTCCCGAGCCGGAGGGTCCCGAAACCACCAACACCAGAGGCGCCACCGGCGCGATTTCTTTTTCCTCACTCATTCGATGTTCTGCACTTGCTCCCGCAGTTTTTCGATTTCCGACTTGATTTCCAGCGCCAGCCCGGTAATGGCCAGTGCTTCGCTTTCCACCCCCGGCGTTTTGGAAAGCATGGTGTTGGTTTCGCGCTGCATTTCCTGCAGAAGAAAATCGAGCTTCTTGCCGACCTCGCCGGCGCCATCCAGCAATTTAGTGAATTGCCGCAGGTGGCTGCGCAGGCGCTCCAATTCTTCACTGATATCGCTGCGTTCCGCAAGCACCGCGGCCTCTTGCGCGAGGCGCGCGGGATCGACGCCCACGCCGCCGAGCACCTCTTGAAGACGGGCTTGCAGCCGGCGCGCAAATGCCGGACGCAACGCCAGCGTCAGCGTTTCGACCTGCGCGACTTGCCCGGTGATGGTGGATATGCGTCCGCGCAACGTTTCCACCAGGTGCGCGCCCTCCGCGCGACGCATCTCGTCGAGTTTCCCCAGCGCCTCCCGCAAACTCTCGCTGATCGCCCGCCATAATTCCTCCTGCCGCTCTTCGTCGTCCGGAATAGCCGGGCCGGTCCCGCCGATGACTCCGGGAAGGCGCAGCAATCCAACCACGTCCATTCCTGTGGCGGCCTTTGTTTTTTGGCGCAACTCTTCGGCGGCTCCCAGGTAAGCGGTAACCAATTGCTGGTTCACCTGCACGGCGGTGGCATCCTGCGCGTCAAAGTTCACGGTTACGTCCACGTGCCCGCGCACAATATGCTCGCGCATCAACCTGCGGATGCGCGCTTCATACAAATCGAAGCCTTCGGGCATGCGCAGCCGCAGATCGAGGAAGCGGTGATTAACGCTCTTCAGGCTTACGCGCAGGGCCCAGCCGCCGGCTTGCCCGCGGGCTTGCGCGTACCCGGTCATCGAAAAACATGCGTCGCGGTGCGGTGCTTTGTTTTCTTCCATGGTCAGCCGGCAAGTGCTTTGCTGCCTGGCGCGGCAGTTTGCAGCGGCGAGATCAAGTCATCGCCGGCAAATTGCAGCCCGAACAGGTGCGCGTAAGTGCCGCCGCGCGCCATTAATTCCGTGTGAGTGCCACGCTCGAAAATGCGGCCGTCTTCGAGAACCAAAATTTGGTTGGCGCGACGGATGGTGGCCAAGCGGTGAGCGATGACAAAAGTGGTGCGGCCGGTCATCAAGTTGGCCAGGGCCTTTTGTACGTACATTTCCGATTGGGCGTCGAGTTCGGAAGTGGCTTCGTCGAGAATCAGGATCGGCGAATCTTTGAGGATGGCGCGCGCAATGGCGATTCTTTGCCGCTGTCCGCCGCTGAGGCGCGTACCGCGTTCGCCGATCACGGTGTGGTATTTTTGCGGGAGCTCGTTGATGAAATCGTGAGCCAGCGCGGTTTGCGCAGCGGCGATGACCCGCTCGCGGGGGACGTCGCTGAGCCCGTAACAAATGTTGTTCCACACGGTGTCGTGAAACAAAATATTCTCTTGCGTGACGACGGCAATTTGTTCCCGCAGAGAACGGATGGTCACGCCGGAGATGTTCACGCCATCGATACGGATCGCGCCGCCGGAGCACTCGTAGAATCGCGGCAACAAATTTACCAGCGTGGTTTTTCCCGCGCCGCTGGAGCCGACGAAAGCGATCACTTCGCCCTTGCGCACTTGCAGCGAAATATTGTTTAGGACCGCCGTGGCACCGTCGTACGTGAAGCCTACGTTTTCAAACGTAATTTCCCGCGCAAATGGCGCGAGCCGGATGGCCGCCGGCTGTTCGGAAACTTCAACATCGCGGTCGAGATAGGCAAACACCTGCGTGCTGGCGCCGTCAACGGCCTGCAGCTGCTGATAAATGTAACCGGTGCGCTTCAACGGCATGTAGGCGTTGAACATGGCGTACAGGAAGGTGAAGAATTGCCCTTCGGTCATTAGCCCGTGATGAATCTGACCGCGAGCGTAGAGCAAGAGCAGCGGAACGGCGACGGCGCCGACCATGTCCATCAGGGGCGCGGTAATGACCGCCGCGCGAACCCAGCGCATATTTTCACGCAGGAGTCTGCTCGCACCTTCCCGAAACTTTGCAATTTCAAAAGATTCCATGCCAAAGGCTTTTACCACGCGGTTGCCGCTGATGGTTTCCTGGAGAATGTGACTCAAATCGCCAAGGCGGGCCTGACTGCGCTCCCCGGAGTTGCGGATTTTCTTGCCGAATTTATTGATGGGCAGAGCCACCAGCGGCAGCAGCACGGCGCAACCCAGCGCCATCTTCCAATTGATAATCAGCATGATGCCGATGAATACGATGAAGGAAAATCCTTTTTGGCAGAGGTCGGCGAGATACTCGCCCAAGGCGTAACGAGCGCGCTCGACGTCGTTGATGGTGGTGGAAATGACGCGGCCGGTGGGATTGGACTGAAAAAATCCGATGGGCTGGCGAATCAGGCGGGCGTATAACTGGTTTCGGAGGTCGCGAACGGCTGCTTGTCCCACGTATTGAATTTCCGTCGTGCCCAAATACTCCGCGAGGCCTTTGGCGATGTAAATAATCAACAACGAAATGGCAAATACGGTCCAGACGTTGTGAATGCGCGCGGGAAAATATTGATTCAGGAAAATGGTGCGGTGATTCCAGGGAAGGGTAACGAGCGGCAAAGAGGAAGTGACCACGGAGGGATTTAGCACGTAATCCACGGCGACGCGGATCATCAACGCGACGAGGCCTTCCGCGGCGGCCATGAATGCCACCATCACCACGCCGACCGTCAGGCGCAACCCGTATGGGCGCACGTACCCGAAAAGCCTTTTCAATTGCGGTGAAAACAGTGCCGCCACGCCCTAAAGTCCTCCTGAATATGCATTGCTACGCTAGTCGCCGCTCCGGGGCGTGTCAAGTTTTGGAGCTGCCAAAAACGCTTTTTTTGTTCCGTTCATAGCGCCGGTGAGTCATCCCCAAGCATTGCTCTGCGCACGATCTTGATTGCGGGAAATCCTTGCCGCAAGAAATCATCATGAAATTTTTGCAACGAGAAGGCCGCGCCCTGCTTCTGTTTGAGGTCTTCCCGCAGTTTCAGAATTTCAATCTTGCCCAGCGTGTAGTAAAGATAGGTGGGGTCAGAAGTACCGCGCTTGGTTTCAATCACGCCACTTTCGTGCGTTTGATAGCCTTCCTTGACGAAGAAATCCACGGCTTCGTCGAAAGTCATTTTCCCGCGATGCATCTGTATACCCACCACGAAACGGGCATCACGAAGCAGCGCATCCTGCAACTGGCCGAGCCGGATGAGCCGGGCGTCCGAAATGTTGGCGGCCCCGGCTCCGGGTTGGCCGTAGCCTTCATCCAGCATCATTTGTTCGCAGTAATGGGCCCAGCCTTCGGCATTGGAATTCGCGCCCAGAAGCTTGCGGACCTTGCTGACGGCCATGGGCGTCCACAAAAATTGGATGTAGTGGCCAGGATAGGCTTCATGAACCGCGGTACTGACGATGGTGCCGCGATTAAATTCGGCCATGCGCCCGGAGATCTCTTCCGGCGTGTCGCCAGGGGCGGGCAGTGTGACGTTGAAGTAACCTTCGGTGGCAACTTTTTCAAATGGACCTGGGGTGTCCATCGATGCGGTGGTGATGGCGCGCATGAAGGGCGGAGTCTCTTGGACGGTCGGCCGCACCTTCGACGGAATGGTCACAATGTGCTTTTCGTTTATGAAGGCGATCAGGCCGTCGAAGGTATCGCGAAAACTTTGCAGCAGTTTATCTGGTGCGGGGTGCGTGGCGCCGAGATCGTCCAACACCTGACGCGGAGTTTTGTTAGCGTCGACCTCTTTGGCGATGCGATTGAACTTGGCCTGGTTGGCGCGCAGGTCGGCAGTGCCGATTTCCAGCAAGCGGTCGAGTGGTGTGTCGACCATTTCGTCGTAAAGTAATTTTTTCGAAAAGGTTTCCGCGCCGATGCGAAAATCGCCGCCAGAGCGCGCCAGCAGGTCGGTCTTCAGCCATTTTTCGTAGTCTTGCAGGGCAGCAATGACCGCCGCATTCAATTTTACGAAGCCGGCTTTTATCTCCGCGTTGGTGGCGTTCGCAAACGCCGAGGGTACGTCAGTTTGAAAGAAGGCAATGATTCCCGGCAATTGCTCCAGCGCAATCTCGGTGTAAACACGCGGCGGATTCTTCAGATTGTTTCGCGCTTCCGCAAGCGCCGCGGGCATGCGCTGCTCTCGAGCCACTACCGAGCGCAGCCGGTCATCGTCGGATGCAAACTTGCGGCTCATGATCACGTACACGCTGTTGGCGATGCCGCTGGAATAATTATCCGGATTTTTTTCCCACAAGCGGATGGTCTCGAGTCCCAGCAAAGTACCGCGGATGTTCGACAATATGATTTGGCGATCCGCGGCCGCAGTGTCATCCAGCGACTGCGGATCAACGGCGGTCACGCGCTTTTCAAATTTGTGCAAAGCGGCTATTTGGCGCATGGTTCCCGCGCGGGAATAGTCTTCCAGCTGCGCATCATACTGATGCAGTCCGGCGCTGGTCCCCGCAGTGGGCGAAAACGCGAAAAATACCTGATCGAAATATTCGTCGACCAATGCGTTCCATTGGACCGAGGCGCTCGTTTGTGCCTCGGCATTCGCGAGCGACAACGTGATGCCCAGCAGGCATGCAAACAGCCAACGCGTGATGCGCATGAATCCTCACTCCTCACGGAAGCTACTTTTCAATGTCCCGGTGCACTACCTTGGCGGCAAACCCGCGTTTGCCCAACGATTTCTCGATGGCTTCAGCTAGCATGACCGAGCGGTGTTTGCCCCCGGTACAGCCAAAGGCGATGGTCAAGTAGCTTTTCCCCTCGCGGATGTAGTGCGGAATCAGATAAGTCAGCAGGCCTTCGATGCGGCGGAGAAATTCTCCGGTCTGGGGAAACGAACGGATATATTTGCGGACCTTAGGATCTTGTCCGGTGAATGGCCGCAAACGCGGCACGAAATGGGGATTGGGCAGAAATCGCACGTCGAAAACCAAGTCCGCATCCGTCGGCACGCCGTAACGGTAGCCAAAACTTACCACGGATACCATCAGCGGGCGATTGTCGGGATTTCGGAAACGTTCGGTGATGAAATGGCGCAGCTCGTGGACATTGAACTTGGTCGTGTCGATGGAGAGATCCGCGAGTTTGCGGATGGGCTCCATCAACGCCCTTTCGTGCGCCAGGCTTTCGCGCACGGAGAAATTGCGGCCCAGCGGGTGCGGCCGGCGTGTTTCGCTGTAGCGGCGCAGCAAGGCATCTTCGCCGGCCTCGATGAAGACCAGCGTGATCGGATGGTCCTTTTTCAGGTGGCGCAGCAGCGGCGGCAATTTTTCGAGTTGCAAGCCTTCACGCGCATCCACCAGCAGTGCCGCTCGCGTAAAATCTCCTTCGCCGGCGGCATGCAATTCCGCAAATATGGGAATCAATTCGACCGGCAGATTGTCCACGCAATAGAAGCCCATATCCTCGAAAGCGTGGAGCACCGTACTCTTTCCGGAGCCGGAGAGGCCCGTCAGGATTACCAGTTGCCGGCCGGCGTTTCGCGATTCATTTTCACCGCGATGGGAAGGTGATTGTGCCCGGGACTTCTGGCGCGATGTTTTCGATTCCAGGCTGGCGGGTGCATGGCGCGGGGAAAAGCCCGACGGAGAAAGTACGGAATTCCTAGGTGTCCGTGGTTTAGCCGTGGCCGCCAAGCCTAGCTCTTTACTCTGCGCTGATGGGTGCTGGGGATGCGCATGTCTTCGCGATACTTGGCCACCGTGCGGCGCGTGACGTGAATTCCGGCATCATCCAATTTCTTCGCGATTTGCTCATCCGTAAGCGGATGTGTGCCGTCCTCTTCTTCGATCATTTTCTTAACCAGCCGCTTCAGCGTCAGCAGCGACATATCGCCGCCTTCCGGTCCGTTCACGGACTCACTGAAGAACGATCGCAGCTCCAGCACGCCCTGAGAGGTATGCGCATACTTGCTGGCGACCGCGCGGCTTACCGTCGACGGATGCACGCCGACTTCTTCGGCTACTTCCTTGATCATCATGGGCTTTAGCGCGTCGGGGCCATGCGTCAAAAATTCGCCTTGCCGCGCGATGATGGACTGGCACACGCGCAAAATCGTATGCTTGCGCTGTTCGATGTTTTTCATGAGCTGAATGGCCGCGGTGAAGCGCTCTTTCACGTAGTTGCGGACATCGCGGTCCGCGGCATCGCGCACCAGCAAGCGCCGGTACGTGGGACTCAAGCGCAGTTGCGGCATGTCGTCTTCATTCAGGAACGCCTGCCACTGGTCATCCACTTTGCGGAAATAAACGTCGGGCTCGACCAGCCGGGGCTCTGTTTTGTTGTACCGCAGGCCGGGACGCGGATCGAGTTTGCGAATCACCTCCAACGCCCGCTTCACCACCTCGACCGGGCGATTCAACGCGCGCGCCACTTCTTTCAGCTGATTGGACTGCACTTGCTTAAGATGATCGGCGACGATCTGCTGCGCCAGCGTGTTGTGCGGATCGAAGGCTTTCAACTGGAGCAACAAGCACTCACGCAAATCGCGCGCGCCCACTCCAATGGGATCGAAATCCTGCACCACGGCCAGAGCGTCGTCAAAATCGTCTTGCGAATACTTTCCGTCTTGCGTCAATTCCTCCGTGGAGGCCGTCAAATACCCGTTTTCATCGAGGTTGCCAATGATGCTCTCGGCGATCTCTTTCACGGTGTCGGAACAGATCGTAACACTCAATTGCCAGGTCAAATGCTCAGTGAGCCCGGTGGGTGAAGACAAAAATTTTTCAAACGACGGGCGTTCCGAAACTTCGCGCTCCTGGGATTTTCCGCCATCTCCTCCGGTATCGAGGTATTGGTTGAAGAACGTGCCGACATCAAACTCGTCAAAGGGATTGGATTCCGGCTTGTCGGGAACTTTCTCAGTTTCCGCTTTCAAAAAAGTCTCGTCGCTGTAATTGTCCGTTTGCGTGGGCTCTTCGCTGAGCTCTTCCAGGACGGGATTGGCGATCATCTCCTGATTGATCATCTCGCGGAGTTCCAGCCGGTTCAGCGCCAGCACGCTGACCATTTGCACCAGTCCCGGCGTCAGAATCTGCTTCTGCGAGACGCGGAGATTAAGTTTTAGTCCCTGCCAAGCCATGAATCGTTATTACCCGTCTCTGTCAGGTTTGGGGCGCCGGAGAACATGTTCCAGCGCATCTGCTGGTAACCTGTCAGAAAATAAGCGCGGCGACTGCAGGCACATCAGTTCAACCGGAAATGATCGCCGAGATACACCCGCCGCACCTCCGGATCTTCGCTCAACTCCGCTGGGCTGCCTTTCCTGAATATTTTGCCACTTTTCAGGATGTACGCGCGGTCGGTTACGTTCAAAGTTTCGCGGACGTTATGGTCCGTAATCAGTACTCCTATGCCGGAGCGCGCCAATTCGCGGATTATTTCCTGCAAATCCTTCACCGTCAGAGGATCGATCCCGGAGAACGGTTCGTCCAGCAGAATAAAGTGTGGTTGCAGCGTCAGCGAGCGGGCAATTTCCAGCCTCCGCCGTTCCCCCCCGGACAAGGTGTAAGCCTTGCTGGTTCGCACGGTCTCAAGGCCCATTTGCACCAGCAATTCTTCCAGCCGGTCGCGCTGCTGCTCCGGAGTAAGCGGCAGGGTCTCGAGCACGGCAAGCAAATTTTGTTCGCTGGTTAACTGGCGGAATACCGAGGGTTCCTGGGGCAGATAGCTGATCCCGCTGCGCGCCCGCAAGTACATGGGCAAGTCCGTGATTTCGTTGTCGTTAAGCAGCACACGGCCGGAGTCTGGCCGCGCCAGGCCAACGATCATATAAAATGTGGTGGTTTTCCCTGCACCATTCGGCCCGAGCAGGCCGACGACTTCACCCTGGCCAATCTCGACTTCTACGTCGTCCACAACCTTACGGCCACGATACGACTTGCTTAATTCAATGGCCTGGAGCTTCAGCATACCTCGCCATGAAATTACCGGGATGGGGTCCGTTTACTTCTCGACTCGATGCTTGGTCAAAATTCTGGGACCACTTTCAGAATCGACGATGATCGTATCATCCGCTAAAAAGAAGGTCAATTGACGCCCGGTGGTGTTGCCTTCGGCGCCGTCGTATAACGTCGGGTTGCCGCCACTCATGACGAATTTTCCGTCCGATGCGGTGTACACGCCACGCTCCGCCACGGCTTTGCGGCTGTCTTCTTCGACGGTGGTGCCGCCGGTGCCGACGGCGCGACTGATCTGTTGGGGTCCGGGCGGGGCGTTTGCGGCTGCCGCCGCGCCCACGGTGGTACCTCGAGTAAAATAGAGGTCGACAATGGGCGCGCGCATTTTTTGATCGGCAGAGATGGCGATCACATCGTGTTCCAGGTGCGCGTGACTCTCCAAGTCGTTATACATCAGCGATTGCGCAGTCACGTGCCAAAGCGGCGACTTCTTTGCCGCAGCCGGCTTCGCCGTGGGAGTCGTTGGCGACGAGGCTACAGAACCTGGCAGGGAAGTTGCCACGCTCCTTACCGCGGGAGCTGCGGGGCTCCCGCCAGGCGCCGTTGCAGCCTGCGGAAACACCGCGCGTATATTTCCCAGCGCATTCATCACCCGCGTTTCCCGCAATAACTCAATGGAATCCGCTTCCAGGACGGACTCTCCTTGCCACATGCGTGCGTGTCCGGTGTACAAGGCGCGTCCGGTCTGCGAATTGCCTTGCAGCGTATCGGCCGTAACGTGCGTCGGCACGGGCGCCAATTGCACCGCGCTTGGCTGGCCGGGAAGGTCCGTGGAGCGCACGCCGCCGTCGGCGTGAATATCGCCGGTGTTCTGCGCAAAAATGATGCGCGGCGCGGACGTCTCGGTAGTGGCGTCGCGCGCAAAAGCGTGACCGGTTAGCGTGGCGGTTCGCTCCTCACGGCGAAACACGGCGTGATCCGCCTGACCATTGCGCTCGGCTTCCCGCAGTTTCACGCCGCCATTCAAATCCATTTGCGACCATCCACCGCCGGCCAGCAATTGCGCCACGCCGCTTTGCGCCGTGGCCGTCTGCGTGGGCCTGCCGGTTAGGTTGCGTTCGGTTTGTAGATGTCCATCAGCCAGCAATTTTTTTGGTTTGCCGAGCGCATCGAATTGCATCTGCAATTTATCCGCGGTAAGCGTGGTATGCGCGGACGTCGGCGCGTTTGCGGAAGAACCGTTATTCGTCTCGCCGGACTTGTTTCTCGCCGGAGCTGCGCTCTTCGCTGGGCCGCCGGCGCTCAAATTCGTAGCGTTCGTTTCCGTCCATTCCATACGGCCGGAGGCCAGCGTCTCGGCTTTCAGCGGCCGGCTAGCCTCATTTTCCTTGCCGCCGCTGAATTCCATGCGCAGCGCTTGCGTAAAGAGTCGTCGCGTATCCCCGCTGGGGCTGGCTACCGTCTTCAGCGCCACGTCTCCGCGCATGGTCAATATCTTGATCTCATTCACCCGCGGCCACATCTCCAGCGTCGCGCTCTGCGAACTCGCATCATCGCGGTCTTCATCCGCTAGCCGGACGCCCTTCACGTTGCCTTGCGCCTCAATGCTCGTCACCCAGCCTTGTGACGCAAGATCCGCGGTCAATTTGTCGCCGCGCACATCCACTTGTCCGCCTCGCCCCTGCGAGACAATCTTCGGCTGCTCATCATCCACGTTTCCGGAGGCCACCAGGGTTTGCGCACGAAATTGCGCGTCGAGCTCCATGGTCAATTCGCCGGAGGTGAGCCGCGTGGTTTTCGTTTCCGCCGCCGCCGGTCCCTGGATGTGCATTCTGCGCGAGACGCGGTCAAAATCCAGGTTCGTCCCGGTCACGGTCACTTCTTGCGGCGCAGCTTCCGGATTACTGCGTGGCTTGGTTCTTCCCGTCGCTGGTTTCCCGGCAGCCGTCCTTGGCGGTGGCGGCCGCAGTTTCAAGCGCACATCCTTCAACAATTTGACCGCGCCCGCTTCCGAGCGGTACTCCAGTCCAACGCCCTGCCCGCTGCCGTTTGGGAAGACGAAGCTTACGGGTTCGGCCGTGGACGCCAAGCCGCTGCTGCGGTTGAAACTCACCGCCTTGGTCTCCACGTGCATCACCTGCGGCTCCGCCCCGCCCGGTGTATGCGCGGACCGTTCAGCGTCCGCGGCGCTTTCCAGGTCCATGGTCACATTGCCGCTGCACACCACATTGCCGTCGGTCTTGCCGTACTGACAGCTCTGTGTATGAATCACGTCATGGCGGTCGCCATTCTTTCCGAAGATGGTGATCACCACGGTCTCCAGCTCGGAGATATCGCGGTCCTTGAAATCCGTGGACTTGGACGCTTGTACCGTGAACTCCGTGCGTGTGCCTTCCCGCTTTGAGAACGTCAGTCCATTCGACTGCCGCGAGACATTTGCCGCCGCCGCCGCCGGCGCATTTTTTCTTTCTCTGATGGCCTTCCAATCGCGCTGGACGTAGACCGCTGCGGTCGCCGCGGCCAAGAGCACCGCGGCCCCGGCGGACCATCGCGCGTATCGTGCCGCTTCGCTCCGTTTCATATTTTCAGTTAAGCAAAATTCGCGTCCGGTGTATAGAACGAGCCGGGCTTGAGGAATGCGAGGCGCGTGAGATGTATTTCGCGATGAGAAAGGAAGGTCGAATTTCGCTAAGCGCCTTCGCGCCGTCGTTCCGCGCGCTCGGGAGGCAATTTGCCCGGACGCTCCTCGGTACTGGGCGCGTCCACGTCAAATCCCTCGTCGAGATCGGCCGAGGATTCCGCGCACGCCACGGTGTCCGGCAAAATTCCGATGTTGGCCGCGGCCACGCTGTCGCGGTTCGTATTTTTGACCAGGTACATCGCCTCATCCGCAAGGTGCAGCAAGCCTTCTTTGGTGCGCGAATCGACGGGATACGACGCCACACCCAGGCTGGGTGTCACACGTACGCCCAAACCTACCGGCGTCAACCACTGCGTACTACGAATCAGCTTATGCAAGCGCCGCGCCACATTGAGCGCATTGTCCTTCGAAGTCTGCGGCAGCAAAATCACAAACTCGTCGCCGCCATAGCGAAACGCAAAATCGATCAGCCGGCAGCGCGCCTTCAGCGCGTTGCCAATTTCCGCCAGCAGCCGCGATCCCACCAGGTGTCCGTGGGTATCGTTCACCTGCTTGAAGTGATCCAGATCGATAAAGACCAGGGAAAATTCGTAGTTGTAGCGCTGCGATCGGTAAATCTCCGTCTCCAGAATAAAACTCATGTGCCGCGCGTTATACAGCGATGTGCAATCATCCGTGATGGTCAGTTCGTGAATGCGCTTCACGTGCCGCGCATTTTCGAGGGCGATGGCCGCAAAATCCGACAGCGCCTCCAGCAATTTCAAATCGCGCGGATCGAATCCATCCGGCCCGATGCAATTGATCAGCTCGATCACGCCCAGGCACGTATCGCGAAACTTTACCGGAACCGCCACGATCGACTGCGTATCCGTCTTGGTCTTTTCGTCGACCTGCGAAAAGAAACGCGTATCCTTTGAGGTGTCCGGAACCACCACGGTCTCACCGTGCTGCGCCACCCATCCGGCGATACCCTGGCCCACCTTCACGCGCACGTCTTTCAGCGCCTGCGAGGCCTTTCCCACCGCGAGCTCAAAATACAGTTCCTGCTTGTCCTGGTCCAGCAGCAGCAGAGACCAGTTGTCCGGGCGCAGAAATTCGTCGATCTTCTCCATGATCGTGCGGAGAACCTGATCGAGTTGCAGCGAAGACGTCAGCGCCTTCCCCAACTCCTGGAAGACCGCGACCTCCCCAGCTTCCCGCTGCTCGAAGGGCACCGCCAGATTGCGGCGTCGCTCCACCGCCGGAAATTGCTTCGTTTCCTCCACTCGGTGCCGGCCCTGACCTTTATTTGAATTTTATACAAACACGCTGTCGCACACCGGTGCGCGCCACGCGCAGCCACCGGCAGAGCGATTACCCGCCAGTATAGGCGTCAGCCAAAAATCCATGCAACGGTGTCGTGGTACAGGCGTGGCTTTCTCGCCATCCTCCTCGCACCGGCGAAGGGTTTCGAAACGGGTTCCGGGCTCCTCTTCGAGAACTGACCCACGGCCAACATTTCTGGGAATCTTGCTTTTTTTACGGCAACGGCATCCAATAGCAGTGAGCAGTTTCATAGCGCTCGCATCTCTCTCATTTCTACGAGGTTATTTATGCCGGAAGCGGTAATTGTTTCTGCGGTGCGCACCGCCGTTGGTCGCGGTTACAAGGGCACCTTGCGTACGACGCGCCCCGACGATTTGGCGGCGCTGGTGATCAAGGAAGCGCTGGCGCGCGTGCCAGGGCTTGAAGCCAAAGACGTGGACGACGTAATCCTGGGCTGCGCCATGCCGGAAGGCGAACAAGGCATGAATGTGGCGCGGATTGCGGCGCTACGAGCCGGTCTGCCGGTGGAAACCTCCGCGATGACCATTAACCGTTTTTGCTCTTCGGGATTACAGGCCATTGCTTTGGCGGCAGAGCGCATTCGCTCCGGCGGCGCGGAGATTATCGTCGCGGGCGGTACGGAGTCGATGTCCATGGTGCCCATGGGTGGGAATAAAATTTCGCCGAATCCCTGGCTCATTGATAACTATGCGGATTCTTACATCAACATGGGTTTGGGCACGGAGAATATCGCCAAGAAATTTGGCATTGCGCGCGAGCAGGCGGATCAGTTCGCGGCGGAATCGCATCGCAAGGCGCTGGCGGCGATTGCCGCAGGAAGATTCAAGGATGAGATCGTGCCGGTGGAAGTAAAAATTACCACGCTTGCGAATGGGGCTGCTGCAGGCGCCAAAAACGGCGGCAAGCCGGCGAAGGCTGTGACGCAGACGCTAACATTCGATACCGATGAGTTGCCACGCGCGGAGACTTCCGTCGAAGTGCTGGCGAAACTGAAGCCGGCGTTCCATGTGAACGGCACGGTGACGGCGGGAAACAGCTCGCCGATGAGCGATGGCGCGGCGGCTGCCGTGGTGATGAGTGCCGAGCGCGCAAAGGCGCTAGGGCTGAAGCCCCTCGCACGGTTCGTCGCTTACGCCACCGCGGGCTGCAAGCCGGAAGAATTTGGAATCGGTCCGGTGTTCGCAATTCCCAAAGCCTTGAAGCAGGCGGGATTAACGCTCGCGGATATCGATGTGATCGAGCTGAATGAAGCGTTCGCGGCGCAGTCTTTGGCGGTGATTCAGCAGGCCGGTCTCGATGCCTCGCGCGTGAATCCCAATGGCGGCGCGATCGCCCTGGGACATCCGCTGGGCTGTACTGGAGCGAAATTGACGGCCACGATCATTCGCGACTTGCAGCGCAAGAATGGCCGCTTCGGCATGGTCACCATGTGCATTGGCGGCGGCATGGGCGCGGCCGGGATTTTTGAGCGCCTCGCTTAGGTTTATGAAATTCCCGCTACTCCGCTGAGGCAACCGCCAAACCTTAGGGCTGGGCCGTCCCGTTATTTCTTAGCGGCGTCTACGGTAACGAACAGAGTCTCCGGCGCGCCATTCGCGGAGGAATAGGTGTACCTCGAAAAATCGCACGAACTACTTTTTGGCTTTCCAGAGGCCGACGGTGTTGCCTTCGGGGTCCTGCACCCAGGCAAACGTGCCGTTGGGAATTTCCACGGGAGGCACGAGCGTCTTGCCGCCTAACGTCTTAGCTTTTTCCAGCGCAGCTGCGACGTCGTCAACGTCTACGTAGAAAATAGTGTAGTGGTGCGGCTCGTGGCCGAGCGAAGTAAAATGGCCCGGAATTCCGCCAGTTTCCGCGGCGATCATGGCCGCGGGGGCCAGCGGGTGTTGCTCAATCTTCCAGTCAAACATAGCGCGGTAAAAATCCATCGTTTTAACCTTGTCCTGACAGCCGATTTCAAAGTGCACTACGGGACGTCCCATGGGCAGCTCCTTTCGCGAGCCTTGGAGTTTCTCACAAACAGAAGATCCGTTCGAGTGTCTGCCACGCGGCGACGATCGCAGGCGCCAGTCCAAATGCGGATAGCCAGAGCGGCACTTCGAGTTCACCGGGAAGGCCTCTTCCGGCCCGCCGAGGCGGTGCTTCTCGCCCGATTTTTCTAAACGACTTGAATATTTTAAGGCGCAAAAACTGGCGAGATACATCGGTTTTTGCCGCTCGCAGCAAAACGCTTCGCATGGGCCTTGCCAGCGAAGTACACTGTCGCCCGTGAAACCACGTGGCGACTAAGCTTGGCGGGAGGCGCCCGCTGGGCGGCGAAGGCACGGCGCGGCAAGCGAATTTGGCAAGTTCAAGCAGCAGCTGGTTCGAGCGACAGCCAGTTCCGGCAACGGTCATGTGAAAGTGGCTGCGCACGGTTTGACGGAGCGATGCAGGGAGCGAGGCGTTGACAAGCTTGACGACAGTCGAATTTACGGCGGTGATTGGATTCGGGTCGCTATTGGCGGGGTTCTTGGGTGCGCTCACAGGACTCGGGGGCGGCGTGGTGATCGTGCCGATGCTGACGCTGCTGTTTGGCGTGGACATAAAGTATGCGATTGGCGCGGCGCTGGTATCGGTGATCGCGACGTCGTCGGGGGCCGCGGCGGCGTACGTACGCGAGGGCTACTCGAATATTCGCGTGGGGATGTTTTTGGAGGTGGCCACGACGATTGGAGCATTGACCGGTGCAGCGATCGCTCTGTATTTGCACGCTGGGGTTATCGCAGTGATTTTCGGCGTGGTGCTGTTGTATTCGGCGTATGCGTCGTATCGACAGAAGCCGCATGTTGCCAAGGACGAAGGAGTGGATCGCATTGCTACCTGGCTGCGCATGGACAGCTCCTTTCCCACGGCGAATGGGCTGGAAAGTTATCACGTGCGGCGGGTACCGCTGGGGTTTTTGATTATGTTTGTGGCCGGCGTGCTGTCTGGATTGCTCGGTATTGGATCCGGCGCGGTGAAGGTGCTGGCGATGGATCAGGCGATGAAGCTGCCCTTCAAGGTGTCGACGACGACTAGCAATTTTATGATTGGAGTTACGGCGGCGGCTAGCGCGGGGATATATCTTAGCCGCGGATATATCGATCCAGGACTGGCGATGCCGGTGATGCTGGGGGTGCTCGCCGGATCGCTGCTGGGCGCGCGGGTACTGGCCAGAACGCAAGTGAAAACTTTGCGCATCGTTTTCAGCGCAGTGATTGGGGCGCTGGCGATTGAGATGATCTACAACGGATTTGCGGGAAAATTCTGAAACGGGCTACGCGATGACTAGACCAGAGACTCCCCGAGGCGCAGCAAAGAGCGCCGCGCTCATGAATCTTGTGGAAGACAAGCGCATTGACGCAATTATGGGCATGTTGCTGCGGACTGGCGTGCTGCTGGCGGCTGCAATCGTGTTGATCGGCGGCATTGTATTTCTGGTCCGGCATCGGGCGCCGGTTACGAATTACCGAGTGTTTCACGGCGAGCCGGCAGAGTTGCGGACGCTGCACGGAATTTTTCACGAAGCAGCGGCCTGGCACGGCCAAGGACTGATTCAACTGGGATTACTGCTGCTCATCGCTACGCCGGTGGCGCGGGTGGCGTTTTCGGTCGGAGCGTTCTCGTACGAGCGCGACTGGACTTACGTAGCCGTGACATTGTTCGTGCTGGCAATTTTGATGTATAGCCTGTTTAGCGGGCATGGATAAGGTGCGGTCGCAGCAGAGGGGGCACCAGACCTTGAGGCCTAGCTACGCCGGGCTAAAGTCCTTTGTTTTGATACAGTTCCGTAAGTGTTGCTTGACTTACGGCTTCCCGCAAATTCAACTCGTCACTCAGGCAGTAGCCGCGTTTCGCGAGCTTTGGAGTTTGAGTCCAGGGGGATCGTGCTGACGCCGAGGCGTGGTTCTTTACGGAAATGAGTGTAGCGCATGGAAACTCGATTGTCAAGACAAATTTTGGGTAACGGAAAGAAAGGCAAAGGAACGGTAAAGGAACGGGTCTAAAGACCCGCCACTACGAATTAGGAACGGCCTCAAGGTCCGGTTGTACAAGCTACGTTAGGACCGGGGTGTTGGCTACGCCGGCCAGGCCGAAGATGCGGCGATAGCGTTGGATCTCTTCGGGTTGGCCGAGAGCTTTTTGGAAGTTGTCGGAGAGCTTCACGGCTGGGTGGCCGTCGGCGTCGGTTAGCTTGCAGACGAGGCTTACGGGGTCGAAGTCGTTGGTGCCCTGGGGATTGCAGTTGCGGAAGTCGTTGGTCAGGAGGGTGCCCCAGCCGGCGCTGAAACGGATGCGAGGTTCTGGGAGCCATTTTCGCCCGTCGAGGAAGTCAGTCGCTTCCTTAAAATCCGCGGCGGAGTAGCCATCGCGAATGGTGCCGGAAAAATGGGCGTGGAGGCGGACTATCGTGTCCACGTCCAGGGAGTCAGAGGCGATGAAGCGCTTTTGGCGGGGATTGCGCTTTCGCTGCTCGAGCCAGGCAATGTATTCATCGCCAGCAAGTTGGGGGTCTTTGCTGTCGGCGCGCTGTCCGGTCCAGTCGGCGACCCAATCCGGGGCGTTTTGGAGGAACTGCGTGGTGCCAAAGGTGTCGGGGAGCAGGATGAGGAGTTCGCCGCCGTAGGTTTGCTGCCAGAGCTCTAGCAAGCGGTATTGGGCGGTCTTACGCTCTTCGTCGTCGCGGGCCATGGCGGCCAAGGCCATGGGCAACTCATGGGCATTGGTGCCGATGGCCTCCAAGTCGTGCTGATAGGCTAGATAGGTGTTGGAGGTGCCGGTGAAGTTAGCGCCGAGGACGTCGCGCATGGCTTGAACGACATATTCCTGCCAGAGGAAGCTGTGACGGCGGCGGGTGCCGAAGTCACTGACGTTTAGGGCTGGGATGTCGCGCAGGCAGGCCATTTTTTCCCAGAGCTTGGTTTTGGCGCGGGCGTAGAGGATGTCCAGTTCGAGTTCGCTGAGACGCTTGAGGCTGGCGCGGGTTTTCAGTTCGCTGATGGCGGCGAGGGCGTATATCTCCCACATGGTGGTGGCGGTCCAGAGGCCCCGGAAGGTAAGGGAGACCTGGCCGTCCTGGGTGGTCAGTTCGTAGTCGGAGAGGCGGAAGTCGCGTTCCAGCCATTCGAGGAAGGCGGGAGTGAAGATGCCGCGGCGGCCGTAGAAGGTGTTGCCAGCGAGCCAGATCAGTTCGGACTTGTGAAAGCGAAGCTTTTTGGTTTGTTCCAGTTGAGCGCGCAGCTCTTCGGGGTCGATTAAATTTCCGAGGTGGACTTCGGAGGTGCGATTGGATAGCGAAAAGGTTGCGGCGGTTTTCGGAAATTGCTTCCAGATGAACTGGAGCATGAGGAGTTTGTAGAAGTCGGTGTCCAGGAGGGAGCGGGTGATGGGATCCAGCTCCCAGTTATGGTCGTGAGCGCGACGGGCGAAATTGATGATCACGGCGGTATTACTTTACCGCAGTCGGGACAATCTGCAGAAATGCGGAACGATTGACGAGTGGCTACCAGGGCGGCAGAGGCAGGAGCGCCGGTGCTACGAAAAGCGCAGATGGCGAGTCAGTTTCGGAGTTGCCGACAAACCGGAAGCTGGCAATCGACTTTCCTCAAAAATGTACGAGAGATTGCCCTGAGCGCGGGGCCGGAGTAGAATTGGGTTTCGCGCCGCAATTCATCCTAACAACATCCATTCCGCTTGAAGGAGCGTTTTTATGGCTACGGCCACTGCAAACAAGTCTGCTGCAAAGGGCGGGAGTTTCCTGCTCGAATCTGCCTTGCCACAGGACGTGTTTACGCCGGCGGATTTGAATGACGATCAGCGGCTGATTGGGCAGACGGCGGAAGAGTTTGTGATTAAGGAAGTGTTTCCGCATATCAAGGATTTGGAGAATAAGAAGCCGGGGTTGATGGCGGAGCTGGTGAAGAAGGGCGGCGAGCTGGGGTTGATGAGTGGAGGCACTCCGGAGGAGTACGGCGGGGCGGGGCTGGATAAGATTTCGTCGATGGTGCTGACGGAGAAGCTGTCGCTGTATGGCGGATTTGCGGTTACCCACGGAGCGCACGCGGGGATTGGAACGCTGCCGATTGTTTATTTTGGGACGGAAGAGCAGAAGAAGAAGTATCTGCCGAAATTGGCTACCGGTGAATTCATCGGGGCATATTGCCTTTCGGAGCCGCAGGCGGGTTCGGATGCGCAGAATTCGCTGACGCGGGCGGAGCTGAATGCCGAGGGCACGCACTACATTTTGAACGGGCAGAAGATGTGGATTACGAACGGGGGATTTGCGGATCTATTCATCGTGTTCGCGAAGGTAAATGGCGAAAAGCTGACGGCGTTTATCGTGGAGAAGGCGTTTGAGGGATGCAAGCCGGGGAATGAAGAGCACAAGATGGGAATTCACGGGAGCTCGACGACACCGGTGTTCCTCGAGAATTGCAAGGTGCCGAAAGAAAACGTGCTGCATGAGATCGGGCGCGGACATATCGTGGCGTTCAATATTTTGAATGCGGGCCGGTTCACGCTGGGAGCTTCAGGCGTGGGCGCTTCGAAGTATGTGCTGTCGGTGGCGTCGAAGTATGCGAAGGAACGGAAGGCGTTTGGGAAACAGATTGGCGATTTTGGAATGATCAAGGAAAAGCTGGCGGAGATGGCCGTCCAGTTGTATGCGGTGGAGTCGATGGTGTACCGCTCGGCAGGAAATATGGAGATGGCCATGGCCGCGGCGGCGGGCTCTGGCGACAAAGTGAAAAACACCATGGCGGTGCTGGACGAGTACGCGATTGAAAGCTCGATTGCGAAGGTGTATGGCAGCGAGATGCTGGACTTTGTGGTGGATGAAGCGGTGCAGATTTTTGGCGGATACGGATTTCACGAGGATTATCCGGTGTGCCGGGCTTATCGGGACTCGCGGATCAACCGGATTTTTGAGGGAACCAACGAAATCAACCGCATGCTGATCATTCAGATGCTGATGAAGCGGGCGATGGGCGGGCAACTGGCTTTGCTGCCGGCGGCGATGAAATTGGCGGATGAGATTCTGGCGGGACCGTCTTTTGAAGAGGCGCCCGAAGGGGTTCTGGCGGAGGAAGCGCGCGTGGTGGCGAACGCGAAGAAGATGTTTTTGCAGGGGGCGGGCGGCGCGGTGCAGAAATTCCGCGAGAAGCTGGCGGAGGAGCAGGAGTTGATTGGGGCGCTGTCCAACATGGTGATGGAGATATATGCGATGGAATCGAGCTTGCTACGGGCGCAGAAGGCCGCGGAGGCCAAAGGCGAGACTGCGACGCGAGTGATGATTGATGCAGCGCGGGTGTTCATTAGCGACGCGATGGAGCGGGTGGAGCATGAGGCCAAGCGGGCGATCGCGGCGGTGCATGACGGGGATATGCTGACGACGCAGATGGCGGTGCTGAAGCGCTTTGGGAAGCGCGGGGCCGTGGATACGATTGGGCTGCGACGCGCGGTGGCAGCGGCGGTGCAGGCGCAAGACCGGTATCCGTTCGAGGGGCGGTGATGGAGAGCGGATCAGAGTAGTTTCTTCAGGGTGATTCCTTCGGGGCGGTAAAAACCTTAAACGCAGAGACGACAGAGTACGCGGAGAAGGGAACGGCGCTGCGTGATGTGATTGCGCAGGGCGGAGTGTTGGAAGCTGGCGTGTCGTTCCTGCAGAAGCCGTAGGCGGAATTATTTCGGTAAATTTTGCTAGTGCGATTGGGCTGCGGACAACTGGCGCCCCAGGCCTTGGCGCGGAGCGTCGTAAGTTCCGAGGCGGCCGGTGGCGGCGTCACGGATTACGAATCTCAGGTGGTCGGTGTTCGGCGGAAGCGGAACATTGAGGGTGAAGACGACGCGGTGGTTCGGAGAATTTTCAAATTTTGCTTTCGGCTCGACGATTTCCATTTCTTTGACTTTGTAGCCGAGCACCGCGGATTTGCCGGATATTTCCGCGGTGACGACAGTGATTTCCGTGCGCTGATCCCCGTCGGGCTGCTGGTCCCACGAGAGGGTGTCGCGGTCGACGCTGACGGAGATACGCGCGGAAGGCGGCTGAGCGAGGAGTACTTTGCCCACGGCGTCAAATTGAACGCTGGCAAAGGGCAGCGGGCTGGTTACCGCGCGCGACAAGGCAAAATCCAGCTCGCCTTTTGAGGTTCCGAGGCCTTCATCTACAGCGTAGTAACCTTGCTGAGTGGAGGCGGTGAGTTGCGGTCGATCCACGATTTGAACCTGAATTTTGCGGAATTTGCCGTCGAAGTCGTTATTGTCCGGGTAGTAGGCCAGCGTGTAGTAGGTGGCGCCGTTCGTGGCGGCGTTTGCCAGGGCGACATCAACGTCGTTGCGATTGCGATAGATTTTGCCGCCGGTGGCCGGCGCCAAGCTTTCGAAAATTAGCTCACCTGAGGTGGTGCCGAAGTCTTGGCCTACGCCTGTGGAGGCAAGATCGGAAATATAGTCCGGTTCGACAATGGGCAAACCTCTGGGATCGATGGTGTACATGGTGGTGCGAGTTTCTTGCATCCAATTTGCGGTGTAGCGCACGTAGCTGAGGAAGCGGTCACGGTCGACGAGGTCGACGTCGTACGCCGAGAGGATTGGAAAGCCGGTTCCGATCCAGATGATGTTTTTTCGCGTTTGGCGGTCGGCGGTGGAGAGGGCAATTTCATCCAGAGCCAAAAGCGAGGTGAGCATTAAGTCCGCGGCGCCTTGTATGCCGCCTTCATTGGAATGTGAAGGCAACTCAAGTTCGATTTTTTGGGCTTTGGCGATCAGTAGGGCGGTGTTTTGCGTTGGATCGGCAATTTTCGCCAAGCGGCGCTTGGTTAGCACCATGAGGGCGGTGGGTTCTTCGAGCGTGGCGGGCTGCTTGCGCAAATATTTGATGAGCATCTGCCAGCCGAAGGAGGCATCGACCGAAGCGGTGTTCAATTCGTCAAGCACGAGGATGGTTTCGGGGCGGCTGGTTATCGAGTGGCTAGCAACACGCGCGTTGGTCGTGGCGGAGCCGGGTACCGGCGCTGCCTGAACATTACCGTTGAGATGCATCTCGGGAGTTTCGAAATTCGCGATCTGCTGCTGCTGGCCGTCTTCTAAAACCTTAAAGTCATCCTTGCTTAAGCCGGGGACGGGATTTCCGGCTTTGTCAGTGACCACGACGTCTAACATTACCAGGCGCGAATTGCTACGGATCACGGACTGGCTTTGGGTTGTTGCGGGCGTTGATTGCTGCGATTGCGCGCGGATGGGTAGAGCCGCAAAGAGGAGGATCGAAATCGCGATCGGAAGTAAAGATAATGGAGCTCTTCTTTGAATGGGGCACATCACAGGACTTTGGCTTTTCATCCGGCGAAAACCTTAGTGTTTGCGGCGGCTTTTCCTGATCCGGCTCGCCATATATGACGAATATTAACATTGTCGCAGGTACGGCCGCGATTGTGCGTCCGTCAATTTAGCTGGTTCGGCGGCTTGGCGGCCGGAGTGGCGTCTGGCTCTTTCGGCTTGCCTACCGTGGAAAGCGTTTCCACATTGAATTTTTTGTAGTCGGAATAGCGGGTCACTTCGTTGACCTTGAGACCCTTCACCAGCAGGACGCGCACGCCGACGTGGGCCTCTTCGTAAGTGGGGAGCCAGACTTCGTTATTGACGAACTCCTGTTCGAGCACAAAGCTGGTGCCCTTTTGGAGATTGGCCAGCAGGCCGCCGCCAACCTTTAGGTCGCCGACGAAGTAGGCTTCGAGGCGGGCGACGTCGTGGGCTTTCTCGTCGATCCAAACGACGCCGGCGAGTTTCTGCACTACCTTCTCTACCAGTGTCTTGGCTTTGAATTCGGGATTGGGCTCGAAATCGAAGACCAGGACATCCTGGCCGCGGAAGCGTTCGCGGCGGGGATTGACGAACTGGCAGGCGCGCAGAAAGACTTCAATGCCGGGATCGTCGGCGTCGGAATCCTTGCCTTCTTCTTTTTCTTTCTCGTCCTTGGCGTCTTTTTTGGCCTGGTGTTTCTGGATTTCTTCGATTCTCTTTTTGGTTTTCTCGTTTTCTTTCTGTTGTTCGTCGTCGCTCAGGGACTTGCCGTCTTTCTTGACCAGCGTGGAGATTTCATCGCCGTCGAGATAAAAGAACGTGAATTCGTGGACTTCGTGCTTTTTGACGCGGCCGTCGCTTTCGTATTCCGTCTCATCGTCGACGCGGGTGCCAGCGTAATTTTCCTTGATTTTGTCGATGGCTTTCTGATTGTCATCGATTTCCTTGAACAGCGCTTTTAGGTCGGGAAGCTGGACCTGGGAGTTTTTGGGGAAATCGAAAATGCGTTCGCCGACTACGCCGTTGATGGCGGCGCGGGTCATGGTGATGTCGTAGACGGCGGTGCCGCGATGTAGTTCGAGCGCATGTGGGAGTTGTATGCCACCCTCCGGACGGTACTCGGAATAAAAAAGCTCCTCGTTTGCGCCGTCGACTTGCGCGGATTCCTTCATTAACAGGTGCGACTGCGGATCGAAAAATAGTTCGCGTTTCAAACCGGCGGAACTGGTCAATTCCACTTGCAAAGCGTCTTTGCCGCGGACCTCGGCGTGGCCTACGTAAGCGATCGCGATTTTTGCTTTCTTCAAATCGAGCAGATGTGAATTGTAGTACTGCGATGCGGCCTCGAGTTCGGTGTTTGCGGCGCCCAGCAGCGTGGAAGGATCGCCCGAAGCGTTCTGGTGCCACGCGGATTTGCCGTTGTAGGCGACAATCAACGGCTGGTTGTCGACGACGAGTTCAGAATAGTAGCGATTTGGCGATTTGACGTAGAACGTAAAGGTACCCGGGCGGCCTTCAGCGCCGGGAAAAGTGCCTTCCAGCGTCAGCGTTTGAATCTTGTTCAGCGCTTTGCGACCGCCCTCGGCTTGCAAATATTGGCTGATGATTTTGTCGGCTTCCTGCCCATGTGCGACCGCACACATCAGCAAAATTCCACTGAGGAGGGAAAAGGGCGCGCGAGCGGTAAAAGGCCGTGAGGGCATGAGCGTCAACGTTAATAACGCTCGCCGCCGCAAAAAGTTTCAAGGATTCCGCTAATTCGTCTTGGGGCGATTGTTATATTTCTGATACAGCCGCAACTGTTTGTTATCCATGGAGGTCAACTGTCCCCGAATGAAGAGGTACCGGACATCGGTGGTCAATTCCAACGGATCGCCATTGGTGACGATCAGATTGGCGATTTTTCCGGTTTGCAGCGTGCCTAACTGGTCGGAGAGGCCAAAAATCTGCGCGGGATACAGCGTAACGGCTTTGAGAGCATCGTCGTAGGACAAGCCGTGCGCGACGGCGTTGGCGGCATTCTGCCCCAGGCGGCGCGCAAAAGAGTTGTCAAAGCTGGCGAAGGCGAACTTCACGCCGGCGGCGGTAAGCTCTGCGGGCTGCGTGAGCAAACGATCATACGGGTCGTCTTCTTCGCTGACTTCGCTCAGGACCGGGCGCAAAATCACGGGTACATTCTTAGAGCGCAGCAGGTCCTTGACCTTGTAAGCCTCGGAGCCGCCCGCGAGAATCATCTTGAGTTTCTGTTTGTCGCAAAATTCCACAGCATTGCGGATGTCGCGTTCCTGATCGGCAAAAACGAGCACGGGCAACTGGCCGCGCACCACCGGGGCGAGCGATTCGAGACGCACATCGCGATCGTAATTCGCCGGAGCCGCATGACCCAGCGCTTGCGCATAATGGCGCGCTCGCTCAAGCCAATTGGCCAGTTCATCGACGTTTTTCTGATACTCCTGCTTGGCGTCGCTGAAGGGTTTTTCCTTCACGGAAAACGTGGTGAAATCGAAAGATTTCGTTTCGATGGCGGGCCAGTTGATGACCATCGCAGCACTCTTTTTGATGAGCAGGTCATCGATGGTCCAGCCAGCCAGGTGGATCGCGGAGGCTTGGCCGCCGATAATACCAGCCGCGCCGGAGGAATCCATACCGCCGCTCGCGGGCACGGCGAGAACCTCGGTGATGCCTGCGGCGCGAGTTACGGTGATATGTTCGCTGGAGGGCAGGACGGCGGTGGCGGCGACAACGTCGGGATTGAAATCGCCGGTTTCCGTTTCGTCCACCGTGGCGCTGACGGCGCCAATTTCGCGCAGGCCCATCTGCGTGACGGAATCGAAGAATCCCGGATAAATTTGCAATCCCCTGCCATCAATCACCTGGGCGCCCGCGGGAACGTCAACGCTGGGGCCGACGGCGACGATTTTGCCGTTGTCGATGACCACGGTGCCATCTTCGATGGGTGGGCCGGTCAGCGTAAATATCTTGGCGTGAGTGATCGCGTAAGATGCCTGCGCCGGCGACTGGGCCGCGGCGAGCAACGGCAAGCTCACGAAGAACGCAAGGAAAACCAGTGGGCGAGCCGAACGTATAACGCGGTTCACAGGCCACCTCCGGTGACGGCATCGGCCTGAGGCGGTTTCGGCTTGTCCGGCGCAGGCTGGTCCGGTTTCTTGTCATCCGGCTTCGCAGCATCCGGCTTGGCCACGGGCTTCTTGCCGTCGTCGGCAGCGGCGTCGGGCTTCTTCTCACTGGCCTTTTTTTCCTTTTCCAACAGCGCTTTCTTTTCTTTTTCGCGGGCGGGGCGATCGGCGATATCGCGCTGACGGTCGAAGTAGACGCGACCATCGATGAGTGTTTTCTGCACGACGGCATAGGCGCTCATGGGATCGTGATTGTAAATTACCAGATCCGCGTCCTTGCCGACGTCAATCGTGCCGACACGCTGGTCGATGCCAAGCTGGATGGCGGGATTCAACGTGACCAGCTTCACTGCTTCGTCATGCGTCAACCCGCCAAACTTGATGGATTTCGCGGCTTCCTGATTGAGGTGCGTAGCTTCGGCGGGGTCATCGGAATTCACGGAAACAATCACGCCGCGGCGGGTCATCAGCGCCGCATCGTAAGGAATGGCGTCGTAGGCTTCCACTTTATAGGACCACCAATCGGAAAAGACCGAAGCACCCGCGCCAGAGGCGGCGATTTCATCGGCGACTTTGTAGCCTTCGAGGACATGCTGCAGGGTGCGGACCTTAAAGCCAAATTCCTTGGCTACGCGCAGGAGCATGAGGATTTCGTCTTCGCGATAGCAGTGGGCGTGGACATACCGCTTTCCTTCCAGCACCTCGACGAGCGGTTCGAGCCGCAAATCGCGGCGCGGCGGAATCAGATTTTTCTCGCCGGCGGAGACACGCTTGTTGTAATCCGCCCAGGTGCGCTGGTAATCGAGCGCTTCCGTAAAGGCGCCCCGGATGGTTTCTTCCACGCCCATGCGCGTGGCGGGATAGCGTTTGGGCTGCCCCGGAATGCTGAAGTTTGAGCGCTTGGGATTTTCACCGAGAGCGAATTTTATCCCGGGCAGCGCGCCTTCAAACGGCAGCTTCGCGGCAGGCTGGCCCCAGCGCAGCTTTATGACTTGCGTCTGGCCGCCGATGGAATTCGCGGAGCCGTGCAGAATGTTGGCGGTCGTGACGCCGCCTGCGAGATCGCGATAAATACTGATGTCATCGGGATTCAGGACCTCCGCAATGTTGGCGATCGACGAAACCGAGAGGCTCCCTTCATTCACGCTGCCGTCCACGGCGATATGCGAGTGGCAATCGACAATCCCCGGCATGACGAACTGCCCCGTGCCATCAATCACCAGCGCGTCTTTCGGCGCATGCACGGACTGTCCGACTTCCGCAATCTTTCCGTTCACGAGCAAAATCGAGCCGTGCTCGATGGTGCCGTGAGAAACCGTCAAAATCGTGGCGTTCTGGATGACGATCGCCGCGGGCGCTGGGGGAAGCACGGCGTCCGGCGGATTTCCTCCACGCGTGGGAACGGTGAAGGTTAGCGCGAGGAAGATTGCGGCAGTAACTGCGCGAAACAGGTTCATCGCAGGTCTCCTGGCACTACCTGCGCCGGCTGTGTGCTTTGCCGCATCGCTGCTGACCATGTTCCAGGTTTCGTTCCAGTGAAATCCGTCGAAAAACCCAGGCCCGTCACGCTAAGCGAACCCTTTAGCGTAGAATTTTCGAAGGTGCCGCTAAAGATCACGTCAGCCGGGTTCCCGTCGATGGGAATATTGATGGTGAAACTGAATTTCTCGGCGCTGAGGTAGCCACTGATGATGGTGGCCGTACCGCGCGTGCTGGTCACCGTGCCGGAAATCGTGCCATCCGCCGACATGGTGAGGTCCGCAGTGGATTCTTCCGCACCGTCCGGTGTGGTGTAGGCCAGCTCCCACTTTCCGGTGATGTCGCCCTTGGGAGGATCCTTGGGCCGGTCAGGCTCTCGCGGTTCAAATTTGCGGCCGTCGACAAAAACTATTTTGATCTTGGTTTTTTCTTCAAAAATGTCGCCGTCGGTCACTACCAGGTTGGCGATTTTCCCCTTGTCGATGGAGCCGAGCCGATCCGACACGCCAAAAATCTCCGCCGGCGAAAGCGTCAGGGCGCGTAGCGCGGCGTCCGGCGCCAAGCCAGCGTCAATCGATTTCTTGGCGGCCTTCACGATATCCTTTGGCGTAGAAATCCCGCCGGAATAAAATGCAAATTTTACGCCGGCCTTGGCCAGCGCGGCCGGCGAGGATGGTGCGCGATCACGAAAACGCAAAGTTCGGAGCGAAGGCTGATCGTCCGGGTCGGCGTCTTTTTCGGCCTCCGGCCACTTGAGATTCACGAGCACCGGGAGTTTTTTCGACGCAATTTCGGGCGCCACCTCATAGGACATCTGTCCGCCATAGATGACCGCCGCGGGAACATTCCAGCGATCCACAAGCACGAGCGCGCGACGCAGCTGCACGGAATTATTCGCGGGAATCATAACCAGCGCATGTTCCGCAAGCGCATCCGCAAGTGCCGCGGAATTGCGATCGTAGCGCGGGCGTTCGATGCCGCGTGGATTCTTATCGTAGAGGGCTTCGGCTTTCGCCAACCAATCCGTGTCAATCCAGAGCTGGTGCACGTAACCTAATACGCCCATCAGCGAATCCGGAAAGCCGCTGCCGAAGCCACCACTCGGCTTCAAGTTCAACGGAATGGCGACGGGCGATTTTACCGTTAAGTCGCCTGAGCGATCCCCCTCCAAGTCCAGCACCGCAGCTTGGCCGGGAACAAAGCCGCCGGTTGGCGCGGAGACCACAGTCGTGAATCCCGCACTGCGCCACGACTCGATGCGCTTGTCTCCCAGACTCACTTCGTCAGCGGCGTTGCGCCAGGCGGTCGATCCCGGGCGATCTTCAGGTCCCGAAGCCCGAGCGCCTTGCGGCGGCCTGTGTGAGCCGGATCCTGAAGATTCCTCGGCGCTCGGCGGGGCAGCGCCAGCGATGCCGACGTCCGTGAACGCATCGAAGAGGCCGGGATAAACGATCAAGCCTTTGCCATCGATGACCCAGGCTTCATCGGGAATGGTCAGATCCTTGCCGACGGCGGAGATAACGCCGCGAGATATGAGGATGGTGGCGTTCTCGATCGGCGCTCCAGACACGGGGATGACCTTGGCGCCGCGAATGGCAAAGTAGCGCGGCTCCCCTCCTTGCGCGCGCAGACTTGCCGGCTGGCACACGGCCAGCAGCGAGGTGAAGCACACAAATGCAAGGGTACGCCAACGGTTCACGGCGGAACGCATGCGAAACTCCTTATTCGATGGATCTGCGGAGATAAAGTCCCCCGGTGTCACCGGTGTAGACGCGCGCAGCGATGAGAAGTTTCGTCATCGTGTGCGCGGAAAAGATGCAAAAACCGAGACACGCCCTAAAAAAGCGTCCGCATAATATCACATGGGATGTGCGCAGAGGGTCGGTTTACGAGCCAGCGAGGGCGTGCGGGCAGGATGTCTTTGGTTAAAAGGAGGTATAAAATTGCGAGAGAAGGCCCATCCCGCAGGAGGCATTTATGCCAAATACATGCCGAGGAATGCTATCGAATCTTCGCTCCGCCGCAGTGATGATTGGTGTTGCAGCGATCTTCGCCGCGTCGCCCGCGCTCTTTTCCGCAGCGCAAAAGGTTCCCCAGCCGATACCCTCGCCAAACGCTCCGGATCCAAACTTTCCGTCCGGAATGAATGGTCCGGGCATCAAGGATCCGGACGCCAAAACGCTGGATCGGCAAAATCAGGCTGAAGTAAAAGCCCAGGTCGAGAAACTGTACGCGCTGGTTTTTGAACTTCGCGAACAGATGAAACAGACCGATGCCAACACGACATTATCGCTGGCCGTGGTCAAAAAAGCGCAGCAGATTGAAAAGTTGGCCAAAGAAATCAAAGAGCGCGCCAAAAACTGACGCCCGCATTGAAATTGTTCGTTGCTACCTGAGCGCGGAATGTGTTTTTTTAAGGGTGATTCGCGAACACCGGCAATCACGGCATTAGTCGCAAGGTAATCACCCCGTGTGCGGGAACGGCGGCGCTGAAACTCCCTGCAAATTTTCCCAAGTCCTTATGCATCCACAAATCGCGAACCGCGGCCTGCAAGTGACCGGGATAGCCCAGCTCTTCCCAGCGCACCGAAATCTCCGCTTGCTCTCCGCCGCGATTGAACAGCACCACGACCCGGCTGCCATCCTTCATTTGCCTGGCCCAGACCTCCGACGACGCATCTTTGCGTACGCGCCGCCCTTCCGCGCCGAGCGGATCCTGATTCACCGCAATCAATTCCTTGTTCATCAGAATTTCTTTGATGTCCGGCGGCATATTCCGGATATCGTTTCCGGCGATTAATGGCGCCGCCAGCAGGCACCAAAAACTGAAATGCGCGCGGTACTCCGTGGCGCTCATTCCTCCGTTGCCGACTTCCAGCATGTCCGGATCGTTCCAATGACCGGGCCCGGCGTAAGTTTCCAGCCCATCCTGTAGATCGAGGATTCGCAGAAAGCCCATCGAACCTCCTCTTTTGCAGTCCCAGCAATCAATGATATCGCCAGTAGTGCGCCAGAGATTTCCCACCTGCCCGGCCCACAGCCATGGTTTGCTCGTGCCCCATTCGCACAAACTAAAGACAATCGGCCGTCCGGCGGCATCCAGAGCCGCGCGCATGGTGCCGTAGGCCGCCTGAGCGTTTTCCGTGCCTGTTTTACACCAGTCATATTTGAGGTAGTCGATGCCCCAGGCAGCATATTGCGCCGCATCCTGATATTCGTGACCCTGGCTCCCGGGGCGTCCGGCACACGTTTGCGTGCCGGCATCGGAGTAAATCCCTAATTTCAAATCTTGCGCGTGAACGTAGTCGGCGAGAGTTTTAATACCGGAGGGAAAGCGCTTCGCGTCCGCGACAATATTTCCCTGCGCATCGCGGCTCACTTGCCAGCAATCGTCGATGATCACATATTGATAACCGGCATCCCGCATGCCGCTGCTGACCATCGCGTCGGCCACGGATTTGATCAGCGTCTCACTGACATCGCAGCCAAACTTATTCCAACTGTTCCATCCCATGGGAGGCGTCAACGCCAGGTTATTCTGGGCGGCCTTGCTTTTTACGGGCGCAAACATCGCGAGAGATGCCGCGGAAATTGCCAGAATTACACGTCTTGCGCTCATGTTAACTCCTGACCTTACGATTCGCTGCCCGGTGTGCATACATCTGCCAGTAACCTAGCCTCTAGGGCTTGGGCAATTTGGACGGTCGAATACGGTCCGCCGCCACAATTCCTTGCCCTTCGAGAACCGCATAAAATTGATCCGCTGCCATGCCCGGCAGCGTCTCGACCTTCCCCGATGGCCAGCGGATTTCCACGCTGTCGATTTTTTGTGCCGCTCCCAATCCGAAATGAACACGCAGATCATTTTGCGACAAATAGCTGCCACCGCTGTGAATCTCTTCGGTCTGCGTCATGCCCCCGGCAACGATTTTAATGCGCGCATTCAGCGCCAGGCGGTTGCTCTTGGTTCCCGCCAACTCAAAGCTGACCCAGTGATTACCCGGAACGCCGTGATTGCGCAGAATCATGGGCGCGCCGTCGATATCACCAATCACCACATCCACATTACCGTCGTTGAAAAGATCGCCCACTGCCAAGCCGCGTGATACGCGCTTCTCCATCAACGCCGGTCCCGCCTGCGTGCTCGCATCGCAAAAAGTTCCGTTGCGCTGATTCAATTGCAGCAGTTTCGGCTCGCGGTAACCGGCGCCCGACGGCAACGTATCCACCTGCGGATACACGTGCCCACTCACGGCAATCAGATCCAGCCAGCCATCATTATCCGCATCAAAAAATGCCGTGCCCCATTTCACCCATGGCAACGATGGCAGCGCCACTCCGGACGGATAAGAGACATCCGTAAAATTCCAGTTGCCATCATTGCGAAACAGCAAATCGTATTCGTCGGAAAAATTCGTTACGTACAACGATGGCCGCCCATTATGCAAATAATCGCCCACCGCAATCCCCATGGATGCCTGTTCCGAGCCATCCTCACTCACCGCCGTTCCCGATTCCAGCCCAATCTCCTTAAATTTCCCATCACCCAAATTTTCATACAGAAATTTCGGGGTTGAATCGTTGGCGACATAAATATCCGGCCGCCCCGAATTATTGAAATCCGCCCAAATCACACTCATCCCGTAATAACCGTTCGGATCGTCGACCCCCGCGCTCTTCGAAACGTCCGAAAACGTCCCATCGCCATTATTGTGAAACAGCGAATCCCCCGCGCCGCGCAATCCACGCGGCCCGCACTGCACATCGATCCCGCGATACTTGCAATTCGGCGACTTCCCGAATCCCGGCAGATCGTTCAAATGAAAATCCACGTAATTGGTCACCATCAAATCCACAAATCCATCGCCGTCGTAATCCCCGAACGAAGCCCCGGTCGACCAGCGCCCATCCGCCACGCCCGCCTTCGCGGTCACGTCCGTGAACGTCCCATCCCCATTGTTGTGGTACAGCACATTCCCGCCGAGACACGTCAGATACAAATCCGGCCAGCCATCATTATCGTAATCGCCTACCGCTCCGCCCATCGCGAAACACGGCGCATCCAGCCCGGATTTCTTCGTCACATCCGTGAACGTTCCATCGTGATTGTTATGGTATAGGGCGCCCTGGCTCTTCTCTCCCTTGATCGCCATCTCCACTGTAGGTGCGTTCGTAAAATAAATATCCGGCCATCCGTCGCGGTCGTAGTCAATCAAAATCACCCCGCCGCTCATCGACTCCACAATGTATTTCTTGGAAGGATCCGCGGTGTGCCGGAACGTCACGCCGCTCTTCGCCGTAATGTCTTCAAGCTGCGGCACTGGCCGCCCAGCGCATTTCGTGCTCTTCGCCCCCGGTGGTGGAGGCGTCGGCTCCGGATGACCGCCCTGCGCAAACGCTGGTTTGGCATGAAAAAACAGCAGGCCAATCGTCAGCGTGCAGCCGATACACCGAAATTTCTTCAATGGTCCCTTTCGAAGTGCGCTCACGGACTTTGCACTTTGGAAATCGCGTCACGATCACGAACCCGTTGCTTGGCCTTTAGCTCTTTGTAGATATCCAGTTCCCGGTCCGCGTCCGCGATTCGCGACTCCTTACGATACGCAATCTGCAGTTGATAATGCATGTAATCCGTCTGGGGACTGAGGCGCGTTGCCATCTCCAGATGCTCAATCGCCTCCGACAACTCCCCGCGATCCAATAGTATCTTCCCGATCTGATATTGCGAGTTAGCGTGCTCGGGATGCGCCGCGATTACTTGCTGGAACACCGCAGCGGCTTCATCGATCTTGGATTGTTGCAGGCAGACGAAACCCAGGCCATACATCGCATCCGGATCGTTCGGCACCAACGCCAACTCCGCCTGAAATTCGGCGGCTGCCTCGGACCAATGCGCCCACCGCGTATAAGCTTGACCGGCGAAGTAATGCGCCTTCGGAAGCATTGGTTCCGCCTGCAAGGCGCTGTGCAATGCCTTTACCGAGCGATCGTAATCCCCAATTTCAATCCAAAGTTGGCCAACCATAAGCAAAATGCCGCTCGAACGGTTTGCCTGTTCAAATACAGCCAATACCTCGCTCGCCTTTTTGGGATCATTGCTGCGCGCCAGCGAACTTGCCCATGCATAACCCACCGTCGAATCCTGCATCCCGGCGACGCCCAAAGGTGAAAACGTCTTCCCGGCATCCGCGAATTTTTCCTCGCCGAAATAAGCCATACCGAGCATGGCGCGCACCGGTTTATCCGTGGGCTTCGCTTCCAGCGCCTGCTCAAGTCCGCGAATCGCCTCGGGATAGTTCTGTGCGCGGAATGCAGACAGACCCAGATTCTTAGCCAAGCCCGTAATGTGCGCATCCCAATGCTCCGCCTCCTGATAGTGCCCGAGCGCCGCCAGATATTGGCCGCCAACCGCCTCGGACGTCGCCAAATCATTGAAACTCAAGCCCAGCACCGAACGAAGCCGGTTCTCCTGCGTGTCCGCTACCGCGCGCTGCTCCTTGGTCAAATTTGAACGCGCCATAACCGAAGCGTCGATGCGCGCAAACGGGTCCGCATTCGGTGGCGTCAGCACCGCCGTTTCCACTTCCTTCGGCGCCTCGAGCGGCACCATCGCCGCCATCGTGCCATCGGCCTCGGTCATTACCGAGGCCACGTGTTGCTGCGTCAGCTCCATCGTCTTCTTCTGCAAATCGCGCGCCTTGGCTAGAAACACCTGGCTTTCTTCCGTACGGCCAGAGTTCACCAGGATGCGGCCCAAATCCACATACGCCCTGCGAATCTGATAGTTCGAGCGCGACTCATCGTCGCCTGTAAGCACCACCGCCTTGCGGAAATATTCCTCCGCGTGTTTCATATCGCTCTGCGCGTACGCGTTCAGACCCATGTACAGCCAGGGTTCCGGTCCAGCCGGATTCACTTCGGCGGCAATTTTCAAATAACGGTCGGAGACGGCGTAATCGCGGTCGCCCGAGGCGAGAAAGCCCATCAGATAGTTGGCCAGATAGTCTTTCGGATAGTATTCCAGTTCCTTGGCAAATTCGGCGCGCACCTCGGGAGTCGCTTTCCATTCGTTTACCGCCAGTCGCGCCAACCCCAAGAAGTAGTGCGCGTGGGGCGTTCGCGTATCAAGCGCGATCGCGCGCTCGAACTCGCGGATGGCCGCCGGCATGTCCTCGGCGTCACGATAGGCTCTCCCGAAAAGCACGTGCAGCGATCCGCTGTCGCCATTCGCCTGCACCATCCGGTCGAAAACCGCGGCGGCTTTGGCTTTGTCGGCCGGATCCTTTGTCTGCAGCAGGCACATCCCCAGGGAATAGGACATCTCCACATCGGCTTCGTAACTGGGATCAAGTTGCAGCGCACGCGCGAGTGCGTCGGCGGCTTTCGCATATTCCTGTTTCTTTACGAACGCGCGCGCGCGGACGGTGTACGCCCGGGCATTGTTGGGATCGCCGGCTAAAGCCTTATCCGCCTCTGAGAGCGCTTCATCCTCGCGATTCGCTCGCAACTCGGCAATCGCCAAATCCACATGCGTATCCGGCAACTCCTCAAAATCCAGCGACCGCCGGTACAGCTCCATAGCTTGCGGCAGGGCTGTTTCAAGCAGCCGCAACTGCCCCATCTCCCGGAGCGCCAGCGCGATCAGCCGCTCGTTAGCTCGCGCGGCCGCCGCGGTATCACCGCTACGTTGCGCGGCTTGCGCTGCCTCCAGGCGCTTGCGAAGCTCCAATTCCGCTGGGTTCGCCGTCGTTCGCTCCGTCGATTTCGCAATCCCGGACTGCGGGGCCGACTGCGCAGCAACAGAGGGAACGGGCACGACAACCGCTCCCCAAAGGAAAAGGCTGGCCGCTAAGGCAGAGAAAACAGAAGTTCTGGCGTTTTGGAGGAAGAATGGCAACTTCAGGGTCTCTGAATTCGGGAAAGCGCGACACAAAACAGTTCCTTAGAAAGATAAACGGCGGGGTTGCGATTAGCAAGCCCCGCCGTTTGTGTCGATCGTTTTTAGTCTTGTCGTTCGGTTAGAACGTAAACCTCAGCGTGTACTGGATTTCACGTCCAGGTTGTACCGCATTGGCTTGACCGAACCCGCTGCTCTCGGCGTTCGGATTGCCCAGTTGACCCGAGACGACGTTATTGGTCGGAGTGCAAACCGTTGCGGCGGCACCGCATACCAAGCCGCTGGCGTTGAAGTTTGCCGTTTCAAGGTTGCCGGCGTTGAAATTCGCGTGGTTAAACAAATTAAAGAAGTCCAAGCTGAATTTCAGACGGAAGCGTTCGTGGATGATCCAGTTTTTTGCGATCTGCGCGTCCACGTTCCGGAAATTAGGTCCGAAACAGTAGCCGCGCGGCGCGTCGCCGACGGTCCCGATCACGTACCCAACCAAGGTAAACGCATCCGGGTTTAGAATCTGCCGGCCGTTTTCTCCCGAATTGCAGCCCACACCGGGAACGGTGTCCGGCCGGTTGTTAGAGTTGAACCCCGAGCCTTGCAGGGAATTGAGCGAACTGCTCACGCCGTTGATCGTCGCGCCGCCGGCTCCGTTGGAGAAGACGGTCAATGAAGAGCCGCTGGACACATTGATGATGCTGTTCAGCTCCCATCCGCCTATAGTGTTCTGGACCAGCGAGCCATGATTTGCGAATTTGGGCAGGTAGAACACTTCGTTGGCCACAAAGATGTTCGGCCGGTTGATGTTGGTGTTGCCCTTGTCGAGACCTGGGTCGGATAGGTCCGTGGTCGCCTGGGAGTTCACGCTGCCAGATGAATTGTCCAGTTGGACGTCGCCAATCGAATGTGACCAAGTGTAGGACGCTTGGAAGCTCGAAAAGTTGCTCGTTCGCCACCGGTATAGCGCCTGCAGCGAATGGTAAGACGCTTTGCCGTTATGCCCGAACTGGGCGATGCTGCCAAAGTTGCTGGCGGGACGGAAATCGTTGAAGGATCCGCCACTCAAGAACGCCGTTTGCCCCCAGTCAGCAGAGGGAACCGCGTTCATATCGATGCCGGAAGTCAAGTGAATGCCGCTATTACCGACGTAGCCGACCTGTAGCGCCATGTTTCGAGCCAGCTCCCTCTCGACAGATAGGTTCCATTGCCAGCTGTTCGGTATCACCGCGCGTGGATTCTCCGCTCCGCTCGGCGACACTTGTGGACTCACCAGTGGCGAGGGCGTCTCTAGAGTTCTGACGTCGGTAGCGGTGATTTCAAATGGGGCCGTGAAGGCCAACTGCTCGAGCAAGCCCACCGGCTCGCGCTGGAAGAATTGTCCGCCGCCGACGCGGACGGCCGTCTTGCCATCCCCTCTGACGTCCCAGGCTATGCCAAGCCGCGGAGCAATGGAGTGGTTGTTGTTGTTCACCAAGGCCCGGTTGTTGCCGGGCGTGCCGTTGGAAAGTGGGAGGCTGATGCCGAGCGCCGCAAGCTGTGCGGCGGCCGCCGCGCACGGTGAGGTGCCGGGTACGATAACTACACCGTTGCACGCGTCGGAAGGATTTGCCGCTGCTTCGGTTGGGCTCCAGTCAGCTAGGTTGAAGTTAGCCCAATTGTTGTCTCCCGAATAAGGCTCACGCAGGAAGGACCAGCGGAAGCCATAATTGACCGTTACATTCCGCCGAATCTTCCAGGTATCGCCTAGATACCACTCGACATCATGCCAGTGAACCAGAGCGGTGGCGTTGATGTTTTTCTCCGTGGTGACGTACTCCTGTCCAGGGAGGAGGAGGTTAGCCAACTGATTGCCCAACCCGACACCCACTGGCTGGCCATTATTCGTTGTGCAAGGTGCGGAGGTTGGGCACAAATTCAAACCGCCGTTCGAGAAATTGAACGCCGGCTGGTCGGACCCGCCCGCACCGTCCTCAATTTTGGCGTTGGTGCTGTAATAAATACCCACCTTGACTAGGTGGTTTCCTTGCACCTTGGAAATGTTGTCCTGCAGTGCATAAAGATCTTCATGGTTTCCGTATGGGGCGATATTCCACATGGTTTGACCGCTCCCATAAGGTTGCAATCCGCCCCACACCGAACCGCCACTGCCAAATGCGTCAGGCTGCTTCAGGGATGCTGGCCACGCCGGCGGGACCGCTGCATCGATCATCGGCACAACGCTAGCTTCCGTTCCGGAAAGCGTCGTGATAATCGCGTTGTGGCCATAGCCGAACTCCACGTCGTTGACCATCGTGTTGCTAATCTGCGTGGTCAGCTTCCCCATAACGCTCTTGGAAGGCTGGCTCCAGTCGGAATTGATGGTCGGAAACTGCGAAACTCCCCAAAAGGAGGTATTGTCCGGGCCCGGGCTGGTCCAGGAATCGTTGGTCCAGCGGACGGTGATGCGGTTTTTCTTGGTTACGTCATAGTCCCCGCGGATATTCCATTCGCTCCAGTGTGGCTCAAGGTTTTCCGAAGCGTCCCAGTTGTCGCCATTTCGCAGCGCTTCGTTCGGCAAGGGATAGAACTTCGAGATCAGCACTCCCGCCGGATCGGGGTTGGCGATCACGAAGGGATTCCCCGCTGCTTGCTGTGCTACCGGGATCAGCGACTGATAGGTAGATACGCCGCCTACGGTGGTCCATTGCGCGGGTTGGGTCGCGCCGCATTGATCCGTAGCGAGCGTTCCGGCGGGATTGGCCACCGTAGGGGGTGCGGCACCTGCGAAGCCAGTGCTGAAGTCGCCGCCGAGTTCGGTCGAGGTTGGTTCGCAAGTCGCCACCGATTGTCCGCGGATTTCGCGGTTCCACTCCTGGTTCCACCAGAAGAACAGCTTATCCTTCACGATGGGACCGGCGATGTGATAACCCCAGTCGTTGCGCCGGAGTTCCGCTTTGCCCGTGCCGTTGAAGTTGGAGAACCAATCGTTGGCGTCGAGTTTGTCGTTGCGGCCCGCGTAGAAGAAGCCGCCGTGAAACTGGTTTTCGCCCGATCGCGTGGTGATGCTGATGATCGCCCCGGCAGCCTGGCCGTACTCCGGGCCATAAGAGTTGCGGATCATCTTGAATTCGGCGATGGCATCCACCGACGGATAAACCAAGATGGTGCGCCCGGAACCCACGTCGTTGTTATTGACGCCGTCGATCAAGAACAGATTGTAATTGTAAGGGTTGCCGTTCACCGAAAAGTCCGCGCCGCCCGTCAAGCCTTTGTCACGGGCATCGAAGCTGTTCGCCGCGGACACGCCAGGCGACAACGTAACCAGGCCCATGAAGTTTTCGCCGTTCAGCGGAAGTTCGCGAACCTGCGTTCCGGAGATAACTTCGCCGACCGCCGCCGACGTCGTCTGCACCTGTACGTCGCTGGCTTCCACCGTCATGGTCTCCGTGACCGCGCCGACGGTGAGCTGAGCGTTCAACTCCGTGACCGTGGAGGTGTGTACTTCCACGTTCTTCGAGAGGAACTCCTTGAAGCCCGGCTGCTTGATCAAAACGTTGTATACGCCGACCGGTAACTGCGCGAATGTGAAGCTGCCCGATTCCGTTGTCGTCGTGGAATCGCTGTTATTGCTGCCCAGATTCGTATACGTGACTGTGGCGCCGGCCACCGCCGCTCCGCCTTGATCCGTCACCGTTCCGGTGATCGTTCCTGAATATTGCTGCGCGTGCGCGGCAAAAGGAATCGCGACCGCCAGCAGCAAGATACAAAATAGCGCGCGCGAAAAAGAAGCATGCTTTTTCCCCGCTCGGAACCGCAAGTTATTCGTCATCCGCCCACCTCGATAATTTTTTAAATCCGGTCCAGCCAAAATTTCAATTTACGACAGCCGGAAATAGCTGCCGTTACACACCCGAATTATTTTTTTTGGTGCCGTACAAGAAGATAGACAACTACCCCTTGAACCCCTCGACGCTCGACCTAATGTGTTTCTATTAGACCCTGTATAAATGCCCATTCGCGGAATGTCAAGCAGAAATAATGATATTTCATCAAAAAAATATGGTTATTCTAGAGCGTGTTCTCCAGGCCCCTCTCCCTGGAGCCCCCTCGCCGCCGACGTCCCCGCGCTTCGAGTCTTTTTTCCTGGGGCCTAGGGTCCTCAATTTGGACCACCTCAAACCTAGATCGTTCAACGGCTTCGCCCATTTCGAAACCGCTCCGTCGTGGTCCCCAAATCCGTCTCCTCTCGGACCATTTTCTCAAATGAATACGAACGCCTTTTTGCATGCTGGCAGCTCCCAGTCAGCCGAAGCCATTTTTCTAACCTACATTAAATCAATAACTTACGAGGAAGACTCTTCTAACCCCTTTAGAATGAGTTTCTTTCGCGGATACCGGGCACCCGAGATTTTCTCGCAGTTCCTGCGCGTTCTCTGGCGCACGGCCGCTCCGGTTTGCGCTAAACTCTCGCAGGAGATTGCAATCGCGTGACGCCCAAAAAACATTTCGGTCACCCCCGAGAAGTTAAGGTCACCCTCAAGACCATCGCCGAACACCTGGGTCTCACTCCGGGTACCGTCTCGGCCGCGCTCAACAACTCCCCGGCGGCCCGCTCCATTTCAGAACGGACCAAGCAACGCATCTTTCAAGCCGCCAAGGAACTTAACTATCGCCCAAATTATTTTGCCCGTTCGCTCCGCCTGCAACGCACCTACACCATTGGGGTAATCGCCGAAGAGATCGGCGATGCCTACGGCGCCATGGTCATCAGCGGGGTGGAAGAATACTTGCGCAAAAACAACTACTTCTTCCTCACGGTGATCCATCGCCACGATCCGCAGTTGCTGCAGGCCTATTCCCAACTTCTCCTCGAGCGCGGCGTGGAAGGCTTCATCACCACCGATACCTCCATCAAGGAAAAACCGCCGCTGCCCACCGCGGCAGTGGCCGGCCACGAACGCGTGGAAGGCGTCACCAATATCACGCTGGACCATAAGCTCGCCGCCCGCTTGGCCCTTAAACATCTGGCTGAACTTGGCCACGAAGAAATCGCTTTTCTAAAAGGTCATCCGTCCAGCTCTGATTCCGCCGTGCGCTGGACCGCGATATGCGAAATTGCCGCGGAGCTCGGCGTTCGCATCCGTCCGGAACTGACGGTGCAGATCGACAGTACGGAATCCTCACCGGAACTTGGTTACCCTTACGCGAAACAATTGCTCGCACGGCGCCAGCCTTTCACCGCGCTTTTCGCCTACAACGACGTGTCCGCCATCGGTGCTATCTGGGCCTTCCGCGAAGCGGGCTTGCGCATTCCCGAGGATGTTTCCATCGTGGGCTTCGACGATATTCCCGGCGCCGCCTTTGCCGATCCCGGGCTCACCACGGTGCGCCAGCCGCTGCAGCGCATGGGACAAATTGCCGCGCAGTGCGTAATCGACCAGATCGAAGGCGTCTCTGGTTATGTCCCCGAAATCGCCATCGAGCCGGAGCTGATTGTCCGTGCTTCCAGCGGCCCTGCCCCCGCGCTGTTCGGACGCGGCAAAATCGACTCCGTGCCCAGCCGCAGTTCGCAGGCTTAGTGGTGCATCGCCCACCCGGGAAGTTTGTCGCGCGCTGCCAGGCAGGAAATCCGAAGCGTCTTTCGCAAAAGTCTTCTGCAGCTAGCCACTCGCCGACGGCGCATCGTCGACAAATAACCATGCGGCTTTTCGTGTTGCTATTTCCGGCGCTGTGCTGCTTTTTATTTTGCGCGCCTGGTGCGCTGGCGCAGCTTTCCACGGACGACCACCTCGCCGAGCCAGGCTTTTGGCCTCGGCAGAGCGCCGCATCCCGCAGCGACTTCGCTGGAGCGCAAGCGTGCGCCTCCTGCCATGCGGGCATCGCCGCCACGCAAAAGGCCACGCCGATGGCCAATGCCGCTCTTTACACCAGCGAATCGGGAATTTTGCACGAGCATCCGAAACTGAATTTCGCGTTTTCACATTATAAATACGAATTGCAGACCGACGCCCAGCAAACGATTTATTCGCTCTCCGATGGAGAACAAACTCTAAAATATCCGCTGTCGTGGGCTTTTGGCGTCGGCCGCGTGGGCCAATCGTTCTTGTTTAAAAAAGAAGATGGAAAATTTTACGAGGCACGCGTTACCTATTTCGCGCCGCTGCAGACGCTGAACTTTACGCCCGGGCGGGCGATAACTTCTGCAAAGAGCGCGGAAGAAGCCATGTATCGCGCAATCGGCGCCGCGGAAGTCACGCGCTGTTTTACCTGCCACACCACGGCATCGAATATCGGCGAAGAATTTGACGAAAAGCATTTAATCCCCGGCGTGAGTTGCGAAGCGTGTCACAGCCCGGGCGCAAAGCACGTTTCCGCCATGCAGACGGCAAAACTGACTGGCATCGCCATGGAAACAAACAGCACAATTTTTAATTCTGCAGTCTTGAAACCCACGGACTCGGTGGATTTTTGCGGCGCATGTCATGGCACGTTTTGGGATGTGAAGCTCGGGGGAATCACCGGGCCATCCACGGCGCGCTCGCAGCCGTTTCGGCTGGAGCAGAGTAAATGCTGGGGCACAGGCGACGCGCGACTAACGTGCATCGCTTGCCACGATCCCCACAAACAACTCGAGACGGACACTGCTGCGTACGATGGCGCGTGTTTGCGTTGCCATGTAAACGCCACGAGCGCCAAAAAAACCGCGGACCATCCCGGACCAGCTTGTCCAGTAAGCACACAGAACTGCGCGTCGTGTCACATGCCAAAGGTTTATGTCCCAGAGATGCACGACAATTTTACCGACCACCGTATCCGCATCGCGCACCCCGGCGAAGCCTATCCAGAATGATTTTTGTAAGTGGCGATCGCCCCGAGGAAGGAACTCGATCGTACTACCAACGCCACAAAGCGCACGTCTGATCCCTTCTCTGCGGCCTCTGTGTCTCGGCGATTAGCCGGCTTATGTCCGGTTGCAAAGTGCCGCGCCACCGGCAATTCCCGAATCCGCACCGTAGTGCGCGGGCAGTAGCGGAATTTCACTGCAACGCGAATTGACGCTGTGGCGAGCTGCGCGCTCGCGCAGTTGATCGAAAAACGGATTTAGCATGGCCATCACGCCGCCGCCGATGATCATGGCGTCCGGTTCGAGGAAATCAACCGTGTTGCCCAGCCACACCGCGAGCAGTTCCACCGTTTCAAGAAGAATTTCTCGCGCGAGCGGATCGCCCGCTGCGTTCGCTTGTCCGACCGTTTCGCTGGAGACGGCCTCTACGCTGCCTCCAGCGAGTCTTACTACCGTCGCGCCGCGCGAAGGTTCGGCGGCGATTTTTGCTCGCGCGCGGCGGGCAATCGCGGGACCTGCCGCAAGGATTTCGATGCAGCCGCGCTTGCCGCAACCACAAACCGGTCCTTGGTAATCGATGCTGACGTGCCCGCCCTCCGCGGCGGCGCCAGTGCGTCCATGGTAGATGCGGCCATCGAAAATAATCCCCGTGCCGATGCCCGTGCCGATGCAGGCGTAGAAAACAGTTTTATAGCCGCGGCCAGCGCCCCAGAGAACTTCCGCTAGCGCTGCAGCGTTGGCGTCGTTGTCGATTTTTACCGGGACGCCGTAGCGCCGCGAAATTTCCGCGGCCAGCGGAAAATTGCGCCAGCATTTCAGATTCGGCGGATTTATGACCAGGCCAGTCTTGGGATCGAGTGGTCCTGGCGCGCAGATTCCGATTCCTTGGATGGATTCGCGAGCGTTTGCATTCGCGGAGAATAAGGCATCGATCGCGCCAGTAACGGAAGCGAGCCCGGCGGCGGCATCGCCATCCGCAACCATGGGCCGGCGCGCATCGGTCACTATCTCGCCTTGCGGATTGACCAGGCCCGCGGCTACTTTCGTGCCGCCAACATCCACACCAATAACAGCTTCCTCGTCGGCCATGCAGTCCCTGTCCCTTGGCAAACCTTGATTACGATCGCGCCCGGCGCTCGCTATTCGGCTTTGATCCGCTCACCGCAAAAAACAAAATGTACAGGTAGCACAAAACGGTCGCGATCAATGCGTAGTGAATGCCTTGTCCCCAACTGGTTGCCCTCTGGCTCAGGGTCGGATAGTAGGCGCGGTCGATCCAAGCCGCGGCCCTACCTACGAGATACGGAATAATCGCTCCCCCCACGATAGCCATATTCAAAATTCCTGATCCGTCGCCAGTAAGCGGTCCCAATTCATCAATCGCCATGGTGAAGATGCAGGGAAACATAATAGAATTGAACAATCCAATGGCCAGAACGGACCACATCGCAACCGGTCCATTCGTCAGCACGGAGGTTATCAGAAGTAAGGCAGCTATTGACGCAGCAAGCGCTAGCAGCTTCCCTGGTTTGACTTTTTGCAGTAAGGCCGAACCGATAAATCGCCCGACCATTGCCCCGCCCCAATAGAACGATATATATCTCGCCGCCACGCCAAGGGCATCGCGATATCGCTCCGCAGCGTCCGGAACCGACGAAGGCGATATAAATCCTCCGATGTTATCGAGCGCCAAGTAATTCGCGATCGCGCTGCCAATTGCCACTTCTCCGCCCACGTACACAAAAATCCCGATAGCTCCGTAGACGAGATTGGGGTGTTTCCAAACCGAATCATCAATTTTCTCGCCTAGCGAATGTTCTGCCGCTTGCATCTCTGGAAGCTTAGAAATACCAATTCCAATTGCCAGCAAGACGAGCACCGTCGCGAAGAAATACACATACAATTTCACTACGGCATCGGCCTCCTGTGACGTGCTTTGAGAAACTGCGAGGCTGGTGGTTTTCAAGATGAGATGCGCGCCAATCCAGGGGAAGATCGTCGTGCCAAGAGAATTAAAAGCTTGAGTGAGATTCAGCCTGCTTGATGCAGTTCGAGGACTGCCCAACACGGCAACATATGGATTCGCCGCCACCTGCAAGACCGTAATTCCCGTCGCTAAAACAATCAGCGCCCCGAGGAAAAATGGAAACGAAGGAATTTTTGCCGCAGGATAGAAACATAGACATGCCAGAACCATCGTGCCCAGCCCAGCAAGGATCGCTCGCTTGTAACCGATCCAGCTGATTAGTTTCGAGGCGGGAATGGAAAAAATAAAATACGCCGAGAAAAACGCCGTCTGGATAAGCATGCTAGCGTCAATTCCAATGCTGAAAACGTGCTGCGCGTACGGAATTAGTACATCGTTCAGGGACGTCAACGATCCCCATATAAAAAACAAAGTGGTGATGATCGCCAATGCGCCGGTGTAATCCTTGCCGTCGGATTGGCCGGAAGCTGCTGCTGGAGCGGTGGGAGTCATGGTAGGCATGCGGGGTATCGCTCGCTCGAATCGATAATTTGCCTGCAACCGGTGCGTGCTTCGCGCCGCCGTGTAGTGTGAGGCGTTTTTCGACGGAGTCAGTAACCCAACTCCCCGAGTTCGCCGCTCCGCTCCTTGGCGACCGGACAGATGATGCCATAGCGGGGGAGCGCAGCAATAACGATTTTGTGCTTGCCCGTATCGCGCGGTGATATAAGTGCACGTTGGCGAGACGCTCACTGGCGACACTCCGACGGAGTTTGTGGCGGCGCAGCCTGATCCTGAGCGAAGCCAAGGAATGCTGCGCCTCATGCCGGCGAGACTCAACGATCGCAACAGAATTTCTGTTCCGGGCGCTTGAGAGAAATGGAAGGGTGCTTCGATGAACATGAATCGTGTATGGCTACAAGCAGCGGTGCTTGCCGGTCTATTTTCCGCCTTCGTCGCCCCTCCAGTTTGGGCACAGGATTTTTCGAAAACCGTCATTTTTTATGACGCAGGTTTTCCGTCCGCGGATACTGCCGCTGCTTCGCGCGAACAGTTGTCTGCGGCCTTGCCGAACGCGGGGTTGGCATCGGCCGACGAGCTGGCAGCGGCGTTAGACGCGACGGTGGCCAGGCTCTTGATTTTGCCCTATGGCTCAGCCTTTCCAGAGCAGGACTGGCCGGCCATTTTTTCCTTTCTGCAACGTGGCGGGAATCTGCTGGTGTTGGGTGGGAGGCCGTTTACGCGCGCGGCATATCGCGATGGCCCAGCGTGGAAATTGCGCGAGTATAGCGTGCGATTCGCGCGGCAACTGCTGATCGATCAGTATCAGGACACTCCTGGTTCGGACGGATTGGAGTTCCAGACGAACGCCGAAACTACGTTTCAACCATCGCGTTTTACTTGGAAGCAGGCGTTCAGCCCGGTGATTCGCCTGAGCGCCGTGGATCTTTATAACCGTGGAGGCTCGGCCGGCTCGATTGATGCCCGGCTCGACACCCTCGCGTGGGGAGTGAAGGACGGAAGACGGCTGGCCGCGCCGATGATCGAGATCGACCATCTCCAAAACGGCTTTGATGGCGGCCGCTGGATTTTCGTGGACGCCGAATTGAACGCCGATTTCTTTTTGCAAAACGCGAATTTGCTTCGCGGCATGGCGGAGCGTGCGATGCGCGGCAGCGTGGATTTTACCGTGCGGCCGACGCTGCCACTTTACTTGCCGGGCGAGCCCGTCGAACTGGATGTGCGTTGGCAAGCAGCCACGACGGCATCCGCATCCGCGACTTTAAAGGTCGCAATTTTTCCCGAGGCCCAGCCGTCGAGTGGGACTTCGAAAACGGCAGCGCTGGCTGGCTTGCAGAGTCTGTCGTTGGCCGCTCCCACGAGCAAAGGCTTTCACGTTGTGGAAGCGCGAGTTCTCGACGGCGACAAAACGTTGGCGATTTATCACTCCGGATTCTGGATCCGCGACGAAGACTTCCTACATTCCGGGCCGCGCTTCACCGTGAACAGCGACTACCTCGAAATCGATGGGCAACCGCTGGCGGTTGCGGGAACCACCTACATGTCCAGCGACGTGCAGCGGCTTTACTTCGAGCATCCGAACGTTTACGTGTGGGACCGCGACCTGGCGCAAATTCAATCCGCGGGATTGAACATGCTGCGGGCGGGATGGTGGACCGGCTGGGATAAATTCTGCGACGAAAATGGGCAGCCTTACGAGCGCACCCTGCGCACCGTGGAGGCCTATTTGATGACCGCCCGCAAATACCATTTGCCGGTGCAATTTAATCTTTTTGCATTTCTGCCGGACGTGCTGGGCGGCGCGAATCCGTACCTTGATCCGCAAGCGGCGCGCAAGCAACAGACGCTGGTAGGCGCGGTGGTGGCGCGGTTTCACGATGTGCCGTTCCTGGCGTGGGATTTGATCAACGAGCCGAGTTTTTCAAAACATTTGTGGACGCTGCTGCCCAACGAAGATGGTGCGGAAGTGGCGCGCTGGAACGAATGGCTGGCGAAACGCTTTCCGGATCGCGCCGCGCTCGCGGCCGCCTGGAATGTGCTGCCGGACGCGGTGCAGGGGACGATTGCCTTGCCGCAGGCGGTGGAATTTACGCCGCGCGGAACGTATATTGGGCACAACTCGCTGAAAGTTTATGACTATGCGCTTTTTTCGCAGGAATGTTTTGCGCAGTGGGTCGCGGGCCTGCGCGAAAAGATCCGCGGGGCCGGTTCTGAGCAATTGATCACTGTGGGACAGGATGAAGGCGGATTCGTCAACCGTTTGTCGCCGGCCTTTTTTGGCTCGTCTGTGGATTTCACAACCAATCATTCCTGGTGGCAGAACGATTCTATTTTGTGGGATTCGCTGGTCGCCAAGCAGCCCGGCAAAGCGATGTTGATCCAGGAGACCGGCTTGCAACGTGAACTGAACCTGGATGAAGTGGCCCGGCGCGATTTGCAGAGCGAAGCGGCGCTCTTCGAGCGGAAGTTCGCGATGTCTTTCGTGCAGGGATCGGGAGCGATTGAGTGGCTGTGGAACACAAATTCTTACATGACGGAAGGCAACGAGACGCCCATTGGCGCGGTGCGCACCGATGGCACGGAGAAACCAGAAGCGACGGTGATGCGCGGGTTTGGCACGTTCGCGGCGGCACTCAAAGGGCACCTGCATAATCCGCAACAACCACAAGTGGCCATCGTGACCTCGCAGGCCGCGCAATTTTCCGCCATGGCCGATATGCAGATTGCCGCGCAGCACAATGCCGTGCGCGCTCTGGCGTACGGCGCCCGCCTCGCGCCGTGTGTAATAGCGGAAAACCAAATCGACAAACTTGGTTCGCCGAAGTTGGCGATACTTCCTTCGCCGCAGGCGTTGACCGAGAAGGCCTGGCAAGCGCTGCTGCGCTACGTCGATGGCGGTGGGAATCTGCTCATCACCGGCCCGCTCGATCGCGACGAGCATTGGCAAGTGGTGAAGCGCCAAGAGGCCATCATTCCTGACGCGCGAACTGAGCCGCTTACGTTTCATCAGGCGTTTCTGGCTTGGAAAAACAGAGGCTTATCTTTTAGTTTCGATCAAGAGAAACAGAATTGGTTGGACACCTTGCATTTTAAGGATGGTGAACAGTTCCGCGAGCTACCTCGCGGCCAGGGACGAATTTTCTGGTGCGCATACCCGTTGGAATTAGCCGAAGACTTGACCGCGGTAACCGGACTTTATAGTTACGTCGCGGAGACCGTCGGCATCGCGCCCGCTTTTGATTTGTCGCCGTTGTTCGACGGCGTGCTGGTGTACTTGACGGTGTTGGACGACGCCGTCTTCTACATTTTTGTTTCTGACAGCGCGGATGATGCCCAGATCGATTTGCGTGATAAGTTGAGCGGTGGACACTTGAAATTCTCTCTTTCGGGCCAGCATGCGGCGTTGGCGTTGCTGGATAAAAAATCGGGAGCAGTCATCGCCAAGTATGGATTCTAGACCGCGCTCCATTTGCCGGAACCTTCCACCAGCGTGACGTAGCGATCCACCGGCAAATCGGTGAAACGCTCGATGGCGCCGCTCGGTTGCGGCCATTTTATTTCCAGCCAGTCTATCTTGGCGCGTTGGCCAAGGCCAAGGATCAGGCGAGGGTCGTGGGCGGAGAGGAAGCTGCCGCCGCCTACTTTCATGCGATGGCGCGTCAGGTCGCCGGATTGATAAGTCAGGCGCGCGCCCGCCGCATCCGAATTGCATTTTTTGCCGATGAGCTTCACTCCCAACCAATGACTTCGTGTGCCGATGTGATTGCAGAGCAGGATGGGCGCGGCGTCGTTGTTGGAAATTAACACGTCGATGGCGCCGTCGTTGTTGAAGTCGCCGACCGCCAGGCCGCGCGCGGGGAAGTTTTGCGAAAAAACCGGGCCGCTTTCCAAGCCAACATTCTTGTACAGCGGGCCTTCTTGGTGGAATTGTTTTTGAAAGAGCAGCAGCGGCTCTTTGTAGGTGACTTCGTGGGAGTATTGCTCCACTAAATCGTCGGGGAAACCGTTGGCGATGATCAGGTCCATGTTGCCGTCGTTGTCGTAATCAAAAAATTTCAGTCCCCAGCCGGACATCCAGCGCGTAGCCATGCCGATGCCGGATTGCATGGCAATGTCGTCGAAGGTTTCGTCGCGATTGTTTTGATAAAGCGAGAAAATTTCCTGGTCGATGTTGGCGACGAAGAGGTCCATAAAACCGTCTTCGTTGAAATCGGCGGAATCCACGCCCATGCCGGAGCGGGCGCGGCCGTCGGCGCTGTAGGCGATATCGGCGGCCAGGCCGATTTCTTCAAAATGGCCGCCGCGATTGGCGAAGAGGAAATTCGCCACCGTGTCGTTGGCGACAAAAAGATCCATCCGGCCATCATTGTTTATATCGGTCGCGACGGCTCCCCAGGCTTTCCCAAGGTGCGCGGCGATGCCGGTTTCCTTGCTGACGTCGGTGAACGTGCCGTCGCCGTTGTTGTGAAAAAGCCAGCTGGGCCGCGGTTTGAAAATGCGCGGGATGCAGTAGTGATGCGTGCCGTCGGCATCGACGCCACACGGAAGGGATTTGTCGAACTCGGCGAATTGACAGACGAAGAGATCGAGGCGGCCGTCATTATCGTAGTCAAACCAGAGGGCGCTGGAGTTCCAGCCCGGAGCGGCCACGCCGGCTTTTTCGGTGACGTCGGTAAAAGTGCCTTCGCCGTTGTTTCGGTAAAGAATGCTGCGGCCGCATTGCGTGAGGTACAGGTCCGGGAAACCGTCAGAGTTATAGTCGCCAACGGCTACGCCCATGCCGTAGCCGTTGCCGGCAACGCCGGCTTTTTGCGTGACATCGGTGAAGGTCCCGTCGCGATTGTTGCGATAGAGCGCGTTACTGAGCGGACGCGGCGGCTGGTAAAAGTCGCTGGGGCCGCTGTTCACCAGATAAATGTCCATCCAGCCATCGTTATCGTAGTCGAGGAAGGCGCAGCCGGCGCCGCTCGTCTCCGGGAGATACTTCATCGGCGATTTTCCGGCGGTGTGAACCCAGGTGACGCCGGATTTTGCGGCGGGTATCTGCTCGAAAGCCGGCAGCGAAGATGGAAGAGCATTCAGCAGGGCGGTGCGCCCGGCGGACGAAATTCCTGCGAGCATCGGAATCCCTCGCAGAAACGCGCGGCGCGAAAGATGGAAGGCGTGTCGCGATTGGCGGGCGCGCGCGATGGGATCGTTCATGTGGCGACGATATCATGCCACGAAAAATGTTAGGCTCGGAGTCTGCGGTCGCAGGTTTGCATGAAGCCATGCTGAACTTCTGCCGGTCGATTCTGCATCAAATCGTGGCGCTCGCGTTGCTGCTGTGCGCGGCGGTAACCGTCACCTGGGCGCAGAATACCGGCGAAAACGCCGACAATTCTTTCGAGAATTACGTCAATGCGGCAGCCGCGGCACGCGATGCCGGAAACTTCGACGCTGCGCTGCAAAATTATCGCCACGCCTTGCAGATCGCTCCGAAGTGGCAAGAAGGCTGGTGGAATCTCGGCACAATTTTGTATGACCGCGATCGGTATGCGGAGGCGATTCCAGCGTTCCACACCTTGGCGGAACTTGCACCGCAAGCCAGCCCCGCGTGGATTTTTCTGGGGCTTTGCGAATTCGAGACGAAAGATTATGCGAACGCGCTGGAGCATCTCACCAAGGGAGAGGGGCTTGGCGGCGTTGACGATGCGGAAATCGCGCGCGTCGCGAAATACCATTTGGCGTTGCTGCTGATTCGCTCTGGCGAATTCGATCATGCGAATGCGGTGCTGAGAGGGGTGGTGATTGCAGGACAGAACTCTCCACAGGTCGCCTTCGCGCTGGGTCTCGCTTTGTTGCATGTGCCACTGCTGCCCGCAGAGGTGAGTCCTTCGCGCGAGGGACTGGTGCAGGATGCCGGTGCGATCGTGGCGGCGGGCGATTCTGCCGGAGAGTTGACCGCGTTTAAGGCGGCGCTTGCGAAGTATCCCGACGCTCCATACCTGCATTATGCGTTCGGCGAAGCCCTTGTGCGCGACGGCCAACTCAAAGAGGCGCTCGCAGAGTTTCGCCGCGAAGCGGACATTTCGCCTCAGAGTGCCCTGGCGCAAATCGGGATTGCGCGAACGGAACTGCGGTTGGGGCTTCCGAAAGATGCATTGCTGGCGGCACGGGAAGCGGTGCGACTGGCGCCTGATTCGCACGCCGCGCACGAGTGGCTCGCGCAGTGCCTTGGGTCCATGGGCGAGCAGCGCGGGGCAAGCGAGGAGTTGGCAACGGCAAAAAAACTTGGCGCGGACAAGCAGCCGATTGAAGAGCGCATCGTCGAGCGGTATGGAACAAATATTGCGGCACATGGCGGCGCGAGCGAGTCGAGTGCGGGCAGTGGCGATGCGTTGTTCGCCGCGGCGATGCGGGATTTTTCCGCGCAACAGTTTCCCGAAGCGATTGCGGCGCTGAAAATTTGGCTGCAGCAAAATGCCAACTCCGGAACCGGCTGGGCGGTGTTGGGTTTGAGCGAGTTTGCGCTGCGCGATTATGACAACGCGCTGATTCATTTACAGCGCGGACAGCAGCTGGGAATGAGCGGCAGTCCAGAAAGCGTGGGACTGGCGAAGTACCGGCTGGGAATTTTGCTTGATCACGGCGGACAATTCAGCGAGGCCGAGCAAGTGCTGATGTCGGCGGCGGCTTCGGAACCGCTCGCAAACGAAATTAAATTCGCGCTGGGCATGGCTCTGCTGCATATCGGCGAATTTCCCGAAGAAGTGCCTGACTCACAGCGTGCGCTGGTCACAGCCGCAGGAGAGATTGCTGCGCTGCTGCGAGACAGCAAATACGACCTGGCGTTCGTGCGGCTGGACGAAGTGCTGAAGAAATATCCTTCCGCGCCGTTTGTGCATTACACGTATGGAACGGCGCTTGCTGCGCTGTCGCAATATGATGAGGCGGCGAAACAGTTTCGCGAAGAGTTGATGCTGTCACCGGAGAGCGAGCTGCCCTATTTGGGATTGGCCTCGCTCGAACTGAAGCGCTACCGTCCCGCCGATGCAGTGGAACCCGCACAGCGCGCGGTACAGCTTGCTCCCCGTAATGCTACCGCTCATTACCTTCTCGGTAGAAGCTACCTGGAGACTGGAAAGGCCGCTGAGGCGATTACCGAGCTGCAGCGCGCCAGCGCGATGACTCCGGGAAGTCCGGAGGTGCATTTCAACCTGGCCAAGGCGTACGCGAAGGCGGATCAGCCGGCGAAAGCCGAGGAAGAGCGGGCGATCTTTGCGCAACTGAACGCTTTAGCGGAGCAGCGACGGGGTCAGCAGGGCAACCAGTCTTATGGGGCGCATGATGCGGGCAATGCGGCGATTTCCAGCGTAGATCGCGCGGCTACGAGCCCTAAGCCGCAATAGCTACGCTCGCCCCACCGGCTACGCTTGCTTGCCTACTCCCCAATAGAAATTTCCAAGCAGCGGGCGGCAAAGCTTCTAAAATCAGGCCTTTGCGGTCGGGGCTCCGCGAAAAAGGCTATTACGGGCTATTGGGTGCGCCCGATACAAGGCTCGGGTTAGTCCCGCCAGCGTATTACGCGGAACAAATCGCAATAGTCATCGGTCCAATAAATCGGCGGCATCTGGGGAAGAGCCACTTCCGCGTATTGCGCGATTTCGGGTCGCGCAAGGGAAGCCGGATCGCGCGAAAGCAAGAGCCAATCCGATTGCGAAAAAGGGCCGGTGGGCAGTAACGGATATACGCGGACGGTGTGAAAGCTGAATTCCCGGCTAATCCCTTCGAGCACCGGTCGCAAATCCAGCGTCTGGTTGCTGATGTGGACCGCGATGATCGATTGCTGGCCCCGCAGATGTTGTTCGTAAATGGAAAATGCCTGGCGCGTCAGCAGATGCATGGGAATGGCATCGCTCGAAAAAGCGTCCAGCACCAGAACGTCAAATTTTTGGAAATCACCCCGGCTGGCTTCCCGTTCAAGAGAGAGCCGCGCATCGCCGAGCACCACCTCCACTTCGCCGGGCGAATCCCGTAAGAAGGTGAAATAGGGATGCTGGCCGCTCGATAGCTTGTAGACGTCTGGATTAATCTCGTAGAAACGATACACGTCCCCGGCCTGTGCCAGCGCAGCAAGCGTGCCGACGCCCATGCCAACCAGACCCACCCGCAAGGGATGCTGGGGCCAGCTGCGGATCGCGAGATTCGCTCCGCTGCCCCGGCCATAGTAGCCGGTGGCGACGCGCGCGCGCTGCGGGTCTTGGTATTGAAACCCGTGGATGGTGTTGCCGTAACGCAGCGCGAGATAGTTATCCTTGTCGACGCTAAGCACCGACAGGACGCCATAAAAATTTCTGGAGGATGCGATTACGTGATAGAGCGCGGCCTTCTGCGGAATCATCAGTCCGGCTGCAAGTAACGCCAAAACGATGCGTGAGGCACTGCGCACGAGACGCGGAGCCGGGGTTGTTTTCGACGCGCGGCGTTCGCTGGCATACCTAAAAACCGCAGCCCCGAGAAACGCCATCCCAGCGCCGATGGCGATGGAGCGCGGTAAACGGGCGGCCTCCTTCCATACGGGAGCAAGGATTCTTGGCGCCAGCAATACCGCGCCGGCGAAAATCAGGAGTGCCAGTGACGCGCGTCCGGTAAACCACCAAGACGACGGCTCGCGCTGCGAGACGGACAATAGGATGGCCATACACCCGAGGACGCCCAGCGGATATTCCCAGTAATTAGGAAAGATCGCCGGAGCGAGCAAGCTCACTACAAGTCCGCCGATCGCGCCGCCGGTGGCGATGGAAAAATAAAACACCGTCAGCGATTCCGGATTCGGTCGCGTTCGGGCCGCCTCACCGTGGCATACCATGCAGCCGCTGAAAAGCACCGCAGAGTAGGCGACTAACTGGGTGACGAAGGAAGATTCAACATTAGGTAGCGATACGAGGATGACCAACACGACGGACACGGTAAACAACGGATAAAAAATCTCTCGCCGATACCAGCGGTCGTTTTCAAAGCAGATGATGAACGAGAGGAGATACAGACTGAGTTCCAGAACCCAGAGAAATGGACTGACGGCCACATCTTCAGAAATTAAATTTGTGGTGGCCAGCAAAAGCACCGAGGCGCAGGCCGCCACGCCAACCCAAAAGAGACGGAGCGACCAGGCCACAGGCGCCGCGCGCGACGCCCGATGGCCAAGCGGTGTTTGCCGCGGCGCAGCAAGAGGGGCGGTACGGGCCACGCTGCGAGCGCCGAAATAGTAACAAATCAAAAACAGTCCATAGCCCGCGGCCCACATCCAGCCTTGTGCGACTAGCCGTAAGTGCGGCTCAATCAACAACGGATAGGACAGCAACCCCAGAAGCGAGCCTACATTGGAGAGTGCATAGAGGCGATAGGGAGACCTTTTCGTCACGGCCTGTGACAACCAGTACTGCATGGAAGGACTGGTGGCGGACAGCAGAAAGAACGGCGGCCCGATGCTGCCGATCAGAAATAGCGCGATCGTCCATGTGGGGTTGGCCCCGGGTTGCGGACGCCAGCCGGCGCCGGGACCGAGGGGCGCGGATCGCATATAGCCCTGAACGGCCAAAAAAATTGCGGATGCGCCCAGGAGCGCGCCATGCACGATAACCTGCTTGCGGACGGGAAGCGTTATGGCCAGTAGATGCGCGTATCCGTAACCGGCGAGGAACAGCAATTGAAATATGAGAATACAGACGGTCCATACCGCCGGGGCGCCGCCAAAAATAGGAAGAATTTCCTTGCCGAGCAGCAGTTGCACCTGGAAGAGCAAAAACGCACTCAGGAAAATCGCCACGGCGAACGGCAACTGTCCAATACGGTGATCGCTGCTTTGCGGGTCAGGTCCACTGCGAACTGCGGCCGCGCCATCGTGCAGCGAAAGCGGCGGAGTTTCGACAGTGGAACTCATAAGTAGCGAGTGTAATGGAGATAACCAGGACCGTGGCGGGCGCTCGCCTGACTGTGTTCAAAGCACCATGCGGACGCGCTATGCGGAGAGCTTTTTAGCGTAGCGCCGACCCAGGACGCATCGCAATGATAGTGTTAGCCTTTCATGACTCCGCGAATTCCAAACCTTCAAACCCAACTCGAAGCAATGCAAAAACTCGCCTTTCTGAGCGGGAAGTGGGTCGGGCAAGCGCACCTCCTGCGCGGCCCGACTGAGTTCGTGGAATTGGTTCAGACGGAGGAGGCACAGTACAAACTCGATGGGTTGATCCTGGTGATCGAAGGAGTTGGCAGGACGGCATCCGATGGTCGGCCGCTTCTACAGGCTTTTGGAATAATTTCCTACGACGATGACGGCGGAAAATATTGGCTGAGGGCCTTTAACGACGGTCGGTTCCTGGAAACCGAAGTGAAACTGTTGGAGCAGGGAAAAGGTATGAGTTGGGGCTTCGCCCTGGGTGAGGTGAGGACAAAGTCGGTTTTGCGGATCAACGAGTGTGGCGAATGGATCGAGGTCGCGGAGATATTTATTGGGTCTCAATCTCCGAAGAAATTACTGGAGTTAACCGTCCGTCCACAGAAATAGTTGGCGACTGGCAAGTCCCGATGAACGCATATCCGGCCGGTGCAATTGGACTGTTCGATCGCTTCCTAGCCGTTGGAGGCTTCCGCGGCTAGCTTCACATCGCTTTCAAAGTTGACTAGCGTTGCGACCCGTTGCGGAGAATCGCATGGTCGTCGACTTTAAGGAGTCCGAATCCCGTTAGGATCGCTGCTCATGACTCTTCTTTCTACGGAATAGTCTGGAGTCACGTCCATCAGGGCCTAACCTATCAGCAGGTTTCGCGTAAGCGACGGAAGCGGGAACAGTCAGCTCAACTTCCGTGCCCGCACCGGCTTCGCTCCAGAAATCCAACCGGGCCCCTATCTGCTTCGCCCGTTCGCGGATTCCGGGCAACCCCCAGTGTCCGACGCGGGCACCTTCTTTTAGAACTTTCGGGTCCATCCCTTTTCCATCATCGCGGATACGCAAGCGCAACAGGTGATCGTCGTAGCGAATCTCCGCCTCTATTTGACTGGCATTGGCGTGCCGGAACGCATTTCCTATCACCTCGCGGGCAATGCGGTAGACTTCGTCCTGGAGGATTGGGGACAAAGTCTGCTGTGCCCCCTCCACTGTCACGGTGAAGTTCGGCGAGGCATTCTGCGAACCCACCAGTTCTTGACCGATCCCGGTCAACAAGTGGGCGAGATCTTCCTGAATGGCTGGGGCGGAGCGTAAGCCCTGTATCGCGTCCCGGCCCTCGGCTATGGCCTGCTCCGCCCGGTCAATAGCGCCATCGAGAGCTTGCACTGCTTCTTCGGGGCGTCGGGGAAACATGTTGCGAGCCGCCTGGAATCGTAGGAGCAGCCCGTGAAAACTCTGTAGCAGCGTATCGTGTAGTTCCCGCGCGATGCGTGTGCGCTCGTTCACGCGGGCCTCCAGCCCGATGTTGAATTGCTGGCGCAATTGCTGAAGACGGAACTGGTAGAGCATCCACAGCAAGATTAGAACAATGCCCACGCATGCCACGCGGAACCAGGCACTCTGGTAGTAAGCGGGAGCAATGGAAAAATTCAGAAACGCGCCCGCCTCGTTCCACACGCCATCGTTATTGCACGCGATCACGCGGAAGCGGTAGTGGCCTGGGCGGAGATCGTTGTAAAAAGCCTGGCGCCTTGTTCCGGGTTCCTGCCAGCGTGCATCGTGGCCCTCAAGCAGGTAGCGAAAGTGGACTTTTTGGGGAACCACGAAGCTGAGTGCCGTGTAGTCAATTTCAAGATCGCGGGTTAGCGGAGGCAAGCGAAGGCCGTCTTGCAACGCGTAGCTCTTATGGTCCGCGACGATTTCCTCGATGTGCACCGGCGGCGATACGGTATTCAGACGGGGTCGGCGCGGATCGATCATCTGTAGAAACCGCCCATTTACAAACCACAAACGCCCGTCCGGAGACATGGCGGTCTGGGGTTTCAAAGAAGTCAGGCCTGGGGATACGCCGTCCAATGCGTCCAATAACTCGAACTTCACTACGTGGTCCGGATGGTCCCACCAGTCAGTCAGTTGCGACTTTTCGATGGTGATCAGGCCGCACCGCGAATACAGCCATAAGGAATCGCGGCTGTCCTTGACCAGGGCAAATATTCCATCGCAAGGCAGACCATTCCGAGAATTGAGGTTCTTGCGCACACCGTTCTTCCAGCGAAATACCTCGTCGAGTGTCGTGCCCCAAACCGAACCGTCAGATTCCACCAGAAGGTCCCGGATTTGACGCGTGTTGTCGCCGCCACCGGCAGAAAGTGTCTGCATTTGGCCATCTTCGTACTTGGCCAGATCTCCGTTTACCAGTCCCAGCACTACACCGCCTTGCGGATCGGCAGCCAGCACATAGGCAGTAGAGATTCGTGAAGACGTGACTTCGTTCTTGAGGTTCAAATCGTCGATGCGGTCGAGGTTCGGTCCGGCCCGGACCCAAATCGCGTGGTGAAGGTCCTCGGTGATGGAGAATACGATGCCGAGAGCACTTCCGTCGGCCCGGCGCACGGCCCGAAATTGGTTGTTATCGTACACCCATAGCCCATTGTCCACCCCGGCCCAGAGTCGCCCCGCGTGATCCTCGAAGAGCGTCGTTACATTTAGTCCTGGGAGTCCGTGGCCGGTCCGAATTCCCGAAACCGCTTTGTCACGCAGGACGTCCAGAGCTTCGAAATTGCCGATCCACACTGCGCCGTCACGCGCTGCCACCACCGAACTGGCGCCGGCAGCCGATAGCCCCTCTCGCGTGGAAAAGCTAGTCGCGCGCAGATCCCGAAAATTATCGATTCCCTCCGAAGTTACTACCCATAGAGTGCCCTCAACATCCTGATAAAACCGCCCCACCGCATCACTCGAAAGGCCGTCTATGCTTCCAAAATGATCGATTTCGCTGCCGCGAAGGCGCCAAATTCCGTGATGGGCAGTTCCGACCCACAGCACATCATCGCGATCGGCAAATAGCGTCGTGATGTCCGCATCATTGAATCCAATCCCCGGAAAGTTGCGGGTCGTCCACTTACCGTTCTCGAAGTGTTGCAGTTGAAAACTGGAGCTGGATTGGTCGATGGCCGCCCACACGGATCCATCATGGGCGCTCGCGATCCCTTTCAGTGAAGCAAATGTTTCCGAATGTTGATGGCCACCACCGGCAAAGTATGTGCTGGATGATCCAGCTTTCCACCTGCACAGCCCGTAGTAGCCCCCAATCCATAGCTCACCTGAAGAACCCGTTTGCAGTTGAACAGCCAACGGGAAGGGGATACCGTTCTCTGTCCCGTAGCATTGAGTTTGGTCGCCTTTAATGCTGCACAAAGGACCGCCTCCGTTGGTCGCTTGTGTTCGAACCACCCACACGGTACCGTCCGCGTCCTCCACGATGGACTCAATCCGTCCGTCTAGTTGTGGATATTGGATCAACTCTCGATTGCTCAAGCGAGCTATGCCATGTCCGGTGCCGATCCACAGGCTGCCGTCGTGCGATGCAAGAATTGAAAATATTCTTGAGTCGGACAGCCGCTCGCCGGGAAGCAGGTTCCAAGGAGTAAAGCGCACACCGTCGAAACGCACCAGGCCAAGATTGCTGCCTATCCACAGGTAACCATCTGCAGTTTGGGTAAGAACGATTGGTGAGCCATCAAAAATGCCGTCTCGTATTCTCCAGGTGGTGTGACCATATTGCGAGATGTGTCTTTCCGGGTTCAGCGCAAAGACCGATTTTGCCATGAAAAGAAACAACAGAAAGTGGCGGAAAGAAAACCCTCGGCCCCACACGCTGATGGTCTTCCTCGTGCTCTGCCGGATTGGAATCGGTGGACTATCCATGAGTGAAATCCGCCAAAGATCAACTCCACGCCGTGAAGGGTCGGAGAGACACTGGAGGAGAACCCAAGTCACCGATGATACTGCGTCTCTTGTGGTGACGGAACCGCGAACTCCGTCGCACGCGAGGTGGACAGTGCGGCACGAGTGCGTCGGCCTACTTGCGTTAATTCCTAGGCGGCCTCCACCTGTCCGGCAACGCCACTTTATCAGGAGCTAAACTAAGGCGAGTATTGGGTCGACCGCCGCAAATCCCGCACCCAATTTCCCCAATTCGATATAAAATCAGGCTGTTATCCGCTTGTGGGGCTGTAGCTCAGCTGGATAGAGCGAAGGTTTCCTAAACCTTAGGTCGGCGGTTCGAACCCGCCCAGCCCCACCATATCTGGCGTGTTCAATACCATTATCTTATGGACGCCAAGTGTAATATTGCGTGTCGCGGATGCGGCGCCAGTCGCCAGGCATGGAGGTTACGACGCTGGCGTTCTTGGTTACCACGGCTTGGGCGCCTGCGGCCACAAATGTTTGCAGGATGGCGAGCCTTTTTTCCGCGTCGGCAGAGGTGAAGCGACTTTGATCCCGGCCGGGAATTTCCGCGATGATGCGGTCGCCGGCGAGGTGCGCCCAGTAGGCGTCGCCACCGGAACCGATGTAGCCGAGGGCGGCGCCGGGCAATACGCCGAAGTCGCGCAGGCCCATGGCAACTTGCCAATCTTCGTAAGGACGATTGCGAATGGTGTCGCGCGCGTCGTGAATCACCGGCCAAGCGATGGCAACGATCGGCGCTAACACGACGACGAGACTCGCACGCCTCAGATACTTGGGGTCGGCGTCGCCGGCAATTTCGATGCGCGAGAAGGTCCAAATCAGCAGCATCAGCACGAAGGGGCTGACGTAGCGATATTCGACCAGGACCAGCGCGTACATCGCCAGCGCCGCGAACGAGGGCAGCATGACCAGCCACATGCCAGGGGAGACGGGTTGCCAGCGGCCGCAGCGCTTGAGGCCCCAGAGTAGTGCGAAGACGACTACGTAGAGGGCGCCGGTCTTTGAAAACATTTTGAAATAGAGATTGAGGGAGCGGAACAACACCCAAAGCTGTCCGCGAATGGCGAAGTGCGGGTGGATGCCGTCGTACCAATAGGAGGGGTCGTACCACGGGGGATAACTGCCGGGGATGGGCTGCGCGAATTCGTACATCGGCGGATCAGAGAGAATTTTGCGCGTCGGGTGCAGGGGAATCCCGGTTCCGGGAGGCATTCCCTGCCAGTGGGTGCTGAGGGTGGCGCTGTCGATGTATTCGGCGTAGGCGATTTTGCCGCTGTCGCCGAAGCTCCAGCGGTGTTTTGCGCGGGAGATGGCGTTGATCCACGGCGCCGCGATAACTAGAAAAATTGCGCCCGCAAGGAGAGTTTTGCCAATTGCGCGGAATGAACGTGGTTTGGCACCGCCGGGATTCGCGCGGCGGGCGAGAAAAAATGCGGAGAAGAGAAACACGAAAGCCACCAGGAACATGGCAGCTTTTGCGAGATAGCCGAGGCCCAGGACCACGCCCAGGGAAAGCCATAGGCCCCAAGTGCCGCCGGTGCGCCACACGCGAAACAGTATCGCGCTCGCGAGATAGACCAGAGCCGCGACGCACAGGTCGGGGTTGACCAGCGACGGGCTCAGCCAGAATTGCCCGGCCCAGAGAAAGAATACGTTGGCGAGAATGGCCAACATGCAGGGTGAAATCTGCGAGAAACGCTCTTGTTGTTTGGGGGCGTCATGGGCGAAGTGGAGTTCCCGGCGGAACATACTGAAACAGGCGAAGCTTGCGAGGTAGATGAAGAAATTCAAGAGATGCACCGACGTGAACTCGTGCGCGATCGAGGGATTCACCAGACGGAACGTGGTGCGGATTAGGAAGGGATAGAGCGGGCTCCAATACGCGTTGGTGAGGGCGGGCAAGCCTTGCGCGAGCGACGCGCGGGCGAGTTCGATGTAGGAAATGCCGTCGGGGCTCAGGTCATTGCGGTGCGCCCACACTTGGAGGAGGCCGATGGCCGTGACGGCGAGCCACGAGGCGGCGTAGATTCGCGCGAGATAGCGCGCCTCGCGGATCGCTGGGGTTGCGGGCGGGGGATTTTGCGCGGTGGCTCGTGTGACGCCAGGCATTAAGGCACGATATATCGTGCACGCACGACGGACAAAGCAAAAAGGTGGCATGCCGCGCAGCATGCTGCGCAACCAAATAGGAACAACAAGAAAGCGAAGCGAAAAAAGACAGCAGAAAATCCGAACGGATTAGTCGGCTGGTTTGACGCTGGCCATTAGTCCGAAAAAGCCTTCGACGAGCGTGGGGTGGATGTAGATGGCGCCTTTCAGCAGAGTGTAAGGCTGCTTCGCTAGCATGAGCGTGTGCAGTACTTGGACGAGTTCTCCTCCTTCGCAGGCCAGGATGGAAGCGCCCAGGATCATGTCGTTGGCGGCATCGATCACGAGTTTCATCAGGCCCGCGGTTTCGTCACGCTCGATGGCGCGGGATACGGAAGTCATCGGGTATTTTCCGATTTTCAATTTATAGCCTTTTTCACGGGCTTTCTTCTCGGTGATGCCTACGCCGCCGAGTTGTGGATCGGTGAAAACGCAGTAGGGCACCAGGCGATGGTCCGTGGAGAGATCTTTTCCTTCCACGAGGTTGCCGTACACGATTTGAAAATCGTTGTAGGAAATATGCGTGAAGGCCGGCGCGCCCTTCACGTCGCCGAGCGCCCAGATTCCCGGGACGTTGGTTTCGAGGCGGCCATTTACTTTGATATAGCCCCGTTCATCGCGTCGGATGCCGGCGGCATCAAGTCCCAGATCGTCCGTGTTGGGAACACGCCCCACGGCAACCAGAAGGTGCGAGCCGGTAATTTGCTGCGAGGTTTCGCCGGTGTCCACGGAAAGTTTCAAAGTGTCATGGTTGCTTGCTCCAGGCGTCGTACGTGAAACCAGCGTGGTCCGCGCATTGAGCAAAAATGTGATTCCTTCCGCTTCCAGCGCTTTTTGTAATTCAGCGACGATTTCCGGATCCTCCTGCGACAGAATTTGGGCGCCGGCGTGAACGATGGTGACCTGACTGCCAAAGCGGCGGAACATTTGACCGAATTCGATGCCGATGTACCCGCCACCGAGAATCACGAGATGTTGGGGAATCGCGGTGAGCTGCATGGCGGTTTCGTTGGTCAAGTAGGGCACGTCGCCAAGACCAGGAATATCGGGAGTCAACGGCCGGCCGCCGGTATCGATGAAAATTTTCTCGCTCTCCAGCAGTTCTTCGCCGACTTTTACCTGATGAGCGGAGGTGAAGCGGGCGTGGCCGCGATAGAGGTGAATGTTGGGGCGCTTGGCCACCTGTTTTTCCTGGCCCCCACGCATACCCAGGACAACTTTATCCTTCTGCGCGATGATTTTTGGCAGGTCCACGGTGACGCCGGAAGTATCTACGCCCCAGCGCGCGGCGTTACGAGCGTAGTGGGCCACTTGGGCGCGATGCACCATGGTTTTGGTGGGCGTGCAACCGGTATTGACGCACGTGCCGCCCAGGTATTTTTCTTCGATGAGGGCAACGCGCCAGCCTTGGTCGGCGAGATTGTGGGCCAGCGGGTTACCCGCCTGGCCGGAACCGATGACGATGGCATCGAATTTCATGAAGCACCCTCTGGATGATCGAAAAACGTGATTGGCGCAATGATGGGGAACGAAGGCTCACCGCACCAAGCGGAACCCGGCCTGCCAAGCGCCACAAACGATTCGCCCAGTTGGATGCCCGAGCGAGCGAAAAGCCTCATTCCGCGGACGAAAATCATGCGAACGGACCTCGGATGGCGCGTGCGCCAGGGCCAGGTAAAGCGCTGGAATGCTCACGTATCCAGTCCGCCACACTAGTACTCCGGTAGCGTTGACCCGCGTAAAACCCACTGGGTACTGTGCAAAGTGAGGGTCCGGGTGTCGGCGGAGTGTTGCGCGCACTGAGGCCGGTGAACTACGCAGCATGACCACAGCGGTAAAAGCGGGTCGTTACGAAATTGTCGGCGAGGTGGGCCGCGGGGCCATGGGTGTGGTCTACAAGGCGATCGATCCGGTGATCGGCCGGACCGTCGCGGTTAAAACCATCCGATTGAGTGAAGCGGGTACGGGACTGACGCGTCCGGAATTATTGGCGCGTTTTCAAACCGAAGCACGAGCCGCCGGACTGCTCACGCATCCCAATATTGTAGTGGTTTACGACGCTGGGGAAGAAGACGGCCTGTATTACATCACCATGGAAATGGTGGAAGGCCGAAGCGTGCAGGCACTGCTGGACGAAGGGCAGCGATTCTCACTGCCGCGCATACTGCGCATAGCGGAGCAGACGTGCAGCGCGCTGCAATTCGCGCACGAACGTCATGTGGTACATCGCGACATCAAGCCTGCCAACCTTATGCTGACCGCCGACGATACTGTGAAGGTCACAGACTTCGGTACCGCGAAGATCCTGCAATTTGGCACCGTGCAGCAAACCACGCACGTAATGGGCACGCCCAGTTATATGTCGCCGGAACAAGTGAAGGGCCGGCCCGTCGATGGACGCAGCGATATTTTTTCCCTGGGCGTGATGCTGTATGAGATGGTGACCGGCGAAAAACCATTCCCCGGTCAGAGCATTACCACCGTTATTTATAAAATCGTGAATGAAGACCCTGTGCCGCCGCAACAGCTGGATTCTTCCATTCACGCGGGTATCAGCGCGGTGATCATGAAGGCGCTGGTGAAAGAACCCGAGGGCCGCTATCAGAGTGGCCGGGAAATGCTGGAAGATTTGCGGAATTACCGTGGTATTGCCTTGTCCGCGAATGGTCTTACGGGCAATCCGCAATCCACGATCGCGATGGGGGGCGGACTTCCGTCTGCAACCGTGGCCATGGGGCCCGGCGGGAGAAACAGCGCGAACGATGTGCCCATTGCCGCCATGGCCGGCTCGCTGGCGTCGCGCACTTCACATCCGGGGCAAACGCCGCTAGTCCGGCGTACCGGAGCGATCGCTCCCTTCGCCGAGCCACAAAAAAAGAAGAGCGTTTGGTCTTCGCTGCTGATTGCGGTTTTGTTGCTGGCCTTGATCGCGTGGGGTGCGAACAAACTGAAGCCCGTTTTGCTGGCGGCGAAGGATTTTCGTGAAGCGGAAGCGGCGCCAAAAGACACTGAGGGGCTCAAGCCGAATAGCGCGGAGCCTGCAAAAGTCGCGTCGGCTTCCGCCACTTCCCAGAGTAAGGATTCCGCCTCCAGTCCCGCGTCCAATTCGACTCCGGAAGTTATCCCATCCGCTGCGCCTGCAACGGAGGCCCCAGCGGAAGAGAGAGCAGAGCCCAAAGCGGTCCCGAAATCGAACGAGGCTGCTGCGGAAAAATCCGCGAGCAAACCTCCCGCGCCGATCAAGCCGGAGGCAGGTCTGAGCCCCAAAACGGCGCAATACAAAGCGAGTATCGACGCAATTATTACTGAGCGCGGGTTGACCGGCCGCGCGAAGGTGCAGGGTGTGGGGAATACGCTGACCCTCGCTGGCAAGCTGCGCCCCGCAGAACACGGTGCGCTCCTGAAATTTCTGCGCGACGCACCGGCAGACGTGCGAGTGATCGACCACATCGAATATGACGATACGCCGCTACCCGCCGCGACCGGTGCGGAGGAGGTTGGGCATCCCATTCCGCCGCCGGATCGCGGTGCGATTCACATCGTCACGGACGTCTTGGGTGCTACCGCGACGCTTTTCGGTTCCGCGGGTAAACAGCTGAGAGATTGCCAAACACCCTGCAGTTTCAATGGCTTGCAAGCCAACCATTACAGCTTGGAAGTGAAAAAGGATGGATATCGTCCGGTGCAGACCGCGCTGCAGGTCAAGGTCGGCGAGGTCGTCGACCAAAAGTTGACCCTGGAACCACTGGCCGCTGGTCTTCTGGTGGTCAGCGATCCAGTCGGGGCGGATGTTTTTATAAACGGTACCAAGCAGTCCGGGCAGACACCCGTGGTACTTCCTCTGGCGACAGGGCAATACAATTTGGTCCTGCGCCTGCCTGGCTACTCGGCGTATTCAGGTGTGGCACAGGTGAAAGATAACGTGCAGACCGAAGTAACCGTCCAGATGCACCCGAAAGATACGTCGAAGATGGCTTGGGCAGATGTAGCCACCACACCAAGTGGAGCCGAGATTGTGGTGGACGGCACCACCACTTTGCAGTTTACTCCTGCTCGGGTGCAGGTGCCGGCAGGAATGCACACGATTACGTTGAAAATAAAAGGGTTTCAGCCCGCTCGCAGGACCGTGCAAGTGAGTGAAGGCGGTACCGTGCACGTACAAGAAGCGCTCAAACCAAACAACTAGACCTGCCCTTACTTCCCTAGATGTAACAAATCGAACCATCAATGGCTCAATAGTTCTAGGACTACCTGCAAAAATTGTTGATAATAAGTGACTTATGTTGCTTTCGCTAGGGAGCCCTCCGTGCATGCATTGCAGTTAGGGAGCTCTCGCCCGGTTTGCACCCCGAACGAACCTTGGCGCAACCCCCTTTTCTTCGGCTTCTCACTCGCCTGTCTGTGACTTGCAACCGTCGCTCGAAGTTATCGCATTTCGTCAGGGGCATTTCGTCAGGGATGGTGGAGACCGCATTGGTTTTGAGAGCCACACGTCCGGTTGATCGGCAACCCGTCGCCAAGCAGCACAATGCCGCAGAACCCGTGGCGCGAATTTCACTGCGACCGCAGAACAATTCTTCGATCCACGAGGAAACATCTGGCCAAATGGATATTCCCCGAGCGCTGCGCAGCTTGCAACTGTTGCTGCGCTCGGAGCGGTTGTACGACGAAAATCATCCACATCGCCTTGATAGCCTGGATACCGCGTATGAAGCGCTGCGGGTGGTCTCCGGGCAATTGAACGGTTTGGAATTGCGCATCGAGCGCGGGGGCATCGTCGCACCGAAAGTTTCTGAAACACAATTGCCCGATTTACGCGGCGAGATGCACGCGCTCGCCGCCGATCTGCAGCGCGCTGGAATTCAGACCCTGAAATTTTCGCGCAAATTTCATGTAGGCGAACTAGACACCTTGGCGCGTTTGACGAAGGCATCGTTGCTAAAATCAACGGTACCGGCGCGTGGGGGCAAAAGTAGTTGGTGGCCGGCGAAACTCCTGGAGAATCACGTGGAAGGCATCGCCGTAAACACGCAGACGGATCGTCGCGTGGACACCGTACTGGCCAGTCTGATCGCCGCGCTCGTCGCCTACGGCGGCAATTCTCCGCGCGAGAGCAGCGAAGCGGCGATTATGGCGCCCGATTTCGATGATCTGGTAGCCGCGCTGCAGCTGCTATCGCGTCTGACGCCACCGCTCGAAAGCGTGCGCGGGCTTTCCCCAGAAGATGCGGCACGGGCGATTCACGGAGCGATGGAAACGGCCACCCGAGATACCGTGCGGATGCTGCTGACCTCTGTTTCCCAATATGGACCGAACGGCGGCGAGAGGCCGCAGCCTTATTTGTTGAGGCTTTCTGAAAGCCTCATTTTCGAATTTCTTGCTGCGGAATTTTCTACCGGGGCCCTTACTCCACCTGTGATTCGCCCGACGTTTCAGCGCATGGCGCAGGCCATCGAAGAATCCGGCCGCTACGCCGGCCCGCACGCTTCGCAACATCTCTCCGCGTTTGCCACCACCTGGGCCCAGGAAACTCATCTGGAGCAGTCGGTGGAAAAATTCTGGACGGAGTTGCCCCCGCGCGAAAAGTCCGCGGTCATGCGCGGCGCGGACGTGTGGTGCATCCCGGTTAGTGTGCTGCGACAAACGCTGGGAAAGCTCGCGCATACCGGCGCCGATGCGCAGCGTCGCGAAGCGCGCGGCATTGTACTGAACTACGCGCGCCGTCTCGCGCACACGGACGCCAACGCGCGCCGGGCCGTCGCCGCGGGATTGAATGAGCTTACGGCGGTCATTGAGTCTTTGTGGCCCAACCAATTGCCTGAGGATCTCAGCGTGGGTGCGTTGCACGCGCTGGAAATTGAAACCACCCCGGAGACCCGGGCGCTGCTCGCGGCTTTTCTGGAAACGCTCGCGCGCGTTGCCGTGAATCGCGCCGATTACGCGGGATTTGAAGCTATCCTGCTCGGTCTGGAACAACCGCCCAAAGGCGGCGAGTACGACCAACTGATGGCAACGCTGTCGCAGCGGCTGGTGGCGCAGGACCGCTGGCTGTTGCTGGTGGATGCGGCGCTGGCCAATCGCGCCCTTGATCCGGTGCTGCCGCGGCTGTTGCAGCGGGACCCCGAACGATTGCTGGATCGCCTCACACTGCTGCTCACCGAACCGCGTGGCCCGGAAATGATTCCGGCCATGGCCCGGCTGTTACGCAGCATTGGCGTTCCGGCACTGAATTTGCTCGAAACCCGGCTGTATGAAGCCCGGCGACAGCGCGTCACGTCTGCAATCAGAATGTTGTCCGCCGCGGATCCCGAACGTTTGCTGCGGGGAATTGCCAGAGCACTGGGCAGTTGGGAGTGGAACTTACAGGATTTGGCCATCAGCGAACTTTCTCGGCCATCCAACGCGGCTTGTGCACAAAGTGCCGCCTTCGTGTTCTCCGCGATTATCGCCGACGCGCACCCGCTCGTTGTGCCGATGATGATCGATCAAATCGGCCTGGCGCAGGAGACCACCGCCATTCCGCAATTAATGGAGATCGCCGCCGGCGAGCATGAAATTCTGCGCGACCAGTTTGTGCGCATCAAGGCCATCGAAGCGTTGGGCCGCATGCGCGCTGGCGAAGCGGCGGAACTGCTGCGGCAATTGGCGGAAGGGCGCGAAGGTTTAGCCTTCGCCGAGCCCGCGGGGTTGCGCTCTGCCGCCGAGGAAGCTCTTTCGCTCATCGAGAATCGCCCATCGTCCAATCGCACGCGCGCCGCATTTGAGGCCGTAGCACAAGCCAGCGCCAGCTACGTTATCCCTCGGCGCTACCTGCGGATCCCCCTCGAATCGCCGCTGCGCGCGCATATTGACGGCGGACAGGCGGGTCTGGCGCGCGTAAAGACCATTAGCCTGGGCGGAGCCTATCTCGCGTCGCCCAAGAAACTTAGCGTCGGAGACTCCATTCGCCTCGAAGTTCGCTCCGGCCTGCGCAAAATCCATTTCACCGCCGTGGTGCGCAACGTGGGACCCGATGGCGGCGGCGTCGAGTTCGTGCACATGAAAGACGAAGACCGCGAGAAGCTCTTCAAGCTGGTGCAACGGCATATGCCCACGACTGCAACGTAACTTTCTACCGCATCGTAAGTCTCTGACGATCCGCAGCTCTCCGATATTGCAGATGCCTCTTCCGCGATTCTGCCAGCGCTTGCAATCCCCGCCTGCCGATGTTCTAATTCGCGGCGTTATTCAAAAAATCGATAGAATCCAGTTGAATTGTCACGGCCATTCCAGTAAAAGCCAAGTAGCCGATTTTGCAGCTTCTTAGAAGGCCGATGGCTCGCCGCGACTCGGGGTGACGGCGAGATAAGTGGTACAAACCTAGGAGGTTCCCATGCAGGGTATTAGCAAGAGGGGTGTCTGGGCGTTGTTGTGCGTGATCGTGTTTTTCTGCGGCACGATTGGCTCGGCGCAAGTCAACACCGCAACGTTGTCCGGCACCATTCTCGATCCTCAGGGCTCGGCCGTGGCCGGCGCGAAAATCACCATGACCAATCCCCTCACCGCTGTCGCGCGTACCACCGTCGCCGATGAAAACGGTCGCTACAACATCGCCGCCTTGCCGCCCGGAAAATACTCCATGTCGGTCGATGGCGGCCCAAATTTCGCCACCTTCGAGGATGCCTCGCTCGTCCTCACGGTAGGAGAAAACGCCACCTTTGATCCCCACCTGCAAGTGAAGGGCGTGCAGCAAACCGTGACCGTCTCGAGCGAGACTGCCGACGTCGAAACCACCAAAACGGAGGTCTCCCAGACCATTGAGCAGCGCGGTATCGACAACTTGCCCATCAACGGCCGCAACTACATCAACTTTACCCTGACCGATTCGCAAGTCACGCGGGACAACGCTCCCAACACCGGAGCCGCGCCCACCTCCGGTCTAAACGTTAGCGGCCAGAACGGGCGCTCCAATATCGTCAATGTGGACGGCGCCGACGCTACCGACAACGCCACCAATGGTGTGCGCTCCACGCTTTCCCAGGAAGCCGTGCAGGAATTCCAAATCGTCACCAACAGTTATGCGCCAGAGTATGGCCGCGCCTCCGGTGGCGTGGTCAACATCATCTCCCGCTCCGGCACCAATGGCTTCCACGGAGACGTATTCGGTTATCTGCGCAACCGCGACTTCCAAGCCGTTAATCCGTTTAGCACCGTCCCCGACCCGGCATACACCCGCGTGCAAGCGGGAACCGCTTTCGGCGGACCCATCAAAAAGGACAAAACTTTTTACTATTTCTCCTACGAAATCACCCGGCGGCACGAAACCGGTTTCTCTTCCATTGGCCAGGACAACTTTGGCCTGACTCCGTTTGACACCACGGCCGTCGGTTTACCGTTCGGCACGCTACAGTTAACTCCGCAGCAGATCAGTTTTCTCACCAACCCCACCACTTTGGCGACAGAAGCAGCCAGTCCCGCGTATGCCACGGCGGTTGGACAATATGCATTTCTCGCCGGAGCCTCTTCCGGCATGGCCGTGAATGGCGTTTGGCCCACCAGCCTGACGGGCTTCCCCGGCATTAGCGGCTTTCCCAGCACTTGCACCGCGCCTCCCTGCTTCGTTCCCGCCTCATACCAAACCCTGGCATCACAAACCGGCAACTTCCCGGTGTTTGAAGGCACCAGCCTGTGGTCCTTGCGCATCGATCACAAACTTAGCTCAAACAATCAGTTGATGCTCGAAGCCCGCGTCAGCCCCAGCACCGTCACCGGCATCGAGGTTGCCGGCCAGGACCAGCCCTACGGCCAGAACGCCTACTCTCGCGTTTCCCAACAAAGTTATCGCGACGTCACCGGTATCGCCGACTGGGTCTCCATTCTCGGCACCAACAAGATTAACGACTTCCTCTTCCAATACGCTCGCCGCGCGCTGTCTTATGATTATTCCAGCGCGCCAGGCGGCGACGATCCGGCCGTCAATATTCCCGGCTATGCCTACTTCGGCCGGGAGCCCTATTCCTACATTCAGCGCGTGGAAACCCGCTATCAATTCACGGATAATTTTTCCTGGACCATTGGGACGCACGCCACCAAGTTCGGCGTCGATTTTGACTACATCCCCACCACCGCGATCTTCACCGTGAACTACGGCGGCGTGTATGACTTTGGCTCATTCAGCGCCGCCAATCTCGGATTTCCGTCCAGCTTTCCCGCGCTGTCGCCGGTGCAAGCCTACGGCGCGGGCCTCCCAGCCGACTTCATCCAGGGCATCGGCAGCCCCAAGGACTCCTTTCCCAACAAGCCTCTTGGCGCCTATTGGCAAGACTCCTGGAAAATTCGTCCAAACCTAACCCTCAACTACGGCCTGCGCTACGACATCGAGTTTCCGCCGAAGTTCGCCTCCCCCGACGCCGAAGCCGAAGTCGGCTACCAGATTCTCGGCATCGAAAAAGGCATCCAGACCGACGCCAACAACGTCCAGCCGCGCATCGGCATCGCTTGGGACCCCAGTGGCAACGGCAAAACCGTGGTTCGAGCTGGCTTCGGGCTGTATTACGACCATCCGCTTCTCGGGCTCTATTTCCTGGGCGACGCTTCTGACGGCTCCAAGAGCGTGCAACTGGCGTTCGGCGGCACCCAAACCTGCACCTTCGCTGGCGATCCGAACAACCTGAACGCCATTCCCATCTTCCAGGGCACCCTCATCAATCCTGCCACTCCGAACTGTGCGCCCACGCCTTCCGGTGCTCTGAACGCCACGCTGGGATATCTGCCCAATCAGCAGCAATTCCAGGCGCTGAATTTCCCCAGTTCCTTGTTCATCAACCAAAATTACGTCGCCGCAGGCTTCCCGCTAGGCTTTCAACCCTTCGGCTATCCGCAGGGCAAAGGCTTCGTCTACGCTTATTCCGAACAAGCGAATTTGAGCCTGGAGCACGACTTGGGCGGCGGGTTCACTTTAACTCTCGCCTACAACCTCAATGAAGGGCACCACATCAATCGCCCCATCAATGCCAATCCCATTCGCGGCGACCTCATGCTCGATAACCTGGCCAGCGCCACCGCCGCCGGCTTCGGTACCTCGAGTCCCTTCACGGTCACCGGATGCGGGGTGGGCCCGAGCGGGCCTTACGTTCCCGCCGCGCTGGTGAACTTCTTCCGCCCGTCCGGTATCAATCCCTCCGTGGCGGAAGCGGTGCTGGCCGCCGACGGCCCAGTTTTGGGCGGGGAGTGTATCGGCCTGGCCAATCAAGTGCTGGCCTCCGACGGCCTCAACGCCAATTGCAATCCCGCCACTAGCCTGGCCAACTGCGTCCCTTTCAGCGACATGGACGCCAACTATTCCAACGGCAACTCCATCTATAACGCCTTCAGCGCCAATCTGCGCAAGCGCTTCGGCAAGCATTATCAATTCCTGGCTTCCTACACGCTTTCCCACACCATCGATGATGCCACTGACCTCGAAGCCACCCTCACACCACAAGATAGCTTTTATCCTAATCTGGATCGCTCCAACTCCACCTTTGATCAGCGCCACCGCTTCGTCTTCAGCGGCGTCTATCAGAGCGGCAGACTTGCGGGCGACGGTTTCGTCAGCAAGTTCTTCAGCAATTGGACCCTGGCTCCCTTGGTTGAGCTGGCCTCCGGCCGCCCTTTTAACATCATCACTGGTGATGACGACAATCTACAATTATCGGCGCTAACCGGACGTCCCAACACGTTCGTTAACCCCGCCTGCGGTCCCAGCTACCCCTCGGTGACCTCAACGTACTCGCCAACGGGCGTCTTCCAGGAGGTGTGTCCAGCGGACTTTAACGGCACCTTGCTGTCCCTCGACGGCAATCTCGGCCGCAATACCGGCCTCACGCCCTGGGTCGCCTTCGCGGATATGCGCTTCGCCAAACGCCTGTACTTTGGCGAACGCTTCAACCTGGAACTGATCACCGACATTTTCAATATTCCCAACCGCTTCAACGTCGCCTCCGTCAACGTGCTCTATACCAACGCGGGCCAACCCACCTCCTCCTACGATCCGCGCCAATTCCAGTTCGCCATGAAATTTCATTGGTAGAGATTTCTCCGCGATGATCTAGGGGGCGCGTGTCCGTGAAGCTTCCCAACATTGACGCCTGCGTGTTCGACGCTTACGCCACGCTGTTCGACGTCAACAGCCCTGCGCGTTCCGCCCAGGACGCGCTCGGAGAAAGCTGGCGGCCGCTAGCTGATCTGTGGCGCGCGAAACAGCTGCAGTACACCTGGCTGCGCAGCCTATCCGGCCGCTACGCGGACTTTTGGCACGCCACCGGCGATGCCCTCGACTTCGCCCTCGCCACGCTGCGCCTCGAAGACCCGGCGTTGCGTGCCCGCCTAATGAATTTATACCTGACCCCGAGCCTCTACCCGGAAGTCTCGGAAACGTTCGCCCGGTTGAAGACTGCCGGCATGAAGTTAGCCATTTTGTCCAACGGTACTCCCGCCATGCTCGCGGCGGCCGCGTCCAACTCTCGCATCGCCGGTCTGCTCACCGCCATTCTGTCCGTGGACGAGGTCCAGATTTACAAGCCTCACCCTTCCGTCTACAACCTGGCCTGCACGCACCTCAACCTTGCCGCTGAGAATATCTGCTTCGTCTCTTCCAACGGCTGGGACGCCTACTCCGCCAAAGCCTTCGGTTTCCGCGTCCTCTGGTGCAACCGCAACAACCAACCCCTCGAGCGCATCCCCGAAACTCCCGACGCTCAAATCGCCACCCTAACCGAGCTCCCGCCTATCGTCCTCAGCTAATATCGGCGACTCGACTAAGGTTGCGTACCCGTACTGCGCGATGTTTGTTTTTACATTCGGACTGCGTTACCTGGAGGGACATAGACTGACCTTCGCCGGCAAGCGTGCGCCCTCGCGTGCAAATCCGAAAGAATCACCTTCAAAGTTCCGATAGTGGGTCAGTTTACGATGATCCGGCTCACCAAGACCTAGGCACGCGGTCAAACGATGTTGAGGACAGGCGGGAAGGGTTTAAAATTGGCTCCGTGTTTGAAGTCGAAAAGGAGTTCCCGGCTTATGGTTATTTCAGGGCTTTTAAACATTCTTATTTTTTTGTTCTCTAGCGCTCAGGTTTCCTCGAACGACAAGCTCCCTGAAGAATTTCCTGCCATGGGATCTGCTCTTTGCGACAAACCAAGCGATTTTAATGAAACGGGTTGCAGGGTTTGCCCCAAGTTTATGGGCGCTGAAGGACCCTTAAATCGAAATGGTGGTTTGGAGATTTACAACGTTTTTTTGGGGAGTTTTACGTCTGCCGGCAAAACCGAGGCGCTCTTATTTGGTTATGGTTCTTGCTTTAGCGATGCGGCTGGCCATACTACCGCGTTCCTACTGCGCAAGGAGCAAGGCTCGTGGCGGAGGCTGTCTTATTTCCATAATGACGTCCCGGTGGGACTCTGCCAGAAGATATCGGGCCAGGGCGATGCGCGGGATTTGCTGGTTTGCACCGAAAGGGATTACGGGGCAGGCGCTATCAGCGTGATCGGTTTTGACGACTCTGGAAAAGTGAAAACAAATTCAACGCTCGTTCAAATGTGGACATATCCCTTCCGGTCTGTCGAAAAACAAAAACATTGCTCGTCTTTCCAGGCAGGCGTAAGAAAGGCTTCTTTTGATTCGGTTGAAATTTCTATTTTTCTAACTTCTTTTGATGTGGATCCGCCGATCATTTGCGACGAGAGCGAGGGCACCACTTCCAAAATTTCCAACTCCAAGAAGTTCGGAGACATTGCGGTATTTACCCGTACTGGCGATACTTTCGCCCCAGATGAAAAGGCCAAGAAGCTCCTTTCGGAAGTTGCAAAGAGCCGCTAAGGCGCATGGAATCTACGGAAGCGAATCGCACGGTTCCAACGACCGACTCCTGGCAAACGCCGTAACCGGAAACTGGCCCACCACGAAAGTTCCTCGGAAGTTTTAAGAAATGACCGGGGGAGAGTAAAGTAAGAACACCCGTTTCCCGCAGACCCATCGGAGAACCCATGAGTGTGCCCATCATCATCGTCGCGCTGCTCGTCGCCGCCACGGTCTTCTGGCTGGCGCTGCAGGCCTCGCAAAGCCTCCGGCGCGGCGCACAACTCGAATCCCAGATGACCGAACTGCGCCGTGAACTCCAATCCGTGGCCACCTCTCAGGCGCAAAGCTCCGGCCAGGTAAAAGCCATCGCCGACAGCGTTTCGCTGCGCCTGGAGAGCGTCAATGCCGCCGTGCAAGAGGGCATGAAAGGCGCCGCACAGGTCACCGGCCAGATCACCTCGCAAGCGCAATCCGTCATGGCCGAAGAGCTCAAAAACACGCGCGCGCAAATCGGCGAAATTCAGAAGCAGCTTGGCGAAGTGCAGCAAGCCGGAAAACAGATGTCGCAGACCGCGCAGACCCTCGAGGGCATCCTTGGCGGCGCAAAATCGCGCGGCTCCTTCGGCGAAGTCACCCTCGAGCGCTTGCTCGAAGACTCCCTCCCGCGCTCGCAATATCAGATGCAGTATCGCTTTTCCTCTGGCGAAGCGGCCGACGCCATCATTATGCTGCGTGATAAAAAGCTCATGGCCATCGACTCGAAATTTCCCCTCGACGCCTTTCGCCGCATCGCCACCGAGGGCGACGACGCCCGCCGCGCTTTCGCCACCGCCGTGAAGGGCCACGCCGACTCCATCGCCAAAAAATACATTGTCCCGCAGGAACAGACCCTGGACGTGGCTCTGATGTTCGTCCCTTCGGAAATCGTCTACAACGAATTGCTCATTACCGCGGACAACAAAGGTCAGCAACTCGACGCCTACTGCCGCGACCGCAACATCATCGCTGTCTCTCCCAACACGCTCCACGCCCATCTCTGCGTCGTCGCCATGGGCCTGCGCGGCATGCAAATCGAGGAAAACGCCAAGCACCTTGCCGCTGGCCTCGCTGGCGTAAAAAAACAGATGGAAACCTTCTACTCCGTTTTCGACAAAATCGGCACCCACCTGGGCAACGCCCAGAAAAGCTACCAGGACGCCGACAAGCGTTTCGAGAAAACCCAGCTCACGCTCGAAAACTTGCTCAACGTCTCAAACCCCGAATCTCTGCTCGAAGCGCTGCCCGAACCCACCCAATCCACCCTGCCGCTGATCCCCGAATCCGCCGCCAAAAAATCCGCCTAGTAAAATTAGTGAAATGAGGCAAGCCTAAGCAGCTCGTTCCATCTCACTGGGCCTTCCAAGATGTTGAAAACATTATATATACCAACTCTGCTATTGACACGCTTCAAGATTCTTGGTAATATCGTCCTGTTCAGAACCACGTCTGGAATCCCCCTAAGAAACCGGGGCGCGCCGGGTTCCTCAGCCGTAACTATAAAGTTACTAAATTCGAGGCGTAAATCCTTTAAGCGGAACACTTACGAATCGTTATCAAAACAAAGGACTTTAACCCCCTTTATAATCACAACCTTTCGCGGCTCCTAGGGAGCCCCCAGCGCAAGCAGCCACCCTTCTATTGCGCGGATGTCGCTGGATGATAATTGCTGGCCAGCAGCCGAATAGAAATTAAAAAACTACCTTTCCGCTTGCCGACCACCTCGAATTTGGCGGCATTGCCTTCTCCGCCGCTGGTGAGTTGTTTCGCCGGATTGCCCCCAACCAGATCCGCTATCTCCGGCGCAAGGTTCCGCGCTTCCAGGAGCAATTTCGCTGTGCTGCCTTTCACCGCCACCCGCAGAGGACGATGTTCGCCGTGCGCGAGCGGCGACGCGTTTGCCTCCAGCGCCAGTTCCACGAAGGTCATCGCGAATGGCGCGGCGGAATGTTTGGCGCAGGAGATGGCTACGGTCGCGGGACCCGGGTCGCTGTCGGATGGCGGCAGCACCACCAACGCCATGGCCGAGGACGCCAGAACCAGCGCCTGCTGGCCGCGGATGGTCACTTGATTAGCGTCGGCATCGCCGCAGAAACCGTGGCCGGCAACATCGAAGCGATCGGCGATAGACGCCACACGCGGCACGCTCGTCACTTCCAGCGTTGTGGCATCCGCTTGCGCCGCAGTCAGCACCGTGGAGCTGACTCGTCCGGCGCGGCCTTCGATGGATGCGAAGATTATTCCTGCGGTGAGCGGGGCCACGAACAGCGCCCGGCCCGTTGCATCCGTCTTCAAGCGATCGCCGTTTGAAAATACCACCGCGACGCCGGGCGTCAGGCGGCCGTTGACGTCCAGGACCGCCAGAGTAGCTCTCTCGCCAGCCACCAGTTGGCGCGGCAAAAGCAGAATCCGTGCGCCACTCGGTGCGGGAGCCGCCGGAACGACCGCTGCCTGCGATGGCGAAGCCACTCCTGGGCGCGGTGGAGTCGTATTTGGTGTCTGAGCCAAAATCGGAATCGGCCGGAACAACGTGCAGACGATCAGCCCCAGCATGGAAAGACGTAACACGGTCATAAACAAGATTGTAGATGAGACCGGAAGGGCCGCGCTGGGAAAAACTCCCAATACCGCTTCCCGGAACCGTTTTGGGGACACTTTTCCTTCCGGGCAATGTTGGGCAATGTAGCCAAATAGCCCTTATTAAGTAGGGTTCACAGCCTTTCGCACCTGAGCGGGGTCTGCTAGCGTGAAATATAGGCAACACCGCGTGGGCAGGGGTGTACTCCCACGATTTAGGAGTCTGCGTGCGTATCCGAAGCGGCGGCGTGAGCGACGTAGGTCGCGTGCGCACCAACAACGAGGACTGCTATCGCATCGTCCCGGACATGGGACTGTTCGTCCTCTCCGACGGCATGGGTGGCGAAGCGCACGGCGAAGTGGCCAGCGCTCTCGCGGTGGAAACCGTCGTGAAACACTGCCTTGAGGGCGAAAACAATCCCGCCCTGCCGGTCTTTGGTGAGACCCAGGCGGGCTGGAGCCCGCGCACCAAGCGACTTTCCAGCAGCGTGCATCTGGCCAACAAAAGGATATTTGACTCCGCCGCGCAACATCCGGAGCAGAGCGGCATGGGCGCCACACTCACCGCGATATGGCTCGTCGAAAATAGCCTCAGCATCGCTCATGTGGGCGACAGCCGCGCGTACATCTTGCGAGCGGGATCCTTGCAGCAGCTGACCAGCGACCACTCTTTGGTGGCCGAGCAGGTACGGCGGGGCATTCTGACCACCGCACAAGCCGAAGAAAGCGAAATGCAAAGCGTTTTGCTGCGCGCATTGGGCGCAAATCCCGACGTCGAGGTGGACGCCGAGGAACAGCCGCTCTTCCCGCGAGATATTTTGTTGCTCTGCTCGGACGGCTTGACCCGCATGGTCATGGAACCGGAAATTGCCGGCGCCTTGCAGTCGGAACCCGATCCCGGTACAGCCGCCGCACGATTGGTGGCCCTCGCCAATGAGCGCGGCGGCGCGGACAACGTCACCGTCATTATCGTCAGCGCGGGCACGGAGTCCCGAGGATGGTTTTCGTGGTTGCGCCGTGCTGAGCGCAAATCCACAAACGGCCACGGTCACACAGGAGGAAAGTAATATGGCGAAGCTCAGCCTGATGTTTGAACAGAGACTGGTAAAGGAAGTTCCGGTCGGCAGTCGCCCCGTTAGCATCGGCCGTTCGCCGGACAACGACCTCCCGGTGGACAATCTCGCCGTCTCCAATTACCATGCGCGCGTGTACTTTGAAGCTGGCCGCCTGGTGGTGGAAGATCTCGACAGCCTCAACGGCACGTTCGTCAACGATATGCGCGTCGAGCGCGCCACGCTCCACGATGGCGACTCCATCTGGATCGGCAAACACCACATCAAAGTCGACGCCACTCACGACACCGCGCTACCCATGGATTACGGACGCAAGGCCAACGCCCCGCGCATCAACGAAACCATGGTCCTCGACACCAAAGTCCGCCGCGACATGCTCCAGCAGGCGGCTGCCATGGGCGAGCGCACGCAATTCGCTGCTGGCCGCCTCAAAGTTCCCACCATCATAGTTCTCAGCGGAAAGACCGATCAGAAAGAATACGCGCTCACCAATAAGCTCACGGTCATCGGCAGATCCAGCCTTGCTACCGTGCGCCTGAAGGGTTGGTTCAAACCGGTCATGGCCGCGCAGATCAATCAACGCGATGACGGCTATTACGTGGTCGCCGGCGACAAAATTCCCACCGTCAACGGCTCCCCGATCAACGGCCCCGTCCGCCTCAACGACGGCGACTTAATCGAGATCTCCGGCGTGCGCCTGAATTTCATCTTTCGCGAGTAGCGCGCCCGTCGCAATGGCCGCCTCTCCCGCAAGAAACCGCCTCGTTCGCGGCGCGGAGCGTTCTTACGAACTGTTCGAGTCCTGGTGGCGGCACCGCATATCTTTTCTCATCAGTCTGATCATCACCCTCGGCGCGCTCGCGCTCTACTACTTCACCTTTTTCGGCGAACGCCCTACACCCATCTTCGCCTTCCTGCAGCGCTTTGAATATGATTCGCTGGACACCCGCTTCCGCTATCGCCCGCAAAGCGCCACGCCCATCGACCCTGCGATCGTCATCGTGGATATCGATCAACACTCTCAGGAAGTTCTCGGCCGCTGGCCCTTCTCACGCTCGAATTTCGCCACCCTCCTGGACACGCTGCGCTCCGACGGCGCCGCCGTGGCCGCCTTCGACATCACCTTCAGCAAGCCCGAAGTCAGCGCCGCTCCCATCCAAGCCTTCGAAAAAGCCTTGCGTGCCCGCAAGAAAAAAATCGAAAGGGTCGATCCGCAATTCGCCGCGGAACTTCAGGATCTCGCCGCCGAATCCGGCGCCGACGAAAAATTCGCCGCTTCCATCCAGAAATTCGGGCCGGTCGTGCTCGGCAATTATTTTCTCTACACCGAAGCCGATCTCCGTGATATTGACGCCGCGGTCCTCGACGCTTATGCCAAACAGCTCAGCTTCTTCTCTTTTCCGCAAGTCCAATCCATCAAAAGCCGCGCCGCCTTCGGTAAACAGGACTTCGCCAACCTCATCGCCAAGTACCAACTCACCCGCCCCTTGCCGCAAGGCGCCGAAGCCAATCTCGACCTTTTCACCAACGCCCTGGCCGGCAGCTCTTCCGGCACCGGTTTTTTCAACGCGCCATCCGACACCGACGGCATCGTGCGCACCGCCACGATGGTCCTCCCCTATGGCCGTTCCAAAGATCTACGCGAGTGGGATCTTTACGGCTCCCTGGATGTGATGGCCGTTCGCGCCTTCCTCGGCGTGCGTGACGACCTAATTCTCACTTATGGACAAGAAGGCATCGTTGACATCCAGTTCGGCACGCGACGCCGTGTGGTCCCCAACGACATCGGTGAGGCCCGCATCAACTACCACGGCCCCGCTTACACCTACCCGCACTATTCCATGGCCGATGTCCTTCAAGGAAAACTCGCCGCGGAAAAGTTTCGCGGCAAAATCGTGCTCATCGGCGCGACCGCCACCGGGATAGGCGACATCAAATCCACCCCCTACAGCGGCACGGATTACCCGGGCGTGGAAATCCACGCCAACGTCATCGACAACCTGCTGCACGGAAATTTTCTCCAGCGCGGCGCCCAGCAGCAACTTCTCGACGCCCTCATCATTTTATTTCTCGGCATTCCGCTTGGCGTTTTCATGGCGCTGGTTCCTCCGCGGTTCATGTGGCTCGGTCTCGGCCTTTTCGCCCCGCTTCTGTGGATCGAGTACCGGGCTTTCCTCGATGGCTGGTGGCTCAATTTCACTGTCCCCGCCATCACCATCGCCTCGAATGTCCTGCTGGTCTCCCTGTACCGCGCGTTGGTCGAAGAGAAAGAAAAACGCAAGGTGCGCACCGCCTTCGGTCAATACCTAAGCCCGGAAGTCATTCGTCGCCTGCTCCTAAATCCACAATTGGTCGAGCCCCGCAAAACGGAAATCAGCGTAATGTTCAGCGACATCCGCGGCTTCACCACCATCTCCGAACAACTCGACGCCCAGGAACTCGCGCTCTTCCTCAATGAATATCTCTCCGACATGACCGGGATCGTCTTCGAGAATTCCGGCACCCTCGACAAATACATCGGCGACGCCGTCATGGCCTTCTGGGGCGCGCCCATCGAAGTCGCGGACCACGCGCAAAAGGCCTGCGAAAGCGCCCTAAAAATGATGACCCGCGTCCACGAGATGCAGGAAAAATGGGAGCATCAGGGCCGGCCTCACCTGGACATCGGCATCGGCATCAACACCGGAAACGCCAGCGTTGGCAAGATGGGCTCCTCGCTGCGCAACGCATACACCGCCCTCGGCGACACCGTAAATCTCTCCTCCCGCCTCGAAGGCCTGAATAAAGATTACGGCACGCACATCATCGTCAACGAGACCACCTTCGCCGCCACCGCCAATTTCGACTACATCTACCGCGAACTCGACCTAATCCGCGTAAAAGGAAAAACACAGCCGGTCACCATCTACGAATTGATCGGCCGCCTTGGCGAAACCACCGATTACGGCCCTCCCGAAGATCTGGAAAAACGCCTGGCCGCGTTCCGCCACGCCCGCGATCTCTACACCCAGCGCCAGTGGGAGCAAGCGCAAAAATGCTTCGAGTCCATCCTCGCCACCTGGGACGGCGACGGCCCCTCGCGCACCTACTGGAAACGCTGCCAGGAATACCTCTTCGACGAGCCTCCCTCCGGCTGGGATGGCGTCTTCACCATGACCCACAAGTAAGGTTCGCTGGCGATCCTGTTTCGGCCCACGTACCAACTGGCGATAGGTCGGCATCTAACCGTTCGCCGCGCCGCGATCCAGGCAAGCCCGGTCGCTTTGTAGCGCCTTATAAATGCTAGACTTAGTTCGCTGATCCGGTAGCATTGGTTGGCACTTTATTTGCAAAATGATTCGGGTCCGCTTACGCTCGCATTCCGGGACAATTTCAAACGACGGCCGCGTACCCAATGAATTGCCCTGACGAATCTAAGTCTGAGATACGAAAAACCATTCCCAGGTCCACTCGTCACAGACGGAATGCGTAGGAACGATTTGCCTGGTGCCTTGGCGCCAAGCCTAAGGAAAAAAATTCCCTAAATGTGGATTGTCCGATTAGCGCTTTCGAGGCCCTACACCTTCATCGTCATGGCCTTGGTCATCATTCTGCTTACCCCGGTAGTCCTGCTGCGCACGCCCACGGACATTTTCCCGGACATCAACATCCCGGTGATCAGCCTGGTCTGGAACTACACCGGACTGGAGCCCCAGGAGATGGAGCAGCGCATCACTTCCAACTCCGAGCGGGCCGTGACCACGCTGGTCAACGACGTCGAGCACATCGAATCGCAATCGCTCAACGGCATCGCCGTAATCAAAATCTTTTTCCAGCCCAAAGCCAACATTCAAACCGCCCTCGCGCAAACCACCGCCATTGTGCAAACCATCTTGCGCACCTTGCCGCCGGGAACCACTCCCCCGCTCGTGGCCATCTATTCCGCGTCCACCGTTCCGGTGATTCAGATCGGTTTGACCAGCGATAACCTTAGCGAGCAGGCGCTCTTTGACTTCGGCAACAATTTCATTCGCACCCAGCTGGCCACCGTGCAGGGCGCGGCCTTGCCCTATCCATACGGCGGAAAACAGCGGCTCGTCTCCGTGGACCTCGACACGCAAGCGCTCCAGGCCAAAGGGCTTTCCGCGAACGACATCGTCAACGCCGTCAACGCGCAGAATCTTTTGCTGCCCACCGGCACGGTGAAGATGGGCACCATCGAGTACGTCGTGGAACTCAACGGCGCTCCCCAGACCATGCAAGAACTGAACAACTTGCCGGTAAAAACCGTGAACGGCGCCACCATCTACATGCGCGAGGTCGCCCACATCCGCGACGGCTTTTCGCCGCAAACCAATGTCGTTCGCGCCAACGGGCAGCGCGGCGTGCTCATGAGCGTGTATAAGACCGGTTCCGCTTCCACACTGGACATCGTCGGCCGCGTAAAACAGGTTCTCCAGAACTATGCGTCGTCTCTTCCCGAAGGTTTGCACATCACCATGTTTTTTGACCAATCGCTCTTCGTGCGCGCCTCCATCAAGGGCGTCTTGCGCGAAATGCTAATCGCCGCGGTGCTCACCGCGCTCATGATTCTCGTGTTCCTCGGCAATTGGAAGAGCACCCTCATCATCGCTGTCTCTATTCCCCTTTCCATCCTGGTCAGCATCCTGCTCCTCAGCGCCCTCGGCGAGACCATCAACATCATGACCCTCGGCGGCCTGGCCCTCGCCGTCGGCATCCTGGTCGACGACGCCACCGTGGAAATCGAAAACATCAATCGCAACCTGGCCATGGGCAAGGAAACCGTTCAGGCCATTCTCGACGGCGCGCAACAGATCGCGACTCCCGCGTTCGTCTCTACTTTGTGCATCTGCATCGTGTTCATCCCGATGTTTTTTCTATCCGGCGTCGCCAAATTCCTGTTCGTGCCGCTCGCCGAAGCGGTGATCTTCGCCATGCTGGCTTCCTATATGTGGTCCCGCACCATCGTCCCCACCATGGCCATGTACCTGCTCAGCGCGGCGGATGAATACCATGCCGATGAACACGCCGGCGAAAAACAGGGATTTTTTCGCAAGCTTCAGCAGACCTTTGAGCGCGCCTTCGAAAGATTTCGTGAAGGCTACCGCCGTGCGCTCAACACCGCGCTCGCCAGTTCGCTGGTTTTTGCCGCGTGTTTCCTGGCGTTTTGTGTGCTCAGCGCCGGACTGATCTTTTTTCTTGGCCGGGACTTTTTTCCGAAGGTGGATGCCGGCCAAATTCGCCTGCATTTCCGGGCGCGCACCGGCCTGCGCATTGAAGAAACCGCGCGCCTGGCCGACGAGGTCGACGCCGCCATACGGCAAACCATTCCCAACGAAGAACTGGTAACCGTTCTCGACAACATCGGTGTGCCTTATAGCGGCATCAACCTCAGTTACAGCAACTCCGGAACCTTTGGCACCTCCGACGCCGAAATCCTGGTGCAATTAAAGGACGACCGCAAAAAATCCACCTTTGCGTACGTCAAAGAGCTTCGCGAAAAACTCCCGCGGCAATTTCCCGGGGTGCAGTTTTTCTTTCAGCCCGCGGACATCGTCACGCAGATTTTGAATTTCGGCGTTCCCGCGCCCATCGACGTGCAAGTTACCGGCGCCAATCAGCAAGGCAACTATTTGGCCGCGGAGAAACTGGCGGGCGAAATCCGCCACATTCCCGGCGCCGTGGATGTGCACGTCCAGCAAGCCTTCGATACCCCGACGATACGCATGAACATTGACCGCACACGCGCGCAGTCCGTGGGTTTACAGGCCCGCGACATCGCGCAAAACGTTCTGGTCTCGCTCAGCTCCAGTTTTCAGACCGCGCCGGCCTTCTGGCTCGACCCGAAGAACGGCGTGAGCTACAACGTTGCGGTGCAGTCTCCGCAGTACCGCGTCGATAGCGTACAGACCCTGCAGAATATTCCCGTCGGCGGCGGCACTCCAGGAATCCCTCCACAAATCCTCGGCAATATGGTGGACACCGTGTCCACCGCGCGCCCAGCAGAAATTTCCCACTACAACGTCCAGCCCATGATCAACGTGTACGCCTCCGTGGATGGCCGGGACCTCGGCGGAGTCGCCGACGAAGTCGCCAAGCGGGTCAAGAACATCGAATCACAACTGCCCAAAGGCAGCCACATTGTCATTCGCGGCCAGGTGCTGACGATGAAGAGTTCGTTTACCGGTCTGGCGGTCGGGTTGATCGGGGCCATTGTGCTGGTGTACTTGCTCATTGTCGTGAACTTTCAGTCCTGGCTGGATCCCTTCATCATCATTACCGCGCTGCCCGGAGCGCTTGCCGGCATTTGCTGGATCCTGTTGATTACCCACACCACTTTGAACGTGCCCTCGCTGACGGGAGCCATCATGGCCGTAGGCGTGGCCACCTCCAACAGCATCCTGATGGTATCTTTCGCCCGCGAACAACTCGATGAAGGCAAAAATGCGCACGACGCCGCGTTGGAAGCCGGATTCGTGCGCGTTCGTCCGGTGATCATGACCGCGCTGGCCATGATCATCGGCATGGTTCCGATGGCCATCGGCCTCGGCGAAGGCGGAGAGCAAAACGCGCCCCTGGGCCGCGCGGTCATCGGCGGGCTGCTGTTCGCCACGTTCGCGACGCTATTTTTCGTCCCGGTGGTGTTTTCGATGATTCACGGACGCCGCAGACGCTCCGAAAATCCGCAGGATGAAAATCAGAATGCGCCGTCACCGGCATGAGGATAGGAAATTTAAACGCAAAGACGCGCGGGACACAGAGAAGAGAGGGGCGCGGGTATTCGCTGGGGACCAATTCTCGCGCACATTTTGGTAGCGGTTCGATGGTGAGTACAATGAGAAATGGAGTGAAGTCCGATGAGTGACCGCGTAAATCCAGGCGAATCACAACGCCAAAGCGACGGTGGCCAGAACCGTCTCGCTGACCCGGCGCGTCAAGGCGATCGGCCCCCACAGCGTGAAAAGAAGAGCCGCCTGTTTCTCGTTCTAATTATTATCGCTATCGCGCTGGTGGTCATCGGCGGCATCACCATGCTGCAGCGCCGCTCGCAATTCAAGACTTTGGCCGACAATACGGAAGCCCTGTCTATTCCCACCGTTTCCGTTACTCACCCCACCGTCGAGGCGTCGCAGGAAGACCTGGTGCTTCCCGGCGCCATGCAGGCGTACATCGAAACGCCCATCTACGCCCGCACCAACGGCTACCTGAAAAAGTGGTACTACGATATCGGCGCCAAGGTTCCCAAGGGCGCCTTGCTTGCGGAAATCGATACGCCCGAAGTCGATCAACAACTTTCCGCGGCGAAAGCCGACCTGAACACCGCGAAAGCCAACACCGATCTTTCGCAAACCACGGCCAACCGGTACGATGGCCTGCTCAAGACCGATTCGGTCTCCAAACAGGAAGTCGATAATGCCAATGGCGACCTGGCCGCAAAACGCGCCACGCAAAATTCCTCCGAAGCCAACGTGCGCCGGCTGCAGGATCTCGAATCTTTCACACGCGTCTACGCGCCCTTCAGCGGCATCATCACCCGCCGCAACGTGGACATCGGCAATCTAATCAACGCCGGCAATGGCGGGACCGCGCAGCAATTATTTTATCTCGCGCAGATCGATCCCATCCGTGTTTACGTCAACGTTCCGGAACTCTACGCGCCGTCCATCCACTCGGACCTGGGTGCTTATCTGGAGCTGACGCAATTTCCCGGGCGCCGCTTTGAAGGCAAAGTGGTGCGCACCGCCAATGCCATCGATCAGGCGAGCCGCACGCTGTTGACGGAAGTGGATGTCCCGAATAAAACCGGGGAACTTCTGCCGGGTGGCTACTGCGAAGTGCATCTCGAAGTAAAAGTGAACGGTGCCCGTCTGCAGGTTCCGGTAAACGCTTTGCTTTTCCGCGCCGAGGGCTTGCGCGCCGTCTCCGTGGACGCCAACCACAAAACGCATCTCCTTCCGCTCGAAATCGGCCGCGACTATGGCACCACGCTCGAAGTCCTTCAGGGCCTCAATGCCGGCGATTGGATCGTGGTCAATCCCGCCGACTCCCTGGAGGAAGGAGTGCAGGTCAACGTAAAAGAGCTGCCGCAAAGCAACAAACCCGTGCCCGCTGGGGCACCCGCCCCCGTGAATGCTCCCGCGCCGGCTCCCGCCGGAAATGGCGCCGGCAAAAAAACGCAGAATGGGAGCGCGAAGCAATAACGATGAGCGCCCCGCACGTGACGCGATTCCTGCTTACGCTAAGTTTTTCCGGCGCTCTGCTGCTCGCTGCGGGCTGCACCGTCGGCCCGAACTACCATCGGCCCTCCGCCGAAGTCCCCGCGAAGTGGGACACCGCTCCGCCGTGGCGCGAAGGCACGCCCATCGACAACCTGCCCAAGGGTGAGTGGTGGAGCGTTTACCAGGACCAGGAATTGAACACGCTCGAGAAGCAGGCGCTCGACGCCAACCAAACCTTGAAAGTTTCCGTTGCACACCTCGAACAGGCGCGAGCCACGGCCGCCATTCAGGTGGCCACCAATTTCCCCACGTTGGGCCTCGTGCCCACCTCCACGCAGCCCAGCGCGGAACGCAACCGGCTCAGCGGCGGCCGGCCGACCAGTTCGCCGAATATCAGCAGCAAGGCATTCACGGAAAACACCTACACGATTCCCTTTGCCGTGAATTACGAAGTGGATCTCTTCGGCCAGCGCCGCCGCAGCATCGAATCCGCGCAAGCCGCGTACCAGGCCAGCGCCGCGGACCTGGAAAATGTCCGCCTGGTGATTACCGCGGAATTGGCAGGCGACTTTTTTACGCTGCGCCAGCAGGACACCGAAATCGGCATCCTCAACCGCACTGTGGACGCTCTGACCAAAGGCCTGCAATTGGTGCAATCCCGCCATGACGGCGGCGTGGCGTCCGGCCTGGACGTGGCACAGGAAAAAGCCTTTCTCGACAGCGCGCGCGCGCAAGCCATCCTGCTGCAACAGCAACGCAAACAATCCGAAGACGCCATCGCCGTACTGATCGGCAAGCCCGCGCCGGATTTTCATCTCGCGCCCAAAGAGATCGAGTCCACGCCGCCGGATCTCGCGCCGGGTCTGCCTTCCGACTTGCTCGAGCGCCGGCCCGATGTCGCCGAAGCCGAGCGCCAGATGGCCTCCACCAACGCCCAAATCGGCGTGGCCAAAGCGGCCTACTATCCTTCGCTGAATTTATTTGGCGGCACCGGATTTCAAACCGCGAACGTCGCCAACTTGATTACCGGCCCGAGCATTTTCTGGGCGCTGGGCGCCAACATCGCCGAACCCATTTTTACCGGCGGCACGCGCCGCGCCCAGTTGCAGTACGCCAAGGCGGGTTACGACGCCAGCGTGGCCAGCTACCGCGCTACGGTGCTCAACGCATTTCGCGAAGTGCAAGACAGCGTCACTGGCCTGACTGTGCTCGAACTTGCGCAGCAAGCCCAGCAATCCGCCGTCGACTCCGCCAAAAATACATTGGATATTTCCACCGACCGCTATAAAGGCGGCCTGGTGAGTTACCTCGATGTGGTCACCGCCCAACAAACGTTGCTGAGCAATCAGCAGCAGCTCGCCGTGATTCAAGGCCAGCGCCTGGTCACCAGCGTTCTGCTGGTAAAAGCTCTCGGCGGCGGCTGGGATTCCGCCAGCCTTTCCGCCGTGGCGGTTAAAGCGAAGCTGAAAGACATCATCGCGCCCTGACCGGCCCCCGTGAGCCGCTCAGCGAGGTCTCTTGCCGGATGGCCTTATAGACTCCGGCATCTCCAATAAAAACGGCGTCCGCTGTGCGCGGACGCCGTCGAAACTTCGCAAAGTATAATTCGCCGACTGAAAATATTTTTTGTACTATCTGCCGAGGCGGCGCTTCACTTTTTTCACCGCCCTCTTCGTAACCTTTTTCGCTTTCTTGGAGGTCTTGGCCGCCGCCTTCTTGGCTTTTTTCGCGGTGGCGGAGGCTTTCTTGGCCCCCGCGGACACTTTCCTCGCGCCCGCGGAAACCTTTCGCGACATTTGCCGCGAAACCGATCGCGCGGTTCGCTCCAGCTCTCTCGCCTTGCGAACTACCTTTCGTTGCGTCGCGGGACTCGGCGTCAGCGCGTCTTTCGCGGCATTCGCTTTGGCCGCGATGCTCCCCAGCGTGGAACCAATCGATTCCGCAACGGAGGTCAAAACTTCTTCAAACTGTTCGGGCTTGTCTGTGTGGGAGGTCATGCTCTCGGGCTCCTTGTGCCGGATGATTGTGTCGGATGATTCGTCGTGCGTTCGTTCGTTGCGGGTGTAGCCTTGCTGGTCTTAGCCAACCGCAGCGCCAGGAAACCGCGAACCACTTCCGGGCTGCAAGCGCGGCATTCAAAATACTCCCACGTCTGGCTCCAGTGCAAGCGCAACATGATTCCGATCGAAATTCTTCAACCGGTTTGGGCTAGTTGCGCGAGCCGACCGCGATCAATACGATTCCGCCCACGAGCGCCAAGCCGCCCAATATCGGTGGGAGAGGCACATGTTCCGTGGTGTCCTTGGTCGCATGAATCGGTCCCAAGTCCACGACTCTTTGGCGCTTCGTGTACGTAAACCCCTGATAGACCAGCGCGAATATGCCCAGAATCACCAAGATAATTCCAATCAACGTAGCCGATTTCATAAATGCGGCTCCTCTCTGCCGCGGAAGCGCGAAATCTTACCCTTTACGAAACTGTCAAACCGCCCGCCGCCCTTGAATTAAGCGGATGATGATCACGATAATCGCAACCACCAGTAAAATATGGATGAAACCCCCGAGCGTATACGAAGTCACCAGGCCCAGCAGCCACAAAATCAGCAGAATCACCGCAAGCGTCCAAAGCAAATCCATACGCAACTCCTTAGATAGAGAGGTCGGCAGCAGGAATAGCCCCGGACATTCTGCGACCTTTGAGAACGGTGACAACTTAGCGTCTGAAGGAAGGGTTGGCCATCAGGGGAAGCGTGTAGTTCGCCGCGCGGTTCCCGGTAGACGTCCAAACGCGCGGACTAATCCGAATCACCGGTCATCACGAAAAGCGGCTTGCCTTCAAAACTCTCAAATTTCGGACACAGGCGTTCGGTATTGTAATGCTCCGCAATATTGACAACTTTCTTGGTGGCGGTAATGGTCTCGATCGGGACGTCGCCGTAGCGCCCATTTTTCAGCGCCACCAGCCTGCCGGACACGTTCTTCAGCAATAAATCCAGCGCCATATTTCCGTAGACCATCGGCGCGATAGAATCGATCGCATCCGGATCGCCGCAGCGCACGAAATATCCGAGCTTTTGATTGACTACATCGATCTTCTTGCCCTTATTGAATTTCGCGGACAACTCCTTGACTTTCTCCGAAACCAAATCGCCGATGCCGCCCAATTTTTTGTGGCCAAAGGCGTCCGCCGCCTCGCCTTCAAATACCATGTCGCCGCCCTCGAACATGGCGCCTTCGGAAACCAGTACCGTCGAATAATGACTGGGATTGTTGCGCCGGTCTTCCACCAGCAGTTCGGTCAACGTTTCGATATTAAATTTGAATTCCGGAATGACGCAGCGGCTGGCGGCCCCGGCCATGGTCGGCAGCATGGCCGTGAAACCCGCGTACCGCCCGAATACTTCCAGCACCATGAACCGTTCGTGCGAGCCTGCCGAAGTCCGCAGATTATTAACCAGCTCGATGGTGCGGTTCACGCAAGTGCTGAATCCAATGCAATAGTCGGTGCCCGGCACATCGTTGTCCATGGTTTTCGGGATGCATACGACTTTGAATCCCTCTTTGTGCAGCCGCACCCCGTAGCTGAGGGTATCGTCGCCGCCAATCGGCACGAGATAATCGATTCCCAGCCAGGCCAAATTCTTTAGAACTTCCGTCGTCAAATCATTTTTCTCCGCGTTGTACGCCGCCTGGTGATGCGGCGGTACGCTCGCTTTCGCCACGCGGCTGGGATTGGTGCGAGAGGAATGTAGAAATGTGCCGCCCGTGCGCCCTGCGCGCTCCACCACCTCTTTCGTCAGGATCTGAAAATTGTCGGAATTGTCGTAATCCTTCTCCCGGACCATCTCGACAATTCCCGCCCAGCCTCGCCGCAAGCCGATCACCTGAAACCCCTGTTGCAGCGCCCGCCGCGTGACGCCACGGATCGCCGGGTTCAGTCCCGGCACGTCTCCTCCGCCGGTCAAAATTCCGATTACGCCCTTTTTGGTCTTTATATTCGACATGACAATCCGCCTCGCTGAGTTGATCGCAACCAGCAATTATCCACGGCCAGCTGGCATTAAGGAAGCCGCAAGAGTAACCAGGACCATGCGGACTTGCTGGCGCCGTCCGCGTAGCAAGACTGCCGAGACGCTGACATCGGAGCCGCCGGCATTTGTCGGCATTCGTTTCACTCGGCGGTCAAACGGATTCGCCCCGGGAGAAGAGCCGTGTGAACTGAGCTTCGCTCGCGGGCGGTACGCTGACCAATTTGGAGTTCGCTTGGGCATGTGCCACCCGGGACATGCCTACCAGCGCCGTGGTGATGCCCGGCGAGGAGCGCACAAACTGCAGCGCTCGCTCGGCATCATTGGCCAGGCCCAGCGCCTCGGCCACGAAGCTCGGCAGATTTTTTGCCACTTGCCCTTGCAGCAGCGACGCGCTGGCGACTAACGCAATATTCAGGTCGCTGGCGGCTTCCATCACGGTGCGTAGGTGCGCGCCGACCGACTGATGGGCGGCCGCTTGGTTGCCCAGCGTCAGCGCTTCGGTCATGCCCAGATTGAACGGCAGTTGCACAAAGCGAAAATGGTGAAGGCCGCCGGCAATTTCCTGGGCGACCTGCGCGATTTCGCCGAGTTGCAGGCTATCTTGAGCGTCCGCTTGCTGACGCAAGCCGTTCCAGGTGGCCATGCCGTAGTAGGAAATTTCGCCGGCTTCCACGGCGGACTCAAGATAGATAAAGGCTTCCCGCACGCGATCGAGAAAAGCGGGTTTGGGAATTTCGGAAAGCTGCGTTTCCGGGTTGTGGAGGTAGAAAATATCGATGCACGCCACGCCGAGATTTTTGAGGCTGCGGCCGATTTGATTTCTTAGGAACTTCGGCGTCATGCAATGGCCGCCGCCCACGATGTCTTTCGCGGTAAAGATGCCCGGCTGAATATATTCGCGGAAAAAATAATCGTTGGGATCGGCGGGCATGGCGCGGTCCGGCGTGAGATAACCGCCCTTGGTGCACAGCACAAATTCATCGCGCGCATAGCCGCGAACGGCGAGTTGCTGCAATGCGGCGCCCAGACTCCGCTCGCTGCGCTGAAAACGGTAGTTGATGGCCGCATCGAAAACGTTGATGCCGCTCTCCGCCGCCGCGACGGCCGCCGCCGTGTAGCTTTCGTCCGTCTTCGCATCCGGCTGACCGAGGTACGTGCCCATGCCGAGCGAAGACATATTCAGGCGATGCGCATCGCGGAAATGCCCGCGCGCCGCAGCGGGAAATTTCGCCGCGTATCGCGCCGTGCCTTCTTTGCTGGCGCCTTTCAAGCCCGTTCCGCTCATGTCGCTCCTTCTTCAGGCGATTTTTCAAAAAGATCGTGTGGCGTGGTCTTGGTATCCACAGATGCGCCGGGAGCCGCGGCGGTGGAAGTTGTCGCGGGTTTTGGGGTCTTTTCCTCCACGCGCGTTTCCGGTTCCGGGGCCAGCAAGCGCGAACACGCACGCAGGATTCGCCGGTAGGGCCATCCAGCCGGCCAGCCGGCTTCGTTCTGAAAGAAAATCTCGCCCTCGCGCTCATTGCCATAATACCAGCGGGCCAGCAGCCACAGATGCTCGCTCAGTTCGTGCCTGCTCACGGGATGGCTGGCCGCGGGCTTGGCCGTTTCGAGGTAGTCGCGAAAGATTTGCTCGGCGGATTTGGGAGCGCTGGCCAATTCCGCGAAGCGCACCACCAGCGGCTCGGCAATGTAGCCGCCGCGGACGGCGTAAACGCCAATGGTCTGCTCTTCCGCGCCGCGCTGCAGAATCACGGCGTTGATGTCGGTGACGCGCCGCGCCAATTCCGGACCGCCGCGCAACGCATCGTCCAGTTTTTCCAGCCGTTGGTGGAACGCGGCGGCTTTTTTGAAATCCAGGTCCTCGCTGGCTCGTTCGCGCTCTTTTTCCAGCGCCACGCGCAGCGAATCGCCGCCGGTGTCCAGGAATTGCACCAGCCGCTGCACCTCCGCGCCATATTCTTCATGCGAGCATCCCGCAAAACAGGGCGCCAGGCACATCTTCATTTCCGAATACAAACAGCCGGGGAAGGTGGGATCGCGCCGAATTTTAATTTGGCAGCGGCGCACCTTAAAAAAATTCAGCACACTCTCGGCAAATCTTTCCGCGACTTTGCGCTTTTTAAAAGGCCCGTAGTAAGCGCCAGCAATTGGTTCTCCTTCGGCATTTGTGGGAATGCGCCGGGTAACAAAGCATCGCGGATAAGCATTCTTCAAATTAATTTTGAGCACCGCGGGCGGACGCATGCGTAGCAAATCGCGATAGCGCTCCGGATGCAGCACCTTCGCGTTTTGGTAAAACGTAAATGTCTGTTCAAAACGCGAACCGGTAATCCGGTAGCGCACGCCGCCGGCAAATTCCCGCAAATTCAAGCGCTTACTTTGCGCATCCAGCAGCCCCAAGAGCTTCGTGAGCCGGCGCCGCAAGTCCTGTGCGCAAATCAGGAAGGGCTGCGCGTCCGCGACGCGCGGTTCAATCAGACAAACGCCCGCGCGCGCCGGCAACGCCGCAAAAAAATCGGCGGCTTGTTCGGCCTTAAAAACGAGTTGATGTTCAAGTTCCAGCACGGGCTCAGAATACTCCAGATGGGAATGGGGCGTTGTCAAGGCGAGGAAGCTGTGGAAGTGATTGCCTAATGGGTTTAAGAAGCAATCAATGAAAAAGGCCGAGTGTCCTATTCATCGATCCGCTGCTCCAACCAAAAAATCACTATCGCCAGCAGTGGCCCAAATGTCCCAAGAAAAATATCTTGCACCCAATATTTGCGGCGGTCTTTTTCTTTTGAAATCCAGTTTTCTAGGTCGCCTATCGTTCCGACGATGCGGACGTTTTCCGGCGGCACGCCCTTCCCGGAGTTTTGCGGCCAGTCCTGATAGATTAGAAAGATCGGCGTCGAAGGGACCGTCCATTCAGTGGCTATCGCGCCTACTTCTGGAGTTCTTGTGGAGAAGGGTGCCCTTAGCCGCGCAAATACGCGGGGTTCCTTGTCTTTCGGAAAACTGACGGTGGAGTACCTGTAGGTCAGTCCGAGAAGCGGTTTCCATTCTTTGTCACCTACACGGACCGGGCGGCTAGCATCCTCCGCATAGGACAGGTCGAATTGTGCTGATACTTTTTCCACCAACGTTAAGCCACTTACCTGGTCCCAATACCCGTTTCTGTCAAGAATCACAAATGCGAGGTAAAGGAACGGTAATACCAACGTGACGGCAACGATTGTTCGCTTCCAACGCTTAAACTTTGCTCTGTGCTGTCTCTTCGTTTCTTTCATGCTGAACTTACCCACCGTGTTGTGCGCCCATGGGCGTTTTATGGAATGCAGTTATCGTCCTTTCAAGACCCAGGCGGAGATGACCAGGCGCTGGATTTCGCTGGTGCCTTCGTAGATTTCGGTGATGCGCGCGTCGCGGTAATTGCGCTCGACGGGGTATTCGCGGCTGTAGCCGTTGCCGCCGTGGATTTGAATGGCTTTGTGGGTGACGCGCGTGGCCATTTCGCTGGCGAAGAGTTTGGCGATGGCGGCGTCCATGCTGAAACGGGCACCAGTATCCTGCTTCCAGGCGGCTTTGCGATTCAGCAGGCGCGCGGCATCGAGTTCCGTGGCCATGTCCGCGAGCATGAACTGGATGGCCTGGAATTGCGAGATGGTGCCGCCGAACGCCACGCGCTCTTGCGAATATTTCAGCGCGGCTTCAAACGCGCCCTGCGCGATGCCGGTAGCCTGCGCGGCAATGCCGATGCGGCCGCCGTCGAGCGTGGAAAGCGCTACCTTGTAGCCTTCGCCCTCATGGCCGACGCGATTGCCTACGGGAACGGCGCAGTCCGTGAAAATCAATTCGCTGCACGCCGTGGCGCTGATGCCCAGTTTCTTCTCTTCCTTGCCGATTTTGAAGCCGGGCGTGCCGCGCTCGACGATCAGCGCGGTAATGCCTTTTTCGCCCTTCGCCGGATCCGTGTTTACGTACACGATGGCGGCGTCTGCTACGCCGCCGTTGGTGATCCATGCTTTCGTGCCGTTGATCACATAGGTGTCGCCGGTGCGCACGGCTTTGGTTTGCAGCGCCGCGGCGTTGGATCCGGCTTGCGGCTCGGTCAATGCGTAGCAGCCGATTCTTTCGCCGCGCGCGAAGGGCAGCAAGAACTTGGTCTTTTGTTCTGCGGTGCCGTAGCGATGCAGGGGCCCGCAATAAAGCGAATTCTGCACCGAGAGAATCACGCCCGTCGATGCGCAACAGCGCGAAATTTCTTCGATTACGATGGTGTAGGCGATATGGTCGAAGCCGGCGCCGCCTTCGGCCTCGGGCACGGCTACGCCGGTCAGGCCTAGCGCCGCGGCTTTTTTGAAAAGTTCGCGCGGGAAGCGGCCCGTTTCATCCAGTTCCTTGGCCAGCGGACGCACTTCAGCTTCCGCAAACTCGCGCACGCTTTTCCGCAACAATTCCTGTTCTTCCGTCAGCGCAAAATTCACGAGCGGTCCTCGCCACGCGGTTCGCTGGGCCAGTGGCCATGCGCACCGGCGGCAAGCCCGCTGGTCAACGCCGCGTGCAATCGCCGATAGGTCACGCCCAGCTCCTCCGGGTGCACGCGCGTTTCTCCGATCACGGTCATAAAATTTGTGTCGCCGAACCAACGAGGCAACACGTGCAAATGCAGGTGGCCGGTGACCCCGGCGCCCGCGGCTTTGCCCAGATTCATTCCCAAGTTGATGCCGTCCGGTTTATAAAGCGCACCCAGCGCCGCTTCCATGCGTTTGGTCAGTTCCATCATCTCGGAGGTCGTTTCGGCGTCGCACAAATGCAATTCTGCAACGTGAGCGTACGGCACAATCATTACGTGGCCGGAAGTGTATGGGTAGCGATTCAAAATGATAAAACACTTGGCGCCGCGCCAGACAATCAGCGCCTGTTGGTCGTCGCCGCGAGATAATTCGTGGCAAAAAACACACTCGACTTGCGGGTTGTCCGTCACCTGCTCGATGTATTGGTAGCGCCACGGACTCCAAACATAATCCATCGTTGAGCGGCCTCCGCTGCACAGTTGGTCCAGAATAGCGTATCTCCCGCGGGAAGGCATTTCTTCGCCGGGTTGGCACAAGGGATGACCCCGATACCGTAGCGGGTAGAAGATGACGCCCTGAAGGGCGTCGCCGCGGGTGCCTGGCGTATACCGCCTTTGGGTTTCTCAAAAGGTTGTCATTTTAAAGGGACTTAAAGTCCCTTTGTTTTCACAACCTTCTGTAAGTGTTCATTCTGGGCGGGTTACCTCGCTTTAATGTTTAGCAATTCATAACTACTGCGAACGGCCTACGGGGCCGACGTCGAGCTGCAATTGTACGAGCCAGAGCGGGACAATACCAATAGGATTACGTACAGATTAGGTACAGGCGCACAGAGAGACCAGGGGCAGGTGGACCTGCAAAGGTACAGGACCGGTTACGCGAACGGGGAGGAATGGCTGGGGGCGGAATAAGCGGCCCTTCGCGCACGGCGCTTAGGGTGAACGAGCGGCAGTTCCGCCGAGCCGCCGGCGCCATCGCTGTTCCTACCGCCTGCAGTGGCGGCTATTCCGACGCGGCACCATTGGAAGTATTCACAAAATCCTTCAATTCCTTGCTGGGCTTGAAAAAGGGGATTTTCTTTGGCGGGACGTCTACCTTGGCGCCGGTCTTGGGATTGCGCCCCACGCGGCCGCGACGGTCGCGCGTACGAAAGCTGCCAAAGCCGCGAATCTCGATCTTGTCGCCCTTCTGCAGGGCTTGAATAATGTTATCGAAAATGGTCTCCACGATGGTCTCGGAGTCCGAGCGTTTGAGCTCGGTAATGCGCTCGACTTCCGCAATCAAGTCGGCCTTCGTCAAAGTCGGTTGCTTGGTCATCGTCCCTCTGCCTCGTCGTGGTGCCGGTCACCGAACCCGTGTGAGCCTGGTTGTCGCACTCGTTCGTCGCTGTAGTCCCCTGAAGTACAACGGCTTAGAAGGGCAGCCACCCCGTAGTGCCCTTCTTCCTATCATTAAAATGACCCGCAGGTAAATGAAATTGTTCGGCCGTTCTTTGATTGCGAAGAATCAGCAAAAGTGCAGCATTATTTCGATGACGCCAGCTTGGAACGCATGGCATCGCCGATGGTGGCCGTCGAAGACGTCTTGGTCGTTTGTTTGTACTGATCGATTTCGCGGCGTTCGATCTGCTTCACCGCGGCGCGATAGCTGAGACCGATGCGCCGGGTCTCCGGGCTGATCTTCACGATTTTGAAATCGTATTCCTTGCCCGGTTCAAGCGGACCGGCGCTCTTCAGCGGGCCGGTGGTTGGACGGAAAGAAGAAACACCCTCGTCGCGGCGTTTGCGATCTTCAATTTCGGTGTTGTGGCACAGGGCTTCGATATTTTCGCCCAGCTCCACGAACGCGCCGAACGTGGCGATACGGGAAACCTTGCCCTTAACCACGTCGCCGACCTTATGCTTCTTGAACCAATCGCCCCAGATGTCGTTGACCTGCTTGATGCCCAGCGATACGCGGCGATTTTCCGGATCGATCTTCAGCACCTTGGCGGTAACGTCTTCGCCCTTTTTGAAGACCTCGTGGGGATTCTTGATGCGTTCCGTCCAGCTAACGTCGCTGACGTGCACCAAGCCATCGAAGCCGTCTTCCAGCTCGATGAACGCGCCGAACTCCGCGATGTTGCGCACCTTTCCGGTGACCACCGTGCCCACGGGATACTTCTCCGCGGTCAGCAGCCAGGGATCCGGCTGCGCCTGCTTGATGCCCAGCGAAACGCGCCGGTCGCTCGGCTTGATGTCCAGCACCACCACGTCCACTTCGTCGCCGACCTTCACCAGTTTTGAGGGGTGCTGCACCTTCTTCGACCAACTGAGCTCCGAAACGTGGACCAAGCCTTCGATGCCTTGCTCCAACTCCACGAACACGCCGTAATCCACCACGCCCACAACCTTGCCCCGCACCTTGCCGCCTGCCGGATATTTTTCCGACGCGCCGACCCACGGATCGGGCATCAACTGCTTCAGACCCAGCGAGACGCGCTGCTTTTCCTTGTCAAATTTCAGGATGACGACGTCCAGCTCCTGATCCGGCTTCACTACATCAGAGGGATGCTTCACGCGCCCCCAGCTCAGATCCGTCAGGTGCAGCAAGCCGTCGATGCCGCCGATGTCCACGAACGCGCCGTATTCCGTCACGTTCTTGACGAAGCCGTGCACCTTTTGCCCTTCGTGCAGCGATTCCAGCAGCTCGCCACGCTTGGACTGGAGTTCTTCTTCGAGCAGCGCGCGGCGGCTCACCACAATATTTCCGCGGCGGCGATTCAACTTGGTGATGCGCACTTGCAGTTCGGTGCCCTGCAAATTGTCGAGGTTCGCGGTGGGCCGCAAATCATATTGCGAGCCGGGCAAAAACGCGCGCACGCCCAAAATGTCCACCACCAGGCCGCCCTTGATGCGGTCCACGACTTTGCCGGTGATGGTTTCCTTGGCCTTCGATGCCGCGTCAATTTTTTCCCAGGTTTTGCGCCGCAGGACCTTTTGGTACGAGACGATGGCGTAACCGTCTTTGTGCTCGCCGGTGCGCTGCACTTCGATTTTGCTGTTGGGCTCCGGGCGCGGTATTTCCGTCTCGGAAAATTCCACTGCCGGGATCAAACCTTCGGTCTTGCCGCCCAGGTCCACCACCACGCCGTGTTCGGTGTACGCCACCACGGTCACTTCAATTACTTCCTTCGACGCCGCAGCTTCCTGCTTCTCGTCGTACTGCTCCATGAGCTTGCTCATTTCCTCCGAGCCCGCCGCTTCATCCGCGTCGCTGGAGGTTTCCGCATCCGCCGCGTGCGTGGCCGACTGCGCTTCCGCCTTGGCGTGCGCATCGGTTCCGCTTACGGGCGAAGCCGGCGCCGCGTGCGGCTCCTGGGCTTTTGTTTCTTCCGATTTGGCGTCCGGCGCCGCGGGAGCGATCGCATGGCCAGCCTCCGGAGAGGTCTGGTGCAAGGTTGACTGCGAAGCCGCGTGCGGATCCGCCAGCGCGCCTTCGTGCAACGCAGCATTCGCCGCCTGCTCAGGATTTTCGTCGAGTTTTATTTCGTGCGTGCTCTGTTGCGCCGCGCTATCCACGGCATTTTGTTCATTACCTGCTGCGTTCCCCTCTTCGTGCACCGGTGCGGCCGTGGCCGCGGTCTGGTTGTCATGGTCAAGAAACATGGTGATTGCCTCCGGGATAAGTATCCCTGTCTAGTCGAATGAAATTCCTTGCTGATGCCCTGTCTGGGTTTAGTGCAAGGAGGTGAACCGCTCAGTGATTACCAGCGAGCGGGCCGTTTGGCGGCCAGCTCGACATTATTCTCTTCGCGGCCCTCTGGGACGTTCCTGCCGCCGGCGTCGTAACGCCCACGGCCTGAGAATGATACAGGCCGCGTTGCGGGCGTGTCAATCAAACCGCGCCTACAATAAGGTGAATTTTCAGCGTTGCGTCTAGCTTCACGTGCCATCTTGGGTCGCCGGCGCCTCCGCTCCCAAGCTTGTCGTATACTCAACCCATGCCGCCGAGCGAGATCACCTTTTCGATTCAGGAATCGCCCGAGGGTCGCTTTCAGGCTCGGGCGCTCGGTTTCTCTATTTTCACCGAGGCCGATTCCCTCGACGAACTCAAGTCGATGATTCGCGATGCCGTTTCCTGCCACTGGGCCGCCGCCGAGAAGCCCAGCGTGATTCGCCTACACAAAATCAACACGAGTCCCTGAAACTAAACGCCAGATTCATCGCCCCTACCTTCCTCCAATAATTCCTCCAGACAGGCGAGCATATCGTCCCAGCCTGATCGCAATTCGGCCGTCATCATCCCTACCGCGCCCCAGCCCGCCCCGTCTGCCGCACTTCGCGGCGAAAATCGGGGGCGTCTACGTTTACCGTGCGGCACATTTCAAACAGGCGCGAGCGCATGCGGGCGCCGACGCGGTCCGCAATCGTATCCTCGCGCACCATCACGCGCTTGCCATCCGGACCCTTCACCGCTTCCGGCGCGCCGTCCGCCTCATCAAAATAATTCGTGGTCAAAATCGTCACGCGCTTTTCGTTATAGCGCGCATTCAGCACCAGCCCGATAATATCCAGCACCCAGGCCGAAGGTTTGCTGGCGCCCAAATCGTCCAGCACCAAAATCTCCACGGTGCGAATCGGCTCCAGAATGCCCACCTCCGTGGACTCGCTAGCCGGGTTATAACTCGCCTGAATCTCCTTCAGTAATTCCCGGTAGTCGCAAAAAAGCCCGGCATGCCCGCGCCGGATCAACTCCTTCAGCGCCGCCACCGCCAAATGCGTTTTGCCAACCCCCGAGGTTCCCGTCAGCAGCAGCCCCTTTTCCGCCGACATCGGATAATTGTCCACAAATCCCTGCGCAAGCATTTTCGCTTGTTTCAGCGAAGCTCCCTGGGCCGGTGTGGTCCCCACATCCGTACTAAAGCTTTCAAAATCGCAATGTTCATAACGCTTCGGAATGCGCGCCCGCTCCATCACCCGCGAAGCGCGTTCCTGCATTCCGCAATCGCAAGCCACGGCGGCCAGCCCCGCGCCATCCGGGCGCGGCACCATCTTCCAACCCGTTCCCTGGCACAACACGCAATCCTCAATCGCCATAATCTCTTCGTAAACAGCCGCCTGCGGAGGCGGGCGCTTTGAATTATCGGGCCGCGAATAAAAAATCGATCTTGCCGAGATGGGGCGCAGCATGCTGCGCCCCTACAAAAACAAGTGCGCCCGGATCAAGAAGGCGGCCGCTTTTGAATTATCGCGCCGCGAATAAAAATCGATCTTGCCGAGATGGGGCGCAGCATGCTGCGCCCCTACAAAAACAAATGCGCCCGGATCAAGAAGGCGGCCGGTTTGAATTATCGGGCCGCGCAAAAAATCGATCTTGCCGAGATGGGGCG
>Ga0302326_10000258_pt1 | contig 153194 bp, 146 predicted proteins | sample Palsa_T0_3_FD_202264 | JGI IMG/M metagenome (GOLD analysis project Ga0302326, IMG submission 202264) | Peat permafrost microbial communities from Stordalen Mire near Abisko, Sweden - Palsa_T0_3 | ecosystem: Environmental > Terrestrial > Soil > Palsa > Peat permafrost | place: Sweden: Abisko... | reverse complement strand
CAAAAACCGCCGAAACAACGAATCCCGCCGCAAACACGCAGCCGGACCACGAACCTCCGCAATCCCACCCAAACCCACCCAACGACGCCCACCCAACCCCAAAAACCCACGCGAAACACCCAGCGGCGAGGGCGCCCACGGAACGTCGGCTTCGAATCCACTGCCAGACTCGACGCTCATCGCCTCCGCCGCCTCCTTGCTTGCCGCCATCAGCCCCTGATTCTCCGGGCCAGGGCCCCTGCAGATGTCGAGATTTGGTGACCCCGCTTGTGCGAGTCATCATAAACACGACCCGACGCGAGCACAAGGTCCTGAACGCCCGACGCCGCGCACGCGCACGCGCACCTGCCGGAGCACACCGGGGGCCCGCGATTCGCCCGCCCCCGTATAGAACAACAGGCCGGGCCGCTCAGTCGATCGAGCGGCCCGGCCTGGGACCAGCGTTCAGTCGCTGGGTCGAGGCCCCAACGGGACCTTCGTCAGCCGACCAGTTTCGATCCCGCCGTCGCCTCCTTGATCAGCTTCGTGGGAAGCGGTTCGTAGTCGTGGTTGACGATCAGCCCCTGCCCACCGTTGGCTTCCGTGTTGAGCTGGAATAGCAGGTAGTTGTTGACCGTCGTCCCCTCTTCCGCGGTCCCGAGCGGGTACGCCGAGTAGTCGCTCAGCGCGAGCTCGTACGTCAGCGCGCAGATCGGGTAGGCCTTCTCCTTCGTCTCCGTCGTCACTTCGTTCCACGTGTCGGCCGTTAGCTTCGGCGGGAACTTCGTGCCGCTGCCGTTGGTGTACTTCGTCTTTTCGCAGTGGGCGTTCGCGGTGCTCGCCGACTCCCCGTCCGTCGAAGGGTCCGCGTACTTCGGCTTGGCGACACCCGTGCCGTTGTTTTCGATCGGCACCCAAAACGTCGAGGTACCCGGTCCGCCGGTGGCCGGAACGAACGCGCTGTTGGCGCGCGCGTCGGCGAGACCCGCGTAGCCGATGCTGCCCGGCGTTTCGGCGACCTTCGAGACCAAGGCGCTGTCGCCGGTTTTGGCCGGCCTGACGACGCCGATGGCGGCTTTCGGCCAGACGGTGTTGCCGGTGCCTTCGGCGATTTCGCCCCAGCTTTCGGTGGTCGCCGCTTCGGTTTCGAATTTCGACGAGTTGATCAGGTCCAGGTACTTCTTGAGCACGTGCGTCGAACCAGCCGAGTCCAGCCGCACGACCCTGGTGATCGAGTCCGAGTTGCAGCCAGCCGGCGACAGCGTGTCGCCGCTATCGGTGATTTCGCCCCACGTGTTGATCGTCCCGAGGAAGATCTTCTGCAGCGTCGGGTTGCCGATCACGAGGCGCCCGGGCCACGGGTTCTTCTTGATCGTGTTCGATGCGGTGCAGCCGGCCGGAAGGTGCACGATCACGACGATCGACTCCTGCGCCACCGGGATCGTCTGCAGCGAGTTGGCGACTTTGGTCGTCTCGTTGGCTTCGATTTCCGTTTTGTCGGTGGGGTTCGGCGGTTCCTCGGTGCCGACGAACGCGTTCGTCGACGCGAAGCTGGCCACGCCGTGGTTGACGCCCCACGATTCCAGCCCGATGCCGCTGGAGGAGGACGTGTAGTGCACTTCCGGTAGGCCATCGCTGCCCTGCGTGCCGCTGCAGGCCATCGCGTTCGTCGAGGTGTGGAAGCCCGGCCCCCACACGTTCTGCTCCGCGATCTTCATCACGGCGGCGCCCTGTCCGGTGATGCTTGCCCCGGAGCACTGCGTCGCCGCCGAAGCGCCGGCGGTGCCCACGCTTGCCAAGGCCACCGAGGACACGGCCGCCAGGATGCACACCGGTATCGATCGGCGTGCGCTGAGAAACCTCATTACGAAAACCTCCTAGTTGTGCGATTGCATGCCTGGCGTTCCGCTCTCTTCTCCGACGCGGAGTATTCCTCACGCCTTCGGTGAACATGTCGCGGTCCTGTGAACAGCCTCGGCCGGGCGTGACAGTAGCCCTGGCGAGCGTTCGTAATCGCCCAGACATACGACGACCGGGCCGCCCCATCCTTGGAGCGGCCCGGTCGGCACAATGCACGAACTACATTGTCCGCGAGGACGACCGCGCAGCAGCCGTCCTCGCGAGACGGCTACTAGAAGGCGGCCAGCGCTACGCCTTTCCTTGCCTCCTTGAGCAGCTTCGTCGGAAGCGGTTCGTAGTCGTGGCCCAGGATGAGCTGCTGCCCACCACCGGCTTCGGTTTCAAGCACGAAGTTGAGGTAGTTGCTGGCCGTCGTTACCTCTCCTTCGGTGGTGCCCGGGTAGTCCGAGTACTTGCTCAGCACCATGTCGTAGGTCAGCCCGCAGATCGGGTAGGCCTTCTCCTTGGTCGCGGTCGTCACTTCGTTCCACGCGTCGGCCGTCGTCTTCGGCGGGAATTTCGTACCCGTGCCGTTGGTGTACTTGGTCTTTTCGCAGTGGGCGTTCGCCAGTGCTTCGGTGTCGCCGTCGGTCGAGGGGTCGGAGAATTTCCCTTTGGTGATCCCCAGGCCGTTGTTCTGGACCGGGGTCCAGAATTTGCCGGTGCCCGGACCGCCGGTTTTGCTGAAGCCGCCATTGGAACGCGCGTCAGCGAGGTTCGCGTAGCCGATGCTGCTCGGCGTTTCGGCGACCTTCGAGACGAGCGCGCCACCGCCGGTCGCTGCCGGCTTCACCACGTGAGCCGCTGCCGGCCACGTCGTGTTTTCGGTGCCTTCTGAGATTTCCGTCCACGTCTTTTTTTCGGCTTTTTCGGTTTCGAACGCCGAGCCGTTGATCAGGTCGAGGTACTTCTTGAAGACGTGCGTCGTGCCTGACCCATCGAGGCGTACCACACGGGTGATCGGCGTTTCAGGGTTGCATTCGGTGCCCGCCAGTTTGTCGCCTTCGTCGGTGATTTCACTCCACTTGGAGATTTCCCCGAGCCAGATCTTCTGCAGCGTCACGTTCGTGAGAACGAGGCGCCCCGGCCACGGGTTTTTTTTGATCGTGTTCGAGGCCGTGCAGTTGGCCGGCAGGTGCACGATGATCGCAACCGCCGCCTGCAGCACCGGAACGCTCTGGACCGATTCAGCGAGCGCTTTGGTCTCGTGCGCTTCGATTTCGCCTTTCTCTTTCGTGTCCACCGGTTCGTCGGTTGACACGACTGCGACCCGGCCAGCTTCGAACGCGTGACTGTTGTAGCCCCAGTCTTCCAGACCAGCACCACTGCCGATCGATTCGTAGGACAGCGTCGGTTTGCCGCCGCTGCCCTGCGTGCCGCTGCACGCCGTCGGGTTGGTGGACGTGTTGAAGTCGGGCTGCCAGACTTCTTTCTGAGCGAGTTTCTGGAGCGTCGAGCCAGCCACGACAATGTTCGAGCCCGAACATTGGGTAGCCGCGCTCGCGGCGCCAGGCACCATGAGCGCCGCCACCGTGGCGGCAGAAAGAGCGCACGCCGACACTGTGCGGCGCGCAGAGAATAGACCCATTGTGTAGCTACCTCCGTGAGTGTTTGCAGATTCCATTGCGTACGCGCGAGACAACCGGTCCCACACGTGTACCTTCGCCTCCACGGAGCTTCACGAGGTTACGCCGATGTTCTGCCGATGTTACGATCCTGAGAACACGGGGCGCCCATACGGGAGTGGATCGCGCCCTGTGAACGGGCGCTTGCCCGCCGCCATCCCTGGCCGGCGGGCAAGGTTTGCAGGGTCGGCGCTACTTTCGCTTCGCCGCGCGCAACGTCACGGTCGACAGCGCTGTGTTCGACGCCCCCGCGGGGTCATGGGCCACGACCGTCGCGCGTGCGGGGAGCACGTGCGAGCGCGCGAGCAGCTTGCGCGCGGCGGACGAGAGATGCAGCGTGATCGACTTGACCTGACCGCCGGCCACCGTGAACGAGCCGCTCGCCAGGGTCAGGATCGACGCCTTCGCCTTCGCCTGCTGGGCGCGGCTCGAGACGTGCGCGACGACCGCCTTGAGCGTTCGCAGCGTGATGCTGCCCGTGCACGTGCTGACGCCGGTCGGGCAGCTCACCTTGACGACCACCGCTCCCGAGGAGCTGACGCTCAGCGACGTGCCGGCGACAGTGGCGTGCGGCGAGCCTTCCTTGACGCCGAGCACTTCGCCGGTGCCGCCTCCACCGCCACCGCCGGTGTTGCCGCCACCACCACCGCCACCACCACCACCACCGCTAGGGGGTTCCTTCGCGTTGACCGTCAACGTCGCTGCGGTCGTCGTCAGTGATTCGGGCACGGTGTTCGTGAACGTCGCCCTGTACTCGTCGCCGCTCTCCGCCAGCGTCGTGCCCGGCACGCTCAGCGTGCCAGAGGTGGCGCCTGGGATCGTGGTCCACGTACCGCCACCGTTGGTTGATTCTTCCCACTGAACGGTGGGCACCGGAAAGCCGCTCGCAGTGGCTTCGAAGCTCGCGTTCTGCCCTTCGGTCACCGTTTTGCTTTCGGGGCTTTTTATGATCTTCAGCTTTTCCGGCGCCGGTTCGACGGTCATCGTCGCTGCGGTCGTCAGCGCTTCGCCCGCCGAGTTAGTGAACTTGGCTCGGTACTCGTTTCCGTTCTCGGCGGCGGTGATCGGCGAGACGGTGTACGAGGCGGTGACGGTATGGCCGCTCGTTTTCGTCGTGCCGGCGCCAGCCACTTTGAATTCTTTGGTGGCGGGGGTGGAGACTTCCCACACGACCGTCGGCGTCGGGACGCCTTCCGCCGTCGCTTCGAACGTCACGCTTTCGCCGACTTTCTTCGTCTGGTTCGCGGGCTGTGGTGGGATGATCTTGGGCGGTTCGTTGACGATGATTTCGGTCGCAACTTTCAATTCCGGCGTCGCGAGGTCGTCGGTGTGAATGGTCGCTTCGACTTTCAGCTTCCCCGCCTTGGCGAATTTGTGCACGACTTCGGCGATCTGCGTCTGCTCCCCAGAGGGCGTCTGCACCGTTTCTTCGGCATCGCCGTCGCCGAACTGCCACGTTACGCTGAGGACGTTCGCGCCGAGCACCTTCGCACCGAGGGTGATCTTGGTCGCGGTGCTGGGTTCCGTGACGGTCTTGCCGTCCAGCGTCGCCTCCACGCCACCCACGAGCGTCGCGGCCGGACAGCCCGTCCCTCCTTCGCCGAATTTGATCACTTCGTTCGTCGCCATGGAGAGCACCAGGACGCTATTTTCCGGGCCGGCCGCAACCTGCGGGTAGTCCACGTTGCCGAAGCCGACTTCACACGATCCTTTCTTGCCGCCCGGGCCAGGGACCCCGCCCGTCCATCCGAGCTCGGACACCTTCGCCTTCTGGCCGGCTTCTTCCGTGTAGTCGAAGACCGCGGCACCGTAGCTGCCCTGCGCCCCGAGTTTCCCTTCTTCGGTCATTTCGTTGATTTCCTTGAGGGCCACGAGCCTGCCTTCGTTCGCGCCGGGACCGGGGAAGATCGCGAGCGCGCCGCCTTCATCGGTTTCTTCATCGAGTTCGACGAGTTCGTTCTTGAACGGGCCCGAGACGAAGCCTTCGGGCTCCGCGAACTGGAAGACGCTCACCGCTTCCGAGCCGAAGCCAGGCTTAATCTCGAGAATTTCTTCGGCTTCGTCGCTCTCGAAGTAGACCGCCCCGTCGTTTGACACGACGGGCGAGTTGCCCGCCTGTCCGGCGTGCGTGTCCACGTAGGTCGAGGTCAGGGTTCCCGCTGGGCTCACGCGGTCGACGGCCGTGTGCATACCCGATTCGGACTCGTCCACGCGGCCGAGGATCACGACTTCTTTGAGCGCCGGGTCATACGCGATCCCCGACGGTTCCAGCAGCGCCTGCCCAAGCGTTTCCGAGCTCGCCTTGAGAGCTTCCGTCGACGCGAGCAGCCCTTCCGGGTTTGCGGTCGCGGACGGGAGCACCGATTCGCTTTCGCCTTTTTTGTTGACGATTACTTCGGGCGTCGTCTTGAAGGCATACAGCGCGCCCGCGACTTCTTTGCCAGCGTTTACCGTGTCGCTGCGGCTGCGGTCGTAGGTGACAAGCGCATAGATGCGGTTTTCGCCCGGAGCCACGGCGAACCCCTCGAGATGCGCGACTTCTTCCATGCCGGAAGGCTCGGCTTTGATCACTTTGCCTTTTTCTTCGATTTCGCCGGGCTGCAGGACCGCTTTGCCCAGGTAGACACCGAGGTGGCTGTACTCCTGGATCCGAAATTCTTCTGATTCTTCCCTTCCTTCTTCGTCGCCGACGAGGACGTCGCCGTTTTCCGCGTCGACGCCAAACGCCCGCGTCGTTTCGTCTTCGAGGTTGAACGCGTGCCCTTCTTTGTGCTTTTCCGTGCCTTTGCCGTCAAAGCGCAGCAGTTGTCCGTAGCCGCTCGCCCAAGCCGGAGCGCTGGTGGCGGCGGCCATCAGCAGAAGGCCCATGAGGATGGGCGGCAGGAACCAGCGGACACTGCGGAAGTTCGACATCACGCTCCGGTCTATCGATTGCGGGTTGGCCTACCGTGGCATACGTGACGGCACCACGCAACATGGCTTCACCAGTCCTTTACATTGGCGATTAATCGCCGAACCGGCCGCCCACATGGTGCGTGCGCGCCCGCCTGCGCGCTTTCACAAGCTCGCGTCGATCGTGTTAAGAAACAGTGACGATCAGCGCCCGTCGCGTGGCATGCGCCGTGTGCTCATCCGCCGCTGCGCGCGCATCGTCGAGATCGTGGCGGGAGCGACGCGCACCTCGCGCCGGCCGCGCCGCGGACGGCGGCGCACCGAGGCGCCGGCGAACGCGGCGAGCAGCACGATCCCGAGCACGTACGCCGGCGCGGGCTCGTGTTCGGGCGAGCGATAGGCAGTCGCGGCGTTGCTCACCGACTCGGGCGCGGACTCCTCCTCTTCTTCGCGCTCGACCGCCTCGACCGCCGAGGTTCCGCTCGGCGGCGTCGGGCGCGCCGGCGTCGGCACGGGCGGCGGCACGAACGGGGGCACGAACGCGGGTGTAACCTGGGGCGCGAAGAACGGCGGGATCGTGGGCACGGGACGCGCCGGCGGGGCCGCGGGCGCGGGCGGCGTCGGTGGGGCCGGGAGCGATAGCGGCGTCGCCGCAGGCGCGGGCGCGGGTGCTGGCGCAGGCGCGGGCGGCGGGACGCCGGGGGCCGCCGTCTGTTGCGCGGGGGGATGCTTGGCGAAGGGCACGGTGCCGCAGGGCTGCTCCGCGCTGCCGGCCTGGACCGTCACCTGCAGCGATGCGCTCAGGCCTCCGGCGTTCACTTTCACCGTCGTGGTCCCGGGGTTGTAGGCGCAGAAGAGACCCGATTTTGACCCTGTCTTCGGTTCGCGTTCGGGTTCGCCGTTGGCCTGTAGGGCCACCGTTTCCTTACCGGCCGCGAGGTCCTGCTTGACGAAGCCCCCGATTTCGGGGTTCGAGGAGGTGAACGTGTATTCGGGGGGCGAGCCTTCGTCGGTGAGCCCGCTCGCGCACAGCGTCCCCACGCAGGTGTACGGAATCTGGATGTAGGGGTTTGTTTCGGGGGCTGGCGCGCCGCCTCCAGCCGAGCGGTTGCCCGCGCGCGCACGGCGAGCCAGCCCTTCGAATAGGGCGGGGTGGCTGCGGCGCAGCAGCGTCCCCTGCTTCGCTTCGACCGCGAGTTCTCCGATGTTGGGGATCAGCCGAGCCTTGACTTCCGCTTTGTTGGTCCTGGGGTTGCGTGTCGCGACTTCGACTTCGGCTAGCAGGAACCCGCTGTCGCCGAGGAAGGCTCCGGTGCGTTCAGACAGGTGGTTGACGTATCCGAGCGTGCCTGAGCCAAAGGCGGGGACTTTGCCGGCGAGCAGCTCGTGGACGTTCTGTTCGGGCGCGTCGAAGAAGTAGGCCGAAGCGCCGCCACGGGCGAGTATTGCTTCGAGCTTTTGGGCTTCAGGGTGGTTGGGGGCTCGTAGGTCGGCGTAGCCAACGACGATCGCCGGCTCTTTGGCTGCCGTGGCCGCTGCGAGTTCTTCGCCCACCCACGTCTGCTGTTCTTGGCCGACTTCGGCGTCTTCGGAGCTGTCGTCGAGCACAATCACCCTGACGGCTCCGCCGATGCCTTCCGATTCGAAGGCGTATGCGAGGCAAGCTTCGGGTCCCGCGGGACACGAGTGAGTGGCGCTCGCCGGCCTGAGCGCTTCGCGCGCCGAGGTTTCGCCCCCCAGGGGTTCCTTGTAGAAGGAGGCGAACGGCTCGTCCAAAGAGAGCTCGCTGCCTTCATCGCGGTCGGTCGGCGTGCCAACGGCATAGGCGGGAATCGGGCTGCTGGCGAGGAGCTGCGTGTAGCGTTCCAGTTCGAGGCCGTAGTTGATCTGATCGTCGGCCTCTTTCGGGCCGTTGATCGCGTGCGCGTTGACCAGGCGGGGACCGGTGTACAGGAACGCCCTCACGCCCGGTATGTCCGCGTGCGCCAGCGCCGAGGACAGCCACACGTCGGGACCGATGCCGGCGTTGGCCCGAGCCGCACATGGGCTCGCGCACTGCGCGTTGCCGCCGACCGCGAACACCGCCTTGTGTTCGTTGTGTTCGGGATCTTCGATGGTGATCTGCGAGGTTTCCTTCCCGAGCGGGGGTGTGCTTTCGGCGGGGTAGCGCTCGATGTCGGCGGTATCGAGTTCGCCGTCGACTTCGACGAATCCGCCCACGGCCCACCCCTGCGAGCCTGTCGGATCGACGAGCACCGCGGACACGGGGTCGGGTTGGTAGACCATGTCGTAGAAGCTCCAGTGGCCGGCCGGTTCCTTGACGTTGTTCAGTTCGGGCTCCTCGTCGCGCCACCCGTCCGCGGTCTGGCGCAGAACTGCTCGTTCAGCGTTGGTGAAGAGCGGGTAGGGTTGGATTTTGGTGGCCGGAAGGCCCGTCGGCGCTTCCGGGACATGTTCGACTTCGAACGTGTCGGGCACGCTGCCCGAGGCGACCACCCGCAGCGCGCCGTTTTCGCGGAACAGCGCCAGCGAGCCCGGTTCGCCCCCGCCCGGGAACGGCGTCGGGGTCGCTTGCCATGGTGCGCCCGCTCGTTCGCGCTCGTACACCATCCCCGAGGCGCCGAACGCGGCGCCGCCGTCTTCCAGGCCGGCCACCGCCCAGGGCACGTTCGATCCCATGACTGCCGCCGCACTCTGGTCCACCTGCCAGCCCGAGCCGTCGTTGACGAGTAGGCCGCCCTTGTACTGATCGGTGTCCCGCTGGGGCAGGATTCGATAGGCGACGATCGCTTCCGATCCCGCGAACGCGACCGAGGTGAAGCTCGCGCCGGCGACTTCCGGGGGCAGACACGGCTGCGGAACCCCGGGTTCGCACATGGGTTCCTGCGTCCAGGTCTTGCCGTAGCTCAGCAGCACCCCGCTCTCGCCGACCGCATACCCACGTGTCGGGTTGCCGGCTTCAAAGGCGATGCCGAGCAGGTTGCCGCGGAAGTTGTACGGCGTGGCAGGGTCCGGTTCCCACAGGCCGGTTTCCCCGCGCCAGATCCACATCGGGCTTTCTTCGGGGGTCCCGGGTCGCACGTTGCCCACGGCGTAGGCGCGGTTCGGGGTCGGCCATGCGACCGCGCGTAGCTGCGGTAGCTCGCGCTTACCGCCGGCTCCGAGCAGGCTTTCCGGCACCCAGCCATGCCCGGGCGCAAAGCGGGCGACCTCCCCGAGGTCGCCGACCGCCAGCGCTTCGCTAGAGAGCGATCCAACAGGCGCATCCGGCTCCGGCGCGACGGCGATCAGCGCGTGGCGAAACGACGTCGGCCAAGGCTGCAGGCGACTCTGCTGTTCTTCGCCGGTGATGTGCACGGGCAGCTGGGAGTTGCCGAGCCACCCCTCGCGAGGGTTGGAGAACGCAGCCCCGTACGTCGCACCGACGCTGGAGCTCACGCCGCCGCCCAACGCGAACACCGGCTTGAACACTTCGCCTTCGAGGCGCAAGCTGACCCCTTCCGCGAGACCGGTGATCACCCGTTCGCCGAACTTCGATGCGCTAGCCCACGCGATGCTGCGCGACGCGCCGGTGGGCAACGCTTCGGGCAGCGCGTGATCGCATGCTTCGCTCGGTGTCGTACACCAGCTGGTCATCGCGGGTCCGCCTTCGGGCTGGAAGAAGATTGTCGCCGAGGAACCCCGTTCCTGGAGTTCGCCGTCGATCCACACGCCCTGGCTGGTGACCGTCAGGACCTGGGTCAGCACGCGTTCGCGGTCGGCGCCCGGGATCGTGAGCTGTTCGTTGCCGATCGCAAGCGGTTCCCCCGCTTCCCCGCCGGACTTCAGCGCCACCGGCTGCCAGCTCGCTCCGCCGCCGCTGGGCTGGCGGTGGAACAGCGCCACGCTGCCCGCGCCCGAGACCTGGCCGAGCAACCAAGCGTTATCGGGCGAGCTGGCGCCGATCCCGAGCACGCGGAATTCTGTAGCGCTCACGCCGCTCGGCAGTTCGATCTTCTCCGTGGTCCATTCGCCGGTCGCGCTGCTCCAGTGCAGGACGTCTTCTTCGAAGCCCGTGTGGCGTTCCCTGACGGGTACGACCAGCGCCCCCGTGTGTCCGCCGGCTTCGTCGAGCGGCGCGATCAGCGGAGCGCGTTCAAATCCGAACAGCTGGTCGCCGGGCTCCATCACGGCTTCGGGGACCGGCTTGGTCTCCCGGAACGGGTTCGCGGGGTCGTTGGGTTCCTTGACGAGCAGCACCTGCGCCTTCGCGGCTTCGCCCGCGAGCACGCCGGCGCCGTCGGCGGTCATTTGGCCGGCGAGCGTGCTGGGGCCCGCGTTGCTGCTGAGCGCAGCGCCGGGCTCGTCGAGCTTGAAGCCGGTGAGCGGTTCGCCGGCTTCGTCGAGCAGGCCCGGCCCGAGCGACCAGCCGTTTCCGGCGGCGTAGCGCACGAGCACCGGCCCCGCCGTCCCGTGGCCAACGCCCCAGGTCTCGTAGCTGCCGCCGCCGGCTTCGTCGGGTGTGGCGCCGATCATCGTCACTTCCGTCGCCGGGACCGAGTCGTCGGTGTAGACGAACGGTTCTCCGGCGCCGCTGCGAGCGACGGCGCGGGGGGTGCCACCCGTGCCTGGCACGGTCCCGGTCAGCGCCAGCGCCAGCGCGCCGGCCGCCAACGCGCCCACGCCCAACGCCCGCCGGCGAGACCGGCCCACGATCGAACGCGCGAAGCTCAAAGCGACGGTCCCCAGCCCGAGATCCCGAGCGCCTTGGGAAACGCCAGCGAGGTGCTGATCGATTCGACGCTGCTGTTGCGGGAGGAGACCGTCGGCAGCGGCGCGAGCGCGTGGGTCTGCAGGGCGAGCTTCGTGGGCCAGCGACGAGGGTCGAGCCGCAGCTGCAGGCTGTGTCCACCGGCCTTGAGGGTGCGCATGGGTGTGCTCGCGACGACGCTCGCGTGGCGCTTGGCGAGCAGGCGTACGCGCGCCTTGACCGCGAGGTGGAAGCTCAGTTCCAGCGTGCTGCCGTGAACGAGACGCGTGTGCACGTGGGACAGCAGCGGCACCGTGGTGGTGGCGAAGATGCTGGGTGTGACGGTCTTGATCAGCGCGGGCGGGGGCGGCGGTTCTTCCTGCGGCGCTTCGCTGATCAGCGCATCCGAGAGTTCCTGGGGGAGCCCCTGGTCGCGCGGGCGGAACGTGAGCACTTCGCCGTTGAACGCCGGCGCGGTTTCGACCGGCAGCGAGGGGCTGGCTTCTTCGCTCAGATGAAAGAGCCAGCCCTGGGTCGTAGCCATCCAGCAGTCATCGTGCGCGGGGCAGACGATTCGGTAGCCGGCTCCCTTCGCGCCGATACCTTCCGCGCGCTGGGCTTCGGAGGGCACCTGTTCTTCGGACAGCGCTCCTTCGGCGGTCACGTTCAAGAGCCTCGCCACCACCGTTGCGTTCGGGCTCTTCAGGTCGGTCACGGTGTCGAGCGCCAACCAGGCGCTCGCGCTTCCCGGTTCGGCGGCGAGCGCGCCGACGTCCTCGCTTTCGAGGTTTGACGGATCGACTTTGAGGCTTTCGCTTGGTTCATCTTCACCTGTTTCAGCGGGTCCGAGCACCTGGGTCCAGGCGCCGCCGGAGTCGCGCAGCACGGTCAACTTGGCTGGTTCCGAGCCTTTTGGCGGTGTTTCGACCGGCCCGGCCGCCGCCCACAGCGATTCTTCGTCGGCCGACAGGTGCATGAATCCGAGCGCCGGCGGGAACGACTGATGTCCCAGATGGGAGGCGTACTGTGGCAGTAGCTGCCCTTCGGAGGTCTTCGGATGGAGCGGCGCGAACTGGTGAACCGGCGTTTCCGCCGTGGAGATTTCCTGCAGGATCGACGGGTGCAGGATTTCCGTTTCCGTCTCCCCGAAGCGCGTCGGTTCTTCCAGCGCCAGCGCGACGCTCTCGTACAGCCGGCCTTCGAAGATGCGCATGTCCTGCACGGTTTCGACTTCGGAATTGGGTTCGGCTTCCAGCGAGCTGCCGTTCCAGTGCAGGTGAAACGCGCCGGGCTCCGGTTCGGGGAGCGGCGCCCCGGCGAACCAGCAGTCGGTCGAGCTGACGCACGCGGCCGCGTGCATCGGCTGATAGGAGCTCGCCTGGAAGGCCGGCGCGGCGTAGGAATCGACGACTTCCAGCTTTTCGCTTGTTTGGTTGTAGGCGAAGCGACAGAGCGTGTCGTCTTCCAACGGCGGCAGCACCCCCTCGCCGTTGGCGGCCTGCCCGGGGCGGCCGTCGGAGATCGTCCAGAATTCGAGCGGCCCAGCCCACGCGATCCGCCCATCGGTGGCGCCGCACACGCTCGCGAGCTCGTGCCAGCCGGCGCCGTTGTAGACCCACACTCCCGGCAGCACGGTGCTCCCGTTGCCGGCCGTGATCAGCAGGCCCAGGTTGGATTTGAGGAACTCGATGTCGCCGATCCGGCCGAGGCCGACGGGGGTGCGGTGGCAGTTCGCCGGTTCGCCTCCCTGACAGACTTCCGAGCCCTGTACGCCCGGGGGCGGCGGCGGCGGTTCCGGCTGTTCAAGCCGCCATTCCAGCGGGGCCGCACCGGCCGCCGCAACCAGCGGCCCGCGTGCGAGCAGGAGAGCGGCGAGCACGAGTAGAACCACCGCGCCCAGCAGGTGCGGAGCTGTCCGCGAAGCGCTCATCGCCGGTGCCTCGCCTTGGCGGCCGCCCGCCTGGAGCTCCGCGCGGGCTTGACGCGCGAGGTCTTGGCCTTGCTGAGAAAGGACACGACGATGTTCTGTCGCAGGGCGGGGTGTCCCGTCGCGCTGAAGACGACGCTCACCACGCCGGAGAGCCCTCCCGAGGTGCTCGCGAGCGCGCGATAGCTCGGCGCGAGCGTCAGCGTCAGTTCCACGAGCCCACCTTCGCTCGCGGCGATCGCCCCCTTCGCGGCGGCAAGCACCCGCTCGACGACGCTCGCGCTCGCCTGTGCGTGCTTGGCGCGCGGACGACCATGACGGGCCGCGGCTCTGGCGGAGTGCGAAGCGGCGCTCGCAACGGCACCCTCGGCAGACGCGCTGACGCTGCCGGCTCCGGGCGCCTCCACATACAGCCGCACGCTGCCGTTCGCGAGCGAGAGCACGGTCACTCCCAGGCGCCATTCGGGACCGGAGAGCGGGCTGGCCGGCGCGCTCGAGATGTACGTTTCGGCGGGCGCGGATGAGAAGACTTCGCGCGTGACGAAGAACGCGTCGCTGCCGTCGGCGGAGCCGCCGATCGGTTCCCTGCTGGGTGTATTGCCGTCGCCGTAGACGAGGTTCGAAGCGGTCGAAGCGAACGCCAGGATGTCGCCGTTTTCGGAGAAGGAGGGCGAGAGTGCGCCGTCGGTCCTGGTTTCGTATTGATCTTCCTTGCCCGCGAGGACTTCCTTGTGGGGGCGTTCGCTGGGGCCGCCTTCGTAACTGTGCGTGACGCGCGTCAGCGTGTCGTCGCCGAGATCGACGTCGAACAGTTCCGCCATGCCGGGCACCGCCGCCGGCGCGGTCACGTAAGTGAGCGCATCGAGCGGGAACTCGGTGCGCTGTGTCGTGAACGCGACCTGGTTGCCGTCGGAGGAGATGCCAGCGTCGAGGATCGCGCCGTCGGGTGCCAGCTGGGATTCCTTGCCGCTGGCGAGGGTGCTCAGCGGTCGCAGCGCTTCGCTGCGCGACAGCCCTTCGTGCATGTTCGCCACATACAGATCGTCGGCTTCCCCTTCCGCGCTGCGACCGAAATCCACGCCGAGCGCGACCAGCTGTGCTGTTGCCAGGAACGCGACGGTGTAGCCATCGGCGCTCAGCTGCGGGACCGGGTCGCCGACGGTCCCCGCCCAAACGCCGTCCACCGGTTCCACGGCAAAAGGTCCGTGACAGGGGCTCGACAGCTGCGCCTGTAGGCCGCCCAGTTCGGTCTCGCCACTCGCGACACAGGCCTGGCTTTCGGGTTCAGAGCCCCCGGTCACCCGCCTGGTGGGAGCCAGCGGCCCATCCGCGATGCGCCGCCACAGCGGCTCGGAGTAGCGTGGCCTGTCTTCGCCCGGGAGCATCCTCGCCTGCTTGTAGATGGTCTGCCCCATCCACGCGACCGTTGTTCCGTCGGCGCTGATCGATGCCCCAACCCCGGTGGGCAGGCCATACGCGCGATTGTCGAAGGGGAAGGTCGGCGGGTCGTTGGCGCCCCCGGAGTTGTAGACGGCGCCGTAGGTGGCGGCGCCTTCGCTCGCCGAAACGGGCGCGCCTGGAATCGCCTGGCCTGTGCCGGGGTTGTATTCGGCGCTCACCAGCTGCGTTTCGTTGCTGTCCAGGTCGCGCACGGCGACCTGGAGCACGGGCGTTTTCGGCCCGGCCAGGTTGGAGACGGCGGTCGTCACGAACGCCACCTCTTCGCCTTTGGCGCTGATCGCCGAGCGACCGCTGGCGATCGAGCCGTAAACGCTTGAGCCCCCGTCTTCGTATTCGAGGCCTCTGTCTTCCCCATTGGCGGCCGAGACGAGCGTAAACGCGCAGCGCTGGGCCAATCCGCGCGCGTCTTCTTCTTCGGCCGCCCGGCAGGATTGGGATTCGGGGAGGTCCATGTTGCGCACGTACACATCCGGGCCGCTGTTCGTGTCGTCGTAGGGGGCAAGACGCGCACTCGTCGTGAACGCCACGTACTGCCCGCTTTCGCTGATCGAAGGCAGCTCGGCGTCGCAGGGCTCGTGCGAGGATTCGCGGGGCAGACACGATTCGCTCCCGGCGAGCTCCGCGCCGACCGCGACCGGCTGCACTTCGCCGGTCTCCAGATCGCGACGCCAGACGCCCGCAAGTCCCGCGAAGTAACCGTCGAAGGCGACGTACTCGCCGTTGCCAGAGATCGCGGGGTCGTGCGCGTAGAGGGCCTGCTGCAGCGCGCCGCCGCCTTCGAGGAAGCCGTCAGAGCCCATCGCGATCGACTTGAACACGTCCGCTCCGGCCGGCGCGCATGCCGCCAGCACCATCGCCAGAGCCGCCAGAGCGCCAACTGCACCGCGCCGCCTCATCGCACGCTCACCAGCCTGCGAACGACACCCCGGTTGCCGATGTTGTCGCGAACCTGCACGACGACCGTGTAGATGCCAGCGTGGGCGTAGCGATGCTGGAACAGCGTGCGTGCGCTGGCCGTTGCGCCGTCGCCGAAGCTGACGTGGACCGCGTGCACGTCGACGCCCGATTGGGAGTCGCTCACGCGGACGCTGACTCCGTACCCGCCCATCGCGTTCGTGACCTTCACGATGGGAGGCTGGCCGTCGATCTTCAGTTTGGATGGTGGCGTCAGCGTCGACTGCCCGAACGCGTCTGTCGCCAACAGCTGCACCTCGTGGACGCCGTCACCGAGCTCGCGGGGATCGAGCGCAAGCGCGAACGCGCCGGCGGGCGTGGCCTGACGATGACCGTCGAGCACGACCGTGTAGCTCAGCGGCCCGTTTGCGCTGGCGGCTGGCAGCCAGGAGATCCGCGCCTGTGGGGGCTTGATCCATCCCTTGGGGACGCTTACGACGAACGTCGCCGGCGGCGCGGTCACCTGCGCGGCGACGATCGCGGCGTCGCCCAGCGGTCCCTGCTGGAAGGCCACGAGCCCGTCGCCCAGGCCCGAGCGCCCGACCGCCAGTTCGCCGATCGGGCCACCGGCCCCGCCGCTGACCAGCGCGGTCTGCACGGCGCCGCTGGGAAAGTCCTCGCGCACCGCGACCGCTGAATGTCCCTGGGAGTCGGCGCTCGGCCACGCCGAGACACCGCCGCCTTCGGGGTTCATCACGCTCGCCGAGGGGAGTTCGTCGGCCGGCGCGAGCGTGGAGCCGACGAACGGCGGACCCAGCGACAGCGTCCCGGATAGGCCCAGGTCGGTGCCCTCGACGACGCGCGGCGTGCCGTTGCTGTCGTAGAGCAGGCGCAGCGATTCCTTTTCGTCGAGGTCGACGCTCGGCCGCCCGACGGAGGCGCTCCTGCCCCCGGATTCCGCCGGGTCCGCGAGGCTCGCGCCGAGGAACTCGTCGCCGCTGGCCGCTTCGCCGTTGGGCAGGTCGTTCACGAAGATCCGCGGCCCCGACAGCGGCGATCCCGGCCCGGCGTCCTGCCGGTAGGCGACCTCGGCCTGTCCCAGCCGGGTGAGCGCGACGCTCGGCGCGTCGGAGTCTTCCTCGATCGGCGCCTTGGAGAAGCTCGTCGCGCTGACCGGCATCACGTAGTCGACGCTCGAGCCAAACAGGCGACGCGCCCAGATGCGCGCGACTCCAGTGATTTCCGGCTCCTGCCAGACGACGACACCGTTGCCGGTGGGGCCGATCGCGATTTGCGGCGCGTTGGCTTCTGTGGGTGGGCGCATGGCGATCCCGGGATCGTGGTTGACAGCCCCGAGCGCCGACCATCGTTCGCTGTCGAAATGCGCCACGCGCACTTCCTCATCGACGTCGCCGAGGTGCAGCACCGCGGGACCGCCCGGTTCCATTTCTTTGAGCACCCGGTAGACAAGGTCCGCCTGCCCGGTTGAGCTCATCGCGAGGTCGGGGCTGGTGCCGATCCCCCTGCGGATGTCGCGATCGACGATCATCGCCGGTCCGAACTGCGAGGAGCCGGGACCGAGCGTGGCGCCCAGTAGCTCGTCGACCGGCTGCTCGTTTTCCGAGGCAAACGGCGTCGCCCAGACGACCACGAGCTCGCCGCCGTTGGCGGCGCCGATGCGCGGCCAGCTTCCGGCGAACGGCTCTTCGGTGTCGACCCGAATCGGCGCCAGCCATTGGCCGGCGACGTAACGCGAGACGAACACGTGGGCGACGCCGTTCACGCGCTTGAGGTACACGAGCCCGCCGGTGCCGTCTTCGGCCATGGCGACGCCGCCGAAGCCGACGATTTCCTGGCTCGGACCATCGATCGTTACCGCCGGCAAGATCACCGCGCCGGCCAGCTGCACGTGGGCCGCGAACGCGATCGCGGCGAGCAGTGCAAGCGCCCTCGCGAGGACTCTCATTCTTCCGGCTTGCTCTGGGCCCCGGGCGTCGGGTTGAACGCGCAGCGGAAGTTCTGCGGTTCCTTGACGGGCTGCGAGCCGGCAAAGCCACCCAGGTTGCCGTTGTCGTAGACGGTCACATACTGAAGCGATTCCGGTAGCGGGTTGGCCGCGATCGGGATCGGGTTGCCCTGACCCTGACGGGGGTCACCGGTGGCGCCTTCGCTCACGCCCTCCGACCCGGCCGCGGCCGAGCCGGCCTCGGTGGTCACGAGCGACGAGCTCATCTCGCGTTCGTCTTTCAGGCCCCGGCTCGGGTCCAGGTTGACCGTCGCCGTGTCCGGGTTGTCGTGAATCGTCGACTCGAGCTTCACGCGTTCGGCGGCGCCGACGAGCTCCGAAGCGCTGGGCAGCCACCCGCCCTCGGCCTCACATGCTTTGCTCGCCCAGATGAAGTTGTCCTGGCCCGCCTCCGCGTTGGTCAGCGGATATGGCGCCGACTCAAGGCACCAGGTGCCCAGGTCGACCGTATCGGCTGGGCACGTGCCGCCGAGTTCTTCGGCGGTCTTGCCGTCGACCCGCGAGGCATTCCTGACCGTTGGGATCGCCGACGCGGGGAACTTCCTGTTCTTGCCGAGCAACAGCACACCCCCGGCATACGGCTTGGCGCTGATCGGATGCCCGGCGAACGCGCTGATGACCGCGTGGCGAGCGGCGTCGGCGAGCCCGGTCGTCGAGAACACGAGCGCCACCAGCGCGACGATCATCGCCGGCGAGGGCACGCGCCGCCTCATTGCGCTTGCTTGGGATCGCGTCCCGGCGCGGTTCGGCGCACGTCGCGCAGCTCGTCCAGCGTGATCTCCCTGACGGTCGAGAGCACCGCGTCCAGCGCGACCCCCGAGAGCGTCTCCTGCTCGAGCAGCGCAGTAGCCGTCTCCTCGACCGTGCTCCAGTTGCGATCGAGGATCACTGCCGCGCGCGCCTCGGCGTCGCCGACCAGCCGCTCGACCTCGTTGTCGATCAGGTTGAGCGTCGCGGGCCCGACCGAGCCGAGATCCTGGAGCGAGGCGCCGAGGAACACCTCGCCGCTCTTCTCGCCGATCGTCACCAGGCCGAGCGCCTCTGACATGCCGAACGAGGTCACCATGCTGCGCGCGAGCGCCGTCGCGGCATGCAGGTCGTCGTGCACGCTCGTTGACGTGTGCCCGAACGCGATCCGCTCTCCCGCCAGGCCTGAGGTGATCACGATCAGCTGGCTCTGCAGATCGGGCTTGGTCATGATCGTCTGGTCGCGATCGGAGAGCATGTGCGCGGCCGTCCCCAGCTGGCGCCCGCGCGCGACGATCGAGAGCTTGCGCGTGGAGGTCGTGTGCCCCAGCGCCTCGGTCACGACCGCGTGGGAGGACTCGTGGATCGCGATCAGCCAGCGCTCCTGCTCGGTGAGGATGTGGTGCTTGGCAGGACCGGCGACGACCCGGTCGATCGCCTCCTCGAGGGTCTTTGCGTCCAGCTGCGCGCGCCCGTCGCGGACGCTCAGCAGGGCGGCCTCGTTGATCACGTTGGCGAGCTCGGCGCCGCTGAAGCCGGGCGTCTGACGCGCCACCTCCTCCAGCGAGGCGTCGGGCGCGAGCGGCCGCTTGCCCCCGTGAAGGCGCAGGATCTCCAGGCGTCCGTGCACGTCGGGCACGTCGATCACCACCTGGCGGTCAAAGCGCCCCGGACGCAGCAGCGCCGGGTCGAGGATGTCCGGGCGGTTGGTCGCGCCCATCACGACGAGCCCGCCGTCGCCGGCAAAGCCGTCCATCTCGACGAGGATCTGGTTGAGCGTTTGCTCGCGCTCGTCGTTGCCCTGGCCGATGCCAGCGCCGCGCTTGCGCCCGGCGGCATCGAGCTCGTCGATGAAGATGATCGCCGGCGAGGCCTTGCGCGCCTTGCGGAAGAGGTCGCGCACACGCGCCGCCCCAACCCCGACGAGCGACTCGACGAAGTCAGAGCCCGACACGGTGAAGAAGGACGCGTCGGCTTCGCCCGCGACGGCCTTGGCGAGCAGCGTCTTGCCCGTGCCCGGAGGGCCCACCAGCAGGACGCCCTTAGGGGCAGCCGCACCGACGGCCAGGTACTTGCTCGGATCGGCCAGGTAATCGCGAATCTCGCGCAGCTCGGCCAGCGCTTCGCCGGCGCCGGCGACGTCCGCGAAGGTGATCTTGTCGCGGGTGCCCTTGCCCTTCTTGCGCCCCTTGCCCGTGAACTGCGAGAAGCCGGCGATCCCACCCGCGCCACCGTCGGCGCCCATGCGCGTGAACAGCGAGAACAGGCATACCAGCAGCAGGATCGGGATCAGGAACTGGACGATGATCGCCTCGGTCCCCTTGTTCGACTGCTGCTCGACCGACACGGTCGCGCCGCTCGCCGAGAGTTCCTTCAGCAGCTGCTGGGTCTGCGCGCCCGAGGCCGGATAGGCAGCCCACAGCTGCTGCGTGCCGCCGACGGCCGTGCTCGCCACCGCGAGCGTTTCAAGGCCATGCGTTTCGGTGGCGCCGGCCGCGCCCGTGGTGCTCGCGCTAGTCGTCGTGCCGGCTTCGCCGGTCACGCTGGCGAACGTGCCATCGGCGAGGACCTTCGGCGCGGTCGTCGTCGTCGTGATCTCGACGCGGCTGTCGTGGTCGAGCAGGACCGCGGTGCTGATGTCCCGCTGCTTGGCCAGCGTCTCGACCGTGCTGATCGGCACCTGCATGCCCGAGCTGCTGGGCTTGATGCTCCCGAGCAGCGTCGCAAAGGCGACCGCCAGCGCGATCGAGGCGACGAGCAGGAACGTCGAGACGGGGTCGCGCAGGATGATCCGGGCGAGGCCCGCGCCGACCTCGCCGAGCCTGACGAGCACCGGGTTGCGGCGGTGGGCCAGACCAGAGCGCACCGCCGCCCGGCTCGCTTGCGCGGAGCCGGCGCCGTTGCTGGTAGGGGGGTCGAGAGGGGTGTGGTCGTCGTCTGTCATGGGCAGGCAAGCGGGTTCGTCGAGGACGCCGCGACGGACAGAGGCAGCCGTCGATCGCAGCGCCGATCGGACCTCAGCCAGCGTCACACGGGACGAGCGGAAAAGCAATGGCGTTCACAAAAACGACACATCACCCCCATGTGCGTTTACAAAAAATAAACAACACGCCCTTCCCCGACGTTCACAAAAACGAAACACCAGGCCGCGGTGCGAGCGACACTCTTCCCCCCGGGGTGACGTCATCGCGCATACCGCATCGATCAGCACCTCGATCTGTTTCGGTCCCCCAGGCGTCTTCGACACCCGAGTCGCACCCATTTTCCAAACGCAAAGGAGCAACAACTGTGCGCGCGCACCGCACCCTCACGCACCGCACCCTGATGGTTTCCGCGATCCTCGCGCTGGCACTCCTCGCGCCGGCTAGCGCGATCGCGAGCAAGCGCCTGGTCATCGCCGGGTCGACATCGATGCTGCCGCTCGTGGAAAAACTGGCGACGGCCTACCACAAGGCCTACCCCAGGATCGCCAAGCCCAAAGTCGAAGGTGGCCAGACCGACATCGGCATCGACGACGTGCACAGCGGCAGAGCCGACATCGGCGATGCCTCCCGTGACCCGATGGTGGGCGTCGACCCACCCGGCCTGGTGTTCACCAAGGTCGCTCGCGACGGCGTCTGCGTGATCACAAACGAGGCCAACCCGCTGCCCAACCTCACCCAGGAAACGATTCAGGGGATCTTCACCGGCGATATCCGCGACTGGAGCGACGTTCCGCAATCGAGCCTCACCGGCCCGATCGACCTGTTCGACCGCGAAGCCGTCTCTGGTACGCAGGACGCCTTCCAGAATATCTTCCTCGGGGAAAGCCTGAAGATCTCTCTGAGCGCGAGCCAGGAGAACTCCGAGGGAAGCGAGGTCAACGCCGTGGGGGCCGACAAGAGCGCGATCGGCTTCACGTCCTTCGCCGCGACCCTCAACGGTGGCGTGCACACCGTCGACTACCAGGGCATCCCATGCACGTTGGCCAACGCTAAGTCCGGCCAGTACGGTGGCGTGCGCAACTTCTGGATGGTGACGAAAAAGGTCGGCACCTCGCCGGAAGCGATCAAGTTCATCGACTGGGTCACCAAGCCCGGCAACCTGACCGTGCGCAAGATCGTCAGCTCCGAGTGGATCGCGATCCACTGACAGCAGCACCTTCCCGCGGCCCACGCCGCGTACGCCGCTGGGCCACGGGAAGGACCGACCGGCGCGTCGAGCACACGCTCGGCGCGCTGGCCGTGGCGGTGCTCGTCTTCATCGGGGCGATGCTCGTCACCGTCCTGGTCAAAGCGTGGCCGTCATTCTCGAGCAACGGCCTGGGCTGGTTTGGGCCCGGCGGCGACGTGGAATCGCAGCTGCGGGCGATGGCCGAAAGCAAACCGCTGCCCGGGCATTCGATCCTCTACTTCCGCGCCTGGCCGCTGATCTGGGGCACGCTGCTGACGACAGTCTCAGCGGTGCTGGTCGCGCTCGTCGTCTCCACGCTAGCGGCAATCTTCTTGACGGAGTTCGCGCCACCGGCGGTGCGGCGAGTCCTGGACCCGGTAATACGGCTGTTGGCGGGCGTCCCATCGGTGATCTACGGGCTGATCGGGATCCTCGTGATCGCGCCGTACATCAACAACCACCTCATCAGCAACGCCCGCAAGGCGTCGGTGGGCTACGTGGTGCAGCTGAGCGGCGCCGATGTGATGACCGCCTCGCTGGTGCTGACGGTGATGATCCTGCCGATCATGGTCGCGATCAGCGCAAACGCGCTTGCCGCGGTCCCGGCGAGCTGGCGCGAAGGCTCGCTCGCCCTGGGTGTCAACCGCTGGCGCACGATCTGGCGGGTCTCCCTGCACGCTGCACGTCCCGCGATCGCGGCGGCGACCGTGCTGGCGACCGCGCGGGCGCTCGGCGAGGCCGTCATGCTCTCGATGCTCTCGGGTGGCCGCGGCTTCGCCCCCAACCTGCTGGACGGGGTCACGTTCTTCTTCGAGCCGGTACGCCCGTTGGCCGCGACGATCCTGCAGAACGCGGAAGGCCTGACGATTCCCGCTCTCGCCCACACGATCTATGCAATCGGGGCGGTGCTGCTCGTATCCGCGGCAATGCTGTCGCTGGCCGGGTGGGCGGCCAAGCAGCAGTTCAAGCGCTACGGGATCCGCGCCTGATGCCCACCGTCGAGCTCGCACCGGCGCCGCCGAGTGGCAGCGCGATCGCCCGCGCCCCGCGCGAGCGCACGGCCTCCTGGCCGCTCGTCGACCGCATCGGCTACTGGCTCTGCTGGGCGGTCGGCATCGGCCTGTGCCTGCTCGCGCTGGCGATCGTGCTGTACATGTTCGTCAAGGGCATCAGCTACCTGCGCCCGAGCCTGTTCGTGGAATCCCCCGCCTCATCTGTCAAGCAGAGCCAGAGCGGCGGCTTCCTCGACCCGATCGTCGGGACGTTGATCGTCGCGACGATCGGCATCGCGATCGCGATGCCCGCGGGGGTCGCAATCGCCACCTGGCTGTCCGAGTACAGGCGCCCGTCGTGGCTCGCCCGCGCGGTGGAGTCTGCGATCGAGATGATCGCCGGCGTGCCCAGCGTCGTGCTCGCGATCTTCGGCCTGATCATCTTCGCCCAGCCGTTCCTCGGCTTCCTCTCGGAGACCGACGCCAGCGGCACGGTCTCGGGCAAGTCGTTCTTCACTGCGGGTGCGGTGATGGCGGTTCTCGCACTGCCGCTGATCGTCGCCTCCACGCGCGAGGGGCTCACGCAGTTGTCCGACCGCCTGCGCGAGGCCTCCTTCGCGCTCGGCCGCACCCCCGCCACGACGATCCGCCGCGTCCTGCTGCCGGCCATCCGCCCGGACATCGCCAGCGGCACCGTGCTCGGGCTGGGGCGCATCATCGGCGACACGGCGATCATCAACATCGTGCTCGGGCTGACGGTCACGAACGAGGGCGTCGGCCACGCCCCGTTGATCAGCACCCTGCGGGGGACGGGCTCCACGCTGACGAGTTACATCTACACGAACTCGCCCGCCGGGGAAGGGAGCGCTCCCCAGAAGGCCTACGCCGCCGCGTTCGTGCTGCTGATGGTCGTGCTCGGCCTCAACGGGATCGTGACGCTGCTGACCCGCAGCAGCGGCGAAAGGGACAGAGGTCTGCTGAGCCGCGCCTTCCGCTTGATTCCCTACATGCCGGACCTGTCGCGATGAAGCACTGCCCGGAGACCTCATGGACCCGATGATGCCGCCGCCCGTGCGGCGGATAGCGGTCGATCGCGACCCCTACGTTGCCCCCCCGCGACCCATCGCCAACGGCTCCGCGCCGGCGCCACCGACCACCGCGGTGTCCGCGCGGCTGCACGCGGCGCGGCCCGCGGCGGCGCACGTGCGCGAGCGCATGAGCGTCGAGTCGGTGTGGCTCGCCTACGGCGATAACTGGGTCGTGCGCGACGTCAGCCTGCCGGTGCGCCAGGGCGAGGTGCTGGCGATGATCGGCGCGTCGGGCTCGGGCAAGACGACGCTGCTGCGCTCGCTCAACCGCCTCACCGAGATCACCGCGGGCGCGGCGCGCAGCGGGCAGATCACGCTCGACGGGCAGGACATCCACGAGCTGGAGGTCAACGACCTGCGCCGGCGCGTGACGATGGTCTTCCAGCAGCCGAACCCGTTCCCGATGAGCATCTTCGACAACGTCGCCTACGCGCTCGCCGAGCGCCCCGCGCGCGGCGGGCGCCGGCGCCGGCGTAGCCCCGAGATCGAGCACGCCGTCAGCGACGCGCTGCACCGGGCCGGCCTCTACGACGAGGTCGCCGGCGACCTCGAGCGCTCGGCGCTCAGGCTCTCCGGAGGTCAGCAGCAGCGGCTGTGCATCGCGCGCGCGCTCGCCGCCGAGCCGGAGGTGCTGCTGCTGGACGAGCCCTGCTCGGCGCTCGACCCGATCTCCACGGCGACGATCGAGGAGCTGATCGTGCAACTGCGCGAGAGCGTGGCGATCGTGATCGTCACCCACAACCTGCAGCAGGCCTTTCGCGTAGCCGACCACGTCGCGTTCATGCACCTCGGCGAGCTCGTCGAGTACGGGACCAGCGAACAGGTCTTTGACCGCCCGTCCGCGCAGCGCACGCGCGACTACATCAGCGGGGCATTCGGGTGAGGCTGGCGGCGCTCGCGCTGGCGGCGTTGGCGCTCACCGCGTGCGAGTCCAATCAGGAAAGAAGCGCCAAGCTGGAAAAGGCCGACAAGCATCAGGAACGCGAAGCGCTTCAACGTAGGCAGCTCGCCCAGCGCGCGCTGCAGATCACGCACCCAAGCACCAGGGTGAAGGTGATCGCGACGGCCGTCGTGCACAGCTCCGAAGGCGCCGCGGCGATCGTCAGCCTGCGCAACGACTCGCGCGCGTCGCTGCGCGACGTGCCGATCCGCATCACCGTCAAGAACGCGAGCGGCGCCTCCATATATACAAACGCCACGCCCGGGCTCTCGCCGACGCTCCTGACCGTCGCGCTATTGCCGGCGCACGACGTCGTGACATGGATCGACGATCAGGTGCAGGGCAGCGGCACCCCCGCGAGCGTCAGCGCGCAGGTCGGCGAAGGCACGCCAGCCACCGGCGCAGTCCCGCGGCTCAGCGTCGAAGGCGCGCATCTATCGGAAGCGCAGGCGGAAGGGAACGTCTTCAACCACTCGGCGATCCTCCAGCAGGAACTGGTCGTGGACGCGCTCGCGCGGCGGGCAGGCAGGATCGTCGCTGCCGGGCGCGCCGTGCTGGCGCAGGCCGCGGCCGGCTCCTCGACGCCGTTTCAGATCTTCTTCGTCGGCGATCCCAGCGGCGCGCAGCTCGAAGTCAGCGCACCCGCGACAACCTCCGGCTGACGACGGCCGCCGCTCAGGCCGCCAGCGACGTGAGTGGCTGCTCCGCGGCGAGCTCGAGCTCACGCACGGGCGCGGCCTCGACGAGCTCGCCCGCGAGCCTGTAGCCGATGCCGAAGTGCGTGTGGACGTAGCGCCAGCTCGGCGAGGCCTGCTCCAGCTTGCGGCGCAGCTTGTGCACGAACACGTCGACAGAGCGGTCGTTGCGGATCATCTCCCGGCCCCACAGGTTTTCGTAGATCTCCTCGCGGGGCAGCACCTCGCCGCCGGCGCGCGAGAGCAGCTCGATCAGCTGGTACTCGCGGCGGGTCAGGCGCAGGCTGCGCCCGTGCACGAACGCCTGGTACTGATCGGGGCGGATCTCGACCTCGCCGAGAACCACCGGCTCGAGGTCGCGCGGCTCGGGCCGGCGGCGATGGACGGTGACGGCCTCGACGCGCGCGATCAGCTCCTCCGGATGGCACGGCTTGCTCAGCCAGTCATCGGCGCCCAGTCGCAGCGCGCATACCCGTTCGGCGACCGTCGAGGGACCCGTGCAGACGATCACCCGGACGTCCGGGCGTTGTTCGCACAGGCGCGCCAGCCACTTCCAGCGCCGAGCGCCCAGGATCGCGATGTCGACTATCAGCACGTCCGCCCGCATCGAGGCGAGCGTCTTGCTCGATACTCGCGGCGACAGCACCCGGTGTTTCCAACCGAGCCGCTCCAAACGCTTGGCGAGCACCACCAGGAAGCCGGAGTCGCGATCCAGGATCGCTACCGCAAGCGACGAGGGGCCGCACTCGGGAGACCGTGCCTCAGAACCGCCGCCGCGAAGCTCCTGCACCGGCGCGGGCCGCGCGGGCGTCGAAACACCGCCATTCCCTGGCACGGTTGGGCTGCCTACACGCTGCACGCGAAGACGAGAACGCGCGGAAGTTTCCATACCCCACAACTCCGATCCTCAAACAGGACAATTGAGGGACACCTTTTACAGAAATATTGTTCACATTGCAAGTCGACAACATGGAGAATGTGAACGCGTTGTAAAGGCGGGCCCCTTCCGAGGCCCCGACCGCACCCAACAGAGCCGCGACGAACGCCGTCAGCGCGGCCGGCGGCGCTGCTTGAGCGTGATCCCCTCGAGCACGTGCGCGACCGTCTCGCACGCGTCCACCGCCGCCTCCAGCGACTCGAAGATGTCCTTCCAGCGGATCACCACCATCGGGTCGATCCCCCCCGCGAACAGAGACGCGACGCCGTCGCGCTGCAGGCGATCGCCCTCGTTCTCCAGGCGGTGGATCTCCACCAGATGCGGGCTGAGCTCCGTGCCCGTGCGCAGGCAGCGCAGCGCCTGCGCGATCTGCTCACCGGCGCCCACCAGCACCTCGGTGAACTCGACCGCCTGCTCCATCGGCGCCTCCACCCCGTAGAGCACGAGCTGCGCGGCGACCTGCTCGGAGTGATCGACGATGTCGTCCAGGGCCGTCGCCAGCGCATAGCCGTCGCCGGCGCCAAACGGCGCGCGCACGCGCCCACGCCCTGCAAGGCGATGGATGATGTCGTGGGTGATGCGATCGCCTTCCTGCTCGCACACCTTCAGGTCCTGTGCCAGCGTGATGCGCTCGGGGAACTCGATGAGCAGGTCGCGCAGCAGCAGACCGCACTTCTGCACGTTTCGCCCGGACTCTTCGACCAGGGCCATCAGCGTGGCGTCGACGCCAGGGCGCAGGAAGCTCATCCGGCGAGGATATTGCCCGAAGCCACCCGGGCCAGCACTTTCACGACTTTTTCACGGATAGATCACGAGTTTGCAACGCCTTTCGCATCTGCGCGTGCGACGCTTCGCGTCGTGGCGGCCTTCCCGGAGAGTACGGACGTCCCGACGGACATCCTTTATGCGGGTGAGCTCGAGATCAGGCTCGAGGAAGGGCTGGTGCTCGCCACCGGACGGGCGCTCACGCTGTCGGTGCGAGAGTTCGAACTGCTCGTCGCGATGGCCAGGCGCCTCGGCGCGATCATAACCCGCGAGGAGCTCTACATGAGCGTCTGGGGCGGCACGCTGCGAGCGGGGGACCGCTCCGTCGACGTGTACGTCAGCAAGCTGCGGAGCAAGCTCGAGACGGCGCTGCCCGACCGGCGCTTCATCCACACGCACCCCGGCTTCGGATACAGATTTCAGCCCCAGCCTTCACGAAATGTTCACATGGAGGCCGCCGGCGGTTGAAGAGACTGGCTGCGGGTACGCCGGTACGGCGGAGAAGGCGCGTGCCACAAGTGCCGCCAACGACAAATCCAGCCAGAGGAGACGCAGTGATCAAGAACAAGATGGGCGCGCTCGCAGGTTGCGCGATACTCGCAGTCGGCCTGGCCGCCTGCGGAAGCTCCAGTTCGTCTAGCACCCCGAGCAGCACCACCGCCACGACCGCGTCCAGCAGCGGTTCCGCGACGATCTCAGGAGCCGGCTCGACGTTCGCAGCCCCCGTCTACGAACAGTGGGGCTCGTCGTTGTCGAAGACGCTCACCGTCAACTACCAGCCGGTCGGCTCGGGTGCCGGCATCACCGCGATCGAGAGCAAGACAGTCGACTTCGGGGCCAGCGACCCGCCGTTGAAGCCGGCCGACGAAGAAGCGATCGCCAAGAACGGCAGCCCGGCGGTCCAGATTCCGATGTTCCTCGGCGCGATCACCGTCTCCTACAACGTGCCGGGCCTCAAGACCGGTCTGAAGCTCGAAGGCAAGACGGTCGCCAACATCTTCCTTGGCAAGATCAAGACCTGGAACGACCCTGAAATCAAGGCGCTGAACCCAGGGGTCAACCTGCCGAGCACGGCGATCACGGTCATCCACCGCTCGGACTCCTCGGGCACGACGTCCGGCTTCACGAGCTTCCTGTCCGAGGTCGACCCGGAATGGAAGAGCAAGGTCGGCGAAGGCAAGACCGTGCAGTGGCCGACGGGGACGGGCGAGAAGGGCAACGCCGGCGTCGCCGGCGGGGTCGAACAGACGACCGGCGCGGTCGGCTACGTCGAGCAGGCATACGCGCTCACGCACAACTTCACGGTCGCGTCCGTGAAGAACAAATCCGGCAAGTTCATCGAACCGTCGTTGGCCTCGACCAGCGCCTCGGGCGAAGGGGTGACGGTGCCGGCGAACCTCGGCATCAAAGTCATCAACTCGCCTGCGGCCAGCGCATACCCAATCACCTCGCAGACGTTCGTCGTCGTCAACAAGGACCTCTGCAAGGCCGGCATCCCCGGCGGCGAAGCGGCCGCCAAGGGCGTCGTCAAGTTCCTCGAATACGGGCTCGGCGAAGGCCAGGCGATCCTCGCGAAGGCCGACTACGCGGCGCTGCCGGCGGCGATCCTCGCGAAGTCCAAGGAAGCGCTGGCCGGCCTGCAGTGCAACGGCACGGCGATCGGCTGACCGTGACGCCACGGCCGCGTTTGCGGTAGACAACCGGCCGTGGAGTCAGCGTCGATTCCAAGCGGTGGCCACGCGATGCTCGCGCGGTCACCGCTTGCGCGCCTGCCCGACCGTGCGCTCAAGTACGGCCTGACGGCGCTCGCGGCGCTGATCCTCGCGCTGATCGTTTACTTCTTCATCCGCCTCGTCGGCGAAGCCCGCCCCGCGTTCGCCAAGGAAGGGGTACCCGGCTTCGTCTTCGGCAACGACTGGAATGTCGGCGCCGAACACTTCGGCGCGCTGCCGCTGCTCGTCGGGACGATGATCACGTCCGCGCTGGCGCTGCTGATCGGCGTTCCGGTGGCCGTCGCCGCGGCCGTGTACGCGACCGAGCTGTGCCCGCTGCGCCTGCGCGCGCCGCTGACGATGCTCGTCGAGCTGCTCGCCGCGGTGCCCTCGGTCGTGTACGGGCTGTGGGGCATCTTCTTCCTCGCGCCGAAGCTGCAGGGCGCCGAGCAGTGGCTCGCCGACCGCCTGTCGTTTATCCCGTTCATCGGCGGCGGCCTCGTCACGATCCCCAACTACTTCATCACCGGGCTCATCCTGGCGATCATGATCCTGCCGATCGTCAGCGCGATCAGCCGCGAGGTGATGGCCACGGTGCCCGCCGACCACAAGGAGGCGGCGCTGGGCCTGGGCGCCACACGCTGGGAGATGATCCGTCTCGCCGTGCTGCCGTACTGCCGCTCGGGCATCGTCGGTGGCGCGATGCTCGGCCTCGGCCGGGCGATCGGCGAGACGATCGCTGTGACGATCCTAATCGGCGACTCCCCCACGCTCAGCCACCATCTGTTCAACCAGGGCTACAGCCTCGCGGCGGTGATAGCCAACGAGTTCGGCGAGGCGCAGGGCGTGCATCGCTCGGCGCTGTTCGCCGCGGGGCTGGTCCTGTTCGTGCTGACGCTGCTGGTCAACGGCGTCGCGCGACTGCTGGTCGCGAGGGCAGCTCGGGGCAGCAGCTCGGGGGCCCCCGGCGCGCCGGGCGCGAGCGACATGACCGCAGTCGCCGACACGGCGGCCGGCACGTGAGCGCGCACGGCGCATCCGCCGACCGGCTGGCGCGCTTTGCGCTCAGCCCGGCGCGCAAGCGCAAGGACCGCCTCGCCCAGGGGCTGATCCTCGCCGGCACGGCGATCGCGCTCGTCCCGCTCGTGCTGATCATCTACTACCTGCTGCACAAGGGCCTCGGCGCGTGGAGCTCGAGCTTCTTCACGACCGACCCCACCGGCAACACGTTCTTCGGGGGCTCAAGCATCGGTGGTATCAAGAGCGCGATCCTCGGCACGATCGAGATCGTCGCGCTCGCGTCGGCGATCTCCGTGCCGATCGGGATCGGCGTCGCAATATGGCTCGTCGAGTACGGCAGGAGCAGCTGGTTCGCGAACACGGTGCGGTTCTTCGTCGACGTGCTCACCGGCGTGCCCTCGATCGTGTTCGGCCTGTTCGTCTACATCGTGCTGGTCGTCGGCACCGGCAGCACCTACGCCGGCTACAAGGGTTCGATCGCGCTCGCGCTGCTGATGCTCCCCGTGGTCATCCGCTCTGCCGAGGTGATCCTGCTGCTCGTGCCGGCGGCCCTGCGCGAGTCGGCGCTCGCGCTCGGCGCCCCGCGCTGGCGCGTGATCTTCAACATCGTGCTGCCGACCGCGCTGCCGGGGATGGTCACCGGCGTGCTGCTGGCCGTCGCCCGCGCCGCCGGCGAGACCGCGCCGCTGCTGTTCACCGCCGCCGCCACGCTGAAGACCAGCTTCGACCTCGGCGGGTTCATGAACTCGCTGCCTGTGCAAATCTACAAGGACGTCACCTCCCCCACGACGGCTGTTGTCAACCGCGCCTGGGGAGCGGCGCTCACCCTGGTTGTGATGATCCTGCTCCTCAACCTCATCGCCCGCCTGATCGCGCGAAGGAGTCGCCTTGCATGACACCCGACGGACCAGCCGCGGAGCTGGCTGACATGGATCCCGAGAGCCGGTCCGAGCTCGACCGCCAGGAGCGCGGCTCCGGCGCGGCGCGTTCCGAGCCGGGCCTACGGCGGATCACGGCCTCGGCGACCGTCGCTCCGCCCACGAACGGCAGCGCAAGCGTCGAGGCCAAGCCCGGGCTCAGCGTCAGGCTCGAGCAGCTGCGCGCCTTCTACGGCAGCGCCGAACAGGTCAAGGGCATCGACCTCGAGTTCCGCGCCAACGAGGTGACCGCGATCATCGGACCGTCGGGCTGCGGCAAGTCGACGATGGTGCGCTGCATCAACCGCATGCACGAGGAGATCCCCGGAGCGCGCGCGGAGGGCCGCGTGCTGCTGGACGAGCTCGACGTGTACGGCCCGTCGGTCGACGTCGTCGCCGTCCGCCGCGCTGTCGGCATGGTCTTCCAGAAGCCCAACCCGTTCCCGACGATGTCGATCTTCGACAACGTCGCCGCCGGACCGCGGCTCAGCTCGCGTCGCCGCGGCGACCTGCGCGGGAAGGTCGAGGCGGCGCTGCGCGGCGCCGGGCTGTGGGACGAGGTCGCCGACCGTCTCGACGAGCCCGGGGCCGGCCTGTCCGGTGGCCAGCAGCAGCGCCTGTGCATCGCGCGCTCGCTCGCCGTCGACCCCGAGGTGATCCTGATGGACGAGCCCTGCTCGGCGCTGGACCCGATCGCGACGCTGAAGATCGAGGAGCTGATCGACGAGCTCAAGCAGCGCGTGACGATCGTGATCGTCACGCACAACATGCAGCAGGCCGCCCGCGTGGCCGACCGCACCGCGTTCATGCTCGACGGCAAGCTCGTCGAGATCGGCCCCACGCAGGAGATCTTCACGAAACCCACCGACCCCCGAACCGAGGAATATGTCACCGGGAAGTTCGGCTAGCGACGAGCGGCCACCCGCGGCCTTCCTTAGGGGCGCGGGTGGAGAGCGGCCGGCGAGCCTAGCATCGAGCGAGGAGTCGCACTCACAGGGACGCGCCCACTTCCAGGCGCAGTTGCAGGAGCTCGAGGCCAATGCGCTCGGCGGCCTGGACCTGATCGTCGAGCAGCTCGATCGCGTACTCGAGGCGCTGCATCACCAGGACGTCGAGCTCGCGCAGATGGTGATCGCCGACGACGACCGCGTCGACGGACGCTACCTGGAGGTGCACCAGGGGATCCTCTCGTTGCTGGCCCTGCAGGCGCCAGTCGCGGGCGATCTGCGGCTGGTGGCGGCACTGCTGCACATGATCAAGCACATCGAGCGCATGGGCGATCAGTGCGTGAACATCGCCAAGCTGATCCCGCTGTCGGGGTATGAGCCGCCGGTGCACCGCGAGCTGCTCGACGCGCTCGCCAAGATGGGCGCGTTCGCCCGTTCTGAGGTCGTCCAGTCGAAGGCGGCGTTCGCCGCACGCGATGTCGGGCTCGCTGAAGACCTCGTGCGACAGGACCGCGAGATCAACCGCCTCAACCGCGAGATCTTCCGCCTGGCGATCGAGATCGGCGACGACCCCGACCGGCGCGAGTGGGCGATGCACATGACGCTCGTCGCGCGCGCGCTGGAGCGGATCGGCGACAACGCGGTCGACATCGGCGAGCAGGTCGCATTCGTGGTCACCGGCCTATTCCGGGAGTTCTCGGACTCCTCGGCGCCCCGCAAATAGCGATCGCAGGACCTGTGAAGATCCTGTTACATCGGCTTGCAAAGCTTTCCCGCGTCGCATCGATCGCTTACACTGCGCCGCAATGAGCTCGAGCGTGAGCGCCGCAGATGCGGGGGGCGCATCGGCAGCGGCGGAGGGCACGGGAGCGGCCGCGGGATCCCTTCGCATCGCCGTCCTGGACCGCGACAGTGGCTTTATCCAGGTGCTCAGCAAGCGCCTTGACAGGCTCGCGTGGGAGCACCGGGTGCTGGCGAGCCCCGTACCGACCGACGAGGTCGTGTCGATGCGGCTGAGCGCGCTGGTGGTCGATCTCGCGGTGCTCGGGCCACAGGCGTGGGGCTGGCTCGAGCGGCTGTGCGAGGCGCTTCCCGAGCTGGGGATCGTTGTTTGCACCGGCCCTTCGACCGTTGCCCAACGGGTGCGCGGCCTGCGGCTCGGCGCAGACGACTGGATCACCAAGCCGTGCCACCCCGAGGAAGTCATCGCCCGCGTGCAGAGCGTCGTGCGCCGTCGCCGGCGCAGCGCCAGCCGCACCGAGACCGCGCCAATCGAAGCAGGCGAGGTCGAGATCCGCTCAGACCGCTTCCAGGCATTCGTCGGCGAGCGCAGCATCGATCTGACCAGGCGCGAGTTCGAGCTGATCGAGTTGCTCGCCGCCGCCGAGGGACGGGTGCTCGAGCGCGAGGAGATCTACTCGCGCCTGTGGGGCTACACGATGGTGCGCGGTGACCGCTCGGTCGACGTGTTCGTGCGCAAGCTTCGTCAGAAGCTCGAGAAGGCCTCCCCCGACTGGCGCTACATCCACACGCACTTCGGCATCGGCTACCGCTTCGCGGCTGAATCGGTCGAGGTCATCGACCCGAACGTCGTGCCCTCGTCAGTCCCCACCGAGTGGGATGCCGACGACCTCCAGCGCAGGGTCGGCGATCAGGGCCAGCTCGCGGGGCCGCAGGAGGGCGAGGAGCTCACCGCCCGCGTGGGCGGCAATCCCATCTAGCTTCACGATCGCCAGACCGCCCTTCTTGACGTCGGCCCGCGCGCCGGTGAGTTCCCCGAGGACGCGCGAGAGGTCCGGCTCGTGCCCCACCACCAGCAGGCGTCCATCCGCCGGCACAGCCGCGAGCTCATCGAGCGCCTGCGCCGCGTCGAAGCCGCCCGCGAGCGGCTTGTGGACAGCCAGCCGCGCCTGCTGCTCCCCGCTCCAGTCCTCCGCCGCCAGCTCCGCCGTCTGACGTGCGCGCACTCGCGGGCTGAACAGCACGACGTCGAATGTTCCCTGCAGACGCCGGATCGCGATGCCGGCGGCACGCGCCTGCTCGCGGCCCCGCTCGGTCAAGCGGCGCGCAGCATCCGTGCGTGTGCCATGCGGCTCGGCCTCCGCGTGACGAAGTAGCCATAGCTGACGAGCCATTCCTCTCGGGTGCAGCGTAGCGTTTCGCGCAAATTGGGGACCACGCGCCTCAGACGGTGCCCGAGCGGTTGGACGCTCCCGCGGGCGCATCCGATATTGTCGATCGACTTTGTTGGGTACTCACTTTGCATTGGCGACCGTTGGCGTCCAGGGGTGGAAGCAGATCGGCGAGCTCGGCCTGGCGTTCGTGCTCTCGTCGCTGATCGGGCTCGAGCGCGAGTGGCGCCAGAAGTCCGCCGGGCTGCGCACGCACACGCTTGTCGGCCTGGGCGCGGCGCTGTTCATCATCATCGGCAAGTACGGCTTCAACGACGTGCTCAGCGAGGGACGCGTGGTCCTCGACCCCTCGCGTATCGCAGCCGGGGTCGTCTCGGGCATCGGCTTCATCGGCGGCGGGCTGATCTTCGTCCGTGGAGACATCGTCCGAGGTCTCACGACCGCGGCGATCGTCTGGATGACGGCCGCGATCGGAATGGCCTGCGGGGCTGGGTTGATCCTCCTGGCCCTCGCCGTTACCGCCGCCCACTTCGTCGTCGTCTTCCTCTACCCACAGCTCGCCGCGAGCCTTCCCCCCTCCCGCTATCTCGGCTTTCGCCTGCGGGTGGTCTACGAGGACGGCCGCGGCATCCTGCGCCAGATCATCGGCGAGAGCACGGGACTGGGGCTGGCGATCCACCAGATGGTCACCCAGCAGATCGAGGGAGGGCCGATCGCCGGCGTTCCGGCCGTCGCGGTCACCTTCGAGGTCCGTGGCAGGCCCACGATCGAGCAGCTGACGGTCGCACTCGACAAGCTCGACGGCGTGCTCGGGGTCGAAGCCAGCGACTTCATGGATGACGGTGGCTGAGACGGGCCGTCAGCCTGGCCGGGCGCTACCTGCCGACCGCGTGCACGGGCCGCTGGCGCGATGACTCCTGGACGGCGGTTTGGGTGTAGCGCGCGGCTACCAGGCACGCGATCACGCCGAGCAGGCGTCGCAGCGACGCCTCGGGCAGACGGCTCTGCAGGTGGGCGCCCGCGTAGCTGCCCGCAAAGCCCCCGAGCCCCATCGAGACGCCAAGGATCCACTCGGGTGCGATGCTCCCGCCGCGCGTGAGCTGCAGGACCTCGAAGGTGGCGATCCCGGCGATCGACGTCAGGAACGTCGCGAGCAGCGTCGCCGGCGCGACCTCATAGGCGGAGAACCCGGAGGCGATCAGGACCGGAGCGAGCAGCGAGCCGCCGCCGATGCCGTAGATGCCGCCGACGACACCGACCGCAAGGGCAAGCAGCGAGATCAAGCCGCGCCCGCGCCGACCCGGCTCGGGACGGCTCGGAGCCATTCGCTGGGCGCCGAGCAACAGCCACAGGCCGAGCGGCAGGAGCACACCAGCGGCGATGAACATGAACGCACGTCCCCCCGACAGGTACTCCACGCGGATGATCGCGCCGGCGATGACGCCCGGAAGCGTGCCCACGATCAACAGCGCGCTCAGCGAGTTGAACAGCCTTCGCTCGTGCCAGAAGCGAAGCAGCCCGCCGGGCACCGCGACGACGTTGAAGAGCAGGTTGGTTGGCGTCACCCCGGGGCTGGGGACGCGCAGCACGCTCAGCTGCACGGGCAGCAGCAGGACGGCGCCCGAGACGCCCGCGGGCGTCGTGACGAGCGCGATCAGAAAGCCGCAGACGGCACCGGCGGGCCATTGCCAACTCATTCGGTGAACATATCGTGTTGCTGCGCGTCTGCGGTAGCTTGAGGGGTGTATGGACGACGAGCGCGAGCACAGCCCCAACGAGACTGGGACGGTCATGACCGCCGCCCATGACGGCGCGCCGGAGACGCCGCTGGTCGATCCGTCGCTGTACCTCAACCGCGAGCTCTCCTGGCTTGACTTCAACGACCGCGTGCTGCAGCTGGCCGAGGACGATCGCGTGCCGCTGCTGGAGCGGGTCAAGTTCTGCGCGATCTACACGACCAACCTCGACGAGTACTACATGGTGCGGGTGGCTGGGCTGCGCGACCAGATCGACGCCGGCGTCGAGAACCCAAGCCAGGACGGGCTGATCCCGTCTGAGACGATCGCGCTGATCCGCGAGCGCGTGCTCGAGCAGGGTCGCCGGCTGACCGACTGCTTCGAAGGTACACTGCGCCCGGCGCTGGCGGCACAGGACATCCGCGTGGTGGGCGTGCGCGAGCTCGACGACGATCGTCGCGCGGAGCTCGCCAGGCACTTCCAGAAGGCGATCTTCCCGGCGCTCACGCCGCTGGCGGTTGCACCCGGGCGCCCTTTCCCCTACATCTCGAACCTCTCCCTCAGCCTCGCCGTGCTCGTGCGCGACCCGATCAGCGAACAGACGGTGTTCGCGCGCGTGAAGGTTCCCACCGAGATCCTGCCCCGTTTCGTCACGCTCAGGCAGCCCGCGCCCGAGCCCGCGCTGCTGGTGCCGCTGGAGGACGTGATCGCCAACCACCTCGACGCGCTGTTCCCGGGTATGGAGATCGCCGACTACGACGTCTTCCGCGTCACCCGCGACGCCGACCTCGAGGTCTCCGACGACGCCGCGGACCTGCTGCAGGCGGTCGAGGACGAGCTGCGCCGCCGGCGCTTCGGCGAGGTCGTGCGCGTCGAGGTCGGCGCGCACTGCTCCGAGCAGCTGCGCGAGGCGCTCTCGAACCTGCTGGGGGTGCAGGACGAGGAGGTCTACCCCGTCGACGGCCTGCTCGACATGGGCGCGCTGTGGCAGATCGTCAAGCTCCCCGGGCACGGCGAGCTGCGCGAGGAGCCGATCGTCGGGATCACGCATCCGCGATTGCTGCGACGCGAGGGCGAGCGCCCCGACGTGCTCGGGGCGATGCGCGAAGGCGACCTGCTCGTACAGCACCCCTACGAGTCCTTCGCGACGTCCGTCGAGCGCTTCGTCGAGCAGGCGGTCGCCGATCCCAACGTGCTTGCGATCAAGCAGACCGTGTACCGCACGAGCGACGACTCGCCGCTGGTGCCGGCGCTGATCGACGCGACCGAACGCGGCAAGCAGGCGGTCGCGCTGGTCGAGCTGCAGGCGCGCTTCGACGAGCGCATGAACATCCACTGGGCCAAGGCGCTGGAGGAGGCCGGCGTGCATGTCGTCTACGGTCAGCCCGCCCTGAAGACCCACGCCAAGTGCGTGCTGGTCGTGCGCCGCGAGGGCGACGGCGTGCGCAACTACGTGCACATCGGCACCGGCAACTACCACTCGGCGACCGCGCGGCTGTACACGGACTTCGGCCTGTTCACCACCGACGAGCAGATCGGCGCGGACGTCGCCGACATGTTCAACTACCTCACCGGCTACGGGCGCCCGCTGCACTACCGCAAGGTGCTGATGGCCCCAGACCACCTGCGCGAGGGCATCGTCGATCAGATCGAGCGCACGATCGCCGCCCACTCCGATGAGCACCCGGCGCGGATCGCGATGAAGATGAACTCGCTCGTCGACGGCCGCTGCATTCGCGCGCTGTACGCCGCCTCGCAGGCCGGCGTGCGCGTGGACCTGAACGTGCGCGGCATCTGCTGCCTGCGCCCAGGCCTGCCCGGTATCTCCGAGAACATCCGGGTCGTCTCGATCGTCGGGCGGCTGCTCGAGCACTCGCGCGTGTACGCCTTCCGGCGCGAGGGCGATTACACCGTGTACATCGCCTCAGCCGACTTGATGCCGCGCAACCTCGACCACCGCGTCGAGCTGGCGGTACCGATCGAGTCCGGGGAGCTGCGCGCCGAGCTGCTCGACTCCCTCGAACGCGCCTTCGCGGACAACCAGAGCTCGTGGGACCTCGACGCCGACGGCGCCTGGCACCGGCGCTCGGTCGGCCCCGGCGAACGGCCACGCAACCTGCAGCTGGAGCTCGCCGAGCTCTACGCCACGCGCGCCGGCGCCGAGCGGCCCGTCGGAGAGCTCGAGGCCGCGTCGCTGGGGGCTGGCGGGCGCTGAGCTACGCCGCGGCCGGGGCGCTGGGCAGCGCGCCCAGCACGGCTTTGAGCTCGTCCACCGACTGGTAGTCGAGCCCGAGCAGGTGGTCGTGGCGGTGACGAACGATGCCCTGCTCGTCGATCACGATCACCGCTCGCTTGACGCCAAGGCGCGAGGAGAACGCGTCGTATTTGCGCGCCACGTCCTTATCGACGTCCGCCAGCAGCGGCACCGTCAGCGCGTGCTTGGCGGAGAACGCCTCGTGGGAGGCGAGGTCCTGCGAGGAGATCCCGACGACGGTCGCATTCAGCGCCGCGAAGTCGCCGGCGCGGTCGCGGTATGAGCAGAACTGTTTCGTGCACACCATCGTGTTGTCGCCTGGATAGAAAAGCAGCACGACGCGCTCGCCGCGATGGTCGGAGAGCTTGAACGGGCCGTCGGTGCCCTCCAGCTCGAAGTCCGGCGCCTGCTCGCCAACCTGCGGGGTCTTCGCCATGCGCCCAGCCTATCGGAGGATGCGATAGAACCTCATCGCATGCGTGCCCGCCGTCCCAGGAGCCTGGCACTCACGCTGGCGACGTGCGTGCTGCTGGGAGCCTGCGGGAGCGCCGCGCCGGCCGACGTCTCCACGCCGACGGTGGGCGCAGCCGCGATCCCGAGCGCGAAACCGGCCTCGGCGGCGGAGCTGCTCGACTGGCCGGAGTTCGGCCTGGACCCGCAGCGCGGCGACGTCAGCGAACTGGCCACCGGCATCACGAGCGCCAACGTCGCCCGCCTGCGCCAGATCACCGTCTCGCTTGCGGGTACCGTCGACTCCTCGCCGATCTACCTGCACGGCGTATTCGTCGACGGCGCCGTCCATGACGTGATCATCGTCACGACCACATACGGCAAGACGATCGCGATCGACGCCGAAAGCGGCAAGCTGCTGTGGACGTTCACGCCGCCCGGCTACGGCAAGTGGGCGGGCAGCGCGCAGATCACGGTCGCGAGCCCCCTCGCCGACCCCGACCGCCAGTTCGTCTACGCGGCCTCCCCCAACGGGCTGATCCACAAGCTCACGCTCGCCGACGGCAGCGAGGACACGAGCGGCTCCTGGCCTGTGCGGGTGACGCTCGAACCAGTCCACGAGAAGCTCGGCGCCGCACTCAACATCGACGGCCCCGACATCGTCGTTGCGACCAGCGGCTACATCGGCGACATCCCTCCGTACCAGGGCCACGTGGTCCTCATCGACCGCGCCAGCGGGCGGCTGGCGAAGGTGTTCAACACGCTTTGCGCGAACCGCCGCGAACTGCAAGTCCCGAGCACGTGCTCGGCCAGCGACTCGGCGATCCTCTCGCGCGGCGGGCCGGTCGTCGAGCCAGGCAGCGGGCGCATCCTGATCGACACCGGCAACGCCCCGTGGAACGGCACGACCAACTTCGGCGACAGCGTGCTCGAGCTCAACTTCCCAAGCCTCACCCTGCGCCAGTCCTTCACGCCGACAAACCAGGAAGAACTCAACACCGGCGATCTCGATCTCGGCTCGAGCGCCCCAGCGCTGCTGGGCGAAAACCGTGTCGTGCTGGCGGGCAAGGACGGCATCATGCGCGTGCTCGTGCTCTCGCGCCTGGACGGGCACCAGCCGTCACGCGCGCGCCTGCATCCGCTCGGCGGCGAAGTCCAGCGGCTTTCGATCCCGGGGGGAGGCGAGCTGTTCACGGCCCCGGCCGTCTGGCGCCGCGATGGACGCACCACGGTGTTCGTGGCCGACGAACACGCGACCGCCGCATATGTGCTCCGGGGCGGTCGGCTGTACCGCGCATGGGAAGCCTCCACCCCGGGGACCAGTCCCGTGATGGCCGGCGGCCTGCTCTACGTCTATGACCCCTCCGCCGGCGGCATCGAGGTGTACCGGCCCTCCTCGCCGCAACCGATCGCCAAGCTCGCCGGCGACAGCGGCCACTGGAACAGCCCGATCGTCGTTGACGGGCACGTGGTCGAGCCCGAGGGCGACGCCAACGCACACGAACTCACCGGCAAGCTCGAGATCTTCTCCGCCGGCTGATGTCAGAGCCAGCCGCCCGGCCGAAGGTGATCTACGTGATGGGCTCCGGGCACAGCGGCAGCACGATCCTCGGCGTCGCGCTCGGCAACTGCGAGGACATCTTCTTTGCGGGCGAGCTCGAGAGCTTTCTCGTACGCTCGGGCCTGCCGGTGCTCGGGGGACTCGAGCGCACGCGGTTCTGGGCGAGCGTGCGCGAGCGGGTTCCCGACGCGAGCGAGCTCTACGGAAACAGGTCGCGGAGCTTGCTCGAGCGTTCGTTTGCGCTGTTTCGCGTGCGCGCGTGGAGCGAGAAGCGCCGCCTGCGCCCGCGCTACCGTCGCGTGACCGAGGATCTGTTCGCGGCGATCGCCCGCGTCGCGGGAGCGACACATGTCGTCGACACCTCGCACTTTCCGCTGCGCGCCCGCGAGCTCCAGCAGATCGAGGGCATCGACCTGCACCTGATCTTCCTCGTGCGCGACCCGAAGCCGGTCGTGGACTCGATCAACCGCATGATCAGCCGTCACGACACCGCCAGGCGCGCGCTGACGATCGCCAAGACCAACGCCGATCTGTGGCTTACGCACGCGCTCTCGCTATCGGTGTTCCTGCGCCATCCCCCCGAGCAGCGGATCTTCGTGCACTACGAGGACTTCGTCGCGGCGCCCGAGAACGTTCTGCGCCAAATCCTCGAGCACAGCGACTCGACCGCCGCGATCCCCGCCCTGGACTCGCTGAGCACCGGCGTTCCGATCCACGGCAACCGCCTTCTCAGCTCGGAGGTGGTCGCGCTCAAACGTGAGCCGCATTCGCGGGCGCCCGGGCCAAGGAGCATCTCGGACCTGCTGCAGCTGCCGTTGACGCGGATCCTCTCGCGCCTGCAGCCCGCCGCGCGCGCTTCAGCTCCGGCGCCGGCCGCCGAGCCGCGCTGAGCTCATCTGTTCGAGCCAGCGCACCGCGGGCGGACGCGCCGGCGCGGCCCGGGGCAGCCCGGCCAAGGACACCCCATCGCCCGCGCAGATGAAGGCCAGCCGGCGCTGTTCGCGGTAGTCGTCCATGCCGGCGTAGTCGGTCATGTTGGGGGCGAGCGGGACCGTCTGAAGGCCGAACTCCGCGGCGAGCTCCACGACCGCCTGCACGCTTGGCAGCAGCACGAGCTCGTGATCGACCCGGTTGCGCGGCTCGTGGAGCTTTGCGAGCTCGAAGTAGCTCGAGCGCGCGAGCGAGACCACGGTGTCGATGACGATCACCTGGGCGCCGGCGCCGCACATCAGCTCGAACAGCTCGACCGGCTTGGCGCTGACTTCCATGATCCCCAGGCACAGCACCACGTCGAACTGCCCGTCGAGCTGCTGCTCGAAGATGTTGCCGCGCACGAAGTCGTAGCGGGAGCGCTCGACACCCTTCGCCTCGAACACGAGCTCGGCCTGGTCGATGTAGGTTTGGTTGGCGTCGATCCCGAGCACGAAGTCCGCGCCCGACTCGAGCGAGCTCAGCGACCACAGCCCGGCGTTGCAGCCGAGGTCGAGCACGCGATGACCGCTGAGCGACCCTCCCATCAGCGCCAGCAGACGGTCGAAGAAGTAGCGGCGGCGCTGGCGGTGGCGGTTGATCTGGCCCGGCCAGGGGACCGGCGTCCTGATCCCGCCGTCGAACTCGAACTCGTAGTGCCAGCGCGCAAACGCGGCGATCCGCTCTTCGAGTTCTTGGTCGGTCACGGTGTTCGCCTGGTCAACGAGGGCTCGCGGACCGCTGCGAGCGCGATCGCTGGCGAGAGTATAGGTAGCGCCCGTGCGCCCGCTAGGCTGGGGGACAAGTCATGCTGAAGCTCGCGCGCTGGTCCACCACGCATCGCAAGTACGTCGTGCTCGGCTGGGTGCTGCTGCTGTTCGTCGTCAACGCGTTCGCCCAGTCCGCCGGCACCAGCTACTCCAACAACTTCACGCTGCCCAACTCCGACGCGCAGCGCGCCGCCGACCTGCTCCAGCGCAGCTTCCCCGCCCAGGCCGGCGACCGCGACTCGATCGTGTTTGAGGTCAGCTCCGGCAGCGTTCTGGAACCGGCGGTACGCGCGCGGATGAGCGCGATGTTCGCCAAGGTCGCGGCGCTACCGCACGTGACGAGCGTCATCAGCCCCTATGCGGGCGCCTCCGCCGGCAAGTCGATCTCGGCCAACAAGAAGATCGCCTTCGCGACCGTCGTGTTCGACGAGAAAGCCAACCTGCTGCCCAAAAGCGCCCCGGAACGCGTCGTGCAGGTGGCGCGCTCCTACGCGCGGCCGGGGCTCGACGTCGAGCTCGGCGGCCAGGCGATCGAGGCGACCGAGCAGGCGGGCTTCGGCGTCTCCACCGCAGTCGGGCTGCTGGCCGCGATCGTCGTGCTGCTGCTGACGTTCGGCTCGCTGATCGCGATGGGCCTGCCGATCGTCACCGCGCTGTTCGGCCTCGGCACGGGCCTCGGCGCGATCGCGCTGTTCACGCACGTGGTCGACACCCCCAACTTCTCCTCGGAGCTGGCCGCGATGATCGGGCTCGGCGTCGGGATCGACTACGCGCTGTTCATCCTCACCCGCTTCAGAGAGGCGTACGCCACGCCCGGACCGACCTTCCACGATGCGCGCGAGTCGGTCGTGCAGGCGATCGACACGGCTGGGCGGGCGGTCCTGTTCGCGGGCTCGACGGTCGTGATCGCGCTGCTCGGGATGATGCTGCTGGGCGTAGATTTCCTCTACGGCGTGGCGATCTCCGCGTCGATCGGCGTGCTGCTCGTGATGCTCGCCTCGCTGACGCTGCTGCCCGCGCTGCTGACGATCGCGGGGGCGCGCGTGGCCGCGGGCGGGCGCAGAGCGCGTGCGCGCGCACGCGCCGCGGCCCAGGCCGGCGAGGTCGCCGTCACGGCTTCCGCTGGCACAGCTGGAGCCGGCAAGGCATGGCTGCGCTGGAGCGCGTTCGTGCATCGGCGACCGCGGACGATCGCGGCGGTCGCCGCGCTGACGATGCTGGTGATCGCCGCGCCGGCCACCGCGCTGCGGCTCGGCTCCAGCGACGCCTCCAACGATCCCGCGGGCCAGACCACGCACAAGGCCTATGAGCTGCTCGCGCAGGGCTTCGGCGAAGGCTTCAACGGACCGCTGCTGGTCGTCGCCAAAGTGCCCAACCCGAAGCGCGAAGCCGCCGAAAACGGCGTGCTGCTGAGCACGATCGGGACCCCGACGACCTCGGTAGGGCGGCTGCGCGCGGCGATCGCCGCGACGCCCGGCGTCGTGTCGGTGGCGCCGGCCAAACTCAACCCCGACGGCGAAGTCGCCACGATCACCGTCTACCCACGCTCCTCGCCCCAGGCCTACGCGACCACCAAGCTCGTCACGCGCCTGCGCGAACACGTGATCCCGCCGCTCGAGGCGCGCACGGGGATGACCGTGTACGTGGGCGGCGTGACCGCTGGTGCGGTCGACTTCGCTACGACGCTCGGCCACAAGCTGCCGCTGTTCATCGGCGTCGTCGTGCTGCTGTCCGCGCTGCTGCTGCTGATCGTCTTTCGCTCGCTCGTGATCCCGCTGCAGGCGGCGGTCATGAACCTGCTCAGCATCGGCGCGTCGCTGGGCGTGATCGTCGCGATCTTCCAGTGGGGTTGGCTGGGAAGCCTGATGGGCACCTCCCAGGGGCCGATCGAGTCGTTCATCCCGGTGATGCTGTTCGCGATCGTGTTCGGGCTATCGATGGACTACGAGGTGTTCCTGGTATCGCGCATGCACGAGCGCTGGACGCACACGCGCGACAGCTCGCGCGCGGTCGCCGAGGGTCTGGCGCTGACCGGGCGCGTGGTGACGGCCGCGGCGGCGATCATGGTGTGCGTATTCCTGTCGTTCATTCTCGGCGAAGACCGCATCATCAAGGAGTTCGGCCTGAGCCTCGCAAGCGCCGTGTTCCTCGACGCGCTGGTCGTGCGCTGCCTGCTGCTGCCGGCGACGCTGGACATCATCGGCAGGGTCACCTGGCTGCTGCCGGCGCGACTCGATCGACTGCTGCCGCGGCTGAACGTCGAGGGCACGCTGCATCGGGAAGCCGACGACGCGCAGGAGGAGCGCGGCCCCGTCGCGGCGCCTGGTGGCGCCGGCGCGCGCGGGCGCGGGGGCGTGGCGACAGAGGGAGCGGAGGGCTGAGCCCAGCCCGGCGGGGGGCGGCGCTTGCCCTCCTGCTCTGGCTGGCCGCGGTTGGAGCCTGTCCGCGTACCGCGAGCGCCGCCAGCATTGAGGTCGCCGGCGCCAGCGCGCGGCGCTCGGCGGTCCTGGTGTTCCTGCCTGCCTCAGAGAGCGAGCTGGCGAGCGTGCGCGGCCTGTCGGTGGGGATCATGTCCGCCGCCCAGGGCAAGTACTCGGCCGCGCAACTGCTGCTCGACATCACCCAGGGCGCGCGCGTGGCGAGCTCCGCCTACCCCCACGCGCTGCCGCCGGCGCTGTCGCTGAGGACAGACGGCGCCGCCGGCTTGATCGATGGCTGGAGTGCGGCCAGCAAGCGAGCCGAAGCCGCGCCCCAGCTGCTGCGCCCGGGCCTGCTCGCGAGCCAGGTTCCCGGCGGGGTGGGCTATGCGGGAATCGCCGGCGGTGACGAGCTCGACGCCGTCGCCGCCGCCAACCGAGCCGGGCGCGTGGCGGCCGTGTCGCTCGGCCCCGGCTCCACGCTCCTGGCACGCATCGCGGCGCTGCGCTCGGCAAGGCGCATGGTCGTGGCCGACCTGCCCGGCGGCGCGGCGGGCGTCACGGATCTGGCCGCGCTGAGCGAAGAGCGTGTACCTAGAGAGCTGCTGATCGTCGTGCAGCGCGTCTCCGGCGGACAGGGTGGCGAGCTGCTGTGGACGGCCGCCGGCGGGCTCTCCGGCGGCAGCGAGCCCTCGGGCGCTCGCGGAAATGGGCTCTCGGGCGGAGGCATGGAGCTGAGCTCGCAGAGCACCCGCGAGCGCGGGTTGATCGTGTCGGTCGACGTCGCGCCGACGATCCTCGCGCATCTCGGCGTGCCGATCCCGGCGGACGTGCGCGGCGAGCCGATCGACACGGACGGACGGCTTCACTCGGCGAGCCTGCGGTCGCTGATGGCGCGTCTGCGCGTGATCGGCGGGCGGCGGCTGAAGGCGCTGGCGTTTCTGCTCGGCGCGTGGGCGCTGCTGCTGCTGGCGGCCGCGCCGTGGGAACGCGCGCGGGCGTGGGCGATGCGCGTGGGAGCGCTCGGGGTGTTGTGGGCGCCGGTGGCGGTACTGGTCGCGGCGGCGCTCGAGCCAAGCGCGGCGGTCGAGTACGTGACGATCGTGCTCGCGTGCGGGGCGCTCGGCGCGCTCACCGACGCTCTGCTGGCGTGGCCGCGCGCGCCGCTCGCCCCCGCGATCGCGGCCGTCGTCGCGCTCAGCGCCGACGCGCTGGCGGGCACACAGCTGCTGATGCGCTCGCTGCTCGGTCCCGACCCGATCCTCGGCGCGCGCTTCTACGGCATCGGCAACGAGCTCAAGTCGGGGCTCGCCGTGCTCGTGCTCGCCGCCGTCGCCGCCGCGCTGTACCCGTCCGCGCGTGATCGCCGCGCGGCGCTCGCGATGGCGGGCGCCGGTGTGGTGCTCGCAGTCGTCGAGGGCTCGGCGCGGATCGGTGCGGGCGTCGGCGGCGTGATCCTCGTCAGCTTCGGCTTCGCGGTCGCGACGGTCGTGCTCGCACCCGGCTCGCTCACGCGCAGGCGCGCATTGATCGTGCTCGTCAGCCCCGTCGTCGCGCTCGTCGGGCTCGCGGCGATCGACCTCGCCACCGCGCACGGCGCCGGCCACTTCACCGGCAGCGTCCTGCACGCGCGCTCGGCGGGTGACGTGCGCGACATCATCGTCCGGCGCTACAGCGCCGCGTGGGATGAGCTGCGAAACCAGGCGATGCCTGTCGCGACCGCCGTCGCGTTGCTGTACGCGGCGCTCGGCGTGCACCGGCGTACCCGCCTGCTTTCCCCCATCGGCGATGACCCGGCCTGGCTCGCGGCGCTCGCCGGCGGTCTCGCCGCCGGCGTCGTCGGAGCGCTCGTCGAGGACTCCGGCCCGGTGCTGCTCGTCGTGGCCGTGTTCGCGCTCGGCTGCGTGCTCAGCTACCTCTGGGGGCGGCCTGTGGCGGGGTATCCATCGCGATCCTGATCGGACAGCTCGCCAAGGTTCTGGAAGAGCAGATCGAGTTGCAGCGTATGGGGCGCGATCGGATCAAGAGCATGCCCGCTAGCAGGTATCGGCAGATTCCGGTTCACGGGGGTCCCAGATAGACGCTGGCCGTGCAGACGGGCCACCGTCTCTCGGCGAGTCTTCAGCTCGAGACAGCGGACCTTTCGAGCTTGATGCATCCCCCACTTACCCACCAGACAAAGGAGCACAGACGATGGGCATGATCACGACCCAAGATGGCACGGAGATCTTCTACAAGGACTGGGGTTCGGGGCAGCCGATCGTGTTCAGCCACGGCTGGCCGCTCTCGGCCGACGACTGGGACAATCAGATGCTGTTCTTCCTGGCGCAGGGCTACCGTGTGATCGCGCACGACCGGCGCGGTCACGGGCGCTCGACGCAGACCGGCGACGGTCACGACATGGACCACTACGCCGACGACCTTGCCGCCGTGACCGCGCATCTCGATCTCGACAACGTGATCCACGTCGGGCACTCGACCGGCGGCGGCGAGGTCGTGCGCTACCTCGCCCGCCACGGTGACAGTAACGTGGCGAAGGCGGCGATCATCAGCGCCGTGCCGCCTCTGATGTTGCAGACAGACGCAAATCCCGAGGGGCTGCCCAAAAGCGTGTTCGATGGCCTCATGGCCGAACTCGCCGCCAACCGGTCTGAGTTCTACCGGGCCCTGCCGACGGGGCCGTTCTATGGCTACAACCGGCCAGGCGTCAAGTCCTCGGAGGCGATCATCGAGAACTGGTGGCGCCAGGGGATGATGGGCGGAGCGAAGGCGCACTACGATGGCATCGTCGCGTTCTCGCAGACCGACTTCACCGAGGACCTGAAGAAGATCACGGTGCCGGTCCTCGTGATGCACAGCGAAGACGACCAGATCGTCCCCTACGTAGCCGCCGGGCCGAAGTCTGCGGCACTGCTGCCGAACGGGACGCTGAAGACCTACAAAGACTTCCCGCACGGCATGCCGACCACCCAGGCCGACACGATCAACGCCGACCTTCTGGCGTTCCTGCGAGGCGAAACAGAGACAGCCGACCAGCTTGCCGCTGACGCGGTCGCGGCTGTTTGATCGCATCTGTCCGTTAGCCGAGCAGTCGTTCCGATTGTGGTCCGCGCGGCACGGCGCGGGCCACGATCGTGTCTCTCCGGCCGCAGAATCAGGCAGGCGTTGCGTCCGCCGCGACGCACCGGCGCTCGTCCTCGTAAGACTCTTGTACCGACGACGGTGCCGGTATCGGCGCTAAACGTCCGCCGGGCGGGCACCACCCTCATTGGCTGGCTCCGTGATGTCGTCGAGCCCCGGGATCGGCTCGATCGGAAGCTCGCCATAGACCGCCTCCAGCTCGGCGAGATCACCGCGGTCTTGCGGTCGTCCGGCGAGGCGCTTGAAGCCGACTACGCTTGCGAGCGCCGCGACACGGACTGTCTGCCCATTCCACTCGGTCGTCTCGGCGCGCCGCGCCACGGTGTCGTAGTCGAGCGGTGGCAGCCCGCCACGCATGAGATCGACGATGCCGCGCCGGCTGTTGATGCGCAGATGCTCCCCGCCAGCGACATCGTCGGGCGTCAGCACCTTGCCGTCGCGCAATCGCCTGCCGTCCACACGCTCGAGGAAGCGCAGCACCGCGGCGTCGGCGTCGGGACCATCCGGCACAAGCAGGTCGCTGTCCTTGGTCGCCCGAACGTGACCGTGGTAGATCACACTGAAACCACCGATCACCACGTAGTCGAGCCCAACCGCGTCGGCGTCCGCGACGACGCCAGCGAGGTCAGGACCAGAGAGCTCGTCTTGGGGCATGGCCGGCCCTGATGGACGCGGCGAGCAGTGATACCGCTTGCTGGGAAAGGCGCTGTCCCACCTCGAGTCGCTGGGCCGGCGTCAGCGCCATGTTGCTGGCGCGAAGCTGCTCGGCCTCTTCGCGGTTGATCTCAGCCCACTCCTCCTCATGGCCGACCGAGAGCAAAGGCGTCTTCTGCACCGATTCCTGGGTTTGCGCCGCGGACTTCACGCTTCAATTCTACCGCCGCCGCCGACGCCGATCCCGACCCAGGATGGGCTCTGGCTGATTAGGCTGGTCGAACCACTCGAAGGAGACGCGATGCGACCTGTCAACCAGCAGACGATCCTGATCACCGGTGCGACAGACGGCCTCGGGCGCGCGCTCGCGGGCGAGCTTGCCGCGAAGGGCGCGACGCTGCTCCTGCACGGTCGCGACGACGACCGCGGGCACCAGACGATCGCGGAGATCCGCTCGGCAACCGGGAACGAGAGCCTCCACTGGCTGCGTGCTGACCTCGCTTCGCTGAGCGAGGTGCGAGCGCTCGCGAACCAGGTCGGTGAAGACGTCGACCCGCTCGACGCGCTCGTCAACAACGCCGGCTCTGCGGCCTGTCGTGAGCCCAAGCGGCTATTGTCGATTGGACTGATGACGCGGATGGAGCTCCATGTCGCTCGAACACGTTGACGTCCTGATCGTCGGCGCCGGCCTGTCCGGCATCGGCGCCGCCCACCACCTGCAGGCCAATTGCCCGCGGAGGACCTACGCGATCCTCGAGGCGCGCGAGGCGATCGGCGGCACCTGGGATCTGTTCCGCTATCCGGGCATCCGCTCGGACTCCGACATGTACACGCTGGGCTACCGCTTCCGCCCATGGGAGGACGCCCACGCGATCGCCGACGGGCCCGCGATCCTCGAGTACGTGCGCGAGACCGCGCGCGAGGGCGGCATCGAGCGCAACGTCCGCTTCGGCCATCGCGTGCTCAGCGCAGAGTTCTCGACCGCCGAGGCGCGCTGGCACGTACGCGCCGAACGCACCGACACCGAGGAGAGCGTCGAGCTGAGCTGCTCCTTCCTGCTCCTGTGCAGCGGCTACTACCGCTACGACGAGGGCTACACCCCGGACTTCCCGGGGATGGAGCGCTTCGCCGGGCGCATCGTGCACCCCCAGCACTGGACCGAGGACGTCGACTACGCGGGCAAGCGCGTGGTCGTGATCGGCAGCGGCGCGACCGCCGTGACGCTGGTGCCGGCGATGGCCGCGAGCGCCGCGCACGTGACGATGTTGCAGCGCTCGCCCAGCTACGTGCTCTCGCTGCCAGGCGAAGATCCGATCGCCGGCGTCCTGCGCCGGGCGCTGCCCGCGAAGGCCGCCTACCCGCTCATGCGCTGGAAGAACGTGCTGCTGGCGACGCTGCTCTACCAGCTGAGCCGCCGCCGCCCCGCGCTGATCAAGCGCCTCATCCGCAAGGGCGTGGAGCGTCAGCTGCCGCCCGGCTATGACATCGACACGCACTTCAAGCCGCGCTATGACCCGTGGGATCAGCGCATGTGCCTGGTACCCGACGGCGACCTGTTCGAGGCGATCAGCGCCGGGCGCGCCTCGGTGGTCACCGACCGGATCCAGACGTTCAACGAGAGGGGATTGACGCTCGCCTCCGGAGCGGAGCTCGAGGCGGACGTGATCGTCACGGCAACCGGCCTGAACATGCTCGCGTTCGGTGGCATCGAGCTGTCCGTCGACGAGCGCCCGGTCGAGCTCCCGCAGACGACCAGCTACAAGGGCATGATGCTCGGCGGCGTTCCCAACATGGCGTTCGCGATCGGCTACACCAACGCCTCGTGGACGCTCAAGTGCGACCTCACCTGCGAATACGTCTGCCGCCTGCTCAACCACATGGACGCCTGCGGATACGCGCAGTGCGTGCCGGACGACAGCGACCCGGCGATCGAGCGCCAGCCGATGATCGACTTCTCCTCGGGCTACGTGCAGCGCGCGATCGACCAGTTCCCCAAGCAGGGCTCAAAGCCGCCCTGGCGCCTCTATCAGAACTATCCGCGCGACATCCTCGGCCTCAGGTTCGGGAGCGTCGAGGACGGCGCGATGCGCTTCTCAGGCTCAGCAGCGCGCGACCGCGTCGCTGCCTGAGCGCCCTCAGGCAGCGCAGTCCCGGCACGCGCCGTGCAGCACGATCTCGTGCTCTGAGACCGCCAGCGGCACCCGCTCGCTGAGCGAGTCGATCGCGCGCTCCAGGCCAGCGTCGGAGAACGGCATCACCAGTCCGCACTGGTCGCACACGAGATGGTGGTGGTGCTGCTCGTGCTCGCACACGCGCTCGTAGCGGACCATCGCCTGGCCGGTCTCCACGCGCTGGACGAGCGCCAGCGCCTCCAGCTCGTCGAGGATCCGGTACACGCTTGCGCGGCTCACCGGGCGCGCCGAGCGTGCGCGCAGCGCATCCTCGATCTCGAGCGCTGTCAGCGCGCATTCCTGGCCTGCGAGCAGCTCCAGCAGCGCGCGCCTGGCGCCCCCGCGCTTGCGCCCCGCGGTCGCCAGCGCGAGCTCGGCTTGCTGCACCCACTCCTGTGAAGCGTCGGCAGTCATGTCACCGATGGTAGGCCGCCCAGCCGCGCCCGAGCGCGTACGCCCCGGCGCCGAAGCTGCCGACGAAGAAGCCGATCGGGTAGTCGGTCTCATACGACAGCGCGATCGCGCTCCACACGATGATCAGCGCGATCGCCACCGACAGCGCCATCGCCACGAGCGGCCTGTCCGTCAACGACCGCGCCGCGGCCGGCGCGCCGATCATCAGGCTGAAGATCAGCAGCGTGCCGACGACGGGCACGGTCATCGTGCTCGCCAGCGCAACGACCGCCAGGAAGCACAGCTCCATCCTGAAGCTGCTCACCCCGCGCGCCTCGCCGACCTCGGCGAGCACCGATGAGAGCATCAGCGGCCGGTACAGCAGCGCGATCGCCGCCACGCACACGACCGCGAGCGCGGCGGTCGGCGCCACCTGGTTGCTGGCGATGCCCAGCACCTCGCCGAACAGCAGCGACTCGACCTCCGGCGCGTACTCGACGCTCAGTTGCAGGAACAGCGAGCCGAGCCCGAGCATCACGACGAGCGCAAGCGCCGTCACCACGTCGTGGCGGCCGCGGCGGCCGAGAACGCCGATGCCGAGCGCCCCCAGCAGCGAGAACACGCCCAGGCCGATCAGCGTGTTGATCCCCACGAGGCTCGCCCCGGCGGCGCCCGCGAAGGAGCCGTTGGGCACCGCGTGGGCGACGAACGCGGAACCGCGCAGCACGACGAAGAAACCGACCAGGCCGGCGACCACCGCGACGATGCTCGCCACCGTCCACGCGTTGACCATGAAGCCCGAGAACATCTACGCTGCCCGCGCCCGCCGCTGCAAGAGGCCAGGCAGCCCCGAGAGCAGGTAGCCGATGAAGATCAGGCTGACGACGAAGAAGCTCACCGGCCAGCCGGTGCCCACTGGCGGCCAGTCGAAGCTGTCGTACGCGAGCAGGATCCCAAGCCACATCGCCGCCACGCCGAGCAGCCCGGCGAGTGCGATCGCCACGCCGGGCCTGCGGGTCAGGCGCAGCGCGGTCGCGGCGGGACCGACGAGCAGCGCGGTGGAGAGGATCGTGCCGATCGTGATCGCCGCGAGTGCCACCGTCATCGCCAGCGCCAGCAGATAGGCGGCACCGATCAGACGCACGCGAATCCCCCGCGCGGAGGCCAGCTCGGTACTGACGGAGCTGAGCAGCAGCGGCCTGTAAAGCATCGCCATGAGCGCGAGCGCCGCCACGCTCAGCGCCGCCACCGGCGCGATCGTCGAGCTCGCGATGGTGAGCACCGAGCCGAACAGGATCGTCTGCGTGGCGCCGGTCGTGCTGTGTACGGTCGTGACCAGATACAGCAGCAGCGCCGCCAGGCCGAGCGCGGCCCCCAGCACGATGCCGGTCGCCAGATCGCGCCCGCGCGGGCGCTGGATGCCGATCAGCTCCATCGCCCCCACCGCGATGACGCCGACGACGACGAAGCCAAGCAGCGGCGCGACGCTCGCCAGGAACGCGGCCGAGCCGCCGGCCGTGTTGACGTCGCCGAGCGCCTCGCCGGCGAAGGACTGGCCGCGGATGACGGTGAACACCCCCACCGCCCCCGCCACGATCGCTGCGATCGCGCCCACCACGATCGCCACACGCACGTCTTCGGCGGCGAAGAACCCGGGCTCGATCACCGGGGACGGCAGGGCGCCAGCGGGGTGGCCACCGAGCAGCGCGCTCACCACGGCGCGCTCACGAGACGATCTCCAAGCCGGGTAGCGCCGCATCGTGCCCGTGCAGGTCCGAGGCGTCGCCGGCGCCCGCGACGACGAGCACGCGCCCGTGCACGTTGAGCACGTCCACGTGGCTGCCGTACAGCTCGCTGAGCACGTCCGCGCGCACGACCTCCGCGGTGGTGCCGCTCGCGGCGCGCCCACCGGCGATGTAGACGATGCGATCCATCACCGGCAGCAGCGGGTTCATCTCGTGCGCGCTGATCAGCACCGCGATCCGGTGCTCGGCGGCGATCCGCGCGAGCAGCGCGACCACCTCCTGGCCGGCGCGCAGGTCGAGGTTCGCCAGCGGCTCGTCCAGCAGCAGCAGCTTCGGGCGCGCGATCAGCGCGTGGGCGATCAGCACCCGCTGTTGCTCGCCACCTGACAGCAGCCCCACGCGCGCGTCGGCGAAGTCGCCCGCGCCGACCGCCTCGAGCATCTGCTCGATCAGCGCCCGGCGAGCGCGCGAGGGCCTCGGGATGCCGAAGCGGTGGGCGTCGATGCCGAGGCCGACGAGGTCGCGCGCGCGCAGCGGCATGTCGGGGTCGAGCAGGAACTTCTGGGGCACGTAGCCGATCAGCGGGTTGCGGTGCGAGCGCGGGCGACCGTCGATCAGCACGCGCCCGGCGCTGGGCGGCTGCAGGCCGAGGATCACACGGAACAGCGTCGTCTTGCCGGCGCCGTTGGAGCCGATCAGCCCCGTGAACTCTCCCGGGCGGATCGCGAAGCTGACGTCGCGCAGGGTCTCGCGCCCGGACAGGCGTACGCCGACCCCCTGGACCGACAGGATCTCCTCGGCACCGGCCAGCGTTTGCTCCTCGCCGATGCGCTCGCCGCGGTCCGTCACAGCTTCTCCGTCGAGCGCTTTTCGGCGACCGCGCGGCGCAGCGCGCGAACCTCGGCGAGCATCCACGACTGGTAGTCGTAGCCTGGCGTCGGCATCGTCTCGTACACCGCCACCACCGGCACGCCGTAGCGTCTGGCTTGCTGTAGGAACGACTGCGTGAGCGAGTCCGTGACCTGCTGGTTGTAGACGAACGCCTTCACGCGGTTGCTTGCGAGCAGGCCGTTCTGCAGCGTCACGTCCTGCGGCGCCGGATCGACGCCGTTCATGATGTCCGCCTGCAGCCCGAATGGGGTCAGGTTGACGGTCCCCGCCGCTTCGAGCATGTAGTCGCCGACCGGCTCGGTGGTCGCCACCGGCGTATGCGGATATTCCGTTGCGAACTGCTCGAGCGCCACATGCCACGGGGTCAGCGAGCGTTCGAAGGAGGCCGCGTTGTCCTGGAAATAAGCGGCGTGCGCGGGCTGCAGCGCCGACAGGTCGGCGGCGATCGCCCTCGCCACCGAGGGCATCGTCCGCGGTGCATACCAGAGGTGTGGGTTGGACGTGGAGTCGGGAAGGCCAAGCAGCTTCTGCACATCGATCACCTTGCGCTTGGAATTGGATCCCACCCCCCCGGACGCGGACTCGATGCGTTCCATGAACGTGTCATAGCCGAGGCCGTTCTGCACCACCAGCCCCGCCGCCGCCACAGTCTCGGCGACGCTCGGGCTCGCCTCGAACGTGTGCGGATCGGTGTTTGGGTTGCTCTCGATCGCAAGCGTGGTCACGTAGCGCCCGCCGACCTGCGCGATCACGTTCGCGTACTGGTTCTCCGCGCCGACCGCGAGGATCCGCCCCTGACCGGGCGAAACCAGGCCGCTTGGGCCGCAGCCCGCGATCAGCGCACACAGCGTGGCGAGGACCGCCGCGAGCAGGCTGCGCCGATGTTCGAGCATGCTCGCCAACCTATCATAAGACTGAGTCTCGTTCTCAGTCTTGCCCGCGCGGCGTCAACCGCACGACTATCGCGCAGTGTCTATTCGCGTTCGCTCTGGCGTTTGCGGTTGATGTACAGAACGGCCCCGACGATCAGGATCACGATGATCACGATGCCGCCGGCGATGTAGCGCAGTTTGTGGTGCACCGGTTTCTTGGTGACCTGTTTCGCGGCTTCGGCGGGCGTGAGGATCGTCACGGGAACGTGCTTGGCTTCCAGCGCGGCGACGTTCTTGGGCTCTTGTTTGCGCGCATATTTGGCGAGCACGTAGCTCCCGTCCTTCAGCGTGACGCGCAGCGAGCGCAATTTCTTGTTGATCGTGACGGCCTGGATCTGCCCGCTGGCGAGCTGCTGTTCGTAGGTCTTCAGGCTCTCGGGCTGGTAGGTCGGGACGCTCGCGGCGGCGGCGACGCTCACGGCGAGCAGCAGCGCGACACAGGCCAGCGACGCGGCGCGAGCGGCGACCCGGATGGTGAAGGGGGCTCTTGTGGTTGCGATCATCGGCGGTACCCTACCGTCCTGAAGGCGCCCGGTGTCGCGCCCACTAGGATTCCCGCGATGGCCAGCCGAATCCCCGACTTCTACATAGTCGGGCACGCCAAGTGCGGCACGACCGCGCTGACCGCGATGGTCAGAAAGCACCCTCAGATCGCGATGCCGGTGAAGGAGCCGCGCTTCTTCTCGCCGGAGTTGCGCACGCGCTACTGGCGGCCGCCTTCGAACCGGCGCAGGCATCCCAGCACGCTCGATGGGTACAGGGCGCTGTTCGAGGGGCTGGCCCCGGATCTGACGATCGGCGAGGCCTCGACCACCTACCTGCGCTCGAGCACCGCCGCCGGGCGCATCGCGGAGGTCAAGCCGGACGCCCGCATCATCGCGATCCTGCGCGAGCCGACCGCCTTCCTGCGCTCGTTCCACCTGCAGTCGCTGCGCAACTACGACGAGAGCCAGAGGAGCTTCCGCAAGGCGATCGAGCTCGAGCCGCTGCGACGCGAAGGCCGGCGAATGCCCCGGTTCTCGCAGGTGCCGAGCGCCGTCTTCTACAGCGACCACATCCGCTACGTCGAGCAGCTGGAGCGCTTTCACGCGGTGTTTCCGCGCGAGCAGGTGCTCGTCCTGATCTACGACGACCTGCGCGCCGACAACGAGGCGACGGTGAGGAGGGTGCTTGGTTTCCTCGGCGTCGAGGACAGCGGCTTCACCGTTCCACGCGCGGAGCTCGAGACGCTCAAGATGCCGCGCTCGGTGGCGCTCGACCAGATCACCAGGCTGGCGGCCTACGCTCCCCGAAATCGGGCCCTGCGACCGCTGTTGAAAGCCGGTGCCAGGACCGGCGTCGGCAGGCTCGGCCCGGTTTGGCGGCGGGCGCTCTACGAAGACCGGCCGCCGGCCGACGAGGACTTCGACCAGGAGCTCCGCCGCCGCTTCAAGGGCGATGTGCAAGCCGCAAGCGAGTATCTCGGGCGCGACCTCGTCTCGCTGTGGGGCTATGACGAGCTCGACTAGACGCGGCCGGTGTCGCGCCGGTAGGCGCGCGCCGCGAGCAGGCCCAGGGCGATCGTCCAGGCGATCATCACCGCCCATCCCATCGTGTTCCACGAGGCGCCGCCCAGCTCCACATGGCTCGCCCGCACAAGCCAGTAGGAGGGGATGTACTGGGCGAGGTCGTGGAGGAAGCCGTGGCTGCCGAGCGGGAACCACACGCCGCCGAGCAGCGCGAGCAGCGAGATGCCACCGCCGAGGGCGGGGCCGATCGAGTCGGGGGTGAGCATGTGCCCGAGCGCGATCCCGAGCGCGGCGAACGGCACAAGGCCGAGCAGGATCAGCCCCGTCATCTTCAGCCACTCACCCGCGGATAGGCTGACGCCGAGCGACGTGCCGGCCGCATATAGCGCGAGCAGGCTGATGAGAGCCACCATGTAGCCGGTGAGGACCTTCACGCGGAAGTACGCGCGCGGCGAGAGCGGGGTGATGCGCAGTTGGCGGTTCCAACCGACGGCGCGCTCGGCGGCGATGCGCACGCCGCTTGAGAGCATCGCGTTCATCGTCCCGAACGAGGCCAGCCCGACCATGTAGTAGAGCGGCAACGAGATGCCGCTGCCGTCGAAGTCGCGCACGTGCCGGTAGGGGCTGACGATCGCGAAGTACAGGATCAGCGGAAAGCCGAGCGAGAACAGGAAGAAGCGCCGGTTGCGCAGCGTCCGCAGCAGCTCGTAGCGCGTGTACGCGAGCGGCATCAGGCCCGTGCCCCGTCGCCGTCGCCGTCGCCGTCGCCGGTCAGCCGCAGAAACGCCTCCTCCAGCCCGGCGGCGGCGATCTCGATGTCGCGCGCGTGCGGATGGGACGCGAGCAGCGCCCTGATCGCCGCGTCGGAGTCCGGGCAGCGCAGGACGATCGCCTCGCCGCGGCGCTCGGCGCCGCTGACGCCCGGCAGCGCCTCGAGCACGTCGACGTCGACGCCCGGCAGCGTCGCGCGTAGCGTGCGCGTGCCGACCATCGCCTTGATCTCGGTCGTGGGCCCGTCGGCGACGATCGCGCCGTGCGCGATCAGCACCGCGCGATCGGCGTACGCGTCGGCCTCCTCGAGGTAGTGCGTGGCGAACACGATCGTCTTGCCGCGCGCGGCGAAGGCGCGCATGGTCGTCCAGAACGCGTGGCGCGCTTCGACGTCGAGCGCGACGGTCGGCTCGTCGAGCACGAGCAGCTGCGGATCGCTGACGAGCGCGACGGCGAGGCGCACGCGCTGGGTCTGGCCGCCGGACAGCTTCTGGGTGCGCTGATCGGAGATCTCACCGATGCCGGCGAGCTCGAGCGCCTCCTGAACGCCGAGCGGAGACGGGTACAGCGAGGCCATCATCGCGACGAGCTCGCGCACGGAAAGGTCCCTGATCAGCGCGCCGGTCTGCAACATGCCGCCGACAGCGCCCTCGGCGACGGCGCGCGCGGGCGGACGACCGAACACCGACACGCTGCCCGCGTCAGGCGCGAGCAGGCCGAGCAGCATGTCGATCGTCGTCGACTTGCCGGCTCCGTTGGGTCCGAGCAGCGCGACCGTCTCGCCGGCGTCGATCTGCACATCGATGCCGCGCACCGCACGGATCGGCCCGTCGGGTCCGCGAAAGGACTTCTCCAGGCCGCGGAGCTGGATCTCGCTCGTCGATCCGGCGGGTACGCCGTCGAGCGAGCGGACGCTCATTTGCGCGCGCTGCGCACGGCCTTCAGCCGGTCCACCTTGGAGAGCACGACCTTGCGCATGCGCACGGATACCGGCGTCACCTCGACGGCCTCGTCCTCGCGCACGAACTCGAGCGCTTCGTCGAGCGTGAGTTTGCGGTGGGCGTCCAGGCGCACGAGCACGTCGGAGGTCGAGGAGCGCATGTTGGTGAGGTGCTTCTCTTTGACGGGGTTCACGTCGAGGTCCTCCGAGCGCGAGTTCTCGCCGATGATCATGCCTTCGTAGACCTCCTCGCCGGGGCCGACGAACAGCGATCCGCGCTCCTGCAGGGTGAACAGCGAGAACGTGACGGTCTCGCCGCGGCGGTCGGCGACGAGCACGCCGCTGGTGCGCGTGAGCAGCTCGCCAGCCCACGGCTCCCAGCGGTCGAAGACGTGGTGCATGATGCCGGTGCCGCGCGTCTCGGTGAGGAACTGCGTGCGAAAGCCGATCAACCCGCGCGCGGGCACGAGGTAGTCCATGCGCACCCAGCCGGTGCCGTGGTTGGTCATGTGCTCCATGCGCCCCTTGCGCGCGGCCAGCAGCTGCGTGACGGTGCCGACGTGCTCCTCGGGAACGTCGACGGACAGGCGCTCGACGGGCTCGTTGCGCTTGCCGTCGATCTCGCGCTCGAGCACGTGCGGCTGCCCTACGGTCAGCTCGAAGCCCTCCCTGCGCATCATCTCCACGAGCACCGCGAGCTGCAGCTCGCCGCGCCCCTGCACCTCGTAGGTGTCCGGCCGCTCGGTGTCCTTCACGCGCAGCGAGACGTTTCCGACGAGCTCCTGCTCCAGGCGCGCGCGGATCTGACGAGCGGTGATCTTGTCGCCGTCTTTTCCGGAGAGCGGCGAGCTGTTGACGCCGAGCGTGATCGACATCGCGGGCTCATCGACGGTGATCACGGGCAGCGGGCGCGGGTCGCCGAGATCGGCGAGCGTCTCACCGATCGTGACCTCGGCGATCCCGGCCACGGCGATGATCTCCCCCGGCCCGGCCTCTGGCGCGTCGACGCGGTCGAGCGCGTCGGTGACGTACAGCTCGGCCACCGTCGCGCGCTGGATCGAGCCGTCGGCGCGGCACCACGCGATCTGCTGGCCCTTGCGGATGGTGCCGTGGCGCACGCGGCAGATCGCCAGGCGCCCAACGTAGGGCGAAGCGTCGAGGTTCGTGACGAGCGCCTGCAACGGGTGCTCGGGGTCGTACGACGGCGCGGGGATGCGCTCGAGCAGCAGGTCCAGCAGCGGCGCGAGGTTCTCCTCTTCAATCGGATGCCCGGGGTCGTAGTGCAACGAGGCCACGCCGGCCTTTGCGTTGCAGTAGACGATCGGGAACTCGATCTGGTGCTCGTCCGCGTCGAGGTCGAGGAACAGCTCGTAGACCTCGTCCACGACCTCGGCGACGCGCGCGTCGGGACGGTCGACCTTGTTCACCACGAGGATCACCGGCAGCTTGGACTCGAGCGCCTTGCGCAGCACGAAGCGCGTCTGCGGCAGCGGCCCCTCGGAGGCGTCGACGAGCAGCAGCACACCGTCGACCATCGTCAGCCCGCGCTCGACCTCGCCGCCGAAGTCGGCGTGACCGGGGGTGTCGATGATGTTGAGCTTGACGTCGCGGTAGCGCAGCGAGGTGTTCTTGGCGAGGATCGTGATGCCCTTCTCGCGCTCTAGGTCCATCGAGTCGAGCACGCGCGTGGCGACGTCCTGACCCACGCGAAACGCTCCCGACTGCCATAGCATCGCGTCCACGAGCGTGGTCTTGCCGTGGTCGACGTGCGCGACGATCGCGACGTTGCGGATGTCATCTCTGGTTACAAGCACGGCCGACTAGGCTAGCGGCGCGGGCCGCGTCGGCTGGATCGGAGATGTGAACGCGACCGTGACGAGGGCCAAAACGGGTGCCGCGGCGGCGGCTAGCGCCCGACCCGCACCGCTCGCATCCCGGTACGCAGCCCGAAGCGCGCGAGCGCCGCGGGGTAGCGCTCGGCGGCGGCGACCGTTTGCTCGAGCGCGGCGGCGAAGCGGCGAATCTCCGACTCCTCGATCGTGAGCGCGGGCAGCGCCTTGATCACGTTCATGTGGTGGCCGGCGACCTGGCAGAAGATCTTGTGCTCGTGGAACAGCGGCACCGTGACGAGCTGCGAGAACAGGCCCGGCTGACGGCGCTCGACCGTCTCCCACAGGCGCCGCGCGCTCGCGCCGGCGGGCGGTCCGAATTCGATCGCCCACATCAACCCCATCCCGCGCACGTCTCGGACGACCTCGAAGCGCTCGATGAGCGGCGTCGTCAGCTCGAGCAGCAGCGCACCCATGCGCTCGGCGCGGCCGATGAGGTCCTCGCGCTCGAGCACGCGTAGCGTCGCCAGCGCGACGGCCGCCGCGAGGTCGTTGCCGCCGAACGTCGAACCGTGGCGGACCGCGCGCTCCATGCCGTCGAAGACGCTGTCGAAGGCGGCGCGCGAGACGAGCACGGCGCCGATCGGCACGAAGCCGCCGGACAGCGCCTTGGCGACACAGACCATGTCTGGCTGAAGTCCCCAGTGCTCGAGCGCGAGAAAGCGCCCGGTGCGCCCGATACCGGTCTGCACCTCGTCGCAGACGAACAGCGCGCCCGCTTCGCGGCACAGCCGCTGCGCGCCCGCGAGATAGCCGGGCGCCGGGATGTTGACCCCCTTGCCCTGGATCGGCTCGACGACGAACGCCGCGACGTCCCCGCGGGCGAGCTCGCGCTCGAGCGCGTCGAGATCGCCGAAGCCGACGGGGTCACAGCCGGGCAGCAGCGGCCCGAAGCCCTCACGGAACTCGACGCCGCCGTTGAGCGACAGCGAGCCGAGCGTGAGCCCGTGGAAGGCGTGCTCGGCGTACAGAACGCGCGGGCGCGCGGTGGCGGCGCGCGCGATCTTGATCGCCGCCTCGACCGCCTCGGTGCCCGTGTTAGCGGGCACCATCGCCGCGAGGCTGTCCGGCGCCCGCGCGAGCAGCTGCTCGGCGAGCACGCCGCTCAGCAGCGTCACGCCCAGCTGCGGCAGGTTGCCCGTGCGCGCCGCCAGCACCTGCTCGATCGCGGCGATCGCCTCCGGATGGTTGCGGCCGATCGCGAACACGCCATAGCCGCCGAATAGGTCGAGATAGCGCTCCCCGTCGGCGTCGATCAGATGCGCTCCCTCTCCCCCGCTCCAAACCTTGTCGAACCCAAGCGTGCGCACGATCCGCCCCATCTGCGGGTTCAGATAGCGATCGTTCAGCGCCATCTCCTCGCCCGTGCGGGCGGCGAGGATCGCCTGCACGCTCGGCGGGGGCTCGCGGGGTATCGGCATCTCGCGGTTGAGCCTAGCTCGGCCCGTTCGAGAGCACCCGTACCTCGACCGGATCGCGACGTCGAGGACGAGGACGACGGCTATCCTTGCGTCATGGCCACGCTGGTGCTTGACCCATACGCTTATGAGCTGGACGCGCTCAAGGAGCGTCGGCGAGTCTCCGGCTTGGACCGTCTCGACGAGGTGTGGGAGGGTGTGCTGCACATGGTTCCCGCCCCGAGCTATGAGCACGCACGGATCGCTCAGCAGCTCGCCGAGATCCTCGGCCCGCTAGCGCGCGACGCCGGCTTGGTGGCGGCGATGGGCGAGTTCAACCTGGGTGACTCCATAGACGACTTCCGCGTGCCCGACGGCGGCCTGCACCGTCCCGGCGCCGAGGGTGTCTGGCTGCACAGCGCCGCGCTTGTGGTTGAGATCGTCTCACCCGGCGACGAGAGCTGGCAGAAGCTCCCGTTCTTGGCCGCCCACGAGGTGGACGAAGTGTTGATCCTCGATCCAGAGCAGCACACCGTCGACTGGCTCGGGCTGGGGGATGGCGAGTACCAACCGATCGAGCACAGCAGCCTGATCGACCTCGGGCCGACCCAGCTGGCCGGGCGGATCGACTGGCCATAAGCGCCGCAGAGGTCCCGCCGAGGCTGCGCATCGACGCGCACGCGCGGCGTGAAGACTTCGTCCCTATACCCACCGAGCGCGTACGCATGCCCGAACGGGGTAACATCAGAGCATGCTGCGGCTCGAGGCTCCGGGCGCAATCGATCACGTGCAGGCGCTGTTCCGGCGCTGGCAGGACGATGGCGACCGCGATGCACGCGAAGAGCTGGTGCGGATGCACATGCCGCTGGCACGCGGTCTGGCGCGACGCTATGGACGTTCGTCGGAGCCATTCGAGGACCTGCTGCAGGTCGCGTCGCTCGGGCTGCTGAAGGCGCTGGACCGCTACGACGCCGAGCGCGGCCATCCGTTCGCGTCGTTCGCCGTGCCGACGATCCTCGGCGAGATGCGCCGCTACTTCCGCGACTCCGGGTGGGCGGTGCACGTTCCGCGCGGAGCGCAGGAACGAGCGCTGAAGGTTCGCGACGCGCGGGAGCGTCTGGCCAACCGCAACGGGCGCGCGCCGACGGTCAACCAGCTCGCGGAGTACCTCGAGCTTGATATCGAGGCGGTGATCGACGCGCTGCAGGCGGTGCACGCATACGACACGCTCTCGCTCGATGCCCCGCGTCCGAGCGCCGACGGCGACGGCGAGGCCTACGTGGATTCGCTCGGTGGCGAGGACGAGCGCTTCGAGCTCGTCGAGCTCGACGCGACGCTGGCGGCCGTGCTCGGCGAGATCCCGCCGCGCGAGCGCCTGATCCTGCACATGCGCTTCGTCGAGGACCTCACACAGACCGAGATCGCGCAGCGCCTGAGCATCTCCCAGATGCAGGTCTCGCGCCTGCTACGCCGCTCGCTCGAGCAGCTGCGGACGCTCACGCAGGCGGGCTGAGAGCAGCACCGCAGCTGCTCGATGGCCGAGATTCCGAACGTCCGCCTGAGCCTTCCGGGCAGCGCCGAGAACGTGCTGGTCGTGCGCCAGGCGCTGACCGGCGTGGCCGCGAGCGTCACGCTCGACGCGATCGAGTGCAATGACGTCAACACGGCTGTCAGCGAGGCGTGCAACAACGTCGTCATGCACGCCTACGACGGCAGCGAGGGACCGCTGGAAGTCGACGTGTTCGCCCGCCGCGGCGCGATCGCGGTCGTGGTGCGCGACCACGGCAGGGGCATGCGCCCGCGCGAGCTCGAGCCCGACGAGGCTCACACGGGCATGGGCATCCCCGTGATCCAAGCGCTCACGCGCCGGGCCGAGTTCACACACCTCGCGGGCGGCGGGACCGAGGTGCGCATGGAGTTCGACACGCCGAAGGCCCGCTCGCTCGACCCGATCGACGGCGACGACGACCCGGCCGTGGTGAGGATGCAAGCCCCCGTCGAGGGCACGGTCGAGCTACAGCTGGCCCCGAACGCGATCGCGCGCTCCGTCCTGCCGCGGGTGCTCAGCGCGCTCGCTGCGCGCGCGTACTTCTCGACCGACCGCATCGCCGACGTGCAGCTCGCCGCCGACGAGCTCACGGCCGGTGCCCACGGCTCGATCAGCGGCGCCCGTCTCGACGTCGGCGTGAAGGTCGCGCCACGCAACCTGCAGCTGCGCGTCGGACCGCTGCGCACCGGCGGGACGCTCGCGATGAGCCTCCTCGACGAGCGCGCGGACGACCGCTGACCGACCGATACGCGCCGGCCTCCCAGACGCGCGGGCCAGCTCCTGGCTGCTGCTGCTCACGCCCTGATGGGGGCGGCATGCCGGCAGGGCAGACGCCGGGAGGCAGGGCCATGCCGACATGCCGCCGTGTCACCCCTCGATGGATGGCGGGCGCCGCCGGGGGAAGCGGCTCCCCGCTCGGGGGGACAACACTGCAGTCTGAATATGCCCGCTTCGCCGGTCTCTAAACGTGGCGAGCTCCGGCATGGCGCCAACCGGACACGTTTGCGACGAACTGGACGGACGTTTGCCGACGAGCAGATCCGGGCATCTCGGCTCTATATAAACAACAGCTGCTCGATTGACGGCTCGCGCGGTACGCGCGAGGAGGCTACGACGAAGCGGAGTTCGAAGATGGTCGCAGCGCCAGTGCGACTGGCCCAGGCGGACGCCACGATCCCGAGCACGGCGACGGGCGTACCGCTGCGCGCGTGCGCCTGCTTCCGCCACGAGGCGCTGTTCTACGCCCAGGGCGATCGCGGATTCGTGGAGGGCACGCTGGCGCTCGTCACGCGCGCGCTGGCGAGCGAAGCAAGCGTGCTCGTGGGGGTCGCCGCCGCGCGCGCGGCGGCGCTCGCGGAGGCACTGGGCGATGATGCCGGACGTGTGTGCTTCGCCGACATGTCCCTGCTCGGGCGCAACCCCGCGCGGATCATCTCCGTGTGGCGCGAGTTCGCGCGTGAGCACGCGGGCGGCCACGGCACGGCGCTGGGCATCGGCGAAGCCGCGTGGCCGGGGCGCGGCGCGGCCGAGCTGAGCGAGTGCGAGCGCCATGAGGCGCTGCTGAACCTCGCGTTCGACGACGGCGCCGCGTGGCACCTGCTGTGCCCGTACGATCTCGACGGCCTCGACGACCACGTGATCGAGGCGGCCCGCCACACGCACCCGTTGCTGGCTTGGGACGGAGCGAGCTATGACAACTTGGCCTACCCGCACGTGCACGAGCCGCCGCGCCCGTTTGCCGGCCTGCTCCCCCCGCCGCGCGGGGCGGTGGACGAGCTGGCGTTCGACGGCCACGCGCTGGCCGAGCTGCGCCACACGATCGCGGCGTGGGCGATGGCGAACACGCTCGGTGCCGAGCGCACACAGGAGCTGGTGCTCGCCGTGGACGAGCTCGCGAGCAACAGCGTACGCCACGGTGGCGGCGCCGGCATGTTGCGCTGGTGGCGGGAGGACGAGGAGCTGCTGTGCGAGGTGCGCGACAGGGGCTGGATCCAGGCGCCGCTGGTTGGGCGCGAACGTCCGGACATCGACGCGAGCAGCGGCCGCGGCGTGTGGCTTGTCAACCAGCTGTGCGACCTGGTTCAGATCCGCTCGGTGCCGGGCGGGAGCGTCGTGCGCGTGCACATGCGCCTGAGTTAGCTGCTGAGGGCTATCCCGAAAGGAGCTAAACGACGATTTCGTCCGCCGTGGCGATCGTCGGCAGGTGCTCGGCGACGCCGGTCACGCTCAGCAGGCGCTGAACCTGCTCTGAGCCCGGGGTGATCGCGAACTCCTGGCCGCGCTCGCGGCAGCGGTCGAGCGTCGTGAGGATCACGCGCAGCCCGGTGGAGTCGATGAACTGCAGCTGCTGCAGGTCGAGCACAACCATCGACTCGCCCAGCACGTCCTCACCGGCCAAAGCCTGCTCGAGCAGCTCCGAGCTGGCCATGTCGAGTTCGCCCGCCAGCGTGAGGATCACGCGACCGGAGTCTTGCCGCACGTCGATCCTTAGCTGATCGGCTACCCCCATGTTCGGGATTTTACCGGAGAGGCGCCTGCATCGAGCTTGCTTGGAGCGAGCGCGGCTGGCTATAGCTCCTTCTCGAGCATCGCCACGAGCTTCGTCGACCCGTGCGCGAGGCGACCGACCTCGACATATCCGCGGGCGGAGTGGAACGCGAGCGAGGCGGGGTTGGGTGGGCGCACGTTGACCTCGCACACCATGCGCTCGAAGCTCGCCGCCGCGGCCTCGATCGCGTCGTAGAGCTGTGCGCCGAGTCCGAGCCGCCGCTGCGACGCGGCAACGGCGATGCGGTCGAGATACACGAACCGCTCGAAGCGCGCGGCGAACCAGCGGTAGTTCTCGCTGTCGTAGTCCGTACCCGAGGCGATCGCCAGCGCGAACGCGACCACCTCGCCGTCGCCTTCCACCGCGAGGCTGCGGTGCGCGAGCGACAGGATCCATCGCAGCCGCCGCTCGTCCAGCTCGCTGAGCTCCTGCACGGAGGCGGCGTTGAGGGCCAGCACTCGCGGCCAGTCGGCGGGGGTCAGCGCTCTGAGCCGCATCGGCCGGGAGCATGTCAGGCGCTCGTCCCGGGGGCTCGCCGCGCACGCGCTCAGTCGGTGGTGCGACGCCTGTACAGCGAGCTGGCCAGCGGCGCGAACACCGCGATCAGCGCCAGCGACCACAGCAGCGACGCGAGCACCGGATGTTGCATCGGCCAGGCGTGGATGCTCGCCGAGGGATTGGGGTTGCCGAGGAGCTGGCGCGAGGCGGCGGTGACAGCGCTGACGGGATTCCAATCGGCGAGCGCTCGCAGCACGGCGGGCATGTGCTCGGTGGGGACGAGCGCGTTTGAGACGATCGCGAGCGGGAACAGGATCACGAGGCCGATCCCCTGCGCGGACTCCGGGCTCTTGCTGACCATGCCAAGGCAGGCGCAGCCCCAGGAGAGCCCGTAGCTGAACAGCAGGAAGATGCCAAAGCCCGCCGCGATCGACGCCACGCCGGCGTCGGGCCGCCAACCGATGAGCAGGCCGGTCGCGGCAACGAAGAAGGCGCAGATGACGGCGGTCAGGAGGTCGGCGAGCGAGCGCCCGACGAGCACGGCGGGTCGCCACATCGCGAGCGTCCTGAAGCGGTCGATCACACCGCTGCCGAGGTCCGAGCTGAGCCCGACGGCGGTGCCCATCGAAGAGGTCGTGAGGTTCATCGCGAGCAGGCCGGCGATCGCGAAGTCCTTGTAGCTGCCGCCTCCGGGCAGCACGACACCGGATCCGAAGACGTAGACGAACAGCAGCGTGAACAGCACCGGCTGCACGGTCACGTCGGAGAGCTGCAGCGGCTCGCGTTTGATGTGCATGAGGTTGCGCTGGGTGAGCACGGCGACGTCGCGGAGCTTTTTCATGCGGCCACCTCGGTCGGATCGGCGGCCACCTCCCCCTCCGGGGACGATGCGGTCGGATGGCCGGTGAGTGCGAAGAACACGTCATCGAGCGACGGCTGCTGAACCTCGACGTCGTCGACGCTGACGCCGGCGTCGTCGAGCGCGCGCACGACCGTCGTTGCCAACCCTGAGGCGGTGCGCACCGCCGCGCGCAACCGCAGCCCGTCGTGGCTGACGTGCACGGGCCCGGCGACGAAGGGCGCGAGCGCCGCGGGCGCATCGGGACGGACCTCGCTGAGCGTGATCTCCAGGCGCGCCCCGCCTGTCTGCGCCTTCAGCTCCGCGGCGGTGCCGCCGGCGATCACGCGGCCGTGGTCGATCACGACGATCCGGTCGGCGAGCTCGTCGGCCTCGTCGAGGTACTGGGTGGTCAGCAGCAGCGTCACACCGTCGGCGACGAGCGCGCGGATGACCTCCCACATGCGCGCCCTGCTCGTCGGGTCGAGGCCGGTCGTCGGCTCGTCGAGGAACAGCACCGGCGGACGCGTCAGCAGCCCGGCGGCCAGGTCCAGGCGCCGGCGCATCCCGCCCGAGTACCCCTTGAGGACTCGGTCGGCGGCGTCGAGGAGCTCGAACTGCTCGAGCAGCTCGCCGGACCGCGCGCGTGCCTCCGTACGGGGCAGGCCGCTGAGGCGCCCGATCATCACGAGGTTCTCGCGGCCGGTGAGGACCTCGTCGAGCGTGGCGTCCTGCGCGGTGACGCCGATGCTGCGCTGCACGGCGATCGGGTCCTTGACCACGTCGTGGCCCGCGACCCGCGCGGAGCCGGCGTCGGGCCGCGAGAGCGTGGTGAGGATGCGCACGGCGGTGGTCTTGCCGGCGCCGTTCGGTCCCAGGACGCCCAGGATCGACCCGGCTGGCACCTGCAGGTCGACGCCGTCGAGGGCGACGGTCGCGCCGAAGCGCTTCTTCAGGTTGTGGGCTTCGATCATCATCTCGGTCATTGCAGCAATACTACAGTAACTGAAAAAATACTGCAACTGAAGTTTTGGTAAGATGGATGCGATGGCGGTTGAGGGATCGCGCGACGTGGATTCAGCTGGCGACGGTGAGGCCGATGAGCTGTCCGACGAGCGCCGTATCCACACGCTGCTGGTCCGCGAACTGGGCCCGGAGATGGCCGATGCGTTCGCGCTGGCGCGCGCGGCGCAGGAGCGCTGGGAGCGCCGGCGCCACCCGGACGCGGGCCTGCGCGAGCGCAAGAAGCGCCGCACGCGCCAGCAGATCTCCGACGTGGCCACCTCGCTGTTCGTCACGCGTGGCTTCGACCGCGTGAAGGTCGCGGAGATCGCGGCGATCGTGGGCGTGTCGGAGAAGACGGTCTACAACTACTTCCCGACCAAGGAGTCGCTCGTGTTCGACCGCGCCGACGATGGCGTCGCGCGCCTGGCGGCGGCGCTGCGCGAGCGCGAGCCGGGCGAATCGCCGACGAAGGCGATGCTGCGCGCGCTCGACAGGGACATGGAAGACCTCGAAGACCTGCCAGACGAGATCCACGTGTTCCTGGCGCTGTTCGCGGAGATGATCGCGACGACGCCGGCGCTGCGCGCCGCCCTGCGGGACCTGCAGAGCCGTCTGGTCGAGGTCGCCACCGAGGAGCTGGCGGCGGCGGCGGATGTCGACCCGCGCGACCCCGAGCCGCTGATCGCCGCGCGCGCGATCGTCGCCCTGCAGGAGCTGGCGTTCGCCTCGCGCATGCGCCACATCGAAGACGGGCTGCGCGGCGGGGAGCTGCACGCGGCGGTCTCAGATGACCTCGAGCGGGCGGCAAGGCTGCTCGACGCAGGGCTGTGGTCGTTCAACCTGCTGGCGCAGGGCGCGCGCACACGTCAGCAACTGCGCGAGGCGGCCGCCGCGGCCGAGGACGTCCGGCGGCAGGTGCTCGACGCGCTCGAGCAGGCCCGCGCGGCCTGGCGGACGCTCCGCAGGCGCGAACGCCAGGTTTAGGAGCCGCGACGCCCTAGGCGTTCGGCGCGTCGGACGGCTTCAGGCGCTTGCGCCCCTTCTGGTCGGTGCGCCCGGTGCCGATGCACGCGCGACAGACGATCCACTTGCTCTCGCCGGCTTCCTCGCCTTCGGGCGACCACGGCGTCCAGCCCACGCCGTCGCACGTGGAGCAGCGGGCGTTCTCGGGGATGTGCCGATCGCTCTGTGTCATCGCAGGGAGCATATCCCGGTCACAAACTTCGGCCCAACTCCAATATGAAGCAGTGGGGTCACGAGATCTGTCGAGGTGCTCGGATGAGGAGCTGCTGGAGATCGGTTTGGACGACGCGCAGGCATTCGGCGTGTTCTACGACCGCTATGAGGGTGCACTGCTCGGGTTCCTGCGGCGGGCCACCGGGCGCGCGGATCTCGCGGCTGACCTCACCGCGGAGGTCTTCGCTGTCGCGCTCGCATCGCTGCCAGCGTTTCGCTCGGATCTGGGGAGCGCGCGCGCGTGGCTGTTCGGGATCGCCCGCCACGAACTGGCACAGAGCTGGAGGCGCGGTCGAGTCGAGGCACAGGCGCGCCGGCGCCTGGGAATGGAGCCGATGATGTTGAGCGACGAGGATCTGGAGCGGATCGACGAGCTGGGCGCGAGGGCGCCGCTCGACTCGCTGGCGCTGTTGGACGCGCTGCCCGCCCAGCAACGGGCTGCTGTGAGGGGCCGGGTGATCGACGGCCGCGACTATGAGGATCTGGCTCGCGAGTTCGACTGCTCTGAGCTGGTCGTACGCCAGCGCGTCAGCCGCGGTCTGCGGGCGCTGCGATCGCTGACCGGATACGCACGATGAGCGAGCTGCCCCAGCTGCGCGAGTCGCTGATGCTCGCGGCTGAGCGCCGCATCGCATCCCCGCTCGGTCCAGCCGACGACGACAGGGGCCGCCGGCGGGCGCCCTGGCGCCCACTCGTGCGGCACGCGCCCATGCCGGGCTCGCTCGCACGCCGCGGCTCGTTGGCGCTGATGCTCGCGGCCGGTGCCCTGGCGCTGGCCGCGGTCGCGTATGCGGCGACACAGCTGATCCAAACCGGCTCACCGGTCAGATCCGAACAAAGCTTCTCCGCGAACGCGGGCGCCGGGGTCGCGATCGCGAAGAGCGAGGGGTTGCTTGGCATCGCCGCGCCCGACCCCGCCGGCGGCCCTCCTTGGACGATGCGCACGTATGACACCAGCCGCGGCCTCGGCTGCGTGCAGGTGGGGCGTCTCGTCGGCGGGCGCATCGGCGTCCTCGGCCAGGACGGCGCCTTCCACGACGACGGGCGCTTTCACGCGCTGCCCTCGCAGGCGAGCCAAGCGGAAGGCGAGTGCGTGCTGCTGGACGCGCGCGGTCACGCGTTCCTCGGCGTGGGCAACTACGGCGTGTCGGCCAGCGGCCTTCCACACCAGTGCTACCTGCTCGCCGCGCCGACCCTCCGCGGTAGGTGTGCGAGAAGCGACCCCCGCGACATCTTCTACGGGCTGCTGGGACCAGATGCCCGCAGCATCACCTACGCCGCCGACGGCCGTATGCGCACGGTCCCGACCGTCGGCAGCGACGGCGCCTACCTGATCGTCGAACGCACGCCCGCGAGGATCGTCGCACTGGGTCTCGGAGCAGGCGGGTCGGGCGCGCTGCCGGCGGGCGGCGGAACGCTCGACGGCCACCCGCTTCCGCAGCCGATACGCCGGATCACCTACGCCAACGGGCAGACGTGCACGGTCACGCGCGCGGGCAACGACCGCAGCCGCGACGGGCGCCACTGCCTGCCGCCCATCGGCTACGTGCTCCCGCAGATCCGCATCCCGAGCGCCCGCGAACTGGCCTCCCCGGTCGCCGTGCGCACGATCTACGGCCAGCCGGTTCCCGGTCACCCGGGCGCCCGTCAGGTCGAGCTGCGCATCTCCTTCACAGCACGCGTGGCCGTCAGCAGCGCTCTGAGCGACTATGGCGTGAGCCTGCAGCCGGCCAGGAGTGGGCGCTGCGCGGCGGGCAACCTCGGCGAGGCGGCGGCCGAGCTCGGGCGCAACGTCAAGGCAGGCGAACGTGTCCAGCTGACGTTGTCCTCCGGCTACGAGAACGCCACCAGCCTGTTCCCGGCCTGCCCCGGCATCGCGCACGGCAGGGTCATCTACACGATCCCGTCCTCCGAACCGAACGGCGAGTTCTTCTTCGGAGAGCTGGCCCGCGGACGCTCGGGGGTGGTCACCGTCGGAAGCTTCACCTACGACAGCCCCTGACGACGGCGCCGGACATCCACTCGAGCGGGCGGCTCAGGTCCGCGTCGCCAATCGCTCGTGGACCGATCGCACGGCGCTCGAGCCCTCGCCGACAGCCGCGGCGACGCGCTTCATCGAGCCAAGCCGGACGTCGCCGGCGGCGAACACGCCCGGCGTGGAGGTCTCGAACGGCAGCGCATTGGACGCGCCGGAGATTGAGACGTCGGGCAGCTGGCGGTCGGTCAGCACGAAGCCGTTGGAGTCGAGCGTCACACCGCTGCTGGCCAGCCACTCGGTCGCCGGGCTCGCGCCGATGAAGCAGAACAGCCCCGAGCAGGGCGTGCTGTGCAGCTCGTCGGTGGCGATGTTCGCGAGCGTGACCTGCTCGAGGCGCTCGTCGCCGGCCAGGCCGTGGACTTCGACGCCGGTGACCAGCTCGATCTTGGGATCGGCCTCGATGCGTTCGATCAGGTAGTTCGACATCGTCTGCGTGAGATCGTCGCGCCGGATGGCCAGCGTGACGGCGCAGTTGCTCTGCGCGAGGTAGATGGCGGCCTGTCCGGCTGAGTTGCCGCCGCCGATCACCAGCACCGGCGAGCCGCCGCAGACGCGCGCCTCCAGGTCGGTGGCGGCGTAGTAAACGCCGGCGCCCTCGAAGCGCTCCAGATCCTCCACCGGCAGCCGCCGGTAGCGCGCTCCGGAGGCGACGATCACCGCGCGCGTGGGGATCTCGCTCCCGTCTTTGAGGACGATCACATGGAAGCTGGGCTCGCTCCGCAGGCCGACGACTTCGCACGGAGAGTTCAATCGCGCCCCGAGCCGCAGCGCCTGGACGCCGGCTCGCGTCGTGAGCTCTCCACCGGAGATGCCGTTGGGGAAGCCCGCGTAGTTCTCGATCCGCGAGCTCGCGCCGGCCTGGCCGCCGACCGCGACGGCGTCCAAACAGACCGTGCCGAGACCCTCGGATGCGCCGTACACGGCGGCGGCGAGGCCCGCCGGGCCGCTGCCGACGACGACGAGATCGAAGATGTAGCCGGGCTTGGGCTGGAACGTCAGGCCGAGGTGCTCGGCGAGCACCTCGGGCGAGCAACGCTTGAGGACCCCGGTCGGGGTGATCACCACGGGCGTGTCCTGCGCGCCCACGCCCATGCTCTTGAGCAGGGCGTCGACGTCGACAGCGTCCTCGAGGTCGATCCACGTGTGCGCCAGGCGCTGATGCTCGGCGAACGTGCGCAGGCTCATCGCCTCGGGCGAGTAGCGCGAGCCGATGATGCGGATCGCCTCGGCGCCAGGCCCTGTTCGCAGCATCTGCCGCCGCGCGACGAGCGTGGCGAAGATGACGTCGGCGAGCGTCGGGCGCACGCTCATCAAGCGCCGGAACTCGTCCTGCGCGATCACCAGCACGCGTCCCGCGCGCGCGACGCGGGCGTTGAGGAACCTGATCTGGCCGGTCAGCAACCCCAGCTCGCCGATGAAGTTCCCCGGGCCGAACGTGACCACTACCTCGCCGTCGGTTCGCATCACCTCGACTTCGCCCTCGAGCACGACGAACAGGTCGAACGTCGCCTCGCCGACCCTGAACAGCAGCTCGCCCTCCTCCACGCTGCGCTCGGTGCCGAAGTCGGCCATTTCCCGCAGCTGGGCATCCGAGAGCAGCGGGGCGACGGCTGGATCTCGCGCGGGTTGCGCGTTCATGGCCGCAGCCTAGTTGATGCGCCGTTCCGTTCAGGTTTCTTTCAGGCTCGCCCGTCAGCATTGGCGCATGAACCTGCTGGTCGTCGACGACGACCCCTCGGTGCGTGAAGCGCTCGTGCTGGTCCTCGGGCACGACGGCTTCGATGTCAGCACCGCGGTCGACGGCCGCGAGGCGATCAGGATGCTCGCGCTCGCGCCACCCGACGCGGTGATCCTCGACGTGCTCATGCCGGGACTCGATGGCCTGGAGGTGTGCCGGCGGATTCGCGCGACGGGCGATCGTACGCCGGTGCTGATGCTGACCGCCCGCGCGGAGGTCAGCGAGCGCGTGGCCGGCCTGGAGGCCGGCGCCGACGACTACCTGGTCAAGCCGTTCGCGCGCGAGGAGCTGATCGCGCGGCTGCGGGCGCTGCTGCGCCGCACCGGCTGGGAGGGAGAGGACGAGACGCTCCGCTTCGAGGATCTCGAGCTCGATCCCGTCGCGCACGAGGCGCGCCGCGGCGAGCGCCTGCTCGAGCTCACGCGCACCGAGTTCCTGCTGCTGGAACTGCTGATGCGCCATCCGCGCCAGGTGCTCGCGCGCGCGACGATCTTCGATCACGTGTGGGGCTATGACTTCGGCCCCGCGTCAAACTCGCTGGAGGTGTACGTCGGCTACCTGCGCCGCAAGACGGAGGCCGCGGGCGAGCCGCGGCTCGTGCACACGGTCCGAGGCGTTGGCTACGCACTGAGGTCGCCGCAGCGATGAGCTTTCGCTCGCGCATGGTGCTGCTCGCCGCGAGCGCCGTCGCGGCGGCCGTGGTGATCGCGTCGGCGGTCGTGTACGTGGTCACCGGCGATGAGCTGCGCGGGCAGATCGACAGCAGCCTGCGCAACGAGCTCGTCCCCGGCCCCCACGCGGTCCAGGTCAGGACGGAAAAGCTCAGCGCGAGCCAGCTGGCCAAGTTCGAAAAGGAAGCTCCGCACGAAGGGCGAGCCAGCTCCGGCGCGCGGCAGTCCAAGCAGCGCGGCAGCGGTTTCTCGTCCGGCAGCGCCTCGTCCGGCAGCAGCGCCTCGTCCGGCAGCAGCGCCTCGTCCGGCAGCAGCGCCTCGTCCGGCAGCAGCGCCTCGTCCGGCAGCAGCGCCTCGTCAGTTGAAGCGGCGGGTCCCGCCCCCGGCAGGGTGCTGCTGCGCGGCAGCGAAGCCCAGCGGATCGTCGGCAGCGGGGTCGTTGGCTTCTCCAGCGCGTCGGGTACCGTCGAGCCCCTGCCCGGCCCCGCGGCGAACCTCAAGTTTCTGGGCGTGATCCGCGAGGCCCACAACGGCAACGCTTCCGCCTTCAAGATCGTGCTGCCGAGCCTCGGGTTCGGCAGCGCCACCGGCTACGCGCAGCTGGCTCAGGTCGCTGGGCCGGTGCTGCGCTCGGGCGGAGGAGGCGAGGGGTTGCCCGTCACCGCCGCCGCCCGCGCCGTCGCCGCTGGGCGACGACCCGCGTTCTACAGCGACGCGACGCTCAACGGCACGAAGATGCGCGTGCTGACCGCGCCCGCGGCGAAGGACACGGTGTGGCAGGTCGCGCTACCGCTGACCGACGTGAACAGCACGCTCGACCATCTGCGGCTGGTGCTCGCGGCGGTGATCCTCGGCGGCGTGCTGCTGGCGGCCGCGCTGGGGCTGCTCGTCTCGCGCGCGGCGCTCGTGCCCGTGCGCCGGCTGACCGGCGCGGCCGAGCGCGTGGCCCGCACACAGGATCTGGGCCACCGCATCCGCGCCGACGAGGGCGATGAGCTCGGGCGCCTGGCGGGCAGCTTCAACACGATGCTGGCGGCGCTCGAGCGCTCGCGGCTCTCCCAGCGCCAGCTCGTCTCCGACGCCTCGCACGAGCTGCGCACGCCCCTGACGAGCGTGCAGGCAAACCTCGACGCGCTCGCGCTGGGCGACGCGCTCTCGCCGCGGGAGCGTGCCCGCGCGGTCGCCTCCGCGCAGGCGCAGCTGCGCGAGCTGACGGTACTCGTCGGCGACATGGTCGACCTGTCGAAGACGGAGGTCGAGGAGGTCGAGGTCGAGGACGTGCGGCTGGACCTCGCTGCCGCCGAGGCAGTCGAGCGCACGCGGCTGCACGCGCCGGAGTGCGCGTTCAGCCTCGACGTCGAGCCGTGCATGGTGCGCGCGGCGCCAGCGCGGCTGGACCGCGCAATCGCCAACCTGCTCGACAACGCGTGCAAATGGAACCTCCCCGCTGGGCGAGCGGGCGGGCCAATCGAGGTGCGCGTGCGCGACGGCCGCCTGGAGGTGCGCGACCACGGTCCGGGGATCGACCCGGAGGACCTTCCGCGCGTGTTCGACCGCTTCTTCAGGACGCCAGCCGCACGCGGGCGACCCGGCTCCGGCCTCGGCCTCGCGATCGTCCGCCAGACGGCCGAGACGCACGGCGGCGCCGTCCACGCGGTCAACGATCCCGGCGGCGGCGCGCGCCTGATCCTCGATCTCCCACCGCTTGAGATGACCGCGTCCGAGCTCGCCGTCTCACGCGCGGAGCAGCCCCCCGTGGCGGACGCCGTTCAGGAAGTTCCTCGGCTTCGTTAAGCCGATTCTCAGGCTGCGCCGGCTTGATGTCTCCATCCCGTCGACCGGAAGAGGAGTCCCCATGCCCCGCCGTCCCCCGCTCGTCCCCCTCGCCGTCCTGTGTGTGGCATCGGCGAGCCTGTTCCTGGCCGCCTGCGGCGGCTCCTCGTCGTCCCCGACATCCTCTGCCGCCAAGGAACAGCAGGCCGAAGTGAAGTTCGCCGACTTCGCCAGGTGCCTGCGCGAACACGGCATCGAAGCCGAAACCGCGACCGGACCCGGCGGCGAAGGCCACGGGCTGAAGATCAAGGGCGCTGGCGGACCCGCCAAGATGGAAGCCGCCCAGAAGGCATGCAAGAAGTACCAGCCCGAACCGCAGAAGCTCAACCTCTCCCCGCAGGAAAAGGTGGAACGCGCGGAAGCCGTCGAAAAGTTCGCCAGGTGCATGCGCGACCACGGCATCGAAGTGCATGCCTCGAGCTCCGAAGGGCGCATCTCGATCGGGATCCGCAGCAAGCCCGGCGCGGGCCCCAACCCCGAAAGCCCCGCGTTCCAGAAAGCGCAGAGCGCGTGCCAGGGGCTGCTGCCGTTCAAGGGCAAGGGTGGCAAGCTCCCACCCATCCCCAAGCACGCACCGGGCGTCGGCCAGTCCGGCGGCTCTTTCAGCTCCGAAAGCTCCGCCTCGGCCGGCAGCTGAGCCGTGGGCCCCGCGAAGCGCTCCTGGGGGCGCAGACGCGTGCGCTGGCTGGTCGGTGGCACGCTGGCCGCGGCGGTGGTGGCCGTGCTCGGGGTCGTGCTGCTCGACTCCGGCTCGGGGGGACATCACGGCCCTGAAACCGGCGTGCCCGTCGGCGACACGACCGCCAACGTCACCCGGCGCACGCTGTCTGAAAGCTCGACCGTCAGCGGCACGCTCGGCTATGGCACGACGCTCGAACTCTACGACCGGCTCGGCGGGACCTTCACCTGGCTGCCGTCCGTCGGCGCCGTGATCGGCCGCGGCGGGACGCTGTGGCGGATCGACGACCTGCCGGTCGTGCTGATGTACGGCTCGGTCCCCGCCTACCGCACGCTCGAGCAGGGCGTCAGCGACGGACCCGACGTGTCCGAGCTGAACGAGAACCTGATCGACCTCGGCTTCGACCCCTACGGCGCGATCACCGACGACGAATCCTTTGGCGAAGCGACCGTCGCCGCTATCAAGCGCTGGCAGAGGGCCGAGGGGCTGACCGAAACCGGCGAAGTAGAACTCGGCCGCGTCGTCTTCGCGCCCGGCGCGCGGCGCGTGACCGCCGTGAAGGTGGCGCTCGGGCAGGACCCGCCGGGCGCGGACGCCACGACGCCCGACAAAGGGAGAAGCTCGCCCCCTGGCAAACGCAAATCCGCGAAACGAAAGCCCGCGAAACGAGCACCAGCCAAAGAAAAGCCCGCCAAAGACGAACCCGCCAAGGAAGACCCGGCCAAAGACTCGCCCAGCGGAGAATCTGGCGCGGGCGCCGGCGAGGTCGTGCTGACCACCACCTCCACCCAGCAGATCGTCCAGCTGAAGGTCAAGCCCGAACAGCAGCAGCTCGCCAGACTCGGAGAGAGCGTCACCGTGCAGTTGCCGAGCGGCGGCGAGGCCCCCGGCCACGTCATCGAAGTCGGCACGGTCGCGAGCGAATCCAGCAGCGCGGCCAACGAACCAAAAGGCAGCAGCGGCGAAAGCGGCGAATCGACGATCCCGGTGACGATCGCGCTCGACCGCCATGTCGCCCACCTCGACGAGGCACCCGTGAGCGTCGAACTCGTCAAGGGCATCCGCCGCAACGTGCTGACGGTCCCGGCGACCGCGCTGATCGCTACCACCGGCGGCAGCTACGCGGTCGAAGCGCTCGCACAGGACCACCGCGTGACGGTGCCCGTTACGCCGGGCATGTTCGCTGGCGGCTACGTCCAGGTCGAAGGCGCTGGTCTGCGCGAAGGCATGACCGTGATCGAGTCGCAGTGACAGCGGTGCTCGAGCTGTCGGATGTCGTCAAGAGCTACGACGGCGGCGTGCAGGCGCTACGCGGCGTCGACCTGACCGTGCGGGAGGGAGAGCTCTGCGCGATCGTCGGCCCGTCGGGCTCGGGCAAGTCGACCCTGCTGCACATCATGGGAACCCTGGAACGGGCGACCAGAGGGCTCGTGCGGATCGCCGGGGCGGACGTCGCGCGCGCCTCCGACCGTGACCTGGCGGCTCTCAGGGCGCGCCGCATCGGCTTCGTCTTCCAGCAGTTCCACCTGATGGAGGCCGACAGCGCGCTGGAGAACGTCGCCAACGGCCTGCTCTACACCGGCACCCCCGCCCGCGAGCGCCGGTGGGCGGCGGCCGCGGCGCTCGAGCGCGTCGGGCTCGGCCACCGCATGCGACAGACCTCCGCGCTGCTGTCCGGGGGCGAGCGCCAGCGCGTGGCGATCGCGCGCGCGCTCGTCAGCTCGCCCGCGATCGTGCTCGCCGACGAGCCGACCGGCAACCTCGACACCCGCAACGGGCGCGAGATCCTCGAGCTGCTGAGGGATCTCAACGGGCAGGGCACGACCGTGCTCGTGATCACCCACGACCGCGAGATCGCCGCCACGCTGCCCAGGCGCGTGGAGCTGCGCGACGGCCGCCTGGTCCACGATGAGCCTTGACCTCGCACCGAGTCGCCTGCTGCCCGCCGACGTCCTGCGGGTCGCAAGCGTCGGTCTGCACACTCGCCGCCTGCGCGCCGCGCTTTCGGCGCTGGGAGTGGCGATCGGCATCGCCGCGATGGTCGCCGTGCTGGGCATCTCCGACTCCAGCAAGGCCGGGCTGGTCGCCGAGCTGAACGAACTCGGGACCAACCTGCTCACGGTCACCCCCGGGGAAACCTTCCTCGGCGAAGCGGCCAAGCTGCCCGAAGCCGCCGTCAGGGACGTGCGCAACCTGCACAGCGTGCGCTCGGCCGCCGCCGTGACGAGCGTGTCAGGGGCGGCGGTACGACGCAGCGCCTTCATCGAAGCCGCCGAAACCAATGGCATCAGCGTGCAGGCCGCCGACCCGCAGCTGCTCGCGACGCTCGGCGGGAAGATGGTCCTCGGGCGCTTCCTGAACGCCGGCGACGAACGCTACCCCCTCGTCGTGCTCGGGCTCGTCGCCGCCGAGCGGCTCGGGGTGGAGCGCCTGTCGGCCGCCGGGCGGCCGCTGCAGCTGCTGATCGAACACACGTGGTTCACGGTCGCCGGCGTGATCGGCTCGCTGCCGCTGGCACCCGAAATCGAACGCGCCGCGTTGATCGGCTACCCGGTCGCCAAACGCCTGTTCGCCACCACCCGCCACGCCAGCATGCTGTACGTCCGCGCCGATCCCGAACGGGTGCCCGAAGCCGACTCGCTGCTCGGCGCCGCCGCGAACGCCCAGAACCCCGAACAGACCAAGGTCAGCCGCCCCTCCGACGCTTTGCAGGCGCGCGCCGATGCGCAGAGCACCCTGACCGCTGTGTTCTTGGCGCTCGGCGCCGTGGCGCTGCTCGTCGGCGGCGTAGGAATCGCGAACGTCATGGTCATCTCCGTGCTCGAGCGGCGCCCGGAGATCGGCCTGCGCCGCGCGCTCGGCGCGCGTGCGGTGCACATCGGGGTGCAGTTCCTGGGCGAGTCGGTGCTGCTGTCCGCTCTCGGCGGTGCGATCGGCATCGGGCTCGGCGCAGCCGCCACCGCCGGCTATGCGTACAGCCAGGGCTGGACTGTGGTCGTGCCCGTGGTCTCGGTGGCAGGTGCGATCGTCGTGGCACTGGTGCTCGGCGCACTCGCGGGCCTATACCCGGCTGTGCGCGCGGCACGGCTCGCTCCCGCGGCGGCCCTGCGCAGCGTGTGAGCCAGGACGCATCCCGGCAAGCGGCATTCGCTCACGCGCGAGCCAGCCGGCCGTCGAGCATCGCCAGTATCGAGCCCCACACCTCGTGCTGCTTGGCGGCGGCGTCGTCGTAGAAGCCGGCGTGGGTGAGGCGCAGGCGCGTGCCGGTGTCCGTCGGCGTGAGCTCGACCGTGACGACGGTCTCCGCGCCCTCCGTCCCGTGCCTGCCCGTGACCCACGTGAGCTCCAGGAGCTCGTCTGGCCGGAGCGTGAGCAGGCGCCCGTAGTGGGGGTGTCGATTGCCCTCGTGCTCGGTCTCGAAGTAGAACGGCTCGTCCTCCCGCGCGCGCATGCGGATCGCGCCGGGCGCCGCGAACCACGTGTCGAGCTCCTCGGTCCAGGCTCTGTAGATCGCCGTCGGCGAGGCCTTCATGTCGAGCTCGACCGTCAGTTGGTGCGGGCGGCCGCTGAGATCGGGGCGTGCAAGTGGGACCGTCGGTGATGTCATCGCGTTTCCTCTCGCTTGTCACAAGATGCGGCTTCAACGGAATATGTAGCTGATGACCCCCTCCCACTACTCCACCCTCGGCGACGACGAGTTGCTCGAGCTCACGCTCGAGGACCCGGACGCGTTCGGCGTCTTCTATGACCGCTTCGAGGAGGAGGTGCTCGCGTTCTTCATGCGCGCGACGCGGCGCCCGGATGTCGCGGCGGACCTGACCGCGGAGGTGTTCGCCGCCGCGCTGTCCTCGGCGCGCCTGTTTCGCGCCGAGCTCGGCTCCGCACGTGGATGGCTGTTCGGGATCGCCAGACACGAGCTCGCCGACACATGGCAACGCGGCCGCGTGGAGGATCGCGCGCGGCGCCGTCTCGGGCTCGAGCCGATGACGCTGAGCGACGAGGCGCTCGAACGCATCGACGAGCTTGGGTTCGGTGGCGGCGGGGCGCTGCGGCTGCTCGAGGACCTGCCCGACGACCAGCGCGTCGCGGTCAGGGGACGCGTCCTCCAGGAACGCAGCTACGACGAGCTCGCGCTCAGCCTGTCGTGCTCGCAGAGCGTCGTGCGCCAGCGCGTCAGCCGCGGTCTGCGCAGCCTCAGACAGGCTTTGGAGCAGACGCGATGACATACATGTCCGAGCTGAGGAGCTCGCTGGTGGACGCCGCCCGCCGCCAGCAGGCCGCGCCTGAGCCAAGCGGCCGCGTGCGCGCCTGGGCGCGGGCTCCGTGGCTTCGATCCGCGCACGGCGCGCGGGCGGTCCTCGCGAGCGTCGTGCTTGGCTTGACGGGCACGGCGGTCGGCGCGGTGCAGGTCGGCCCGCCGCTCGGGCCCGAACCGCCGCCGGCTCACGCCCTCGCCAAGCCCGCCGCCACACCCGCGAGCGGCTCGCCACGCCCGTGAAGCGGCCGAAATCCCGCGCCGGCTCGCTCGTCGAGCTTGTCGTGATCGTCGCGGTCGCGGTTGGGCTCGCGCTGCTGATCCAGGCGTTCGTCGTCAAGCCCTACCGCATCCCGAGCGGCTCGATGGAGCCGACGCTGTCGATCGGCCAGCGCGTGCTGGTCAACCGCATCGACATGGACTTCAGCGAACCGCACGTGGGCGAGATCGCCGTCTTCCACCCCCCCGAGGGCGCCGAACAGCAGGAGTGCGGGCCAACGCCACACGTGATCAGGATCGGGCTGGAAGCGTGCTCGCAGCCGATTCCCACGGAGGCGAGCGTCAACTTCATCAAGCGGATCGTCGCCGGGCCGGGCGACGAGATCTACGTCAGGGAAGGCCACGTCTATCGCAGGGCCGCCGGCACGAGCCGGTTCGTGCGCGAGCGCGACCCGTACATCAAAGAATGCGGAGCGAGCGCTGAGTGCAACTTCCTCACGCCGATCAAGATCCCCGCCGGGCACTGGTTCATGATGGGCGACAACCGCGGCGACTCCGACGACAGCAGATACTGGGGCCCGGTCCCGACCGGCTGGATCATCGGCCAGGCGATCCTCACCTACTGGCCCCCGGACCGGATCGGGATCTTCTAGCGGCTGTGTCCAACCCGTTGACGCGATGGTCCGCGTGCGGATAGGTTGACGCGAGGGCGCGCGCGAGGGGACGGGGTGCCAAATGGCTCCGGCGCGTCTGTGTCCGCATCCATCGAACAGAGAGGGAAACAGCAATGGGGAATCGAAGCCGAATCATCGGCCTGGTGGCGCTGTGCGTTGGCGTGCTCGTGCCGGCGGCCGCCGCGGCCGCGGCACCGCAGTACGTGGCGCTCGGGGACTCGTACTCCTCGGGCGTGGGCACGCGTGTGTTCTACGAAGAATCGGGCGAATGCGACCGCAGCCCGGACGCCTTCGGGCCGAAGGTCGCCGCGGCCAAGGGCTACACGCTGAGCTTTCAGGCGTGCAGCGGCGCGAAGACGCCGGAAGTGAACGAAAAACAGCTCGGCACGCTGAGCAGCACGACGAGCCTCGTGACGATCACGATCGGCGGCAACGACGCCGGCTTCAGCAACGTGATCATCAACTGTGCGCTGTACTACTTCACCTGTGGCAGCGCGATCAGCGAAGCCAACGAATTCATCGCCAAAAAATTGCCGGGCCTGCTGGAAACCACCTACAAAGACATTCGCGCGAAGGCGACCACCGCGACGGTGATCGTGCTCGGCTACCCGAAGCTGTTCACCAAGGAAGGCGCGACCTGCAATGTCAACTTCCTGACGTCGGGCAACGAGAAGAAAATGAACGAATCGGCGGAAAAACTCGACGCCGTGATCAGGGCGCGCGCCGAAGCTATGAAATTCACGTTCGTCAACCCGACGAGCGCGTTTGAAGCGCACGAGGTCTGCTCGTCCTCGGAATGGCTCAACGGGCAGTCCGACCCGCTGTCGGAAAGCTACCACCCGAACGTCTCCGGCCAGGCCGAGTTCACCTCGCTGGTCGAGGCGGCACTGTAGGCGAGGGATCGCGGGTGCCGGCCGCGGGCGTGGGAACGTCCGCGGTCGGCACCGTCGCGCCAGGCGGCGGCGAGTCAGCGGCCGAGCATCGACAACGACTCCTCCCACAGACGCTCGGCGACGGCGGCGTCGAGGGCATACCAGGCGACGCCGTGCATGGCGAACTGACCGTCGCCGCGCTTCATGAGCACCTGCGCCTCGTTGCAGTCCTCGAAGTAGCGCCCGCCGACGCCCTCCAGCTGCGGTGAGACCGCGACCAGCACGCTCGTCGCCGCACCCTGCTCGACGGTCTTGAACCGGATCTGCCCGCCGGACTGCGCGCGGGCGCGCTCCATGTACTCGGGATCGACATGGCGCTGCAGGTTCGTCGCAATCCCGCCGGGCATCAGCGCGTTCGCGGTTATTCCGTCCTGCTCCCAGCGGCGTGTGGCCTCGACCGCGAACAGCACGTTTGCGGTCTTCGACTGGCCGTAGGCGAGAAACGGCTCGTACGGGCGAAAGCCGAAGTGGATGTCCTCGAAGACGATCGGCGAGCGCAGATGCCCGCTCGAGCTCACCGACACGATCCGCGCGTTCCCGTCCGCGGCGAGCGCGTCGTGCAGTCCGAGCGCGAGCGCGAAGTGCCCGAGGTGGTTGGTCGCGAACTGCATCTCATAGCCCTCGCCCGTCAGCTCGAGCTCTTTGAGCGCCATCACGCCGGCGTTGTTGACGAGCAGGTGCAGCGGCCCCTGCCACGACTCGACGAACGCGTCGATCGTGGCGCGGTCGGTCAGTAATTAAAGGGATGCCGATGGCTACGATCGACCCCACTCACCCGTCACCACAGGCGAAGGCGATGCGCGCGGACGCGCGCGTGAACCGCGAGAAGCTGCTGCACGCGGCCAGCGAGCACTTCGCCAGCGACGGCCCGGACGCGTCGCTCGAGGCGATCGCGCGCGGCGCGGGAGTCGGCATCGGCACCCTCTATCGCCACTTTCCGACGCGCGAGGCGCTGATCGAGGCCGTCTATCGCAACGAGGTCGACCAGCTGTGCGCCGCCGCCGGCGAGCTGCTCGCCGCGGGCATCGCCGCCAAGACGATCCGCCCCGACGTCACCGCCGAGGACGTCCTCACCTCGATGAACGCCGTGTGGACAATCGCCGCCGAAGGCGAGCGGTGGGCGGCCCAGGCAAGACGCGTGCTGCGCCTGCTGATGGACGGCCTGCGCTTCGGCGCTGCCCCGTAGCGCTCACAAACCGGGGCTGCGCGGCTCGCCCGCGAACCCGTTGGCGACCGGCGCCTCGATGGGCTGCGTGTTGGCGAGCGGCGCCTCGACGGGCTGCGGCCGGGGTGGGACCGGCGCGGGGGGCGCCGCCGGCGGCGGCGAGGCGGAGTGCGGCACGTCCCCGTGATACACCGATGTCTGCGACGTGACGCCGTTGGGAGGGGTCGTGTAAGACACCGCTGCGCTGTTCGCCCTGTGAGCTTGGGGCCCGTCGGGCGTGGCCGCGTGCGCGCGCATCAGCAGCGATCCGACCGACTCGTTGACCTGCTGGGTGCTCGCGAGCAGCTCTGTGATCGCGCCGTCGATGTCCCTGGCCAGCATGTCCGCATCGGGCAGCGCCTGGCGGTCGACGTACACGCCGAAGCAAGCCTGGTCGTTGACCGTCAGCAGGCCGACGGAGACGACGTGGTGATCGGCCAGCGGCACGACCGGGTAGGCGGCCTGCAGCGGGCATCCGAGCATGTACATCGGCACCGACGGACCGGGGATGTTGGATACCACGAGGTTGAACGCGCGGGGCCCGGCCATCAGCCGCGAGAGCGCCTGCTGCACCGTCACCGGGGTGCGTGCCGCGGCCTTCAGCACCAGGTCCGCTCCCTGTGGCTCGCCGTCGCGCTTGGCGCGGATCATGTCCGCGTGCACCTGGTAGAGGCGCCCGACCGGGTCCGGTTCGTGGCACGGGAGCTCGGCGAACACGAACGAGATGTGGTTGCCAAGGACGTCCTCGTCGCTGCGCACGCTGACCGGCACCATCACCTTCAGCGCCACCGGCTGCTCGCCGCGGCGGGTCAGGTAGGTGCGCATCCCCCCCGCGACCGCCGCCAGGATCACGTCGTTGATCGTCGTTCCATACGCGCGCTTGATCGTCCGCAGCTCCGCGAGCGGACGCTGCGTCCAGGCCAGGCGCCGCAGCGGCGAGAGCTGTGAGTTGAGCACGCTCGTCGGCGCCGCGCGCAGCAGCTGGCTCAGCGCGCGCGTCACCCGCATCGCGCCAGACACGGCCTGCTTGGCTGTCGGGGCGGGCGCGCTCGCCGCACCCAGCGACCAGCTCAGCAGATCGAGCGGCTGGCCGAGCAGGTCGCGCAGCCCGCGGGCCAGCAGCGCCTCCTCCCCGGGCTCCGGCGCCGCCTGCCAGCTGTCGGGCTCGTAGGCGACGGTCTCGGGGGTGGGGTCGAGCAGCAGCGAGGCGAGCTGCACCGCCGCGAGCCCGTCGACCATGCAGTGATGGGTCTTGCCGACGATCGCCACGCGCCCGTCCTGCTCGTCCTCGCAGATCCACATCTCCCACAGCGGACGGTCGCGACGCAGCGGGATCGACATCACCTCGTCGACCAGGTCGTCGAGCGGGCCCGGCGCCCAGTAGACGTGACGATCGACCGAGAACGCCTGGTCGTCGGTCCACTCCGGCGCGTACAGGCCGAGCGGCACCGACGCAAGCTTCTGGCGATAGCGCGGCGCGTAGGCCAGCCGCCGCGCGATGTGATCGCGAATCTCCGGGAAGCTCGGCAGGCGCCCATCGGCGGGAGCCGAGAACACGGCGACCCAGCCCACGTGCATGTGCGCCGTGGGCGTCTCCACCGCGAGGAACGACGCGTCGAGCGCCGACAGTCGCTCGCCGCTCATTCCGCGAGCACCAGTCGGCGTCGAGCGTGGAGCGCGGGCGCGGGCGGTCTCGCCGTGAATGCCACGCCGCGGGCGGCGCTCACGCGCGATATCTGGCGCCGCCCCCACTGCGCCGCGAGCGCGAACTCGACCAAGCGCACGAAGTACGTGCGCAGCGGCGCGGTCCTGATGCCCGAGGCGCGCAGCGCCACGCGCGTGCGGCGGTTGTCGTAGTGGACGCGCATCGCGAAGTACGGGAAGAACACCTCGCTGCGGGTCAGCGCGCGACGCGAGCGCTCATCGGTGGCCGCGCGGAGGAGTAGCGGGTGCATGACACCTCGGTACACTGACGGCTCGATCAGACGTGGCGCCTGGCGTCCGAAGAACTGCGTCGCGAGCTCTATCACCTCGCTGACGCTCGTCGCGTTCGAGCCGGCGGTGAGATGGAAGGTCGCGCCCTCCGCCTCCGGCGCTTGGGCGAGGGCGAAGGTCGCGTCGGCCACGTAGTCGACCGGCACGACGTCGACCGGCGCGTCGCCACGCGCCGGCAACGCCGCGTAGGAGCCGCGCGCGAACGCGCGCAGCGGCCAGTAGAGCACGTTGAACGACGCCGTCCAGCCGCTGTCGCGCTCGCCGACGATGATGCTCGGGCGCAGCACCGTGATCGGCAGCTGCCCGCGCGAGCGGGCGACCAGGCACTCCGCCTCGAGCTTCGACTGCTCGTAGGTGTTGCGAAACCGCTGACCCACGTCGAGGTCGTCCTCGCTGAAGCAGCCGTCATGCTCGCCGGCGACGTATGCGGTCGAGATGTAGGAGAAGCGCCGCAGACCGCCGCGGGCGTTGCAGCGTTCGGCGAACTCGAGCATGCGTCGCGTGCCGTCGACGTTGATCGTGCGCGCCGCCTGCAGCTCCAGCTCGAAGGACACCGACGCCGCCCCGTGCACGATCTCACCGACACGCTCGGCGAGATCGTCGATGCCGCCCCAGATGCCCAGCCCGGGACGCGTGATGTCGCCCCGCACGGCGACCACCCGCCGCGCATACGGATGGTCCGGCCCGAACAGGGACAGCAGCGTACGTTCGATCCGGGCGGCGGCCTCGCGGTCGTCCGCGGCCCGCACGAGCGTGTAGACGCGCCGGTCGGTGCGCTCGAGGTAGCGCGCCAGCAGCTCCATGCCGACGAAGCCGGTCGCACCGGTCAAAAACACGCTGTCTGTAATTTGGTCCACAGTCCTCTCCGACCTCGGGCCCCCGGGGCACGAAGCATGACGACGCTCGCGGACGCCAGGATTTCGCGTCCCGTCGAGGAGTGCGTCGCCGGATGCCGGACTCTGCGCGGAAATTGGCGTTACGCAATCCGCAGACCGGAGCTGTCAAGCCCCGCGCGTCAGTCCAGAGCGAGCGATTCCAAAGCGCGCTCGATGTGGACCGGGTCAGTCGCTCCGCGTAGACCGGCCTCGACCCCCGCTGTTGGGGGCCGAGGCCATCGCCTTCGTCGTGCAGGCCGGCCGCGCGTGGGTCCGCGCTACCGCCTCACGCGGCCTACAGGCCCAACCCGTATTTCGAGCACGTCGCCGCGAACGACGGGTTCGGGCTCGCGCTGAGCTGGTTGAGCACGTTCTGCATCACCGGCGAGTCCTCGAACATCCCGATGTGGCCGACCGGGTCGCTCGGACACTGGCTCTGGATCGTGATGTTGGTCACGTTCGAGCCGCTCAGGAACGCGTTGGTGTAGGGCGTGACGACCTCGTCGTGGGTCGTCTCGATCACCACGTAGCGCGGCCCTGAGACGGTGTCCCCACCTTCGAAGGTCTTCTTCTCGAACGCCGAGCCGACCTCCTGTTCGGGCAGCGCCGGCGCCCCGATTACTTCGAGGAACACGTTCAGCGCCAGCGACGCGAACGGGAAGTTGTCGATCAGTTCCTTCAGCCCGTCGAGCGTGGTGCCGTGGTTGCTCGGCGCCAGGCCGATGAACGCGTTCACCTTCGATGCGCCGCCGAGGTACTTCAGGTAGTAGTTGGGCATCATCCCGCCCTGCGAGTGCCCGACCAGGTCGACCTGTGACGCTTTCGTTTTGGACAGCACCTTGTTGACGAAGCTCTCGAGTTCTTCGGCCGACTGCGTGATGTGGTTGAGACCGTCGATGCTTCCCAGCAGCCCCGACAGGATCGTCTCGCCGTAGTTGAACGCGTACACGCAGTAGCCCGCGTTCGCCAGCAGCGGCGCGAGCGTCACCCAGTTCGATCCCTCATCCGCGAACGTCGCGTGCACGAGCACCACCGGATATGGGTGCGCGGCGCTCGGTTTGCAGTTGTTGTTGCCACCCGACAGCGCCGTCGGGTCCCACGTCTCGTTCCACGCCCCTTCGACAAGTGCTTCGCTGCCGTACGGGACGTACAGGCTTGCGCCTGCGCTGGCCGGCACCGCGGCGACCGCGACGGCGGCGGCCACGACGGCAGCGGCCAACAGCGCTCTGATCTTCAGCATCTCGACTCCCTATCTCCTCGTGTGTTTGGCTCGCGAACGACGCCCTCGAGCGAGATGGAACGATCGCCTCCCCGGCGATCCACCCCGCCACGCCAACCTATCCCGCGAGTGCGCGGCGTGTCAATGGTCAGAAACGCGTGGGGTATTGCGGGGTCACAGCGGCGGAATCCAATACCCGCCGAGGTGCATCCCTCCGCCGCCCGCGCGGTGGTCCTCGAGCGGCTGCTCGTGGGCGCCGTACACGCGCAGGTCGAGGAGGCCGTCGGGGCCGTCGCGCAGGATGAAAGCCCGCGGCAGCCCGGCGATCCGCGTCCGGTCCTTCAGTTCGTAGGTCGCCTCGACCTCGGCGATCCAGACATCTTCCTGGTGCCATTGCGCGGTGATCGTGTGCGCGGTGGCGCGCAGCGTGCCGAGGAAGTCCGCGAGCAGCTGATGCACCGCCGCGGCTCCTTCGGCTCGGCGACCATCCGCCGTCAGCATGCACATGTTCGGCGCGGCAGTTGCCAGCGCCGCGTCGGCGTCGAGCGCGTCGACAGCTCGTAGCAGTCGGTCGATCGGCGACTCGCTCACGATCAGGCGATCCTACTGCGGCTTCAGCTCTGCAGCACGCGCCGTTCCGGCGCGCGACCGGCCGGCTGGGTGGGGGGCTCGCCCGTGTGCAGCACTGGGATTCGGCGCGTGAGCGCTCGCTCCGCGCGGACCGTCGCCCGTTTGCCGTGGTGGACGATCTCGAGATCCGCGCCCTCGAGCAGCGAGTAGGTCGCCTGCCTGTGGTCGACCTCCACGAGCAGCCGTCGCCCGCGAAAGCACAAGCGGAACGTGAGCCGCGCGAGCGCCTGCGGCAGGCGCGGCATGAAGCCCAGCATCCCGTCGTGGTCGCGCAGGCCGCCGAGCCCGGCCACCGCGCCGATCCAGGTGCCCGCCAGGGACGCGATATGCAAGCCGTCGCGCGTGTTGTGCTGGATGTCGTCGAGATCGATCAGCGCCGCCTCCGACAGGTAGTCGTAGGCCAGCTCGAGCTGCCCGACCTCGGTGGCGATCACCGCCTGCGTGCACGCCGACAGCGAGGAGTCCCTCACGGTCAGCGCCTCGTAGTAGGCGAAGTTGCGCGCCTTCTCCTCGACGCTGAACGCATCGCCGCGCAGATGCATGGCGAGCACCAGATCGGCCTGCTTGACGACCTGCTTGCGATACAGGTCGAAGTACGGGAAGTGCAACAGCAGCGGGTACTGCTCCGGGGCCATCGCGTCGAAGTCCCAGCGCTCGTGCTCGGTGAATGCCTCCGCCTGGGAGTGGACTTCCCGTTCATCGTCGTAGGGGATCAGCATCGCCGCCGCCGCGTCGCGCCAAGCGGCGGCCTCCTCCTCGTCGACGCCGAGCTCGGCCGCGCGTTTGGGATGGCTTTGGACGGCGTCGGCGGCGGCGCGCAGGTTGCGCTCGGCCATCAGGTTGGTGTAGATGTTGTTATCGGCGATCGCGCTGTACTCGTCGGGGCCGGTGACGCCGTCGATCCGGAAGCGCCCGGCGACATCGTGGTGCCCCAGCGAACGCCACAGCCGCGCCGTCTCGATCAGCAGCTCCATGCCGGCGCCGCTGGCGAACGCCTCGTCGTCGTCGCTCGCCGCCTGGTAGCGCAGGACGGCGTCGGCGATGTCGGCGTTGATGTGGAAAGCCGCCGTGCCCGCGGGCCAGTAGCTCGAGCACTCCTGGCCGCGGATCGTCCGCCACGGGAACGCCGCGCCCGACAGGCCCAGCGACCGCGCGCGCTCCTGCGCGAGCTCGAGCGTCTTGTGGCGCCACATCAGCGCGTCGTGTGCCGCGTGCGGTGCCGTGTACGTGAGCACAGGCAGCACGAACGTCTCGCTGTCCCAGAACGCGTGCCCGTCATAACCCGGTCCTGTCAGGCCCTTGGCGGCGATCGCCCGCTGCTCCGCCCTGGCGCCGGCCTGCAGCACGTGGAAGAGCCCGAAGCGAACCGCCTGCTGGATCTCGGCGTCGCCCTCGATCTCCACATCCGCGCGCTCCCAGAAGTCGTCGAGGTATTCGCGCTGTTCGGCGAGCAACCCGTCCCAGCCGTGGTGACGCGCCTCCAAGAGCGCCGCCGAGACCTGATCGACGACCGCCGGCCGCGAGCGGTGGCCCGACCAGCCGTAGGCCAGGAACTTGACGATGCGCAGGGGCTTGCCGGGCTCCAGGTCGGCGGTCACGAGCAGACGGCCGAGATCCTCGAAGCTCTCCGCGCTGGACTCGGTGTCGGCGGGCCCGTCGATGATGTGGTCCATCGCCACTGCCATCGTCAGCCCGCTCGTACGGGTCGAATGCGCGAGCACCGCGCGCGTGTCGCGGTCGCCGAAGTACTCGGAGACCAGCGGCGACGCGAGCGCGGCCGCGGCGCGCGGATCGCCCTCGCCGCCCGGCAGCTCCTCGTTGGCGACGAGCTCGGACTGCACGACCACCGGCGTCTTGCCGTCGAGCGCTTGGACTTCGTAGAGGATCGCCGCGACCGCGCGCTGGGCGAAGGACACCAGTCGCGTCGAGGCGATGCGCACGGAGCGCCCCGCTGGCGAGCGCCACTCGAGCGTGCGCTGCAGCACGCCGGCGCGCAGGTCGAGCACGCGTTCGTGGTGGCGCAGCTCGCCGTAGCGGATGTCAAGCGGCTCGTCTTCCACCAGCAGCCGCATGATCTTGCCGTTGGTCACGTTGATGACCGTCTGGCCGTCCTCGGGGTAGCCGTAGCCGGCCTCCGCGTATGGCAGCGGTCGCTGCTCGTAGAAGCCGGCCAGGTAGGTTCCGGGCAGCCCGAATGGCTCGCCCTCGTCGAGGTTGCCGCGCAGCCCGATGTGGCCGTTGGAGAGCGCGAAGATCGACTCCGACTGCGCGAGTTTGTCGAGGTCGAGCCCGGTCTCGCGCACGACCCACGGCTCGACCGCGAAGTCGAGGTGCTGAATCACGGCGCGACCACGCGGCACAGGCGCTGGATCACGACGCCCCCTGCAGCTCGCTCAGATCGCCCACGACGACGTCGGCGCCGTGGGCGCGCAGCGCATCGGCCTGGCCGACGCGATCGACGCCGACGACGCAGCCGAAGTGGCCGGCTCGGCCCGCTTCGACACCGGCCAGCGCGTCCTCGAACACCGCCGCCTGCGCGGGCTCCACGCCCAACGCGCGCGCGCCAGCGAGGTAGGTGTCCGGCGCGGGCTTGCCGTGCAGATGCTCGCGCTCGGCCACGACGCCGTCGACGATCTCCTCGAACAGGTCCTCGATGCCGGCGGCGCGAAGCACGTCGCGGCAGTTGGTGCTCGAGGAGACGACCGCGCGGCGCAGGCCCGCGTCACGGGCGGCCTTCACGTACGCGACCGAGCCCGCATACGGCTCGACGCCGTGTTCGTGGATCAGCTTCAGCACGATCTCGTTCTTGCGGTTGCCGAGCCCGTGGATCGTCTCCGCCTGCGGCGGGTCGTCCTCCTGGCCCTCCGGCAAGTGGATCCCGCGCGCGTCGAGAAACGAGCGCACGCCGTCGTAGCGGGGCTTGCCGTCGACGTACTCGTCGTAGTCGGCGACCGGATCGAACGCGACGAACGCTTCGCCCGTGCGCGCGGCGCGAGCGCGCAGGTAGTCGTCGAACATCTGCTGCCACGCGGCGGCGTGCACCTTGGCCGTCTGTGTGAGCACCCCGTCGAGGTCGAACAGGCACGCACTCACAGCAGCGGGCAGGCCAAGCACAGCGCAGAGCTAAGCAGCTTCTGGCGGCGCGTGTGTGCCGTGTCGGTACGCCTGGCCTTGCGTGTGCCATGCATGGCAGCGCGCCTTCATCCGGCTCCCACAGGCGCTATGGTCGGCCCATGGCCTACCAGCCAAGACTGATCGTGCAGCTGCCGCGAGGCAGCGCCGTGGACAGGCAGCTGAGCGCCCAGGCGCCAGCGAGCGTCACCAGCGGCGAAGTGCTCGTCGAGCATGGCCCCACCGACGCCGATGGCGTCCTCGAGGCGCCCGCCGCGGGCCAGGTCGTGCTGTCGCTGCCCTCGTCCGAGGCGCTCGAGCGCGAGGCCGGCGAGGTTCGGCGCGTGATCGGGCTCGCCGGTAGCGGCGTCGAGCCACTGGTCGTCGTCGTCGAGGCCGCGGAGGAACTGCGCGAAGTGGAGCTGGCCGCGCTGCTGGACGCGGCTGGTCACACCTCGCGTGCCGTGATCCTGCGCATCGTCCGCGACGGCTGATCGACGGGCGCGGGCGCGCACGGGCGCTCCCTCAGGCGGGGTCCTGCGAGCTGTACGGGTCCTCTTCGCCGCGCAGGTCGCGGTAGCGGCGGTCGAACAACTCGAGCACGGCGGTCACGTCGGAGGGTCCATCGACGCTGTGCACGACGACATCCGAGTCGGGCATCCCGGCGTCCGGCTCGGCATCCCCGTGTTCGACGAGCTCGTCATGCTCCGGGTGGGAGAAGCGTAGCTCCGCCACGCAGCGATCGCGATCGAGGACGCCGAGCAGAAGCTGCTCATAGCGCACGAGCGCGCTGCCCTCGTTGACCCGCTCGATGCTCACACCGGGCCACGTGTCGAGCTCATTGGCGATCTCATCGACCAGCACGGCGTGGGACATTGCTCGATCCTAGCTTGTGTGCGTCTAGCGCGTGCGCTTGACCTGATGCGCGAGCAGCTTGTCCGACGCGCGTTCGACCTGGGCGCTCATACGCTGCTTGAAGATCGCGAGCAGCGCCTCCGAGGCGATCGCGCGCAGCCCCCCGATCGCCTCGATCACCTCGTCCCAGCGCTCCTCCGGCTGCCCGGCCTGAACAAACGGCTCCCACAGCTCCTTGAGGTAGAGCTTTACGAACGCGCGCGAGATCGATTCGCAGTCGCGGCTGACGCGCTCGACCAGCGCGAGCGCTGTGTGCAGCGAGATCCCGAGCGCCATCGCCTCTTCAGCGGCCTTCAACAGCGCGGGGCTCGGCGCTTCGAAGCGCCCGTCGCCAAGCGGCACGAGCAGCTTCAGCTTGGCGATCCGCTCGACGTCCTTGCCGTCGACCGCGCCGAATCGCTTGGTCAGCTCCTCCATGGTCACGATCTCGGGAACCTCCGCCTCAAACGGCGCCGCCAGGGCGTTGCGCAGCCCGAGCAGGCGTTCGGCCGCTCCCCCGGAGGCGCTCACCAGGCGCTCTATCGCGGTGAGGTTGAAGCCGTCGGCCTGCAGATCGAGGATCACGCGCAGGCGCGCAACGTGCTGGGAGTTGTAGTAGCCGACGCGAGCGCGCACCTCGGGCGGCGGCAGCAGACCGCGCGACTGGTGGTTGCGGATGTTGCGCACCGACATTCCCACCTCGGCTGCCAGCTGCTCGATCGTCAGCCCGGGGTTCTGCTCATCCTGCGACGGCTGGGACGCGCGACGCCCACGCCTGCCCGCCTCTGCCATGTCGCTCTGCGTCGATGCCACGGCATACGAGGATACCATGTTAGATGTAACCTCATTTGAGGTATCATAGGTTCAGGTCGTAAATGCTCGCGCTCCCTGCAAAGCCCACATCGCGCCCATGCGCTCCGCCCCGTCTCGTGGCCGACCGTGCACGCCGCCCAGCCCGCGGGAGCCTCGATGGCTGAGCGCGGCGCGGCTCCACAGATCTCCCCACGACGACTGCGCGCGCTGCGGCTCGTGCGCTCGTTCACCTCGCCGTTGCTGCCCGACGACTACCTCGAGCTGGTCAACCCGCTGTGGTCCACGCGCGAGCTGCGCGGGCGCATCGAACGGATCGAGCGCGCCTGCGACGACGCGGTCACGATCTCGATCAAGCCGAGCTGGGAGTGGCCAGGTCACACACCGGGCCAGTACGTGCGCCTCGGCATCGAGGTCGACGGCGTTCATCACTGGCGCGCCTACTCGCTGACCTCCGATCCGGGGCGGCCCGACGGCTGGATCTCGCTCACGCCGAAGCTGGTGGCGGACGGCAAGGTCTCACCCTTCCTGTTCAGGGGCGTGCGACCCGGGACGATCGTGCGACTCGGCGGCGTGGAAGGGACCTTCGTGCTGCCCTCGCCGATGCCCGAGCGGCTGCTGTTCGTGAGCGCCGGCAGCGGCATCACGCCGATCATGAGCATGCTGCGCAGCATCGCTGGCGGCCGAACGGCCCCCGACGTGGTGCATGTGCACAGCGCGCGCACCGCCGGCGGGGTCATCTTCGCTCGCGAGCTGCACGAGCTCGGCGAGCGCCAGCCCGGCTACCGACTGCACCAGCGGATCACCTCCACACACGGGCGGGTGAGCCCGGATCAGCTCGAGCGACTCTGCCCGGACTGGACCGAGCGCGAGGCGTTCGTGTGCGGCCCGGCTGGCCTGCTGGACTCCTTCGGCGAGCGCTGGCGGCGCGACGGGGATCCCACGCGCCTTCACATCGAGCGCTTCGCGCCGACCGAGCGCGTCGGCGACGGGCAGCGCGGCCAGGGTGGCGAGATCCACCTGTGCTCGAGCGATGTCCGGGCGAGCAGCGACGGCGAGCAGCCGATCCTCGTGGCCGGCGAGCAGGCCGGAGCGGAGCTTCCCTACGGCTGTCGCATGGGCATCTGCCACACGTGCGTGGGACGGCTGCGCTCGGGCCAGGTTCGCGATCTGCGCACCGGTCGCGTCCACGGCCAGCCCGGGGAGATGCTGCGGACCTGCGTCAACGCGCCCGAGGGCGCGATCGAGATCGACCTCTGACCCCACCGGCAAGAAAGGCCTCCATGCCAAGCACTACCCAGACCAGTCCTCCGCTCGCGATGCGACTCAACGAGATCCAGGGCCCGCCCTCGGGCGTACCCGCCGCGGGGGGACACGGCGGCGACGACGCCCACTTCGGGGCGCCCGAGAGCCCGCTTGGGCAGCTCAGCCCCGAGCAGCTCGACGCGCTCGGCCGGGAGCTCGACGCGATCCACGACGAGGTCTTCTCCGATCTCGGCGACCGCGACTCGCGCTACATACGCTCGACGATCAAGCTGCACCGCCAGCTGGTGCTCGCCGCTCGCGCGCTGCTGCTCGGCTCGCGCAGCGACGCGCTGTGGCTCGCTGGCACCACATCGCTTTCGGTCGCGAAGATCCTCGAGAACATGGAGATCGGCCACAACGTCATGCACGGCCAGTGGGACTGGATGAACGATCCCGACATCAACTCGCAGAGCTGGGATTGGGACACCGCCTCTCCAGCTGACGCGTGGCGGCACTCCCACAACTACGAGCACCACACGTTCACGAACATCCGCGGCAAGGATCGCGACCTCGGCTATGAGATCATGCGCATCGACCCGCAGCAGAGATGGCATCCCGTCTACCTGGCCCAGCCGCTTTACAACCTGCTGCTGATGGGGCTCTTCGAGTGGGGTGTCGCGCTGCACGACCTGAACTTCGACGCGATCCGCTCGGGCGAGAAGTCAAAGCGGCAGGTGCGCGACGAGCTGCGGGCGATCGGCGTCAAGGCGCGCCGGCAGATCGTCAAGGACTACCTCGCGTTCCCGCTACTCGCGGCCGCGCTGTCTGGCCCGAGCTCGGCGCGGCGCACGTTCAGGTCCACGCTCGCGGCCAACTTCACAGCCAACATCGTCCGCAACGTATGGGCGTATTCGATCATCTTCTGCGGTCACTTCCCCGACCAGACCTACACCTTCAGCGAGGAGGAGGCGGCCAACGAGACACGCGGGGGATGGTATGTGCGCCAGCTGCTCGGCTCGGCGAACATCGAAGGCGGCTCTCTGTTTCACCTGCTCGCGGGAAACCTGAGCTTCCAGATCGAGCACCACCTGTTCCCGGATATGCCGTCGAGCCGCTACGCCGAGATCGCTCCGCGCGTGCGCGACATCTGCCGCCGCTACGAACTGCCCTACAACACCGGCCCGCTGCGCAGGCAGCTGGGCACGGTGCAGCGCACGATCCTGCGTCTGGCCTTCCCCGGCGGCCGCCAGCGGCCAAAGCCAGGCCCCTACAGCCCCGAGCGCGCGTAGGCATTCCCGAGCGCGCGTAGGAAGTCACCCCGGCCCCCGTCAATGCGCAGAGGAGCTGCCCGCGATCAGCACGAGCGCGTGCGCGAGCGCATCTGCGATCGCAGCCCCGGTCTGATCGATGCTGGCGGGGCTGCCGGGGAAGTTGACGATCAGGCTCGCGCCGCGGGTCCCAGCGAGACCCCGCGAGAGCATCCAGTGCGCGGTATGAGGCCGGGACGCCTCGCGGATCGCCTGCGGGATGCCCGGCGCCTCACGCTCGAGCACCGCGCGCGTCGCCTCCGGCGTGACGTCCGTGGGCGCAAGCCCGGTACCGCCACTCGTCAGGATCAGCTCGCAGCCCTCGACGTCGGCCCAGTGGCGCAACCGCGCTTCGATCTGTGCCCGCTCGTCACCGATCAGATCCCGCCCGATGACCTCGACGCCGAGACGTTGGGCGAGCGCCGCGAGCCGGGGTCCGCTCTCGTCGCGCCCGACGCCGGCGGCCTTCGACGTGCTGATCGTGATGATCGCCGCGCGGCCGGGCACTCACTCGTCCTCGGGGCGGCGCCAGTCGCTGCGCCCGCCCGTCTTCTCGAGCAGCACGACCTGCTCGATCGCGACGCCCCGCTCGATGCCCTTGACCATGTCGTAGACCGTCAGCGCCGCGACGGCGCAGGCGGTCATCGCCTCCATCTCAACGCCCGTGCGATCGACGGCGTGGACCTCGCTGACGAGCTCGACGAGGCCGCGCTCGCAGTCCACGGTTGCGCGCACGTCGACGAACGTCAGCGTGATCGGATGCGCGAGCGGGATCAGCTGTCCGGTCTGCTTGGCGGCCTGGATGCCCGCGATGCGCGCCGTGGCGAGCACCTCGCCCTTGGGCGCGTCCCCCCGCTGCACCGCGCGCGCGGTCTCAGCAGACATCCGTACGCGCCCGCGCGCGCGGGCGACACGGGCGCGCGCGTCCTTGGCGCCGACGTCGACCATGCGCGCGTGCCCCTGCTCGTCGAGGTGGGTGAGGCGCTCCTCGCTCATCCGAGCGTCTCCGCGCCGGGAGCGGGCGTTCCAGGTACGCGCCGCGCCGCCCCATCGGCGTCGATCTCGACCTTCCAGATCGGGACCTCGTCCTTGATGCGGTCGATGATCTCGCACGCGCCGGCGAACGCTTCGGCCCGGTGCGGCGCGGAGACCGCGACGATCACGCTCGGCTCGCCCAGCGCGACCGGCCCCACCCGGTGCTCGGCGCTCGCGGCGCACAGCCCGTGGCGCTCGGCGCAGTCGCTGACGATCGCCGCCATGCGCTCGCTGGCCATCTCCGCGTAGGCCTCGTAGTCGAGCCGGCTCACCTCGCGCGTGACGCCCTGGAAGGTGACGATCGCCCCCGCCCGCGGGTCGGACACGCTCGCCGCGAGCGCCGCCAAGTTCAGCGGACGCTCGCTCACCGCGACCCGCGCGCCCGAGCCGCCGCTCAGCGGCGGGATCAGCGCCAGCTCGTCGTCGCCGGCAAGCGGCGTCTGTGGCGAGGCGTAGTCGCGGTTGACGGCCATCCGTACCGGCAGGCGCTCGAGCACGCCGCCCAGCGCCGGAACCTGCGCGAGCGCCTCGAGCGCATCGGCGACGGTCGCTCCGGCCGGCAGCTGGAGCTCGATGCGATCGCTGCCCGCACGCTCGCGCAGGATCGCGAACAGGCGCACGCTCACCTTCATCGCAGACCCGGCCACATCCGCGCCAGCAACTGCACCTCGACGTTCTCGCCCGCACGCACGTCGCCGCTGGCCGTCGGGATGATCGCCAGCGCGTCCGCGTCGAGCATCGAGGTCAGGATGTGCGAGCGCTGATCGCCGGTCGGCTCCGCCTGCCATCCGTGCTCGTCCAGGAGCAGGCGACAGCGCACAGCATGTGCGCGTCCCGGCGCCTTGGCATAGTCGCGCGTGATCCTCGCGCCCGAGCGCCGGACGCTCACGACCGCGCCGCTCAGCGCGTCGAGGGCGGGGGCGACGAACAGCGTGAACGTCACCATCGCCGAGACGGGGTTGCCGGGGAGGCCGAACACGAGCGTCTCGCCGCACGTGCCGAACCAAGTCGGCTTGCCCGGGCGCAAGGCGACGCCCCAGAAATGCTCGCTGACACCGAGCGCGGCCAGCGTGGGTCTGACGTGGTCGTGAACCCCGACTGAGACGCCCCCGCAGACCACCACGACATCGGCGTCGGCGAGCGCGGACTCCAGCGCGCGCCGGGTCGCCTGTGCTTCGTCGGGCACCGTCGCAACCGGGCGCAGCTCGGCGCCGAGCTGCGCGGCCAGCGCGGGGACCGAGTACGCGTTGGCGTCGTGGATCGCGCCGGGCGTCAACTCGACTCCCAGCGCCACGAGCTCGTCGCCGGTGGTGATGACCGCCACGCGCGGGCGCCTCGAGCAGCCGACCTCGGCGCGCCCCAGCGACGCGAGCACCCCGAGCTCCGCCGCGCCGAGGCGCGTGCCGCGAGCGAGCACGCGCTGGCCCGCGCGGATGTCCTCGCCGGCAAGCCTTACGTAGTCGCCGGGGGCGACCCCCGTGAGCACCTCCACGTGACCGTCGCGCGTGTGCGTCTGCTCGACCGCGACAACGCCATCGGCCCCCGCCGGGAGCATCGCTCCCGTCGAGATCGCCACGGCCTGTGCGGGACCGACCGTCTGGGGCCACGGATGCCCCGCGCGCGACTCGCCGGCGATGAGCAGCGCCACCGGCGTCCGCGGGCCAGCGCCGGCAACGTCGCTGGAGCGCAACGCGAAGCCGTCCATCGCGGAGTTGTCAAACGGCGGAACCGCCTCGGGGCTGTCGACGTCCACCGCGAGCACCCGGCCCTGCGCGTCCGCCAGCGCCACCGGCTCGCCCCCGAGAGCACCCGCGTGCTCGAGCACGATCCGCCGAGCCTCGTCGATCTCGGTCAGCGTTTGAGTCATGGCTGCGAGCCAGAGCCTAGCTCCAGCCTCGTGCGGGTATCGTGACTCGGCATGGCCGGCATGGTCGATGAGCTTGGGCGGCCGCTGCTCGACCTGCGCGTCTCGGTCACCGATCGCTGCAACCTGCGCTGCCCCTACTGCATGCCGCGGGAGGCGTTCGGAAGCGACTTCCGGTTCCTGCCTCGCGCCGAGCTGCTGTCCTTCGAGGAGATCGCCCGCGTCGCGCGGATCCTGTCCGTCCAAGGGGTCAGCAAGATCCGTCTCACAGGCGGCGAGCCGCTGCTGCGACGCGAGCTCGAGCGGCTGGTGGAGATGCTCGCCGGCATTGAGGGGATCGAGGACCTCGCCCTCACGACCAACGGGACGCTGCTGGCATCCCGCGCGCGCGCGCTGGCGCAGGCCGGCCTGCGGCGCGTGACCGTCAGCCTGGACGCGCTCGATCAGCGGGCGTTCGAGGCGATGAGCGACACGCGTGTTCCGCTCGCGCGCGTGCTCGAGGGCATCGACGCCGCGCGCGAGGCCGGGCTCGGGCCGGTGAAGGTCAACATGGTCGTCAGGCGTGGCGTCAACGACCACTGCGTCCTGGCGATGGCCGAGCACTTCCGCGGAGGACCCGAGATCGTGCGCTTCATCGAGTACATGGACGTCGGCGAGACGAACGGCTGGCGCCTGGAGCAGGTCGTGCCCGCGAGCGAGATCCTCGCGACGATCGAGCAGCACTGGCCGCTGCAACGGCTGCCCGCCAGCCGCGACGGCGAGGTCGCCTCGCGCTGGGCCTATCGCGACGGGGCGGGAGAGATCGGCGTGATCCACTCCGTCACCGAGCCCTTCTGTCAGGGTTGCTCCCGTGCCCGCCTCTCGGCCGACGGGCGCCTGCACACCTGCCTGTTCGCGACGCGTGGCAGCGACGTGCGCGCGCTGTTGCGCGGCGGCGCGGACGACGCGCGGCTCGCGAGGCATCTGCGCGAGATCTGGACCGCGCGCGCCGACCGCTACTCAGAGCTGCGTGCGGCGAGAGATCGCAGCCCGCGGGCGCCCGCCAAGATCGAGATGTCATACATCGGCGGCTGAGATCCGCGCCACGAGGACACGCTCGCGGGCGACGGTGTTAGATTGAGCGAACCGGCGAGGCGCCGGCCAGCGCTGCCGGAAGCTGTGGGCTTCCGCACAGCAGTCTTTCTGAGATCGGAGCTTTCGATGGCACCCATTTCTCGTGGCTTTCACGGCCGCCCCAGGCGCGACGTGGACCCGGCGCGCGTGCCGCCCGGGCAGTACGTCGTCAACGACTTCCCCGTGCTCTCAGCCGGACCGACGCCGCGCACGCCGCTCGAGCAGTGGAGCTTTGCGATCGGCGGCGAGGTCGCCGCGAACAGCACGTGGACGTGGGAGCAGTTCCTCGCGCTGCCGGCAGAGACCTTCACCGTCGACATCCACTGCGTGACGAAGTGGTCCAAGCTCGGCACACAGTGGACGGGCGTCTCGCTCGACACGTTGTTGGAAAGCGTCGATACCAAGGCCGGCTATGTGACCGCGTGGTCCGACGGCGGCTACACGACGAACCTTTCGCTCGCGGACCTCACCGCCGGGCGCGCGTGGATCGTCTACGACTTCGACGGACAGCCGCTGGAGCCCGAGCACGGCGGACCCGCGCGGCTGCTGGTCCCGCACCTGTACTTCTGGAAGAGCGCCAAGTGGGTGCGCGGCCTGACGTTGACCGCCGAAGACGAACCGGGCTTCTGGGAGCAGGCCGGCTACAACAACCACGGCGATCCCTGGAAGGAGGAGCGCTATTGGGGGGATTGACGCTCACGCGAGCGCCGATCCGCTGGCACGAGATGACCGTCGTCGAGATCGTCGACGAGAGCGCCCACGCGAAGACGATCGTGCTCGACCGGGCGGGCTGGCCGGGACACATAGCCGGTCAGCACCTCGACGTGCGCCTGACCGCGGAAGACGGCTACCAGGCCGAGCGCTCGTATTCGATCGCCTCCGCTCCCGAGGATCCGCAACTGGCGTTGACCGTGGAGCGCATCGACGACGGCGAGGTCTCCCCGTACCTCGCCGGCGAGCTACGCGAGGGCGACCAGCTGGAGCTCCGCGGCCCGATCGGCGGGCACTTCACCTGGCGCGTGGAGAACGGCGGCCCGCTGCTGCTCGTCGCCGGCGGCTCTGGGCTCGTGCCGCTGATGGCGATGCTGCGCCACCGCGCCGCCAGGAAATCGACGATCGACACGCGTCTGCTCGCCTCCAGTAGGAGCTGGGAGGATCTGCTTTATCGCGACGAGCTGACGCGGATGTCGGGCTCGCAGGGATTGACCTTGCAGTACACGCTGACGCGCTCCAGGCCGCCCGGCTGGAGCGGGTTCGACCGCCGCGTCGACGCCGAGATGCTGGCGCTGATCGGGCCGCGCGTCAGCGAGCTGCCGCGGATCTTCGTCTGCGGTCCGACCCCGTTCGTGGAGAGCGTCGCCGACGCGCTCGTTGGCATCGGCCATCCCCCGAGCGCGATCCACGCCGAGCGCTTCGGACCGAGCGGAGGGTGAGGTGAGCGAGATCGGCGCGCGCGCCCTGTGGCTCGACGGCAATGCCCTGGCGGGCCTGCTCGCGGAGGTGTTCGAGACAGAGATGACGATGGCCGAGCGCCACTGCCAGACGTGCGGCGCGCGCAGCGCGCTCGGCGCCCATCGTGCCTACCGCGGCGCGGGCGCCGTGCTGCGCTGCCCCGTCTGCGGCGACATCGCCATGCGCATCGGCATCCTGGCCGACCGGCACGTCGTGTGCATCGCCGGCGAGCTGACGCTGCAGGCGCCGAACCGCTGAGCGTGCCCCGCGCTCAGCCGCCGACGGGCAGCTCGACGCGCAGGCGCGTCCCCCCGCCGACCGGGCTCTGGATCGCGAGCGCGCCGCCGAGCGCATCGATGCGGTCTTTGAGCCCGACGAGGCCAGAGCCGCGACGTTGGTCGGCGCCGCCGATGCCGTCGTCGGCGACCGCGATGCGGATCGTGTGATCGACCGCCTCCACGTCGACGCGCACGCGCGTGGCGTGCGCGTGCTTGGCGGCGTTGGTGAGCGCCTCAGAGACGATGTAGTAGGTCGCGACCTCGACCCGCTCGGGCAGCCGCGCCTGCGCGCGCACCTCGAGCTCGACGGGTATCGCGGAGCGACGGGCGAGCGTCCTCAGCGCGGGACCGATGCCGCCCATCGCGAGGATCGCCGGATGGATCCCTCGCACGATCTCCCGCAGCTCGTCCTGCACGCTCGCAAGCCCGTGGGCGACTTGCACCAGCTCCGCGTCGAGCTCGGGTAGCTCGGGGGGCACGTCGCTCATCGCGGAGCGCAGCTCGAGCCCGAGTGAGACCAGCCGCTGCTGGGTGCCGTCGTGCAGATCGCGCTCGATGCGCCGGCGGGTCTCGTCGGCGGCCTCGACGATCCGCGCGCGCGAGGCGTCGAGCTCGAGGCGCAGTCGCGTCTGCTCCTCGAGCAGTTGGGCAAGCTGGTCGACCAACAGCCCCACCGCGGCGCCGACGAGGATGAACGCCGCCAGCGGCGCGTTGCCGGCGCGAAGGTAGATGCGGAAGGTGTTGTACGGCGTCGCGAACACGTAGTCGCCCGCCAGCCACGAGGCGAGCACCGCCAGCAGCGCCGGTCGCAGCCCGCCCATCAGCGCGACCACGACGACGACCAGCAGCGCGATCGTGAAGTAGCCCGACAGCCCAAGCGACGCGCGCGCCGGCTCGGTGGCGGCCGCGATCAGCGGCGGCACGATCAGCGCGAACGCCCAGGTCGCCGCCCGGCGAGCGGGTGAGCGCTGGCGGACCAAGATGCCGACGAAACCAAGTGAGCTCACAACCGTGACCGCCTCCGCGAGCGTTGCAAGAGACCGACCCCCCCGAACAACCGCAAGGGTTTCGATCATACTTGCGCGCGTGAGCAGCGGCCGTACACGCGTCGTGCTGGCGGACGACGAAATCCTGCTCCGCGAAGGCCTGGCGGGCCTCTTCGAACGATCCGGCTACGAGGTGGTCGGACAGTGCGGCACCGGCTCGGAGCTCCTCGCGCTCGTTCGCGAGCAGCGGCCCGAGCTGGCGGTGATCGACATCCGCATGCCGCCCGGGCACGCGACCGAGGGGCTCGACGCGGCGCGCCTGATCCGCGAGGAGCTTCCGCAGACCGCGATCCTGATCCTCTCCGCGCACGTCGAGGTCGAGCACGCAATGGACCTGCTCGCCAGCGGCGAGCGCAGCGGCTACCTGCTCAAGAGCCGCGTCACTGACGTCGGCCAGTTCATCGAGACGATCGAGCGGATCGTCAAGGGCGGGTCGGCCGTCGATCCGGCGCTCGTCCAGGAGCTGGTCGCGGCGCGCCGCGTCGATGACCCGCTCGAGGAGATCACGCCACGCGAGCGCGAGGTGCTCGCGCTGATGGCCCAGGGTCGATCCAACAGCGGCATCGCACGCGAGCTGTGGGTCACCGAGGGGACGGTCGAGAAGCACGTCCACAGCATCCTCGGCAAGCTCAGCCTCGCCGACACCCAGGACGATCACCGGCGCGTCCTCGCCGTGCTGGCGTTCCTCGAGGCTAGGTGATCGTCAGGTGACGGCGACCCTGCTGGAGCTGGGGCCGGCGTCGACGATCTCCTGGATCTGCCGCGCCGACAGTGCGGACTTCGCCAGAAACGCGCTCGCGGGGCTGGCGGCGATCATGTCGGCGAAGTCGTCCTGCGCATGCGTCGAGATCAGGATCACCACGGGCCCACCATCGCGATAGCGCTCGCTCAGCAGGCGGGCGACGTCGAAGCCGCTCTCCTGCGCGAGCGTGATGTCGACCAGCACGACGTCCGGCGCCAGCTCCTCGGTCTGGCTCAGGGCAGCCTCCGCCGTCGAGGCGACGCCCGCCACCGTCAGCCCCTCGCGCTGCAGCAGCGCACCGGCGGCGTCGAGGAACGACGGGCTGTCATCGACGATCAGGACGCGAATGGGCACGCTATAAGCCTCGCAGCCAAGGTCGGCTCCAACATTGCAGCTAGCATGAGTCTGTGGAACTCGCCGCTTACGCGGCCGCCGCGAGCGTGTCGCCCAGCGCCCGGCTCAGTTCGGCGCGAGTGGTGATGCCAAGCTTCGGAAAGACCCGGTAGAGGTGCGACCCGACCGTGCGATGCGAGAGGAACAGCCTCTGGCCGATCTCGCGGTTGGACAGGCCTTCGGCGGCCATCAGCGCGATCTGGAGCTCCTGCGGCGATAGCTGATCGCGCGTGTCGGCGCTCCTGCTGCGGCTGGTCTCACCGGAGGCGCGCAGCTCCTGGCGCGCGCGCTCGCCCCACGGAGCCGCGCCAAGCGCGTCGAACGCCTCGCGGGCGCCTCGCAGCGGCGCCCGCGACTCCGACACGCGCCGGCGCCGGCGCAACCAGATGCCCTGGGCGAGCAGCACCCGCGCGCGCAGAAACGGCCACAGCGCCAGCCCGCCGAGCGCTGCCTCGAACAGCGCCTGCGCGCGCTCGTCGTCGTCCGCCAGCAGCGGCCGGGCGTAGCTGAGGCCCGCGAGCAGCAGTGGCGAGCCCGTTCGCGCGGCGACGAGCTCGAGCTCCGCGACGATCGCCGCCACCTGCGGCCCGCGCTCGCAGTGCACGGCGGCCTCGACCAGGTCCCCGATCACCCACTGCCCCACGCACAGGTCGTGAGCGACGTCGGCCGGATCGAAGATGCGCCGCAGCTCGTCGTATGCGACCGCGTGGGAACCTTCGCCCAAGGCGGCCACGCCGCGAGCGACGTGGGCCACCGCCAGCAGCGTCGTGCGTCCGGCCGGCAGATATGAGCGTTCGCAGGCATCAGTCAACGCCTGCACCGCCTCGCCATCTCCTTTGAGCGCGGCCAGCCACGCCCGGACGTTCTGAGCCGCTGCGGCAATCGGATGGTTGCGGGTTTCGTGCGCAAGCCGCGCAGCCTCCCCCGCCGCCGCCGCCGCCTCGTCCCACGCCCCGAGCCAGATCCCATTCCACGCCTGGGCCTCCAGCGCCTCCGCCAAGCCCGCGAGCCGGCCTTCGCGGCGAAGGTTCGCGACCGACGCATCGACGCTGCCCGCCGACTCGTGCACGCCACCGAGCAGCTGCGCGGCGACCGCGACACGCAGGGCTGCGGTCGGCTCGCGGACGGTCTCCGGATCCACCCGAGACAACCGCTCGAGGACGTCGGCTGGCTGTCGAAGCGGAGCGGCGAAGGCCTCGACCGCGAGCCGCCGCGGATCGTCGGCGGCCGCATTCAAGCCCGCCACCGACTTGGCGAGCGCGTCGCTGGCGAGCGGATCGCGGTCGGTCCACCAGCCCAGCGTTGCGACGCTCAGCAGCCTGTTCATGGCAAGCTCGCTCGCGCCCGCGACGCGCAGCTCCTCGACGATCTCGAGCAGCCGATCCAGCTTGACCGCGCTCGGCGACTCGGTGTGTCGCAAGAGCTCACCGAGCCAGCGCGATCTTGCGCGCTCGACAGGCTCCAGGCAGAGCGACTCGACCGCATCCAGGAGGCGGCGAACGAGATCCTCGCGCCCGGTCTCCAACGCGAGCTCCGCCGCGCACAGCAGCCGCGCGCCGCGACGGGCGGGATCCGCGCTGAGCTGCGCGGCGCGTTCCAACGCGGCGATCCCGGCGCCGATCCCGGCGCGGGTGTGAGCATGGGGCGCGGCCAGCTCGAGCTCGGCCGCCACGTCTTCGTCGGTGCCAGCGATCGAAGCCGCCCGATGCCACACGCGCCGGTCGGGAGACGCGACCAACGCCTGAGCGAGCGCGGCATGCGCCGCCCGCCGCTCGCCGAGAGTGGCGGATTGGACGATCGCCGGACGCATCAGCGGATGGCGGAAGCGGATCTGCCAGTTGTCGAGCTCGATCAGGCCAGCGCCTGCCGCGGGCGTGAGCGCTTCCAGCGCCAGTTGCGCGCCAGCCAGGATCGACCCGGCATCGAGCGTCTCGCGCACGCTGTCCACGTCGTTCAACGCCGCGACCAGCAGCAGCCCCCGCGTGTCGGCCGGGAGCGTCAGAGCCGACGCCGCGAATGCCTGTTGCAGACGCGCGGTCAGCGGCAGCTGCGCGGGCAGCAACGTGCATTCGGGCAGCCGACGTGCGCTGATCGGCAGCTCCACCAGCGCGAGTGGGTTGCCGGCGGCCTCGCTCAGCAGTCGCTCGCGGACGGCCGGCGCCAGCCCGGGAGCGCTCGCATCGAGCAGCGCCTCGGACGCATCGTCGTCAAGCGGCCCGAGTGCCAGCTCGCCCAACCCGGGATCCTCGACGGCGTCCTCGCATGCCTCGCGCGTCGCCATCAGCAGGGCGATCGCGTCGCTTTGCAGACGCCGCCCGACGAACGTGACGACCTCGCGCGAGCGGCTGTCGAGCCAGTGCGCATCGTCGACGATCAACAGCAGCGGTCTCTGCGCCGCGCTGTCGCTGAGCAGCGCCAGCGTCGCGAGCCCAACCAGGAAGACGTCGCAGCTATCGGCGTCGGCCATGCCGAAGGCGCCCAACAGCGCCTGGCGTTGCTTGCGGGGCAGGCGCTCGGCCTCGCCGAGAACCGGACGCAGCAGCTGGTGCAGGCCGGCGAACGCCAGCGCCTGCTCCGCGCTGGTCCCCGTGGCCCGCAGGACTCGCGTGCCTCGCTCCGATGCGCGCGCTGCGACCTCCAGCAGCAGCGCCGACTTGCCAACCCCCGGTCCGCCGCGAATCGCCAACGACGCTCCCGCAACCTCAGCCCGAGCCAACAGCTCTTCCGCCGACCGCAGTTGCGCATCGCGCCCGATCAGGGCGGGTCGGCTGTGCACCTCGACGGGGAGCAACCGCGGCGCCCGCGGCCGTGCGCCGCGGGACTTCGCTCGCGAAGCCCGCGCTCGCCGTGGCCTGTTCGTGCCCTGCATCAGCTCTTTGACACGGCCCTCTGAGACAGCCATGTGACCACCCTCCTGCCGATCTGTCGTGGGACCCGAGGATGCGGTCAGATGCGAAGACGCCATCTACCGCAACCGGGGACTGCAGCCTCCCATCGCGACGGCCGCGCGTCATTGCCGCCAACGGCACTCTTCGCCCCCAGCGAGCCCGACCTTCGGCCTTCCAGCCAGCCTCAATACGCCGATCACCGTCTTTTGACAGAAGCGAAGCGGGCCTGTCAGCTCGTACCGTCGGGCGATACGCGACGCTTCAGCTTCGGCGGCGCCGCTACTCTTGAGGCCGAGCGACTCAGCGGGGCGGTGGGGCTGGCGTGGGCGGTACGCAGCTAGAGCGGCAGGGCACGGCGAGCGTCGCCGGCGACGACCTGGAGATACCAGAGGAGCTGAGCCGCCGCAAGCTACGCCGGCAGCTGCTGTCCTTGACTGCGATCGTGCTCGCGGTCGTCGTCGTCGTGACGCTGCTGCCCGGACTCGACGGACTGCGCGCACGGCTCTCGCACGCGAAGCCCGGGTGGCTCGCCCTCGGCGTGGGCCTGAAGTTCCTCTCCGGCCTGGGCTACGTGGCGATCTTCCGGATGGTGTTCTGCAGGCGCATGAGCTGGCGCGTCAGCTACCAGATCGGGATGTCCGAGGTGGGCGCCAACGCGCTGCTTCCCACCGGCGGAGCGGGGGGTCTCGCGCTCGGAGCGTGGGCGCTCAAACGCGGCGGCATGCCCGCGAGTGAGATCGCTCGGCGTACGGCGGCCTTCTTCCTGCTGACAAGCGTCGCCAACGTCGTGGGCGTCGTCGTGATCGGGCTCGGTCTCGCCGTGCGCGTGCTGCCGGGAGAGACGAACCTCGCGTTGACGCTGCTGCCAGCCGTGATCGCGGCCGGCTCGATCCTTGGCTCGCTGCTCGCGGGACGCCGCGCTGGCTCGTTGCACGTGCGCCTGCGGGCAAACGAAGCGAGCGCGTCCTCCAAGCGCTCCACGCTGGCGTTGAAGACGCTCGTGGCCGTCGCGGACGGCGTCAACGAGGCGGTCGCGCTGCTGCGCGAGGGCAACGCCGTGCTGATCGGCGGAATCCTCGCCTACCTGATCTTCGACATCATGATCCTGTGGGCGACGTTTCGCGCGTTCGGCACCGCGCCGCCCGTGGCGATCCTCGCGATCGCCTACCTGATCGGGGAGCTCGGCGGGCTGATCCCGGTGCCCGGCGGAATCGGTGGCGTCGACCTCGGCCTGGTGGGAGCGTTCGTGCTCTACAGGGTGCCGATCACCGCCGCTGCTTCCGCGGTGCTCGCGTATCGCGCGATCGCGCTGTGGGTCCCCGCGGTCGTCGGCTCGGCCGCGTTCGTGTGGTTGCGCCGGACGCTGCGCCGCGAGTCGAACGCGATCGCCGTGTGCGCCCCGCAGACCGAGATGGAGGTCATCGGGCTCGGGCGCGTCGTCATCGAGCCGCCGCGGGTGCACTCATGAACGTGCCGCGCAACTCGCTCGGCGCCAGTTTGGGCATATCCTTGTGTTTGCGATGACAGACCATCTCCTACGCTCGCTCGCACCGATCAGCGACGTCGGCTGGGCGACCATCGACGGCGAGGCCAAGCAGCGTCTGACCCCCGCGCTCGCAGCGCGCAGGCTGGTCGACTTCTCCGGCCCGCACGGCTGGGAGCACTCGGCCACGAACCTGGGACGCACGACCGAGCTCAGCGCATCCCCGCACAAGGGCGTGACGGCTCGCCAGCGGCGCGTGCTGGCAATGGCGGAGCTGCGCGCGGACTTCACGATCTCCCAAGCGGAGCTTCGCGACCTCGATCGCGGCGCCCAGGACGTGGATTTCGCCTCGCTCGACGACGCCGCGCATCGAATCGCTGTGGCCGAGAACGTCGCCGTGCTGCACGGCTGGAGCGAGGCTGGCATCCGCGGCGTCGCGGAAGCCTCGCCGCACGAGGCCAAGGCGCTCGGCGAGGACGCGGAGAGCTACCCTCGCGCCGTCGCGGGCGCGGTGGAGCTGCTGCTGCGCAGCGGCGTCAGCGGGCCCTACGGCCTGGCGCTCGGACGCGAGCAGTACCGGCTCGTCGTCGAGACCGCCGAGCACGGCGGCTCGCTGCTGCTCGACCATCTGCGCAAGATCCTCGACGGCGCGATCGTCTGGGCGCCGGGAGTCCAGGGTGCGGTCGTCCTCAGCCAGCGCGGTGGCGACTTCCTGTATGACTGCGGGCAGGATCTGTCCATCGGCTATGACCGACACGACGGCGAGCGCGTCCACCTCTACATCGAGGAGAGCCTCTCGTTCGTCGTGGCCACACCCGAGGCCGCGGTCGCGCTCACGGCCTGAGAAGCGCGACGGGGGGGCATTGCCAAGCAACCAGGACGCGAGCGCCGCCGCCCCCTACGCCGGCCGCACGGCGTGGGCGCGAAGCCTGGCGGCGCCGGTCCGCAACTTCCTGGGCACCGAGACCGGCGGCGCGAGCGTGCTGCTGGCAGGGACGATCCTCGCGCTGCTATGGGCGAACTCACCGTGGTCGCACTCGTACGAGTCGCTGTGGAGTACCAAGCTCGCGGTGAAGATCGGCAGCGACGGGATCTCGATGGACCTGCGCCGCTGGGTCGACGAGGGGCTGATGACGCTGTTCTTCCTGGTCGTCGGGCTGGAGGCCAAGCGCGAGCTCGACGTCGGCGAGCTGCGCGAGCGCCGGCGCCTGACGATCCCCGTGGTCGCGGCGCTCGGCGGCATGACCGTCCCCGTCGCGATCTACCTCGCGTTCAACGCCGGCGGCCCCGGCGCGCACGACTGGGGGGCGGCGATGTCGACGGACACCGCCTTCGCGCTGGGCGCCGTCGCGGTGCTGACGCCGCGCGCGGCCACGCGCCTACGCGTGTTCCTGCTGACGCTGGCGGTGGTCGACGACCTGTGCGCGCTGATCGTGATCGCGATCGCCTACACCTCCAAGGTGTCCGTGCTCGCGCTGGCGATCGCGGCAGCGCTGTTCGCCGCCTTGCTGGCTCTGCGCTACGCGCCAGAATGGCGGCGAGCGGCGTCGATCGCGCTCGGAGTCGGCCTCTGGATCGCGATGTTCGAGTCGGGTGTGGACCCCGTGATCTCGGGCCTGGCGGTCGGCCTGGCTACCAGCGCCTATCCACCCTCGCGCGAGGACCTCGAGCGCGCAACCGACCTCGCGCGCTCGTTTCGCGAGCAGCCCACCCCCGAGCTCGCGCGGTCGGCCGAGAAGGGTGTCGCGTCGGCGATCTCCCCCAACGAGCGCCTCCAGTACAGCCTGCATCCGTGGACCGGCTACGTGATCGTGCCGCTGTTCGCGCTCGCAAACGCCGGTGTGCACGTCACCGGGCACCTGCTCGGCGACGCGATCGGCTCGCCGATCACGCTCGGCATCCTCGTCGGCTATGTGGTCGGCAAGCCGGTCGGCATCGCCGGTGCCTCATGGCTTGCCTCGCGGCCGGCTGTGCACGGCCCGCGCTCCCCGCTGAGCCCGCCGCTGCTCGCCGCCGCCGGAGCCTTCGCGGGCATCGGCTTCACGGTCTCGCTGCTGATCTCCAGCCTTGCGTTCAGCGGACAGCGCCTGGAAGAGGCGAAGCTCGGCGCGCTCGGCTCGGTGGTGCTCGCGCCGGCGCTCGGCTGGACGGTGCTGCAGGTCGTCAGGCGCCTGCCGGCGAGCGTGCGCGCGCGCCAGATCGCGGGCACGTCCGAAGACATCCTCGACCTCTCCCGGGAAGTCGATCCCGAGCACGATCACGTCCGCGGCGCCGAGGACGCGCCGGTGACGCTCGTCGAGTACGGCGACTTCGAGTGCCCCTATTGCGGGCAGGCCGAGCAGGTGATCCGCGAGCTGCTCGCCTCCTCCGGCGACGACGTTCGCTATGTCTGGCGCCATCTTCCCCTCAACGACGTGCACCCGAATGCGCAGATCGCCGCCGAGGCCTCTGAGGCTGCCGCGGCCCAGGGTCGCTTCTGGGAGATGCACGACACCCTGCTCGGGCACCAGGGCGACCTGCGCCCGACACACCTCGCCGACTACGCCACGGAAATCGGGATCGACGCCGACCGCGTGGTCGACGGACTTCACCGCCGCGAGTACGCGGGGCGGGTCAACGAAGACGTCGCCAGCGCCGACGAGAGCGGTGTCACAGGCACGCCCACGTTCTTCATCAACGGACGCCGCCACTACGGCGCCTACGACATCGACACGCTGAGCGCCGCGGTGACAGCGGCGCGCGGACGCGCGCGCCTGACCGCCAAGACGGCGGCCCCGGCAGCGGCATGAGCGCATTCCAGGCCGCCCACCCGCTGCGGTGGCTTGCCGAGCGCGACCGCGACCTTGCCGCGCTGCGCCGTGCCGGGCGCACCGCGATCGTGATGCCGGCGATGTTCGCGATCGGCGAGGAGCTGATCGGCAACCCCGTGCTGGCCATATTCGCGGCGTTCGGCTCGTTCGCGATGCTGCTGCTGGTCGACTTCAGCGGGCCGCTGCGCGTACGGCTGGCCCACCAGGCGCTGTTCGCGATCGCCGGATGCGCGTTCGTTTGCATCGGCACGCTGGTCTCCCAGAACGTGTGGCTGGCGGCTGCGGTGACCGCGCTCGTCGGCTTCGGTGTGATCTTCGCCGGCGTCGTCAGCTCGGTGCTCGCCGGCGCGACAACCTCACTCTTGCTCGCGTTCATCCTGCCGGTGACGATCGCCGGGCCCGCGTCTTCGATACCCGATCGCGTGGCGGGCTGGGGCATGGCCGCGGGTGCCGCGCTGATCGCGGTCGCCGTGCTGTGGCCGGCGCCGACGCGCGATCCACTGCGCGCGGCGGCGTCGGGGGCGTGCCGGGCGCTCGCGGGGAGATTGCGGGCGTCCGTCGCCTACCTGATGAGCGACCGCGACGCGGTGTTCGCGAGCGAGCGCGACCAGGCCGTGGCGCAGTCCGACGCCGCGGTGGCCGCGCTCCACCGCACGTTCCTGGCCACGCCCTACCGGCCGACGAACCTGAGCACCGCCGCGCGGGCGACCGTGAGGCTCGTGGACGAGCTGAACTGGCTGAACGCGATCGTCGTCGCAGCCGTGGCGCCGAGCGAGCGCGCCCCCGCCGACCACGCTGCGTGCGCGGTCGAGGTGGCCGCGGCAGCGGTGCTGGAACGCGGCGCCGACCTGCTGACGCTCATGGGCGGCGACTGTACGGAACTACACGCGGCGCTCGCCGAGCTCAGCGGCGCGCTGGGGCGACTGGAGGACGGCGCGACGGCGTACCTGCCGGTCGCGAAGCCGCTGGCGTCCCCCGGCCGGAAGGCCGTTGGCGCAGGCGTCGGCGAGTTCATCACCGCGCTCGACCCCAGCTTTCACGCGCAGGAGCTGGGCTTCGCGGTCTCGCGGATAGCCGAGAACATCGATCTGACCGCCGCGGCCGAGCGACGCGGCTGGCTTGCGCGGCTGCTGGGCCGCCAGCCCGCGGGGCTCGCCGGGACATTTTCGGCGGCGCAGGAGCGCGCGAGCTCGCACGTCGCGCGCAACTCGGTGTGGTTGCACAACAGCGTGCGCGGTGCCATCGCATTGGGGGTCGCGGTGTTCGTCGCCAACCGCAGCGGCGTCCAGCACTCCTTCTGGGTCGTGCTCGGCACGCTGTCGGTGCTGCGCTCGAACGCGCTCAGCACGGGACAGACCGTCGTTCAAGGGCTGCTCGGCACCGTCGTCGGGTTCGTCATCGGCGCGGCGTTGCTGCTCGCGATCGGCACCAACACGACGCTCCTGTGGTTCCTGCTGCCGGTGGCGATCCTGTTCGCCGGGGTGGCACCCGCCGCGATCTCGTTCGCGGCGGGTCAGGCAGCGTTCACGCTGACGCTGGTGTTCCTCTTCAACATCATCCAGCCCGCCGGTTGGCGGGTGGGGCTGCTGCGGGTGGAGGACATCGCCCTGGGGTGCGCGGTCAGCCTCGTCGTGGGAGTGCTGTTCTGGCCGCGGGGCGCCGGCGCGGCGCTTCGGCGCGCGCTCTCCGACGCGTACATGGACAGCGCCGACTACCTCGCGAGCGCCGTGCGCTACGGGACCCTGTGCTGCGAATTGGGCACAGGCCCGTTCGCGCCGCCGCTCGAGGACGCCAACCGCGCGGCCGCGGCGGCCCGGCGACTCGACGACGCCTTCCGCAGCTATGCGTTCGAGCGCGGTGCCAAGCCGCTTGCGCTGGCCGCGATGACCAGGCTGCTGACCGGCGTCGGCGGCCTGCGTCTCGGCGCCGACGCGGTCCTCGACCTGTGGCGCCGCGAGGACGGCTCGGCGGCGCGAGGTGACCGTACGGCCGCCCGCGAGCAGCTCTTGCAGAGCAGCGAGCTCGTGAAGCGCTGGTACGACGAGCTCGCGCAAAGCCTGCTGACCGGGCGCGTGCCACCCCAGCCCCTCCCCCACGACAGGCTCGCCGACGGGCGCCTCCTCGACGCGGTACGCCACGATCTGAGCGCGCAGGACGGCCACGTGAGCGCGACCGCGGTGCGGATGATCTGGACGGGCGAGCACCTCGATGCGGTGCGCCGTTTGCAGCAGGTGATCGTCGACTCGGCGCAGACGGCGAGCGTGCCGGTGAACGCGTGATTGGCGCGAGCGCGCGCCGGGATACTCGCTGGGCACGCGTTATTGGGAAGAAGAAGCGGACGGCCATTGACACGACGTGCTCGCACGGCTCTTGTGAGCGGTGTCCGGTGCCGATGCTGAGAACATGGGCATTCGTACGCTCCGGCGTGGAGTCGCAGGGTGCGCCACCCTGCTCGCGGCTGCTCTGCTTGGCGGATGTGGAGGTACAGGCGCCTCGGTGGTCGGCGTGAACCCGCCAGCGTCGGGGCCGATCACCAAGGCACAAGCCGTCGCGTATGCACACGCTGTCAATCTGCGGGCCGGCGACCTGCCGGGGTTTACCAGCAGCAGGAGCGAAACCGAAGCCCCCAAGCCGGGGCAATTGGCCCTCGAAGAGATCCGCTGTAGCGGTGGCGTCAGCCCTGCCCGCCGGATCGCCAAGATGGAATCCACAGAATTCTCGTCAGGACGCGCCTTTTACGGCAAGGTCATGAAATCCACTGTCGAAGTCTGGCCGACGCCGGCCCTGGTCGCATCCAGCAACGTCCTGTCCCACAAATCCCGCGCCCGAGCGTGCTTCGTGCGCTTCCTCAAGGCGCTCCATGAACGGACCAATCAGGAACGCAAAGGGCGAATGCAAATCGGGCCATTTACGATCGCCACTGTTCCCAACCCATTGCCCGGTGTTAGCGATAGCTTCCTAACGGCGATAAACGAAACACGGCTGCTCCGCAGCGGAGCCATCCGTGCTCACATCTATCGCGACATTTTCGGATTCACCACCGGCCCGGCCGAAATCGAACTTGAAGCTATTGGCATCGGCCGTCCCGTCCCGACTTCGGCCGAGGCGCAAGCGCTGCAGCTACTGCTGGACCGCGCTATGGCCAACACTGTCTAAAGCCGCGCGCAGTGTCGTCGGCGATGGCCCTGAGACGAGCGCTTCGGGACCAGCCACCGCTCGCCTCCCCTTTAATCTCTTTATCTCTCAGGTCGTCTTGATCAGGCCGCCGTCGATCACGTAGTTGACGCCGGTGACGTTCGCGATGCGCTCCGAGGCCAGGAACGCGATCAGCGTCGCGACCTCCTCCGGGGTCGAGAAGCGGCGCGTGGCGATCGCCGCCGCGGCCTGCGCGCGGACCGCGTCCGCGTCCACGCCGGTGGCCTTGGCGACCGTCTGCGCGACGCCGTCGGCGCCGAGCCACAGATCCGTGCCGACCTGCCCGGGGGAGACGCAGTTCACGCGGATGCCCCGCGGCCCGAACTCCTGCGCGAGCGACCTGCTGAGCAGCGCTTTGGTCGTCGCCAGGCCGATGCCCTTGTTGGCCCCCGTGACGACGGCGACCCTGCCGGCAAGCTCGAGATCCATGGTCCCACCTTTCTCTCTATGTGGCGGTCAACGGCAGTCGCACGCGAAAGACCGTGCGGCCTGGTTTGGTGTCCAGCGTGAGCGAGCCGCCGTGGCGGTCGACGACGATCCGTCGCGCCGTCGCCAGGCCGAGGCCTGTGCCGCGTCCGACGTCCTTGGTCGTGAAGAACGGGTCGAAGACGCGATCGACGACCTCCTCGGGAACGCCCGGACCGTCGTCGGCGATCTCGACCACCGCGCAGTTACTGCCATCGAGTCGCGTCGTGATCGCGATCGTGCCGCGATCTCCAAGCGCGTCGATCGCGTTGTCGAGCAGGTTCGTCCACACCTGGTTGAGCTCCGAGCCGCGGACCGTGAGCTTCGGCAGCGCGCGATCGTAGTCACGCACGACCTCGATCGCCGTCTGCTTGAGCTTGAAGCCGAGCACCGTGAGCGTCGTCTCGATGCCCTCGTGAATGTCGACTTCGACGAGCTCGCCGCGATCCATGTACGAGTAGGACTTCACCGCGCTCACGAGCAGCGACATCCGCTCGGTGGCCTCCTGCAGCTCGGCCGCCAGGCGCCCAGCGGTCAGGCTCGCCGCGACCCAGCGCAGCGCCGCGGGCGTCGCCGGGCCAGCCAGCTCGGCGACGCGGCTCAGCCACTCATCGTCGATGCCCGCGGCGGCCAGCGGCTCGGCGAGGCTCCACGGTTCCGCGATGCCCAGCTCCTCCAGGCGCGCCAGCAGCTCGTCCTCGGCATCGGCGGCGTCGAGCGTGTCGAGCGCCGTCGCCGCGGCCGCGTGCGCGACCGCCTGCTGCTGCAGCGCCACCAGCTGCGCGGCCTCCTCGCGCTCGACGCCGAGCTCGACGAACTGCCCGAGCGCCGAGCCGATCGCGTCCAGCGCCTGCGCCAGCTGCGCGGCGGCGCTGCGCGCGGCGGCCGCAGGGTTGTTCAGCTCGTGCGCGAGCCCCGCCGCCATCGTCCCGAGCGAGGCCAGGCGCTCGCGGCTCTGCTCGATCTCGGTGACGCGGCTCATCACCGGCTGGACCTGCTGCATCACGCGACGATGCACCGCCGGCTGCGCGAGCGCCAGCCGGCGGAAGTCCTCCGCCGGGATCAGCGCGAGGCGGCAGTCCGTCACCGCCACCATCCGCACCCCGAGCGAGCCGCCGGTGAGCGCCGAGATCGCGCCCATCCAGGTCGGCGCGACGTGCCGGTCGACCAGCTCGGTGCGGCCGTGATTGACGATCAGCGCGTCCGATTCGCCCTCGAGCAGCAGCTGCGCGCCGCGCGACCCGCCCGGCTCGGCGATCACTTCGCCTGCGGCGACGCTCAGAGGCACCGCGACCGCCACCCACTCGGCGAGCTGCTCGTCGCTGAGCTCGTCGAACAGGTCGATGCTTCGCAGCTCCCCGCCGGTGATCGGCGTCGTGGTCACGCGTCGAGCAGATATTCGTGGACGAGCGACACCGCCATCGACCCCTCGCCGACGGCGCTTGCCACGCGCTTGATCGAGCGCGAGCGCACGTCACCGGCGACGAACACCCCCGGCACGCTCGTCTCGAGCAGGTACGGCTCGCGCTGCAGCGGCCAGCCGTCGTTCTGTGCGTCGCGCCCCGCGAGGATGAAGCCGCGATCGTCGCGGGCGACGACGCCCTCGAGCCAGTCGGTGCGCGGGGCGGCTCCGATGAACACGAAGCACGCGTCGACATCCAGCGTCTGCTCGCCATCGGGGCCCGCGAACCGCAACCGCCGCAGATGGCCGTCCTCGCCCTCGGCCGCGACCGCCGCGCTGCCCGTGCGCACCTCGATGTTCGGGAGGGCCGCGATCTGCTCGATCAGGTAGTGCGACATCGACTGCTCCAGCGACGCGCCGCGCACGAGCATCGTCACCTTCGCCGCGTAGCCGCTGAAGTACACGGCCGCCTGGCCGGCCGAGTTGGCGCCGCCGATCACGACCACCTGCTGCTCCCGGCACGCACGCGCCTCGGTCATCGCCGCCCCGTAATAGATACCGGCCCCTGTCAGCTCGGGGAAGCCGGGCGTGTCGAGCTGGCGATAGGAGACGCCCGAGGCGACAATCACGCAGCTCGCGCTCAGCGTCTCCGCGCCGCTCAGCTCCACGATCCGCGCGGCGCCCTCGGTGCGAAGCGCGACCGCCTCGTGGACCGCCAGCAGCTCCGCCCCCAGACGCCGCGCCTGGTCGGTCGCGCGGCGCGCAAGATCCGAGCCGCTGAGGCCCGCCGGGAAGCCCAGGTAGTTCTCGATGCGGCTCGACTGTCCCGCCTGCCCGCCGGGCGCCTCGCGCTCGACGAGCACCGTCTTCAGGCCCTCTGAGGCGCCGTACACCGCCGCCGCGAGCCCCGCCGGTCCGCCGCCGACCACCACCAGGTCATAGTGACTCTGTGCGGGTGCGCCCGCGATCCCCAGCCTCTCGGCCAGCTCGAGGATCGTCGGGCGCTCCAGCACCGCGCCGTCCTCCAGCAGCGCGACCGGCAGGCGCTCGGCGTCCACGCCGGCGACCTGCAGCAGCTCGCGCGCCTCGCCGTCGCGCTCGATGTCCAGCCAGCGCGCCGGCACGCGGTTGCGCACGAGGAAGTCGCGCAGGTCGTGCGACTCCTTCGAGTAGCGATGACCGATCAGGCGCACGCCGCCAGCTTCCAGCGCCGCGCCAGCCTCCCACGTCGTCAGCAGATCCTCGACCACCGGAAACAGCTGTTCCTCCGGAGGGTCCCAGGGCTTCAGCAGGTAGTAGTCGAGCGCGACCTCGTTGATCGCCGCGATCGCGGCCTCGGTGTCGGCGTACGCCGTCAGCAGCACCCGCTTTGCGTCCGGCGCGATCTTGCGCGCGTGCGCCAGGTACTCGGTGCCCGGCATCCCCGGCATGCGCTGGTCGGCGATCAGCATCGCCACCTGGTCACCGCGCACGCTCAGCTCGCGCAGCAGCTCCAGCGCCTGCGTCCCCGAGCCCGCGCGCAGCACCCGGAAGCGCTCGCCGAAGCCGCGACGCAGGTCGCGCGAGACCGCCGCGAGCACCGTCGGCTCATCGTCGACGACGAGGATCGCGGGTCGGCGCTCAGATGCGCGTGGGCGCTCGGCCGTCGCCGTCGCGTCAGCGTCGATCACCGCGTCCATCGCATGCCACCGATCCCCAGCGAAATGTCATCATCCTCTCCAACCGCCACATCGTCCGCGAGGCTGGCGGCAGGCACGCCCGGTTCGGGTGGATCGTCGAGGAACGCGGCCGTGGGCACGAAGAACAGGCTGCCGCTGACAGCCGTCGAGAAGTCGAGGATGCGGTCGTAGTTGCCCGGCGGGCTTCCGACGAACATGTTCGTCAGCATTTGCTCGAGCACGTCCGGGGTGCGCGCGTAGCCGATGAAGTACGTGCCGAACTCGCCGTCGCCGACGCGGCCGAACGGCATGTTGTAGCGGACCACCTGTCGCTGCTGGCCGTCGTCGTCGACGATCGTGTTCAGCGCCACGTGCGAGTTGCTCGGCTTGACCTCGTCGGGCAGCTCGATGTCGTTGAGCTTCGTGCGCCCGACGATCCGCTCCTGCTCGCCCACGCTCAGCGCATCCCAGGCCGTGAGATCGTGCAGGTAGCGCTGCACCAGCACGTAGCTGCCGCCGGCGAACGCGGGGTCCTCCTCGCCGATCACGACCGCCTCCGGCGCGGCCGCGCCGACCGGGTTCTCCGTGCCGTCGACGAACCCCAGCAGGTCGCGCTCGTCGAAGGACTTGAAGCCGTGCACCTCCTCGATGACCTCGGCGCTGCCGCGCAGGCGTTCGACGAGCCGCTGCGCGAGCTCGAAGCAGAGGTCGAGGCGATGCGCGCGGATGTGGAACAGCAGATCGCCCGGCGTCGCAACAGCCGTGTGCCGTTCACCGCTCACGCCCGCGAATGGATGCAGCTCGGCTGGGCGCGGCGGGCCGAAGAGGCGATCCCACAGCTCGGACCCGAGGCCGACGACACAGCCGAGGCCGCCGTCGGGCGCGCGAAAGCCGACCGAACGAATCAGCCCGCTGACGTCCGCCAGCACGTCGCGCAGGTCGTCCTCCGCACCCTCCCCGACGCACAGCACCAGGAACATCGCGGCCTCCACGGGGGCCATCAGAATCGCCTGCGGCTCTGGTGTCTGCGCCACTACCTTCGACCTCCCGGACGGGAGCGCCCATGTTGCCATACCCCACCTAGTGGTGTCCTCGCCGGCGGGACCAGTCGTTCTGGACCAGTTGCCCTAGATCAGACCAGCGGCGCGACGCGCCCGCTCGGCGGCGGGCCGTGCCGGGCAGTTGGCGAGGTGGTCGTCGACCAGGCCGCAGGCCTGCATCAGCGCGTAGAGCGTCGTCGGCCCGACAAAGCGAAAGCCGCGTCGCTTCAGCTCGCGCGCGAGCGCGACCGTCTCGGGCCTGCTTGCCTGCACATCCGCCCAGCTGGCCGGCGGCGGATCCTCGCGCTCGGGCGCGTAGCCGCGTATCAGCGCATCGAGCGGCTCGGCCGGGCGCAGCGCCACGGTCGCCTTGGCGTTGGCGAGCGTCGCCTCGATCTTCGCGCGGTTGCGAACGATCTCGGCGTCGGCGAGCAGGCGGGAGACGTCGCGGGCGCCGAAGCGCGCGACGCGCTCGGGCTCGAAGTTCGCGAAGGCGACTCTGAACGCATCGCGCTTGTTGAGGATCGTCCGCCATGACAGGCCGGACTGGAAGGCCTCGAGGCTCATCCGCTCGAACAGCCCGCGCTCGTCGAGCACCGGGAACCCCCACTCCTCATCGTGGTAGCGCTCCATCAGGGGATCGCCCTCGCCAAAGCAGCGCGGCCGCGATGCGCCGCGCTGCTTGGTCTCGTCGCTACCGGGGTTCGCCGCTTGGCCTGCTGGCACCGTTTCGCCCATCCGCCGTCAAGGCGTGCCAGCTTACTCCGGTGTCGCGAACCGCTGGACGAACTCGAGCGCGATCTGCGCGACCTCCTGCCAGCGGTTGTCAATCGTGAGCGCGTGCCCGTGGCCGGGGATCTCGACGACCTCCGTCACCCCGGGGTTGTGCTTCTGGCGCTTGTAGGACGCGTTGGAGATCGACCATGGCACCTGGTGGTCCTTGTCCGCGCCTGTGATCAACAGCGGGCCCCGGTCGGGGTTCTCGACATCTACTTTGGCCTGGGTCCACGGGTCGAAGTTCGCCGTCGCCGCCTCGAAGATCGGCGCTCCCGGGCCCGGGACGGCGAACTCGTCGTACAGTTCCTTCGCTTCCTCCTCGCTGACCGCGTTGGCGAAGCCGTAGCGGAACTGCTCGAAGCTGAGCGGCACCGCGCGGTGGCGGTTCGCTGGGTTGCGCAGGACGGCGCTCGATGCCTTCAGCGCCGAGAACGGCAGCGGCAGCACGCCGCGGAATGGCGCCGGCTCGAGCGCGACGGTCGCCGCGGACAAGCCCCTCCCCGCCAGGATCTGCGCCAGCAGGCCACCAAATGAGTGCCCCACGACCGCCGGCTTGCGCTGCAGCTGCCCGATGACCGCCTGATAGTGCTCGGCGACCTGCCCGATCGTCTTGTTCGCGAACACCTCTGGATCGGCGTTCGCCTCCTCGACGGTCCGCGGGTCGTCAGGCCATCCCGGCTGCAGGGTCGCGTACCCCGCCTGCTGAAAGAGCTCGGCCCAGCGATCCCAGCTCGAGGACAGCAGCCAGAGGCCGTGCACGAACACGACAGGTGTGTGGCCCGAGCTGTTCGCACGGGCAATTTCGCCGGCCTCGAAGTCCGTGATCTCGCTGGTCGTCTCCTGCGTGCTCGACATTGTGCTCTCCCAGTTCATAGATCTTTGCTATCGACAGACGAGACTAGAGGTAAGGGCCGAGCGGCGTCTTGAGTCATCCGACTGCGGCACGAGCAACGCTTCGCCTGCGGCTGATCGTTGCGGCCGTGACGACTGCGCATCCCGCTCCGCAGCCTGTAGCCTGATCAGGCGCCCATATTGTAGACTGCCGGTATGAGCACCACCATCAGGGTGAGCGAGCCGACCCGAGATCGCTTCGCCAGGCTGGCGCAGGCGACCGGTCGCCCCATGAGCCAGCTGCTCGACGAGGCCGCCGACGCGCTCGAGCGGCGCGTGTTCTTCGACGAGCTCTCGGCCCGGTATGAGCTGCTGCGCGCTGACCCTGGCGCGTGGAACGAGATCGAGGCCGAGCGCATTGCCGAGAGCGGCTCGCTACGTGATCGCTCGTCGTGAGCACCCGCCGCGGTGAGGTGTGGTTGGTCGACTTCGGCGACCCCGTCGGCAGGGAGCAGTCCGGCAAGCGCCCCGCCGTCGTCGTCTCGGCTGACGCGCTGAACGAAAGCCGGGCCGGTGTAGTGGTCATGGTCCCGATCACGACGACCTATCGCGGTCTGCCGTCGCATGTTGAGATCGACCGCGGAGCTTCGGGGCTCGACGAGGTGAGCTACGCCAAGTGCGAGGACGTCAAGTCCGTCTCCGAGCAGCGCCTCGTCGGCCGACTCGGCACCGCCGGCGAGGAGGCAATATTCGAGATCGCTCGCGCACTGCGGTTCCTGCTGGATCTCTGAGCGCATCGCCGAACGTCACGCGCCCGGCCCCTACGTCCCCAGGTAGCTGAGCGTCGCCGTAACCAGGGTCTGGATCCCCACCTCAAGCGTGGGGTGCATCACCGGCGCGAACTTCGAGCTGTGGTTGGTGGGGACGTCCTCGGCAACCCGGCCCGCCTGCTCGGCTCGCCGGTAGAGGTCGGGGTCGGTGCCGCCGACATACCAGAAGATCGACGGGACGCCCCACTCGCTGCCGAACGACCCGAAGTCCTCGCTGACCGACAGCGGATCTTCGAGCTCGTGGACCATGCCGGCTCCGAAGTACTCGCGAAACGCGTGCGCGACGTGCCTGGTCTGCTTCGGGTCGTTTGTGGTCAGCGCGAAGTGCTCGCCGTAGCTGATCTCTGGCGGCTTCGGCGCACCCGCCGCGCTCGCCTCGGCGTTGACGATCCGCTCGATCGAACCCAGCACGCGCTTGCGAACCTCCTCGTCGAACGTCCTCACGTTGACCCTCAGCAGCGCGTCGTCGGGGATCACGTTGCCCTTGGTGCCGGCCTGCAGCGCGCCAACCGTCACGACCACCGGCTCGTCGGCCGCTGTCTCGCGAGAAACGACTGTCTGTAGCCGCAGCACTGTTGCGGCCGCCATCACCACGGGGTCGACCGTCGCCTCGGGCCACGCTCCGTGCCCACCACGACCGATCAGCCTCACCTCGATGTTGTCCTCCTCGGACTGCGTGATCCCCGGCCGGTAGCTGATCTGCCCTGCAGGGGGCGGCAGCACGTGCTGCCCCAGGATCACCTCGGGCTTGGGAAAGCGCTCGAACAGCTTGTCGTCGATCATCGCCTGGGCCCCCTCGCCCGTCTCCTCCGCCGGCTGGAAGACCGCCATCAGCGTGCCTTTCCACGCGTCGGGCGCCTTGGCGAGCAGGTTCGCGGCGCCCGACAGCCAGGTGACGTGCATGTCGTGGCCGCACGCGTGCATCACCGGCACCTCTTGGCCGTCGGGGCCGGTGGCGGTCACGGTGCTCGCGTACGGCAGGCCCGTCTCCTCCTTCACCGGCAGCGCGTCCATGTCGGCGCGCAACATCACCGTTGGGCCATCGCCGTTGCGCAGCACCCCGACGACGCCGGTGACGCCGACGCCGGTGGTGACCTCGAAGCCCGCCTTTTCAAGCTGCTCCGCGGCCTTCGCCGCGGTCCGGTGCTCCTGCATCGAGAGCTCCGGGTGCAGGTGCAGGTCACGGTAGAGATCTTCGAGCGCCCGGGTGATCTCCTCCAGGCCATCCAGAACCAAGTTGGCTTGCGGCGCGGTGGTCGTGCTCGTTCTCGGCGCGGCGGTCGTGCTCATGGCTATCTCCTGAATGCTTGTGGGTGGGACGTGCTAGCGGGCGCCACCATCACTGCAGGGCGAGCTCGCGGATGTTCGACTTGGCGACCTCCAGGACCTCGTCTCCGCGCCCAGAGAGGATGCTGCGCGTGGCCCACAGCGTGAACCCCTTGGCCTGGGCCGCCGTGATCCCCGGCGGGATCGACAGCTCCTGGCGCTCGGTCATCACCTCTACGAGCGCGGGGCCGTCGTGCGCGAACGCCGCCCGCAGGCCGTCGTCGAGCTCGCTCGGATGCTCGATCCGCACGCCCTGCAGCCCGACCGCGCGGGCGACGTCGGCGAAGCTCGGGTTCTCGAGGTCGGTGGCGAAGTTGACGATGCCGTCGGCCTTCATCTCCAGCTCGACGAAGCTCAGCGCGCCGTTGTTGAGCACCACCACCTTCACCGGCAGGCGCTGCTGGCGGAGCGTCAGCAGGTCGCCCAGCATCATCGAGATGCCACCGTCCCCGGAGAGCGTCACCACCTGACGCCCAGGGTGCGACGCCTGCACGCCGATCGCCTGGGGCATCGCGTTGGCCATCGAGCCGTGCACGAACGAGCCGATCAGCCGCCTGCGCCCGTTCATGCTCAGGTAGCGCGCGGCCCAGATCACCGGCGTGCCGACGTCCGCGAGGAACACCGCGTCCTCCGCAGCGAGCCTGTCGAGCGCCATCGCGGTGAGCTGCGGATGGATCGGGCCGCGGTCGCCGTGACTCTCGGCGAGCGCGTCGAGCCGCTCGCGCGTGCGGCGGTAGTGCGCGCGCATGCGCGCCAGGTGGGTCGCGTCGCGCTCGACGTCGAGGTGCGCCATCAGCGCCCCGATCGTGTCCTTGACCGTGCCCACGAGCGCGACGTCGACGGGGATGCGACGGCCGATGCGCTCGCCGCGGATGTCGACCTGCACGATGCGCGCGTTCTCCGGGTAGAAAGATCGGTACGGAAAGTCGGTTCCGAGCATCAGCAGCGCGTCGCAGTGCTCCATCGCGCGGTAGCCCGACTCGAAGCCCAGCAGGCCCGTCATGCCGACGTCGTACGCGTTGTCGTATTCGACGAACTCCTTGCCGCGCAGCGAGTGCACGATCGGCGCCTTCAGCGCGTCGGCCACCGCCATCAGCTCGTCGTGCGCCCCCTGGCAGCCGGCGCCCGCGAGGATCGTCACGCTCTCGGACGCGTTGAGCACCTCGGCGGCGGCGGCGAGCGCGTCCTCGGCCGGGCGCACGCTCGAGCTGCTCGGCAGGATCGCCTCGGCGCGGGTGTCGTGCGCCGCGTGATGCAGGAAGACCTCGCCGGGGACGACCACCACGGCCACGCCGCCGCGCTCGAGCGCGTGGCGCATCGCGATTTCGAGCACGCGCGGCAGCTGCTCGGGGATGCTTACGAGCTCGCAGTACACGCTGCACTCGCGGAACAGCTCCTGCGGGTGCGTCTCCTGGAAGTACGCGCCGCCGATCTCCTCGCGCGGGATGTGCGCGGCAATCGCGAGCACCGGCACGCGACTGCGGTTGGCGTCGAACAGGCCGTTGATCAGGTGCAGGTTGCCGGGCCCGCAACTGGCCGCGCAGACGGCGAGCTGTCCCGTCATCGCCGCCTCGCCGGCGGCCGCGAACGCCGCCGCCTCCTCGTGGCGCACGTGCTCCCACGCGACCTCGCCGTCGCGGCGCAGCGCGTCGGTAAAGCCGTTGATCGAGTCTCCTGGCAGCCCATACACCCGGCGTACGCCGGACGCCTTCAGGGTCGCCACCATCACGTCCGCGATCGTGCGGGGCATCACCGCCCCGTGCGCAAGGTCGTGGCCCAGCAGCGCCACGTCGTGTGAATTGGGTATGTCGCTCATGACGTCTCCCTCCTCGAACCTGACAACAGCAGCGAAGCGCTCATCGCCGTCGTTACTCCCTGCCGCCGGCGAACAGGTTGAGCAGCAGCAGGAACACGTTGAAGATGTCGAGGAAGATGCTCGCCGCGATCGGCACCGTGCTCGCCATGTCGGCGCGGCGCAGGCGGTTGAAGTCGAAGACCGTGAAGCCACCGAAGATCACCAGGCCGAGCACGCAATAGATCACGTTGCCGTTGGGGATCGACACGAGCAGCGTCACGATCCCGAACACGATCAGCGCGAGCAGCGCCCAGAACAGCGTGCGCGCCCACGACGAGAGGTCGCGCCGGGTCGCGTAGCCGTATGAGCCGAGCGCGGCGACGAATGCCGCCGTCGTGCCCGCCGCCTGCCACAGCGGCGCCGGGTCCATCTTGGCGTAGTACGCGAGCACCGGCGCGACGGCCAGCCCGAGGAGCAGCCCGAGGCCGAACAGCAGCCCGGTCGCGAGCTGCTCGTGCCCGCGCCCGCTGGCGATGTTCAGGCCGATGATGCACGCGAACGTGCCGACGAAGAACGCGATCCCGGCGCCGCCGGTGAGGTCGCGCCCGAGGTAGGCGCCAAGCGCGGCAAAGCCGACCGTCAGCGCGACCAGGCCCATCACCTGGCCGAAGACCGCGCGCGTGCCGTCACGTGTGAGCGAGTCGCGCCGCAGCGCGACCTCGTCGACGGCCTGGCTGGGGGCGGTGAACTGGTTCATGGCTTCCTCCACGGACGACCTGGCGTCCTTCGTTGGTGTCGGCGATCAAGGTCGCGCTTTCGGCGACCCGTCGCCCCCGTGGGAGGCACTGGTCGGTGCCCTGGTCTGGTCTGAGACCCCCACGCCCGGCGCGAGCGCGTACGACCACGCTCAAGCGCCTGGCAGAGCCGCGGGCGCGATCGTCGAAGCCCCTCGCCAGCGGCGCCGATCGACCCGGCGGCGCAGATCGGAAACGCTCGCCTGAGACTCGCCCAGCGCCCAGCGCCGAGGCTCAACGATTCACGCGATCTGGATAAATTGCCGATACGGGCGCTTGTTGCGCGTCGCCTGCGATGGGCGACGGCGGCGCCCGCTCGCGTCTGGTCGGCGCCTTGACTGGTGTTTGGACCACGTGCATGCTTCGGCACGGCGACTCGCACCGGGGGGCCGACGTCACATGCCTATGTTGCGAGCGTCGCCCACATGCGTAGGCGATGGGTTGCCGCGTGGCAGCGTCCACCTGTCGCCGCAAACACGATAGCCCCCGCCGTATCAGGGGGGTGAACGGAGGTCGCATCATGTCCAAAGCAAAGTTGCTCGTAGCGAGCATGCTGGCTGTTTTCGCAGTCGCGGCTGTAGCTGCTGCGTCCGCCTCGGCGACCACGCAATTCGAACTGGAAAAAGGTCACGCATCCGATTTATTTGCAGCAGAACCCAAAGTGTCGGAAGGCCTCCTGCTGAAGGCAGCGGGCGAGCCTGAAATCTCATGCGAAAAGGTGGAGCTGGAAAAAGGAGAAGTCAAAAACGACAGCACCTTAGCCTCCTTCAAATCGATTGAGTTCGTCAGCTGCGTCGACAAAACGGAACCGGCGTGCAAAGTCCCGACGATCAAAACCGTAGAAATGAAGGACACGCTCAAAGCTGACGGCGAATCCGAAGGCAAACCGGACACCGATGAAGAATTCGCACCGAAAAGCGGGAAAGGCGAAGAACCAGAAATCGCCAGCTTCAAACTCGAAGGCGAAAAATGTAAAGTGGCTGAAAACAAAGAAACACTAAAACTCGCGGGGGCGTTCGACTCAAAGGCAGAAGATAACGAAAAACAAGAAGACGACCATCACCTGGGTTTCGCTGACAGCCCGGAAGAAAAAGGAGATCCATTGAAATACGGAGACCAGCTGAATCCCGCATTATTCATGCTTTCCTTCACGTGGACGCTGGTAGTGCCGATCTTTTGGGGCTTAGGCTGACTCCGACCGAGCGCGGGGAGACTTGACCGGACTCACCGCATAGAGGCAATATCGACGATGTGGGGCCGCGCGCGGCCCCACATCGCGTCGGTCTAGCTCGACAGCACACGCTGCGCGGCCGCGTCGAGACCGAGCGCGAACGCGATCGCATCGAGCGCGGACTCGTGCTCGACGCGCGACACCGATACGATCAGCCGGCGCCCGCGCCGCCTGCGTGCGACGGCTCAACCACCCGTCGTGCTCTGTCGCCGCAGCAGGGTCCGCAGCGTGGAGCCGTTCTTGTAGCCGACGAGCGGTGCGATCTGGTCGAAGCTCATGTCGGTGGTACGGCGCAGGTGGTGTGCGCGCTCGACGCGCAGGCGCTGGAGGAGATCGTGCGGGCTCAGCCCAGTCCGGGAGCGCGTGCGTCGCTCCAGGGTGCGCCGCGTCGTCCCGATTGCGTTGGCGGCGAGCGCGATGCTGATGTCCTGGTCCAGGTGAGCTCGCACCCAGTCCTCGAAATCGGTCACCAGCCGGTCAGCGTCCGCGAGGTGGCCAATTGCGGCCTGCACGCTGAGCGCCGGGCGCTCGTCGACGAGCAGGAAGCGCGCGACCCCGTCGGCCAGCCGCGGGCTTGCGCGCGGCTCGAGGCTCATCGCGAGATCGATGTGGGCAAACGCGGCGCCGGCGATGGTGACGCGTCCGCTGTGGATGACCATGCGCGACATGTCGAGCTCGACGCGCTTGTATCGGCGCGCGAACTCGGCCGACAGCCACCAGCTGGTGGTGGCGTTCTCGCCGTCGAGCAGCCCGGCCTCCGCGAGCACGAACGTGCCCGTGCAGGCAGCGGCGAGTGGCAGGCCGGGCTCGCACTCGACCAGCGTCCTTCGTAGCTCGCGCAGCGGGCGACTGGCGAGCGCGTCGTGAAGCGAGGCGGGAGTTCCAACCCCGATGCCGGGAATCGTGAGCACATCCAGGCCGGCGAGCGCCGCCTCATCGCCCAGGCGGCGTTCGAGCGTTAGCGACATGCCGGCGCCGGTCCTCACGCGGTCATCGCTCCCGATCAGCGTGATGCCGATCGGATCGATCGCGGGGTCAAGCTGCGCGCGCAAACCCTCGGCGGTGCGCATCACGTCGATCAGCGCTGAGAGACCGGAGTCGAAGCACCCGGGTACCGCGACGATCCCAACCAACATGTCGCGAACGATATTCGATGCGTCGCATTCGCTTGCAGAGGGCGCCGTAGCCTCGACGGACACTCACGAACGGAGGCCGTCGACCATGCAATCAGTAGTGGGAGCAAGCAGCGAGGACTACCGCCGGCTCGGGTTGACGGAGGGGGTAATCCAGGAGTGGGAGGACGGCCTGCGCACCAGCCCGGACGAGGAGAGCTTCGAGTGGTGGTACCTCGACGCGGCGCTCGCGGATGGATCGAAGCTGCGCGGATCGGCGACTACACGGTCGTGACGCTCAACTTCATCAGCCATCCCGACTACGGGCACAACTGCCACCCCGCGTTCATGGTGGCCAAGGGCGGGGAGATCCTCGCGTCAGGCGAGCGGGACATCGAGTTCTCGGCCACCGACATCCACCCCAACGAGGCCACGGGGGCGCAGGTGGCGAACTGCCTGCGCTACACCTACCGCGACGGCGGCGTGAGCTATGCCGTGTGCTTCGAGCGCAACAAGGACGTGTTCACGCTCGACTTCGGCAGGGCGGGCGCCTACCACCGGTTCGTGGGTGACGTCACGCTCGAGCATCGCGAAGGCGGCGAGTTGCTCGAGCGCGTGAGCGCCGACGCGCTGTGGGAGCTACTCGACTTCCGCCGGCGTACTCCGGCGGCGACGGCACCCGCCGCGTCGGCCCAACGCCCGCTTGTGCACCACGCCTGAGCGTCGAGCACAAAAAGCTCGCCGCACACCGCCTGTTTGCCAGCAAAGCTCATGGGTAGAGGACCAGCAGCCAATGATAAGGAGGCTCAACATGGTTGCGCTGGTGGTTCTGCTGTTGCTGTTGGCGGTCTTCGGAGGGTTCGGGTTCGCCGCCCACGTCCTCTGGTTCGTGCTGCTGGTGGCGGTCGCGCTATGGCTGCTCGGCTTCCTCGTGGGAGGAATCGACTCTGGGCTGGGCCGCCGGCGCTGGTATCGCTGGTAGCGCTGCTGATGAGACGCTGTCGCTCAGCGCGCGGCCCGCGAGGGCCGCGCCCTGGTGGCTCGTTCCAGCAGACGCACCATCGCCGGAGCCGTGACGGGATGCCAATACGGGGCGGCCTCGGCCGGAGCGACGTAGTTCGGAGCGCCATCGCGCACCAGCCCGGTGAGCGCGGGCTGGCCGAGCTCGACGGCCGACCACTCGTACAGCAGCTGCAGACGCGGCAGGATCACGCCGTAGTCGAGCAACCGCCCCAGGTTGTTCTCGGCGTTGACGTAGAGACGCACGTCATCCGGCGCGGGATAGCGCTCCGGCAGTATGCGCGACAGCGACAGGAACGCGCCCGCCATGCCCAGGCGCGGATCTCCGAGTAGCCTGCCGAGCGGCGCGAAGCGGCCCAAAGACAGCGTCGGCGCCGCGACGAGCGCGTGCGCGTAGAGCACGCGCAAGAGAACCACGTTCAGGAAGAAGCGCTCGACCGCGCTCTCCTGCGCGGCCAGATGGCGATGGTCGAGATACGCGGCGACGATGCTCGCGTTGTGCGCCCGATACCAGCTGCGCGCGCTCGGCTCGGCGGCGAACTCCATCCAGAGGCCCACCGTCGAAGCCGACGGCTGACCGCCCAGCCCGCGGCTGCGCGCGACCATCTCGCAGCCGTCGCGCAGCATGCGCTCGTTGACCGCCCGCCACCAACGGCTACCGGGTACCTCGGCATCGAGCGCCACCAGCACGCCACGAGCGAGCTGCCACCCCATGAACGACAGCGCGGCCCTTCGAAACCGACGGTAGCGAGCAGTTCGACCCGCCGGGTCGTCGTACGTCCGGGCGCACAGCTCCAAGCGAGCGCGGGGATCGTCACGGACCTCCTCGACCTGCGCCGCTGCGTCGTCCGCGGCGCTCGCAGAAGGGGACATGCGGGCAAGTATCCTCGCGCGGTGACCCAGGAGGAGCTCGCCAACCTCGCGCACCTGCGTCGCGCCCGCGATCTGATCGACCGCGAGTACGCGCGCGGGCTGGACGTCGCCGCGCTCGCGCGCGCCGCGTTGATGTCCAGCGGGCATTTCTCGCGGCAGTTCCGCGCGACATACGGAGAGACGCCATACGCCTACCTGATGACGCGACGCATCGAGCGAGCGAAGGCGCTGCTGCGCGGCGGCGAGCTGTCGGTCACCGAGGTCTGCGTGGCGGTCGGGTGCACGTCGCTCGGCTCGTTCAGCGCGCGCTTCACGCAGCTTGTGGGCGAGACGCCGACGGCCTACCGAGCGCGTGACCACAGCGCGCTCGCGAACGTACCTGGCTGCGTCGCCAGGGAGCTCACCCGCCCAAGCCGCCGGCAGCGCAGGATCGGAGAAACGCTCGGCGCGCAGGCCCCCTAGTGTTCGGCACATGAACCTCACGCTCTCCACCTGCTTCGTCCTGGTCCACGACCCCGAGCAGGCGCTCGCCTTCTACCGCGACGCGCTCGGCCTCGAAGTGCGCAACGACGTCGCCCGCGAGGACTTCCGCTGGATCACCGTCGGCGCCGCCTCCCAGCCCGGCGTTGCGATCGTCCTCACGAACTATCTCAACGGCAGCCCCGCCGACCGCGACGCGCTCGCCGCGCTGCTCGCCAAGGGCGCCATCACCGGCGTCCACTTCCACACCGACGACCTCGACGGCACCTACGAGAAGCTGCGCGCCGCGGGCACCGAGCTCGTGCAGGAGCCGACCAACCAGCCGTGGGGCACGCGGGACTGCGCCGTGCGCGACCCGTCCGGCAACCTCGTGCGCATCGACCAGCCGCCTGGCGCGTAGCCGGCGCCGTTAGACCCGTCTCAAAAGCTCCGGCACGAGGACTCCTTATTGGAGCTTACGCCACAAGCTCCAATAGGCGCTCGCGATTGCGACGGTCACGAGCGGGTAGACAAATGGCGCAAGAGGTCTTCGAGAGAGGTGGGAGAGCATGCACCACGCTCGCATTTCGCTGCACGCGCTGTTGTCAACCGCAGCGGCCATCGTCTTCGCTTGCACGGCCGTTGCCATCTCAGCACCGGTCGCGCAGGCCGCCTTCGGCGTGGAAGAACACAACTTCGAAGCGGGCACGTGCATGACGTCCTCCTGCACATACGCGAGCGTCGAAGCAAATCGCGGCGAAGCTTTCAGCCAGGCCGCCGGGCACCCCCCGGTGGGGATCACGGCGTTCGAGCTCAACCACAAGGACGGGCTGCTCGGCGCAGAACCGGAAGGCGCCATCAGGAACATCCGCGTGGACCTCCCACCCGGTCTCGCGGGCAACCCGGAGGCGTTGCCGAAGTGCTCGATCGCGGCGTTCCAGAACGACGAATGCAGTCCGAGCACGCAGGTCGGCACGACCGAACTGACCGCCTTCGACGGCGTCAACGACCTGACCGTCTCGGGCACTGTCTACAACCTCGAACAGCCGCCGGGCCTCGCGCTGGACTTCGGCATCCACGTGGCGGTCGAACCGCTTGTCAGCGTACACCTGTACCTCGAAGGCCACGCCAGCTGGAGCAGTGACTACCACGAGTACTTCGAAATTCACAACGTCCCAAGGGAAGGCGAAGTCCTTGGAGTGAAGGTCCCGCTGGCTGTGCTGAAGTCCAAGCTGATCTTCAACGGCCGAGCGGGTAGCGGGAACTTCTTGACGCTGCCCAGCGAATGCTCGAGCACGACGACCTCATATCTCGAAGTCGAATCCTGGGAAGGGCAGATCTCGAGAACCCAGACACACACGCCGGTGGGTGTCGAAGGCTGCGGGAAGGTGCCTTTCAAACCGATCGCCGAAGTGAGACCGGAAACCGCTCAGTCCGACGAACCCGACGGCGCCGTCACCGAACTCGAGGTCCCACAGAACGCCGGCCCCGACGAAATCAACACGGCCGACATCAGGGACGCTCGCGTGACGCTGCCCGAAGGGCTGACGCTCAACCCCTCCGCGGCACGCGGGCTGCAGGCATGCACGGCCGCCGAGATCGGGATCGGCAGCACCAGCCCGGTCGCATGCCCGCCGGCCTCCAAGATCGGAACCGTCGCGATCGAAACCGACCTGCCCGCAGGCTCGCTCGCGGGCAACGTGTACCTGGGCAGCCCAGGCGGCGGCCCGATCACCGAACCCCCGTACACGATCTACCTCGACGCCGAGAGCGTCTATGGCGTGTCGGTGAGGCTCAGGGGCTCGATCAACCCCAACCCCAGCACGGGCAGGCTGGAAGCGACGTTCGCGGAAAGTCCCCAGCTGCCCTTCAGCGACCTCATCCTGAAGCTCGACGGCGGCGCGCAGGCGCCGCTCGCCAACCCGCTCGCATGCGGGAGCATCCCCGCCGAAGCTCTCTTCACTCCATACACCGGCACACCAGCGGCGCTCAGCTCGACGCCGTTCGTCACCGCCGGCTGTCCCGCGCCGCTGCCGTTCTCACTCGCCCAGGGCACCGGCATCTCGTCGCCCGACGCCGGCGCCCACACGTCCTACACGCTCAACCTGAGCAGGGAAGACGGTCAGCAGTACCTCGCGCAGGCCAAGACCACGCTGCCCGCCGGCCTGCTCGGCGCGATCCCTTCGGTTCTACTCTGCGGCGAACCGCAGGCCGGCGAAGGGACGTGCTCCCCGGCCAGCCAGATCGGGACCGCGACGGTCAGCGCGGGCGCTGGACCCGAACCCCTCACCTTCTCCGGTCCGGTGTCCCTCACGGGCCCCTACGGCGGAGCGCCATACGGCCTATCGGTGCCGGTGGCGGCGACCGCGGGACCGTTCAACCTCGGTAGCGGGTCGTGCGATTGCGTGCTCACCCGCGCCGCTCTCAACCTCGACCCGTACACCGGCCGCGTAATCGCCACCAGCGTGCTGCCGACGATCGTCAAGGGCGTGCCGCTGCGACTGAGAGATCTCAGCGTTGCGATCGACCGGCTCAACTTCCTCTTCAACCCGACCAACTGCGGGCCGCTCGCGACCGAATCGACGTTGACCTCCACGTTCGGTGCGACCGACGGTTCGTCGAGCCTGTTCCAGGTGGGCAACTGCAGCGCGCTCGCGTTCACACCAAAGCTCACGCTCTCCACCAGCGCCCACACCTCAAAAGCGGGCGGCGCCGGTCTGCTGGCGAACCTCACGCAGGGCGCCCACCAGGCGAACATTCGCTCCGTGCTCGTCCAGCTTCCTCCGCAGCTCCCCACGCGGCTGAGCACGTTGCAGAAAGCCTGTCCCGAAGCGACGTTCGCCGCCGATCCCAGCAGCTGCCCGGCCAGCTCGAAGGTTGGCAGCGCGACCGTGACCACGCCCGCGCTTCCCGGCAAGCTCACGGGGCCCGCCTACCTGGTCTCACACGGCGGCGCCGACTTCCCCAACCTCGACCTCGTGCTGGAAGACGGCGGCGTGCGCGTGATCCTCGTGGGCAACACGGACATCGCGAAAGGGATCACCACCTCGACGTTCGCCTCGATCCCCGACGCGCCCGTCTCGAGCTTCGCCCTGGATCTGCCGACTGGCCCGAACTCCGTGCTGGCCGCAAACGCGAACCTGTGCTCGGGGGCGCTGTTCATGCCCACGACGATCACCGCACAGGACGGCGCGCAGATCAGGCAGAACACGCGGATCTCCGTGTCTGGCTGTCCTCACAAGGCCAGCGGTCACCGTCGTGCCAAGGCCTCGCATCGTCGCAGCTGTGCCACGGCTAGATCGACTGGAAAGGCATCCAGACGCTCCTCGCCGGCGCGGTGTCGGCGTCGACGCGCCCCGGCGGCACACAGACCTGTCACATAGGTTGGGGCTTGCGGGTCTATCCCGTATGACCCACGCGACATGGACGGTGTGACGGTGATGGACGAACTGGAGCTGGCCAACAGTTTCGACCGCGAGCGGCCCCGACTGCGCGTGGTCGCCTACCGGATCCTCGGCTCGCTGAGCGAGGCCGACGACGCCGCGCAGGAGGCATGGCTGCGATTGCAGCGGACCGACGCCGAGCAGATTGACAGCCTCGAGCGGTGGCTGACGACGGTCGTCGCGCGGATCTGCCTGAACATGCTTCGCTCCCGACGGACCCGCGGCGAGCAGCCGCTCGACGGCTTCCTGCCCGAGCCGATCATCGACGACCCGGCGGCCGGAACCGATCCTGAGCACGAGGCGCTGCTGGCAGACGCGGTCGGGATCGCGCTGCAGGTCGTGCTGGACACGCTCGGCCCGGCAGAGCGGCTTGCGTTCGTGCTGCACGACATGTTCGCCGTGCCGTTCGAGGAGATCGCGGCGATGGTCGATCGCTCACCGCAGGCGACCCGTCAGCTTGCCAGCCGCGCGCGCCGGCGCGTGCGCGATGCGGCAACGACGCCGGATCCCGACCTGACCCGCCAGCGGACGGTCGTCGACGCCTATTTCGCCGCCGCTCGCGAGGGCGACCTGGACGCGCTGGTGGCGGTGCTCGACCCGGACGTCGTGCTCCGCGCCCACCGCCGCGGCGCCGACCCGCTCGAGCTGCATGGCCCCGAGCAGGTCGTGCGCGGGGCGATGAACGCCCGGCGCTTCGGCGCGCACGTCCGCCCGGCGCTGGTCAACGGAGCGGCCGGCGCGGTCGCGTTCGACGGCGAGCAGCCGTTCGCGGTGCTGGCGTTCACCGTCCGCGGCGACCGCGCGGTGGCGATCGACGTGTTCAACGACCCCGAGCTGGTCGCCAAGCTCGACATTCGCGGGATCAGCGCCGCGTGAGCTGGTGAGAAGCGAGTCGGCCGCGCTCCGTGCGGGGCAATGGAGCGCGGCCGTGGTCGGGCAGTGTCGGGGTGCGGCTCAGGCGGCGATCGGGACAATCGCGGCGTGGCGGCGCGTCTGGTTGGCGCGAGCGGCCAGGCTGAGGGTGCGGGCGAGCGTCATCGCGACGGCCATGATGATCAGTGTGTCGGTGATCGCGGCACCGGTGACCTGGTGGTTGGCCATCCACGTCACAAGCGGCTGGTTGAACCAGTGGACCGCGCCGATCGAGAAGCAGCTACGTGCGGCGATCACGACGATCCACAGCGCTGCGTAGGCGCCGCCGGCGCGGGTCACGAGCCGGCCGGTCGTCGGTTGGTGGCGGACAGTGATCAGGCTGGCCGCGGCGGCGCCGAGCAGGACGCCGGCGACGCCACCGCCGATCTCCAGCGCGAGGCCGGTGCCGTGGGTGGCGATCGCCTGCAGGAACATGGGCACGATCGAGGCGGATAGGAGCAGGGGTCGCAGCAGCCGCAAGCGGCTGAGCTTGCGGGCGGGACCGAGGTCTGACTCGAGCACGGCGAACAGCACTAGTCCGTTGATAATCAGGGCGTTGGTGAGCATTTGTGTTCTCGCTTTCGACGGGTTGCGGTGTGCCGTCAATGCTGCTCGGCGAGACGTCGTCTGTCATCGCCGCGTGGGCTGGTCTGCGGCGTGATCGTGGGCTGATCGAAACGCGGCTCTCAACCCGGGCTCAACCTGAGTCTCAACCCGAAATCAACCCGGTGACCACACTGCAGAGCGATGTGCGCGGGGCGATGGCGCCATAGCGTCCGGGGCGTCAATCCAAGCCACGATGGAGGTATCGAAATGTCCCCTCTGACAGTGTTGGTAGCACTCGCAATCATCGTCTACGTGATCGGGCAGCAACTCGTCGGCGGCGCCCTCCGCGGCAAGCGTGTGGTCGTGCTGCCCGCGGTTCTGATCGTGATCGGGATCATCGACATCAGCGGTCAGAAGTCGAATCTCGATGCGACGGATATCGTGCTGCTGGTCGTGAGTGCGGCAATAGCCATCGCGACTGGAGCCGGTCTCGGCGCGATGACGCGCCTGGAGCGCCGCGGCGGGCATCTCTGGGCGCAGCTCCCCAAGCGGGGCCTGTGGTTGTGGGGCGGGCTGATCATCAGTCGCCTGGCAATCAGCGGGATCGCCCAAGCTTCCGGCGCGGACGTGGCCGCCGGGACCACCGCGATCCTGCTGGTGCTCGGTCTCAACCGTGCCGCCCAGGCGCTGGTGGTCGTTCCCCGCGCGATCGCGGCGGGCATCCCGTTCGCGCCTGAGAAGGACGGCACCGTGTTCGGCGCCAGCTGGTTCTCCCGCTCGGCCGGACGCGAGGGCTGAGCGATGGTGTCCAGCTGGCTGAAGCGATCGGAAAGCGCCGAGGCCCTAACGCTGTTGACGGCGTGGGCGTGGTGGCTGCGGGCGGCCGTGTTCGGCGTCGTCGCCGCGGTCGTGCTGAGCGCGCGCGGGAGTCTCGCCGCGGCCATCCTCGAGCTGGCGATCGCGGCGGTGGCGCTGCTCGGCTGGTGGGCGAGCGCGCGCCTGCCGGAACCGTGGGCTGGGCGGTGGCGGTTTGCCTGCCTGACCGTGATCACCGCTGTGGGAGGCTTTGCCGCCACCTCCCACCACGACACCAGCGTGCTGGCGTTCGCGATTGTCGGCATGCTGGCGGCTGGCGTTGAGCTGCCGCTGGCGGGAGTGCTCGTCGTGTTCCTCGCTGGCGTGCTCGCCGTCGAGATCGGCGCGATCGGCTACGCCAAAACGGATCTCGGCACGGTGCTCGGGTATCCGGCGCTGCTTGCGGGGCTGGCGGTGGCCGGGCGCTACCGGCGCGCCTACCGGATCCAGACCGAGCAGGCCGAGGCGCTGCTCGCCGAGACGCGCCGGGCGCAGTTCGAGGCTGAGCGCGCGGCCGCGCTGACGGAGCGCTCGCGGATCGCCCGCGAGATCCACGATGTGCTCGCTCACTCGCTCAGCGCGCTCGGGATTCAGCTACAGGCCACGGAGGTGGTGCTGTCCGAGCACCGCGACATCGACCGCGCGCTGCACTCGCTGGCCACGGCGCGGCGGCTCGTCGACGAGGGCCTGACCGAGACCCGACGCGCCGTGAGCGCGTTGCGAACCGACGCGCCGCCGCTGCCGCAGGCGCTGGCCGCGCTCGTCGCGGATCGTCCCGGCACGCTGACGGTCAGCGGCGAGCCCTACGCGCTCGGCCCGGCCGCGGGCCTGGCGCTGTTGCGCGTCGCCCAGGAGGCGGTGACCAACTCCGCCAAGCACGCCGACGGTCAACCGGCGACGATCGCGCTCGAGTACACCGACGACGGTGTCGAGCTGCGCGTTGAGAACGCGCTCCCGAACGCCGCGACGATCGAACACCCCCACACCGCCGGCGGATACGGTCTTGCGGGAATGCACGAGCGGCTACGTTTGATCGATGGCGAGCTCCACGCCGGCCCTGTCGGTGGCCGCTGGGTTGTGCAGGCACGGGTAACACGGTGAGCGGCGACATCGATCGGTCACACCCCGACCGTCTACGAATCGTGATCGCAGACGATCAGACGGTCGTGCGCGACGGTCTGCAAATGCTGCTCGGCGTGATGCCCGACCTCGAGGTCGTGGCCGCGGTTGCCGACGGCGAGCAGGCGCTCGCGGCCGTCGCCGAGCACCACCCCGACGCGGTTCTCCTCGACCTCCACATGCCGGTGCTCGATGGCGTCGGCACCACCGAGCGGCTAACCCGCGAGCACCCCGACGTCGCGATCGTCGTCCTCACCACCTACGCCGACGACGAAACGATCATCGCCGCGCTAAAAGCAGGCGCCCGCGGCTACCTGACCAAGAACGCGGACCGCCGCGAGATCTCCCAGGCGCTCCACGGTGCCGCCACGGGCAACACGACCGTCCCGCCCGAGGTTGCCGCGATGCTGCTCACGGGCGCCGCGTCCGCCCGGCCGGCCAGACCATCGGTTCCCGTCGAACTGCCGGACGATCTGACCGCGCGCGAGGCCGAAGTGCTGAAGCTGCTCGCCGCCGGCCTCTCCAACGGGGAGATCGCTAGCGAGCTGTTCATCAGCGAACACACCGTCAAGTCCCACATCAACCACGTGTTCACCAAGACTCGCTCGCGGGACCGCGCGCAAGCGATCCGCTACGCGCACGAACATCAGCTCACATAGGCGCGAACCCCTAGAGGACGAAGGGAATGAGCATCTTCGTGCGGTTTCGGTATGCCGGATAGGTGGTGGGGAACGTCGCGATGAGGTTCTTCTCCTCCACGGACGCGCTGTAGTAGAAGTACGCGCCCAGAACGGCGACGATGATCAGGCCGATGAGGTTGGTCGCGAGCGCCGTGCCGAGCACCGCGGCCAGCAGTCCCGAATAGATCGGGTGGCGGACGAAGCGGTAGGGGCCGGAGGTGACGAGCTCGGGTTCGTCCTTCTGGGTCATCGGCATTCCCCAGTTGCGCCCGAGGTTGACGCGCGCCCAGATCGCCACAGCGATCCCACAGGCGAACACGACAGCCCCGATCGCTCCGAGCACCGGGCTGTCGACGGCGAGGCTGCCGCCGCGGAAGACGCGGAGGAGAAGGATGACCGCGAGCGCGCTGAGACCGTTGAGCGGGAGCCGGCGCCTGCTGGCCGTGCCCTCCTTGACGCCGAACGCGGAGGCCAGCCAGTAGACCCAGAAGACGATCCAGGCGACGGTGATGGCGGTCCTCAGCGCGTGCATGTCGCTCGTCGAGGGTACCCGCGCGAGGTGCTGTCACATTCGCGCCGGCCGCGGTGTCTAAGGAGCATCACGTTCAACCACCACAGGAGGACGACGATCATGCAGGCAAGAATCAAGAGCCCCGCGCTGAGCGTTCCGGGCGCGCTCGACGCGCTTCAGCAACTCGGAGCCTCGGCGAGCGCCGCGGGCATCCCCGCGAGCACCCTCTACATGGTGCATCTGCGCGCGAGCCAGATCAACGGCTGCAGCGTGTGCGTGGACATCCACTCCCGCGAGCTCGAGCACGCGGGCGAGAGCGGCGAGCGCATCAACACGGTCGCGGTGTGGCGCGAGACGCCGTATTTCGACGACGCCGAGCGCGCGGCGCTGGCGCTCACGGAGGCCGCGACCCGTCTCGCCGACCGTCCGGACCCGGTGGGAGACGAGGTCTGGGATGAGGCGGCGCGCCACTACACCGAACCGCAGCTCGCTGCGCTCGTCGTCGCGATCGCGACGATCAACGCGTTCAACCGCCTGAACGCGGCGACGAGACAGATCACCGGCAGTTGGGTCGCCCAGATCGTCGAGACGGCCCAGGCAGCCTGAGATCGCGGGTCGCGCGTGTTTAGCGTCGAGACGGCGGGGTAGGACTGAGATGAGGGCCGTATCGGACAGCTTGTTCGCATACGGCGAAGCGAACCGAAGCAACCCGGAAAGGAGCCAGCATGCCCCTTGCATCGACAAGCTCCCTCCCCGTCCGAGACTGCCGCGATTCGGACAGGGTCCTGCCGCGCGCGGTCCGCGACACCGCGGTCCGCGACACGGTTGCGCCACGCGAGCCGATTGAGGAGCGGGACCTGTTCTTGGCATGGCAGCGCAGCGGCGATGAGACCGCCCGCGAGCGGCTGGTCGAGCGCTACATGCCGCTGACGCGGAGTCTGGCGCGCCGGTATATGCGCAGCTCAGAGCCGTTCGAGGACCTTCTCCAAGTCGCCGCGGTTGGACTGCTGCATGCCGTCGACCGCTATGACGTCGACCACGGACGGCCGTTTGCGAGCTTCGCGGTGCCGACGATCCTCGGAGAGATGCGCCGATATTTCCGCGATTCGGGCTGGGCGCTGCACGTGCCGCGGGCGGCCAAGGAGCGGGCTCTCGAAGTACGCGATGCCACGGAGCTGCTTCGCACGGCGCACGGGCGAAGCCCGTCGGTCAACCAGCTCGCGGAGTATCTCGAGCTCGACATCGAGCTGGTGCTCGACGCGATGGCCGCGATGCAGGCCTATGAGACGTCCTCGCTGGATGCGCCGCGGCCCAGCGACGACGGGACGGGTGGAAGCTACGCGGACACCCTGGGCGAAGAGGACGAGCGCCTGGAGCTGATCGAGTGCGACGTGACGCTCCGCGCGGCGCTCGCCGAGATGCCACCACGCGACCGTCTGATCCTGCGGATGCGTTTCGTGGAGGAGCTCACCCAATCGGAGATCGCTGGGCGGATTGGTGTCTCGCAGATGCAGGTCTCGCGGCTGCTGCGACGGTCGCTCGACCGCCTACGAGCGCTCACACGGCCGCCCGCTGAGGTGACCTAAGGTCATCGCCACCGTCCGCTGGTCTACGCTCATGGTCGATCCAGCCGAAGCTGCTTACGGCGCGATCGCGATGAACGCAATGGATCGGGGCGCGCACATCCGCTTGGAGCTCTCGAGCAGAGCCGAGAATGTGCCGCTGGTGCGTCAGGCGCTCTCTGGCTTTGCCGCCGCGACCGGCCTATCGGTGGCTGACCTGAACGACATCGGCACCGCTGTGACGGAGGCGTGCAACAACGTCTCGGTACACGCCTATGACGGCGGCGAGGGACCGCTCGAGATCGAGCTGCTCGCTCGGCGCGAGACGATGGTCGTGACGGTGCGCGACCGCGGGGTGGGACTGGCGCTCGACGGCGTCGTTCGAGTCGAGTTCCCGAGCGATGTCGACGGCGGGCTCGCCGGGGTCGGAGTGCCTTCGATCAAGGCTCTGGCGAGGAACGCGCGATGGAGTGAGCCGGACGGTGGGGGCACCGAGGTCGAGATGACGTTCTCGACCGGCTCGCTCGCCTGGGAGGGCGTTGGCTCGGGCGACACCTTCGCCGAGCCCTTCTCTCCCGCGGGCTCTCGCTTTGGAGACGCGATCGAGGTGGGGATGGCGCCGCTGTCGATCGCGCAGGGCGTGCTGCCTCGGCTGCTGCGAGTGATGGCGGCCCGCGCTCACTTCTCGATCGACAGGCACGCGGACGTGCAGCGGGTCGGGTCCGTTCTGTTGCGAGCCGAGCCCTCGATGTGGTCCGCGTCGGGCGTGCACGCTCGTCTGCTCACGGGCACCGATTCGCTGGAGGTCGCGATCGGCCCGCTCTCCGAGGAGGACGTGGCGAGGCTCGTGATTGCGGCATACGCGACAGAACCCAACCTCCGCGTCTCGGCGGAGCGTCTTGCCGGCAGGCCGCAACGACTCGTGCTGCGTCTGGATCGATCGCCAACCGCTCGGCGCTCCCGAGCACGCCCGGCGCCCAAGAGAACCCTCCACGGCCCATGACGGCGGCTGATGCGCAAGTCGAGCGGCCCCCGTGGGCGATCGCATTGCTGGTCGAGACGGGAGCGGTGCTGTCGAGCTCGCTTGACCTGGCGACCACGATGCGCCGTGTGGCGCAGCTGACGATCCCTGCACTCGCGGATCTGTGCGTGATCGACCTCTGCAACCGCGAGGGCGCGATCAGCGAACTCGCGGCGGCCTCGACAGACCCGGAACGTGCGAGGGGTCTCGAAGCGCTGCGATCACGTTTCCCGCTCGATCCGAGCGGCGGACATCCGGTGGCGCGCGTGATCCGAAGCGGCGAAGCCGTGCTGATGGCGGAGATGAGTCACGAGTTGCTGCGCTCGTTTGCGCAGGGCTCTGAGCACGCGGGGTTCATGCTCGCGAGCCGTTATCGGTCGGCCATCGTGGCGCCTCTGACCGCTCGCGGACGCACGCTCGGGGCTCTGTCGACGCTGAGGTTCGCGGACAGCGAGCCGTACGACCAAGGGGAGCTTCAGCTCGTGAGTGAGCTCGCCCGACGAGCGGCGCTCGCGATCGACAACGCGCAGCTCTTCAGTGACGTGCAGGCGGTCGAGCAGCGCCTGGATGCCGTGCTTAGAAATCTCGCCGAGGCGATCACCGTCGTCGACGACGCGGGGCGGACCGTCTTCGCGAACCAGGCGGCGCTCGACCTACTGGGTCTCCGATCGTCTGAGGAGCTCGCGCGAGCGAAGCCGGGGGCGATCATGTCGCGGTTCATCGTGCTGAGCGAGGCAGGCGAGGAGCTGGATCTGGATGCGATGCCCGCGAGACGCCTCTTTCGAGGGGAGCCCGCCCCGCCATTGCTCGTGAGAAACATCGTGCGCGCAACCGGCGAGGAGCGGTGGGTCGTGGTCCGCGCCTCACCGATCGTCGACCCCGGCAGCGGCCGCGTGATGTACGCGGCGAACGTGTTCGAGGATGTGACCCAGGTCAAGCGGGCGCAGCTCGCCGAGGCGTTCATGGCACAGGCCAGTCGCGTGCTTGCTTCGTCGATGGACTATGGCGAGACGCTGCAGCGCGTCGCACGACTCGCGGCCGGCCAGCTGGCCGACTGGTGCAGCGTCGACGTTCTCGACGAGCGAGGTCAGCTGGAACGAGTGGCCGTCGATCACGATGACCCCGACAAGCTGGCGCTCGCACAGCAGGTCGACGAAAGCTACCGGCCGATGCTCGACGAGGCCTTCGGCGTTCCCGAGGTCATCCGTACCGGCGTAGCGCGGATCTTCAACGACATCACCACCGAGGCGCTGGCGAGCTATGCCCGCGACGCCGAGCATCTGCGACTGCTGCGCGAGATGGGCATGCGCGACGTGATCATCGTGCCCCTGGCCGCTCCGGCACGCACGCTCGGCGCGATCACGCTCGTGTCCTCGCACAATGGCCGGCGACTGACCGATGCGGACCTGGACGTCGCTGTGCGTCTCGGGCGCCGCGCGGGCACAGCGGTGGAAAGCGCGCGGCTGTACACCGAGCGCAGCCGCATCGCGCGTGTGCTGCAGCGAGCGTTGCTACCGGACTCGTTGCCGCAGATGCCGGGTTTTGAGATCGCCGCGTCATATCGCCCCGCGGGCGAGCTGAACGAGGTTGGCGGCGACTTCTACGACGTGTTCCCGCGTAGCGACGGACGCTGGATGCTGGTGATCGGCGACGTCTGCGGCAAGGGCGCCGAGGCGGCGAGCGTGACGGCGCTCGCACGGCACACGCTGCGAGCGGTGTCGATGCTGGACACGCCCCCCGCGGTGATGCTGGAGTCGCTTCACCGCATGCTTCGAGCGCAGGAGCCCGAGGGCCAGATGTGCACGGTCTGCCTCGTGCTGGCCGGCCGGACCCGAAAGCGGGCGCGGCTCACGATCGCGCTCGCCGGCCATCCCCGGCCCCTGATCGTGGGCCCGGGTGAGACGGCATCCGCCGTGGGCGAGCCCGGCACCGTGCTGGGGCTGGTTGACCCGATCGCGATTAGCGAGGTCGCGGTCGAGCTTTGCCAAGGGCAGACGTTGCTGCTCTATACCGACGGGGTGCCCGAGGCGGCACGTGCTCGCGCGGGGTCCACGCCCGCGCCAGTACCCGAGCAGCTCAGCGCACGGGCGCACGGGCTGGCTCTGCAGGGCATGCTCCGAGCGATCGAGACGGCGGCGGTTGACAGCGCCGACGGGCACCCGCACGACGACATAGCGCTTCTCGGGCTGCGGCTCGCTGAGGCTGGCGGAGGGCTAGAATCGAGCGGGCGATGAGCACCGAGGGGGAGTTCCACATCGTCACGAGGCACGGGCCAGACCGCCTGATCATCAAGCTCGATGGCGAACTGGACATGGTCAGCTGTGCCCTGCTCGACGAGGCTCTGGCGGACATGGACCTCGATGGGTGGTGCGCGATCGTGCTCGACCTGCGCGGTGTGAGTTTCCTGGACTCGACCGGATTGAAAGCGATCTTCAGGGTCCGCGGCGTGGTGCATGGACGCGGCCAGAAGTTCGCCGTGACCCAAGGCTCAGCACAGGTTCAACGTCTGCTCAGCCTCACCGGCCTGGATCAGCATCTGGATACGATCGACACCCCTGACGCCGTGCTCGCGTAGCTGCGCGGACGTCCCCGGACGGGGCCGGGATCTTTCGCTCCGCGGTTAGGACACGTAGGGCCCGGGAGGGTCGTAGCGTTCACGTTCGACCGGGCCCACTCGGCTGGGTCTCCAGGCGAAGAGGTAAAGCAATGAAAGCACCAGGCCGAGAATGCCGGCGAGCATCAGGATCAGCCCGATCGTGGTAAGCGACAGCCCCGACACGCTGGCTGTCACGGCGTAGCGGAGGATCGCCCCTACGGCTATCAGGAAGATGGAGCTGCCGATGGTCATATTTATTCGATACCCAGCCCCTGATCGGTGAAACCTCGCCGCCGGGGTGCGCCCCCGACTGCGGCCTGAGAGCGGGCTGCTTGCTATGTTCGGCCTCGTCCAGCCGAAGGAGACGTCCGCTACGTGGGATCCGTTCGCCAGCATCGCCGATCTTCGACGAGCCCCGACCGCGGGACGGGCTCGGGCGATGGTCTGGTCCCGCTGATCGGTCGTTTCTTCCCCGCTCCCGTGGCGGCGAAGGTCCCGGAGGTCATCTTCGTCTTTTGGGTGGTGAAGATCCTGACGACGGCCGGCGGGGAGGCCACGTCGGACTACCTGAAGACGTTCGGCAACTTCGAGGGCGGCGGGATCGAGGTACTTGTGATCGTCGTCGGGCTGGCACTGCAGTTCGAGACGCGCCGCTACCGAGCCTTCGCCTACTGGTCTCTGGCTTACGCGATCGCGATCACGGGGACCGGCGTCTCGGATTTCCTGCATCTCGATGTCCATATCCCCTATGCGGGGACGACCCTGCTGTGGGCGGTGATCCTGGCCGCGATCTTCTGGCTGTGGCAGCGCAGCGAGGGCACGCTGTCGATCCACAGCATCACGACCCAGCGGCGTGAGGCGTACTACTGGGCGACGGTGTTCGCGACGTTTGCCCTTGGGACAGCGCTCGGAGACTTCACCGCGACCTCGCTCAACCTGGGCTACCTGGACTCGGGCATCCTCTTCGCCGTCATCATCCTGATCCCCGCTCTCGCGCGCTGGCGGCTTGGCCTGAACGGCATCGCCGCGTTCTGGATGTCCTACGTGATCACGCGTCCGCTGGGGGCGTCCTTCGCCGACTACATCAGCAAGCCCAAGAACATCAGCGGGATCGACTTCGGCGACGGCCACACGGCGATCGTGTTCGCCGTGGCCGTCTTCGTCCTCGTCTCCTACCTCGCCATCGCCCGCCCGGACATCCAGAAGCCACTGGAGGCCCCCGCGGCGCAGACACGAACGACGCCTGCCCTGTCCGATCTCGTGCACACGGGCGAACCCGAGGTCGAGGTGGACTAGAGGACTCGCGGTTCCGTTGGACCAGGACGGCCGCCTGGAGCGGGGGCGCTTCCCGGTTTCGCTACGGGAGCAGTACGAGCTTGCCGCGGTTCCTTCGAGCTTCGAGATCCTCGTGTGCCTTGTAGGCCTCCGCCAGCGGATACGATCGCCCCAGGGGTAGTTCGAGTTCACCACCGGAAACGAGGTCGGCGAGCTTCGCGAGCGCCGCGCGATCTCGGTCCTGCGGGTCAGGCCCCGTGAAACGCACACCGAGCTCGATGGCGGCCTCGTCGGCGATCGTGATTACTCGCTCAGCTCCACCGGCGAGCTCAATCGAGCCAGGCAGCACGCCGGCGCCGGCGGTGTCCAGCACAGCATCGACGCCGTCGGGCGCGACGTCGCGAACGTGCTCCTTCCACGCGGGGCCGTAGGCAACCGCGGTGACGCCGCGACGGCGGACGACGTCGAGGTCGGCGGCTCCCGCGGTGCCGATGACCTCCACGCCCTGGGCGATCGCCAATTGAGTTGCGATCGTGCCGACGCTGCCGGCGGCGCCGTGGATCAGCAGGCGCTCACCTGCCTTTACCCCCAGGTGTTTGAGGGTGCGAAACGCAGCCTCTCCGACGATTGAGAACGACGCCGCCAGCTCCCAGTCAGCGGCGTCGGGCTTGCGCTCGACATGGGAAGCGAGCGCGAGCTCTGAGTATCCTCCCGCGTCGGCGACCCCGAAAACCGCATCGCCGACCTGCACCGCCGAAACGCCGGGACCGACGGCGCTGATCACACCGGCGACCTCGATACCGGGAACGACCGGGAACTTCGGGGTGAAGACGTGTGCGAGGTCCCCACGCCGCAGCTTCACGTCGACGAGGTTGATGCCCGCCGCGCGTACGGCAATCTGCACCTGCCCAGCCTCCGGAAGGGCGGGCTCGACGTCGGTGAGCGTGAGGACCTCCGGGCCGCCGAAACGGTCGTAGGTGATTGCCGTGGACATCTCAGGCCGCCGTCAGCGCGGCGACGGCCGCACGCACATCAGCTCCGACCTGCGCGACCGCCTCGTCGCCGCGTTCGAAGACGTTGACGAACTGAAAGAACGCATGGGGCATGTCCTCGTAGAAGTGCTCGATCACCTCCACACCTGCCTCGCGCATGCGTGCGGCGTATGCGCGCCCCTCGTCGCGCAGCGGGTCGTACTCGTCGATCACGACGATCGCCGGCGGGAGCCCTGCGAGGTCCGGCGCGCGCAACGGCGAAACCTCCGGATCGTCACGCTCGGACGGCACGGGTAGGTAGTGGCCAAAGAACCAGGCCATGTCCTCCGTACCCAGCATCAGGTCTTCGTCGCCGTGCTCGGCGTATGACGCCCTCGTCATGTCGTGGTCCACGATCGGGTACACGAGGATCTGCGCAGCGAGGTCCGGTCCGCCCCGGTCCCGGGCACGGATCGCGCACACGGCCGCGAGGTTGCCACCGGCGCTGTCACCGCCCACGATCAGCGGTAGCCGCGGCCACTCCCGCGCCGACCAACCGAGAGCGTCCCAGCAGTCCTCGAGCGCCACGGGGAAGCGGTGCTCCGGCGCACGCCTGTAGGCAACGCTGATCACACCTGCACCGGAGGCATTCGCGAGCATCCGACACATGGCGTCGTGGGAGTCGAGCCCCCCGACGACCCAACCGCCGCCGTGGAACCAGACGATGAGCGCACGCGGACCCTCAGGGGAATAGACGCGCACCGCGATCTCACCGTCGCGAACGGGAACAGCGACGTCTCGCACAACCGCGACGGCCGGCCCCGGGCCGATCGCCTCGCCGCCGTCGACCATCTCGCGGGCCTGCTCCGGGCTGAGCGCATGGAGCGGGGGAAAGCCGGACGCAGCCGCGTACTCAAAGAAGGCGACTGCCTGCGGATGCAGGGTCATTGCGAATCTCCTTTCAGCTGGTTTGGACAACCCTGGCAGAGTCATACTCGCTTGACTAGAGTCTATGTCTGATCAATAGTATATGTCCTGCCCACCAGACGGTAGGTAGCCAACCAAGTAGGCTTGTCGACCGTGAGCGACCCCGATCGCAAGCTCTCGCGCCGCGAGCGCTACGCACAGGAGACGCGGCGCGCGATCATCGACGCCGCCCGCGGCCTGTTCGCGGAGCGGGGCTACTTCGCGGCGAAGGTGGACGAGATTGCCGCCCAGGCAGACGTGGCCCCGGCGACTGTGTATGCCGTCGCCGGCGGCAAGCCCGGATTGATCGCGGAGCTGATCAGGCAGTGGGCGGCGGACCCGAGGATCGCAGAGACGATGTCGGCAGTCGCATCCGCCGAAGACCCCCGGGAGATCATCCGCATACTCGCGACGGCGCAGCGCGCCATGCGCGAAGACTGGGCCGACGTCATCTGGATCCTGCTCACGACAGCGCCACACGACGAGACCGTGGCAGAGCATTTCCGCTCGCACACCGAGTTCTACCGAAGCTCCGTCGCCGCAATCGCACGCCGAATCGAGGAGATAGACGGCCTGCGCAAGGGCATCGACGGCGAGCTGGCAGCGGACGTGCTGTGGTTCTACTTCGGCTACGGCCCATACATCGTCCTGCACGATCAGCGCGACTGGACCTACGACAGCGCCGAACAATGGCTTGTCGAGCAAGCCTCGCACGCCGTGCTCTCAGCGCCCTGACAAGAATGCCGAACATCGGCTAGTCGGCGAGTCGTCCAGGAAGGAGCGCTCGTTCTCGCACGGGCGTCGTCCGCGTCGATCAACCGGCTGTGATCCCTCGACGGCTTTCCTTGCTCGCTTGGGGCAGTGGGCGATCGACTCGGCGCGCGAAACGCCATCCGCCTTCTCGCTGCCGCACTACGACGCCGACCAGCTCGAGGTGCTGCGCATCGCCGCGTCCAAGATCGGCATGCCGTATGTGTGGGGCGGAACCACCCCGCGACCGCCGGGGCGCCCCACCTGCAAGCCATCGCGTGACGCGCGATGTAGCGGCCTTGCCTACTCGCCGCTCTGCGCGTAGCCCACGGCGGCGGACCTATCGGCGCACCCCTTCATCTCAACGATGTGCCCGTCGCGGATCGTCACGACCATGTAAGCGATCCCCTCATCCACCGGGCGGTCAAGCCGCGCCGGCTGCTCGGGACGGAACGCCACGATCACGCGCGACCCGTCCTGGGCAGTCTCCTCGATTCGACCTCGCAGGCGGCCAGCGAGATTGCGACTGATCACGTCGACGATCGCTTTGCGGCCATCGCAGAGCTGCCCGTCCTCCACGCCGTACCACCGTGCATCGGGCGCCAGCACTTCGCCCAAGACCTCCGCGCCGCCCGCGATCAAGGCATCCCACGCCCGGCGCACAAGCTCAATCTCGGGACTCTCGCCCATAGCCGTGATTGTCGCTCATCCGCTCGCGGGAGGCTGCGGTCCGAACCTGGAGATCGTATTGCGGCCATCATCTCGCGGCCCCTCGGACCGCGGGCGCGATGAGTTCCGACCCCGCCGCCGGTATGTAGTGACGAGTTCGCCGGAATACCCCGGGCGAACCGATCACAAGGAGAACCCGATGTCAGACAGTCGTGCGGAAGACGAGGCCGCCATCCAGGCCGCACTGGTTGACTCCTACAGGGCGTGGGAGGCTGGCGACGCCGACGGCATGGTCGCCAGCTACACCGCGGACGCAACCGCCATCATGACCGGCTCGCTCCGCGATAGCCGTGACGTGATCCGCGAGAACATGGCCCTGGCCTTCGAGGGGCCACTCAAGGGCAGCTCGACCTACAACAAGCAGCTCAGCCTCCGCTTCGTCGGCAGGGACGCCGCGATCGTCGTCAGCGAATCCGGCATCCTGTTCGCTGGCCAGACCGAGGTTCCGGATCCGGGTAAGGTCAACGCGACCTGGGTTTTCGAGAAGCGGGACGGCCAGTGGCTGATCGCCGCCTATCACAACAGCCCGGTGCTGGCGCCTGGGCAGTGAGCCCCTCCCCGTAACCAGCAGAAAGGGCGTGGGCGTGACGACGAAGGTAGAAGGCTTCGATCGCTTGGTCGAACCGTTCCGGACGGAGCTGCTGGCGTACTGCTACCGGATGCTCGGCTCGGCTCACGACGCAGAGGACTTGGTCCAGGACACGTACCTGAGGGCGTGGCGGGCGCGGGAGCAGTACGACGAGACCCGTGCCTCGCTGCGCACCTGGCTCTACCGGATCGCGACGAACGCCTGCCTGACCGCCTTGAAGGTCCGCGGCCGCCGACCGCTGCCGGCGGGGCTGGTGGCGGCGTCGGACCCACTCGGGCCGCTCGTCCGGGGCGAGGACGTCGCCTGGCTGCAGCCCTTGCCGGACTCGTTGCTGGACGCGGGCGATGCGGCTGGAGCCGTGATCGACCGCAGCAGCCTGCGCTTGGCGTTCGCCGCCGCCCTGCAGCACCTGTCGGCGCGTCAGCGTGGTGCGCTGATCCTGCGTGATGTGCTCGGCTTCTCCGCATCCGAGGCAGCGGAGATCCTCGGCACGACCGTCGTATCTGTGAACAGTTCCCTGCAGCGGGCGCGTGCCCGCGTGAAGGACGTTGGGGTCGGGCAGGAAGGTCTCAGCGAGCCATCCGCAGCCGAGCAGCGCGCCTGGGTCGATCGCTACATGAAGGCGTTCGAGCACGCCGACGTCGAGGGTCTCAAGCGGCTGCTCACCGAGGACGTGCTCATGGAGATGCCGCCGATGCTCAACTGGTTCGCCGGTCCCGGCAACTACGGCCTGTTCATGGAGTGGGTCTTCGCTGCGGCTGGAACGGACTGGCGTCTGAAGGCGGTCGCGGCCAACGGCCAGCCCGGGTTCGCCGCCTATCGGCGCGTCGGTGGCGGATACGAGCTGCACACGCTCCAGATCTTCACCGTCACCGCCGAGGGCATCGGTCGGAATTCGGTGTTCCAGGACGCCGAGGTCTTCTCGTCTTTCGGTCTGGCGGCCGGACTCGATGCCTAACGGACCTGGCAAAGGTCCTCCCGCCCCACCTGCGATGCGGGTGGTGCGGATTAGCGACGTAGCTCTGCCTGTAGCCGGGTTGCGAGGCGGACGGAGGCGTCGATCTCGACTTGGCGGATTGAGACGCTCTCGACGCTGACCCCGAACGGGACGCCGACGCGCCGGCAGAATGCGATCAGCTCGACGGCCGTAGCGACGGCTTGGTCGTAGGACGCTTCTAGGGTGTCCTCCGCGTGGCGCAGCTCGTTCTCGATCCAGCGCGGCACATCGACACCGAGCCACTGAACGAACTCCAGTGTCTTCACCGACCCGCAGACCGAGAACGTAAAGACGACCGGCGCCGGCTTGAGGCCACGAGCGGCGCACTCGTAGTGATAGTCGGAGACGAGGTCCTTCGCGGCGTTGATGTCATAGACGATCTGGGTGACAAAGAACGAGCAACCTGCAGCCTGCTTCGCAAGCAGACGGAGGTGCTCCGTGCCTCCGCGCGAGTGGCGCTCTGGGATCGCCACCCCTCCGAGCAGGAGATCCGGGCGCACCTCACTCCGTAGTTCGTAGGCCCGCGGCAGAGAGGTCGCGACCGGCTTTCCACGGGACGACGCACCGACGAACACCGACAGCGCCTGGGTTGGGGCCTGTTCGCTGAGCCACGACTGAAGCTGTTGCTCTGGGTACTTGCTGACGGCGCGGTACACGATTGCGGGTACCTCCAAGCCGACGAGATCGCGAGCGAGGTAGTCGGCGGGGTCCATCGTGGGCAGGAACGGAAAGGGCCGTTCCTCGGGATTGCGGTCGCTCTCGTCATCGATGTCGTAGAGCACGAGGCCGTCGATGCCCACGGGGCGCAGGCGCTCGAGCGTCTTCGCGGCGATCTGACGGGCGTGCTCCGGTTCGGTCGTCAGGCGCGGTGGCGTCAGCGCGAAGAGCAAGAACTCACCCGTCCCCTCCGCAATGCGCCGCTGCAGCTCCACGCGCCGAAGCGTAGCCAAGCGCCTGTGCACTACGACTTGGCGCCAGCGGTTGTGGCCTCCGCTGGCAGCCACGCAACGCGGTGTCTCGCCTGCACAAGAGTCGCGTCGAATGCTGCTTGGACGCGCCATCCGGCGTGAGTCGCCGCGACTCACGCGAATCAGGACGACCGTGCCGTAGCCAATTGCGCCGGGTCCAACACGCAGCACGCGGTCCCAAGCGGTCCTCCGCGGTCCGTCCGACAGATGACGCTGGAAGTCAGCGCGACGCGCACATCACGAGCGGCGCGCCGATCGCAGGTGCGAAGCTCACGTGCGCATGCCAGTCGGAGGGGCCGGTGGATCGCGGTGGGTCACAGACGGTCGCTGCGGCTCGGCGCCGGGGATCAACGCGCCTTCGCGGAACAGGCAGAGCGCCTTGTGGTCTGGTCGTGCGGCACTTGGGTAGAGAATCCCGCGGTAGCCGTCGCCGTGTAGTTGCTCGCCGGCGGCTTGGAAGGGCGCCCACGTTCGTCGGCCTGGCCTCGGGACGGGTAGATCAAGTAGAGCAAGCTTTGCCGGAGTAGACAGATCGGCGATCTCGCCCACTGCGATCGTCCAGCGCCATGCGTCGCGGGGCATGCCGTGGGTCGGCGGCATCGCAATCTCCGCGAGCGCGCGATACCACTCGGCCCATGCCGTTTGCTCATCGTCTGCGAGGTAGATCGCCGCGACCGTCCCCCCGTGCTGCCAGCGCCCACTCGAAGGCGGCGTGGCGAGCCAGAGTGGATCGGACCCATGTGGTGTCTGCCGCCACCACGAACCAGCGACCGCCACTCGCTCGACCGTGGCGACCACGATCGCTAGGTGAAGGGTGCCTCTTCGAGCGCCGAGACGAGCTCTGCGACCTGCATGTAGTTGCCGCTCGCGATCACGTCGATCGGCTTTCGCTCCTGAAGCGCAGGCACTGGCCTTCTCAGCCACACAGCGATGTACGAGGGCTCCATGACTCGCGCCAGACGCTCCACCAGCGCCGACAGCTCGATCAGACGCTCCGCCCGATCTCCCGTGGGGGAGCGGGTATGCGCCAGCCACGCGCGCGCGGTGCTACGAGCGACCCCAGTCGCCCGCGCGATATCCGCATCCGACAGCCTCGCGATCTCATGCAGATAGACCGCCTCGCGGATCAGCGGATGCGTAGGGACACTAGCCGACATTGGATCAAGCGTAGCACGATTGCATCAACTCTGTAGAACCGATTACCGAACCGCCCTGAGCCATGCCGGCTTATCGCCTCGGGGCGTCGGGATCGTGGCGAGCGAGGATCTAAAGTGCCCTGTCATGCTCTGTAACCAGGCCGTCGATCTGGACCTGCGGAGCCTCGATGCGCTGCATCTCGCCGCCGCGCTCGTGCTACCCCGCGAGGACCTGGTGCTCGCCACCCGGGGATCGCAGGCTCCATGCCGCAGCCCGCACAACCGGGCTTCCCCTCCTGCCAGAGACACTCCCCTGAGAAGCACTCGGAGGTGGCGGCCCGCCCCGTCGTCGAGCCGACGGGGCCCGCGAGCGTCGCCTCGTCGCTGAGCTACGCGACGCGCTCGGGATCACAGGCTACGTGAAGCGGCGTGTCGCCACGTCGAGGCGCAGCGCGTGTCCGCCCCGCGCCTCGACCGTCAGGACGTCGCCGTGCGCGGCCGTGATACGGAGCGGTTCGCGACCGCCGCCGGGGGGAGCGAAGGCGCCCTCGAACACGGGCGCATGGCCTTCGGATGGAGGCCGATATAGGAGCAACTCCGAGCGGACGGCCGTGCCCGTGCCGGGAAGCGTCTTCGCGCCCGCGTAGACGACGACCTCGTGGCCGGCCACCGTACCGAGCCAAACGTCGATCGTGGCGAATGTCTGGCCGCGGCCGGGCGGGGCTTCGTGGTCCTGCCGGATTCTTCCGCCGGCTTCGCCGGAGGTGTGCCAGCCGGCCAGCACCGCGACCGCGACGAAGATCACCACGAGGACGAGCACCGTGACCAACCCAGTCCACGCCCGGCGGCCGCCGAGGCGCCGCTCCCCCGAGCGGCGCCGGCCGAACAGCGAGAAGTGGGCTAGGTGCTCAGAAATGATTGGGTCGCAACATCGAACCGAAGCGTTTCCCCGGTGCTCGTCTGGACTTCCAGCACGTCTCCATTCGCCCCTGTGATGGTAAGTGGTTCGGTCCCGCCGCCGGGAGGTGCGAACGTGCCGAGCAACCTCGACGATTCGTCTCCTTGCGGCGCCGCCGGCGCTGAGAACACGAGCAGCTCAGAGCGCGTAGCCGCCTCGCTCACCGGATCGACCTTCGCGCCCGCGTACACCTCGTACCAGCGGCCGTCCACTTCGCCGGTCCAGTGTCCCGTCGCGGCAAAGCCGTGGTCGCTTCCGAACGGCCCTTCGTGGCTGGCGCTCAGCGCCGAGTGGGCTTCGGCCGGCGCCTCGGCGTCGACCTGCGCCTGCTGGCTGGCTCTGCGGGCGGCCGACGTTTTCCGCATCTCGGCTTTGTGGGCGGCTTCCTCGGCGACGGTGAACTTTTCACTGTCCGCTCGGCGGACCCGGCATTCGTCTTCGATCGCTTCCAGCTTTTCCGGCGGATAGCCTGCGAACGGCGCCATGCACGCCGCGTAGATCCTGGCGGGGCGTTCGCTTTCGTTCTCCGCGCTGACGTCCTCGGCGCCGGTCGTGTTGGCCGGGGACCCCACGACGCTGGCGTGTGATTCTTTCTGCCAGAAGATTTCGAGCGAGAAGGGGATTTCGTGATGGACCCCGGCCGCTTCGAGGTCGTCGTTCAGCTGGTCGTAGCCTTCGATTGGGGTGTTGCCCGGTTCTTCCACTTCTTCGCCGTTTTCTCGCTCCCTTTCGGCGACTTCGACTTCGGCTTCACGGTCGGTCAGCACGCCGATGAACCGCATTTTTCCTTCCTTGTAGAGATCGATCTGTGTCCACTCCTTGGCGTCGCCCGGGGCGTGGTAGATCTCGGGTGCGGGGTTGGCCCCTTTGACTTCCCAGCTAACTTGATAAACGGCCTTCTGCGTCCATCCGGTCGTGTGGTCCACGTTTTCGCATTTGCTGTTTTTGTGCGTCGTTTCCGAGCACCCTTCCGCGGCGCCGTAGTCGATGTAGGGGGAGTCGGTGCTCGCCGAGTACTTTTTCGCCCACGCTTTCACCGGTGAGGCGTCGCTGAACGCGAGCTCGATGTCGTCTCCGCCCCAGATCGAGACGTGCGACGTCCATTCAGGCGATTCCAGCACCTTGTCCGCGACCGTCGCCACGATCCCGGCCCACGTCTTCCCGCCCGCGCTGGTGACGCTGCCGCTGGTGTTGGTGCCGATGGCCACCCTGGTGGAGAGTTCGGGGTCGAGCAGGCATTCGAAATAAGCTTCCGCGTACGCCTCCGTCAGCGCCTCGATCTGCGCGTTGGTGGCGAAACGATGGTTGTGGCCGGGGAGTTCCGTTTCCTTGTCGTTGGACATCTGCGCGCCGAAGTCGAGGATCACGGCGCTGTTGTTGCCGAACAGCGAGTCTTCCTCAGCCTGGTCGCAGCCGAGGTTGCCGGCCGCCGCGGTGCTGGTCCCCGTGATGTAGTAGCTGTCCGCGACGTAGCGGCCCTCCGTCACAGCCCCCGCCGTGGCCGCCCCGGCGACGAGGCACGCGATGAGCGTGCCGGGGAGCGCCCAGGCGAGCGCTCGCCTTGCCGCTGCTCTCGCGTCCGACGACGTCACACGCCCGCGTATGGCTCTCATCGCGGCCTCCGGGGATAGCTTTGGATGGAGGTCGAGCGTATCGCAGATACCCGCCGAAAGTCCAGGGGCAATCTCCCAGATGGCGGAAAAGACCCAGTACGCCGCATCCGCCTCGATGCCGCCAGTACGAGCGGCTGCGCCGCGCCGCCCGCGAAAGCCGGGCTGACGATTACGGGCTCGTCCTGGAGGGCGCGGCCCTCGGCGTGGGCGACGCAGCGATGCGTCCGGGTAAGGTCTTGGGATTGCATCGCCCCGATATTCACTTCGGGGAGAACCTGATCCATGTGCGCTGGCAACTTGACCTCGACACCGGCAAGATCACGTGGCCCAAGGATGACGACGGCCGATGGGTCGTAATGAGCCCCCGCTTTCGAGTGCACCTAGAAACGATGCCGCGTCGAGGAAAGACGATCGACCGCACCAAGGGCGAGATCGTGTTCCCGGCGACCCGCGGCGGCTACATGCTGCGCAGCACTTGGTGCAACCTCTGGCACTCGGTACGCGCATCAGCAGGGATGCCAGGCCAGGAGTTCTACGAGTTGAAGCACCGCGCGATTCAGTGGATGGTCGATCCCGTCGAGGACGGCGGCCTCGGCCTCGACCCCGCGACGGTCGCAGAGATGATCGGCCACGACGACGGCGGCTACCTCATCGCCACCGTCTACACCAAGCTAGGTGTTGTGCCCGGTGACGTCCCGAACGCGGGCGCGTGGTGGCCGGTTGCCGAGCGCTGAGTGGGTGCGGCGCTCGTTGTAGTGGTCGATCCAGTGTGGCAGTGCTTGCGCGCGGGCGTCGGA